>Ga0208184_100327_pt1 | contig 9398 bp, 8 predicted proteins | sample Virmet3651_4511_FD_185736 | JGI IMG/M metagenome (GOLD analysis project Ga0208184, IMG submission 185736) | Marine viral communities from the Southern Atlantic ocean transect to study dissolved organic matter and carbon cycling - metaG... | ecosystem: Environmental > Aquatic > Marine > Oceanic ... | reverse complement strand
TCTTAGTAGCTATGTTCAAACAATCAGACCAAAGCGCTACGTAACAGCAAGCGGTTACTCGGTGCATTGGCTGCCGCGTGAGTCTCAATACGGTATACTTCCCGCACACTTAGACGGCCGCGAAGGCTGCAGCCAAGACGATAACCGAGGAGCTGTTAATCCATGACCGTGATTCGCCAGGACGACGTGATCCAAAGCGTTGCCGATGCTCTGCAGTACATCTCTTACTACCACCCGAAAGATTTCATCGATGCGATGGCCGCCGCTTACGAGCGTGAAGAGAACCCCGCCGCAAAGGATGCCATCGCTCAGATTTTGATTAACTCGCGCATGTGCGCAACAGGGCACCGCCCAATTTGCCAGGATACCGGCATCGTGACAGTGTTCGTTCACGTAGGTATGAACGTCACATGGGACGCCGAGCTAAGCCTCGACGACATGATCAACGAAGGCGTGCGCCGCGCCTACCAACTGCCGGATAACGTACTGCGCGCCTCGGTTCTTGCCGACCCGGATGGCAAGCGCCAGAACACTAAAGACAACACGCCCGCCATCATTCACCACAAAATTGTGCCGGGCGATAAGGTCGATATTCATGTGGCAGCGAAGGGCGGCGGTAGCGAGGCGAAATCGAAGTTTGCCATGCTCAACCCCTCCGATAGCGTGGTCGACTGGGTGATGGAACAGCTTCCCAAAATGGGTGCTGGCTGGTGCCCGCCGGGTATGCTTGGCATTGGTATTGGCGGTACCGCTGAAAAAGCAATGGAAATTGCCAAAGAAGCGCTATTAGATCCTATCGATATTCAAGAGCTTCAGGCCCGTGGCGCAAGCAACCGTGCCGAAGAGCTGCGCCTTGAGCTGTTCGATAAGGTGAACAAAAGCGGTATTGGTGCCCAGGGCCTAGGTGGCCTGACCACGGTACTGGATATCAAAGTCAAAGATTATCCGACCCACGCTGCCAATAAGCCGGTGGCGATCATTCCCAACTGTGCAGCCACCCGGCATGCGCATTTCACGCTGGATGGCTCTGGCCCAGTAGCTTTACCGGCTCCGAAGCTGGAAGACTGGCCGGAGATTACCCGTGAAACGGGCGATAACGTCAAGCGTGTCAATTTAGACACTGTCACGCCCGAAGAAGTCAAAACCTGGCAGCCCGGTGATACACTGCTGTTAAACGGCAAACTGCTGACGGGCCGCGATGCTGCCCACAAGCGTATGGTGGATATGATCGCCAAAGGCGAGCCGCTGCCGGTCGACATGAAAGGGCGCTTTATCTATTACGTTGGCCCAGTCGACCCGGTCGGCAATGAAGTGGTTGGCCCTGCAGGCCCCACCACGGCCACACGCATGGACAAGTTCACTCGGACGATGCTGGAGGAGACTGGTTTGCTGGGTATGGTCGGCAAAGCAGAGCGCGGCCAAGCTGCCATTGAAGCGATCCGTGACAACCAAGCAGTGTATCTCATGGCGGTGGGTGGCTCTGCTTATCTGGTTGCCCAAGCGATCAAAAAGTCACGCGTGGTGGGCTTTGAAGACCTGGGAATGGAAGCCATCTACGAATTTGAGGTGGAAGACATGCCGGTCACGGTAGCGGTAGATAGCCAAGGCACCTCTGTTCACCAGACAGGCCCGGCTAAATGGAAAGAAATTATTGCCGAAAAAGCATGATACGCTGAGGTGATATAGGCGTTGCTTAACCACAGGAGCCCCGTTCTAACGGGGCTCCTGTTTATGGAGTAGTCAGAAATAACAGGTCCTAACGGATGGTGAGGAATAGCGAATGGCCTCTTGGTTGCTAGGGACAGGGATCATGCTGATTCACGTGCTGGGAATGATCTCGGCGGTGATGGCATTAATGTCGAGCCGTACGTCACAGGGTGCAGTGGCGTGGATTATCTCACTGCTAACCTTTCCCTATGCGGCGGTGCCAGTGTACTGGCTGTTTGGCAGGCCACGTTTTTATGGGTATGTGACGGCAAGAGGTGCCAGGGATTCGGTGTTGCGCCGAGTGCTCGTTCGCTATCGACATAACGTAAAGCCCCATGTCGCTATTTCCGACAATACCGATATTCAAGCGGTTGAACAATTAGCGATGATGCCGCTGACGAAAGGCAATAGCACCGAGCTGTTAATTGATGGCGATGCCACTTTTGACAGCCTATTTGCAGGTATTAATCAAGCGCAGGATTATCTGCTGATCCAGTTCTTTATCGTTCGCGATGATGAGTTAGGCAGGCAGCTCCAGCAGCATCTGATTGCAGCGGTTAAGCGCGGTGTGCGCGTTTATTTTCTATATGACGAAATTGGTAGCCGTAAACTAAATGACGGCTATTTAAATGAATTAAGTACAAGTGGCGCAGAGGTCACACCTTTCCGCTCATCACGCGGGCTAAAACACCGCTTTCAGCTCAATTTCCGTAACCATCGAAAAATTGCCGTAGTAGATGGCAAGCAGGGGTGGATAGGCGGCTTTAACGTCGGCAACGAGTATCTTGGCAAAAGTGCTAAGCACGGCCCTTGGCGAGACACCCATTTGAAAGTGCAGGGGCCGTGTGTACTAGGGCTGCAAGAAGCCTTTTGGGAGGATTGGCACTGGGCAACAGGCGATGTCATTACCTTGAACTGGCACGCGGAAAGTCACCCACAGCAAGATCAGCAAGTGGTGATTGTGCCTTCCGGCCCAGCCGATAAGCAGGATACGGCTGGATTACTTGTTCAACAGCTGATTCATAGCGCCAACCAGCGGTTTTGGGTTACGAGCCCCTATTTCGTACCTGATCAGGGCGTCCAAGACTCTTTACGATTGGCAGCTATGCGAGGCGTCGACGTGCGCGTCATGATCCCGGAGCGCCCCGACCATTTGCTGGTATTCCTCTCTGCGTTCTCTTTTTTACCGGATATGTTAAAAGCGGGTGTGAAAATATACCGTTATCAACCTGGGTTTCTACATCAAAAAGTCATGCTTGTCGACCATTCATCCGCCACTGTAGGTACGGTAAATCTGGATAATAGGTCGTTTCGGTTAAATTTTGAAATCACTGCGTTCATTCCCAGCGCCGATTTTGCCAACGATGTTGCCACCATGCTGGAAGCTGATTTTTCCAAGTGCCGCCGAGTGACTCTCGATGAAGTGAGTCAGCGCCCCATGTGGAAAAAAGTCGTGTCCCGTGCTGCTTATTTGATGGCACCCGTACAGTAATCGTTTGCCCCAACCAAATGACGCAAGCCATCAACGTTCAAATAACAGGAGTCATGGGTGAATCTAGAAACAAAATGGCTAGAAGACTTCGTCGCACTGGCGAATACCCGCAGTTTTTCTGCCTCTGCCCGACAGCGCCATGTCACCCAGCCTGCGTTTAGTCGGCGTATTCGGGCATTAGAGCAGGCAGTTGGCGTTACCTTAGTGGACCGATCAACGACGCCGATTGGCTTAACCTCAGAAGGGCAGCTATTTTTGGTGACCGCCCGCAACTTAGTTGAACAGTTAAACGAATCGCTCAGCCATTTGCGAGGGCTCTCCATTGCCAACGAAGCATTGGATATCGTCGCGGCGCACTCGTTAGCGCTCAGTTTTTATCCACCGTGGATCTCTAGGCTACAAAAAGGGCTAGGGGAGTTGCCAACGCGTTTGGTTGCCATGAACGTCGGTGAAGCCATTCATGTGCTGCGTGAGGGGAACTGTGACTTAATGCTGGCTTACTACGACCCTTTCGCCACAATGCAATTAGATGCGGAGGTATTTCCTTCGTTTTCGATCGGCAAGGTCAAGATGCTTCCTGTTTCGCTGCCTGACGAGCATGGGAAACCGTTGTTCTCTTTGCAGCGCGATAGCTCCATTCCTTATCTGGCCTATACTCAGGGGGCGTTTCTAGGTCGCAGCGTGCGGATGCTGCTGAAAAACGACCCACTGCGCATGAAGCTTAGAACGGTCTACGAAACCGCCATGGCTGAAGGTTTGAAGGGCATGGTATTACAGGGCGTAGGGGTTGCCTGGATTCCTGATTTCTGTATTCGTGAGGAGCTAAAAACCGGTAAGCTTGTGCGAGCAGGCGATGAGAGTTGGGACATTCCACTGGAAATTCGCCTCTATCGCTGCTCTCTGGTCCACAAGCCGGGAGTAGAGCGCCTATGGCGGCAGATGATGAAGCTGCCGCGTGATTTCCTGCAGGCTTAAAGGGACCCAAAATCCGCAGGCAGGCCGAGGAAATTCTGAATAATAAAGAAGTGATCCTCAAAGAGGCTCTCTGGCTCCAAGTCGGCGAGTGCCACCCAGCGGGCATGGTCGCCACCCTTAACGGGTTTAAGGCGCGGCAGCTGCTGGTCAGGCCGCAAAGCAAAGTAGAACGCTTCGGCCAGTGTGCGCCCTCGCCAGCTACGGTGGGGCTCATCAAACAGCCGCTGGCCACGCAGAGAGCCTTTCAATACCGGTTCTGGCACTTTTAAGCGCAACCGTTCGCGCAGCTCACGCAAACAGGCATCTAGTAATCGCTCATGGGGATTGATAAACCCACCGGGCAGCGCGAATAGGCCTTTCCCAGGAGCCGCAGTACGCTTCACCAGTAATACGTGTCCTGATTGCACAACAACCGCGTTAACGGTGACAAAGATAGGGGTGTAGGGCGCCTGTGACCATGCTTGTCGATACTGATCGAGCAACTGCTGCTCTTCCAATAGTCGATGATAGGCCTCACCTTTGCAGAATTTACCCACGCTTTCTACCACGCCAGGGGGCAAGTCATGGTAAGCCCCCGTACTGAGGTAATCATCGGTTGAGCCAGGTGAGCGGAAAAGCCGCTCTCTAATTTGGCTGGCCGAAATGCCCTCCACGAGCGGTACGCTCACCGACTCCCATTGGGGAAAAAGCGATAAATAGTAGCTGGACTGCCCACGACTTGCGCCGATGAGACCAATCCTTGGCAACCGTGCATTGGCGGGAGCTGCTAAATCGCGCACTTTCCGCTGTACGTCCCTGACCCATACATCGTCGTTGTAAAGCGCATCCAGAAGCGGAGTAATTTCAAGTCGTTGATTATCCGCATTATCAAATCCTGAGCGGATCATGGCTTGGCGCTCATCAAAATGCCACGGGTTACGAAGCGAGCGCGCCTGCCAGGAGGAGCCCACCATGACGATTACCTGTCGAGCCTGTTTAAGGGCTTCGCGGATGATGGCAAGGTGGCCTAAATGGGGAGGCTGAAAGCGACCAATAAATACTAAGCAATCAAAGTCATAAGACGTTACAGACCGAGCTGCATCTGAGTTCATTGCGTGTCCTTGATTGCTGAAAATGTGAGAATAAAGCGTGGCCATTATGGTCGGCCCCATCAGCCTCTGCAACGCAATCATACCTGCGCTGAGCGTTTTCATTGGGTATGCTTATTGATTAATCAGTATATAAGCGTTGTATGAAAACTCTGTGATTTGCTTTTAAGGGAATGATGATGCTTAAGCGCACGCTCGTTTTTTGGTGGAAGGTAATTCAAGATGCAACGTCACTCTGGCTTGAGCGTAACGCGTTTAGCTACGCTGGGTCGCTGGCGTTCTACACGCTGTTCTCGTTAGCTCCCACGGTGATTATTGCGGTTACAGTGATTGGCGTGGTCCTCGGCGAAGAGGCGGCTCATGGTCAGATCGTGGAGCAGTTACAAGGAACCTTAGGCACAGAAGCTGCCTTGGCAATAGAGCAGGCGGTTGCCCAGTCTCGCATTGAAGAGTCGGGGGTTCTGCCCACAATTCTTGGCTTTATTGCCCTTGTAATCGGTGCAACGACCGTATTTGCGCAGATGCAGTTCTCGCTGAATACCATTTGGGGGGTTAGAGCGAAGCCAAATAGCAACAGCGCACTTATTTTTATCAAAAACCGTTTGTTATCGTTAACCGTTGTACTGTCTATCGGCTTTATTTTGCTGGTGTCGCTAGTGCTTGGAGTGGTGCTTCGCGGCATGCTAGACGCGACAAACGACCTGTTGCCATTTGCAAGCCTACTAACCACCACCGCCGAGTCGTTAATATCGCTTGCCATGGTCGCTCTGCTGTTTGCGACTATTTTTAAAGTGCTGCCCGATGTAGTGCTTCGCTGGCAGGATGTATTCATTGGTGCGGTGGTGACAGCAGTGCTGTTTACCATTGGTCGCAGTGTTATTACCATTTACCTCGCCTACACGGCCACGGCATCCACCTATGGTGCGGCGGGTTCGGTGGTTATGATTTTACTATGGGTATACTACAGCTCGCTTATCTTACTCTTTGGTGCAGCGTTCACGCGCTCGTTGCTACTACGACGTGGGCGTCCACTGGTGCCCCGCAATAGCGCTGTTCTGGTTAAGCATGAGCTGCTTTAACGACGGAGGAGTTTGTCATGGCCCATTGCTGCGTACGTGCCTACATAACAGGAAAAGTGCAGGGAGTATGGTACCGGCGTGCCACTCAAGAGCAGGCATTGATGCGTGGCTTAACCGGCTACGCTAAGAACCTGCCTGATGGCAGGGTTGAAGTGCTAATGTGCGGGCCCTCTTCAGCCGTTGCCGAGCTTAGCCAATGGCTTTGGCAGGGCCCAGAAGGGGCGCGGGTGACCCATGTCACACTTGAAACACTGGATGCTCATCACTACGCTCCTGACCACTTTTCGACCTATTAGGCACACGTTTAGTGTGCCTAGCTGGCAAGTTAGTGATTCTCTGTCTGCCACGCACGAATATTGTCGGCGGTTAAGCCGACGATGTTTTGCCGTGCTTCGGGCGTGATCCACGCGTTGTGCGGCGTGACGATCAGATTGAGGGGTTCTGCATTCGCCAGCGCATCTAATAGTGCGTGTCCATCTTTGGGTGGTTCGACAGGTAGCACATCGACGGCTAGACCACCGATGCTACCGCTACGAAGCGCTTCCAGCGCGGCTTCTTCATCAATAATACCGCCACGAGCGCAATTGACGATTAGCAGTGACGGCTTTGCTTTCGCTAGACGCTCTTTGTTGAGAAGGTGCTTAGTAGCATCGTTCAGTGGGCAGTGCAGGCTTATCACATCTGCCGAGGGCAGTAGGTCATCCAGCGAAGGTCGCTGATCGTTTTGCTCGTTGCCAGGACGGGCGGCAAACGTGACCTGCATACCAAACGCCTCTGCAAGCCGAGCCACTTCAGACCCCAGCTCTCCTTGACCCACCATCACCAACTGCTTGCCAGCAAGCTGGAGTGTTGGGTGATCTTGTAAGCAGAAAAAATCACTCGCTTGCCATTTCCCATCGGCAATATCCGCTTGATAGCGGGGTAAGCGATTCGCCAGTGATAACATCAGCATCAGCGTGTGCTGCGACACACTAGCGGTGCCATAGGCCGACACGTTTTTAACTGTAATGTTGTGGGCTTTGGCAGCATCTAGGTCAATGTTATTCAAGCCAGTGGCCAGCACGCAGATCAATCGTAACGAAGGCAGCTGTGAAAGCGTCTCAGCATCCAGCCTTACTTTATTGACGATGGCAATTTCGGCATCTGCTAGGCGTTCACGCGCCTGCGCTGTGGTGCTTTGCTGATGTGTTTCTAAGTGCGTGACGGCATCACGAATAGCCGTCAAATCAATGTCAGGGCCAAGGCTTTGGGCATCCAGTATGACCGCATTGGGCATTTTATTTCTCCATTAACTGCCGAAAGCCGCTTGGCCTTGCTCGGCAGGGGGCACAAAAGGGTATAATGACCGCTCTATCGACCGCAGTCTTGGAATTTATCTCGACAGGCCACATATTGTCAGCCTGGTAACATTAAGTTTGCCACGACACTGTCAACATAAAACCTGTCGGAGTTGAGCTTTTCAGGAGCCATCAACATGCCCATCTATGAGTACGAGTGCAAGGCCTGCGGCCATCGCATGGAAAAACTTCAGAACATTAGCGCCGATCCGTTAACAAGCTGTCCTGCGTGTCAGCAAGATGATCTAGAGCGCTTGGTCTCAGCAGCCGGGTTCCGCTTAGCGGGTGGCGGTTGGTATGAAACTGATTTCAAAACAGGTAGCAAAAAGAATTTAGCTGCCGACGGACAAGCAGCGGGTAGCGCGAAAGGCGATGTCAGCAGCACGTCAACGAAAAAAGGCGCCGCGGCGTAGCCGCGGCTGTCAGGGCCTTTAAAGGCTCAAGACAACTTAATTGCCACGAAACAGAACAGGATGTGACATGCGCAGCCATTATTGCGGCCAGCTTAACGAAACATTGGTGGATCAAACGGTCACCGTTTGCGGTTGGGTTCACCGCCGTCGTGACCACGGTGGGGTTATCTTTCTCGACATGCGTGACCGTGATGGTATCGCTCAGTTTGTCGTAGACCCCGATACCGCCGAGGCGTTTGCTAATGCCGACCGTGCACGCAGCGAATATGTTCTGCGCATTACTGGTCGTGTTCGGCTGCGTCCTGAAGGCACCCAGAACCCCAACATGCCCACCGGCATGATTGAAGTGCTGGCCAAAGAAGTTGAAGCACTGAATAGCGCAGCGACACCGCCTTTCCAGCTTGATGAGCATGGCAAAGTCGGTGAGGAAGTGCGTCTGAAACACCGCTATATTGATCTACGCCGCCCGGATATGATCGAAAAACTGCGGCTGCGTTCGCGTATTTCTCATAACGTACGTGCTTACCTAGAAAACCAAGGCTTTCTAGATATTGAAACGCCTGTGCTGACACGAGCCACACCTGAAGGTGCCCGGGACTACCTCGTGCCTAGCCGTACTCACGCGGGCAGCTTCTTTGCACTGCCACAGTCTCCCCAGCTGTTTAAGCAGCTGCTGATGGTGGCGGGTTTTGACCGCTACTACCAAATCGCAAAGTGCTTCCGCGATGAAGACCTGCGCGCTGACCGTCAGCCTGAATTCACACAGATCGATATCGAAGCCTCTTTCGTGGAAGAAGACGACATCATGGGTATTACCGAAGCCATGATTCGTCAACTGTTCCAGGAAGTGCTGAGCGTCGAACTGCCGGAATTCCCGCGTATGACCTGGCAAGAAGCCATGGATCGCTTTGGTTCGGATAAACCCGATCTGCGTATTCCGCTGGAGCTCACCGACGTTGACGACCTGATGCAGCAGGTTAGTTTCAATGTGTTCTCAGGGCCGGCCAAGGCAGAAGATGGCCGCGTGGCGGCTCTTAAAGTGCCGGGCGGTGCCAAGCTTTCCCGTAAAGAGATCGACGAATACACCAAGTTCGTAGGCATCTACGGCGCTAAAGGCCTTGCCTGGATCAAAGTCAACGAGCGTGCCAAAGGGCTAGATGGCCTGCAGTCGCCGATCGTTAAGTTCATGGAAAACGTGGTCGAAGAGCTGCTTGATCGTGTCGGCGCTGAAGATGGTGACATTATCTTCTTCGGTGCGGATAAAGCGCGTATCGTCAACGAAGCCATTGGCGCGCTGCGTGTCAAGC
>Ga0208184_100319_pt1 | contig 9545 bp, 14 predicted proteins | sample Virmet3651_4511_FD_185736 | JGI IMG/M metagenome (GOLD analysis project Ga0208184, IMG submission 185736) | Marine viral communities from the Southern Atlantic ocean transect to study dissolved organic matter and carbon cycling - metaG... | ecosystem: Environmental > Aquatic > Marine > Oceanic ... | reverse complement strand
GGTTAGACTTGGACATGGCGTATCCATCCTCTGTTGGTTGTGATCTTGGTGGTGATCAACCAACAGGATACGCCATCCTTTCAGCCTGCTTCCATACACCAGAAATCACCATAACTCTACCTGTAGGTGTCTGTATCAAAACGATTTCATTTTTCACTTCGACAACCAGGCCTTGCAAAGTGAAATCTCCTTCAGAAATATTGCTCTGTAATAGAGCTGTATCCGAGTGACAGCGCTCTTCTTTCTGTTTTTCTGCCGGCATCCGCTGTAATTTTCCTTTTCAATTTCTTCCACGCTGCATAATTTGTCCGGTTGTCAGTGTCCGAATCTGGACAGCCTTGCCAGAGTGTAAAGCATTCAGGCGCGTTGCGATGAGCTTCCATGTCCTGTCCGCTGATCGTGCTTTCTCTCCAGCAAAAAATAAATTTCCGGTTTTCCCGACCTTGGACGTTTTAAGTATTGGAAGCCTGAAAAAGCGCATCGATGAATGTTGCGCTGAGACAGACTCGAGTCTAGTGCCAGCCAAACGGGATAACATTAATTTCAGCGTGTACGTTTTGGTCAGTCAATTTTTATAGGTCAACCCTGACAGCTCGCTATGAATGTCCGAATCCATTCACTCTGATACTGAATAAGCTGAAATCTATAAATTTATACATTTTAACGACTCGGGAAAACCGTGCCACGAAACCGCACTGCCCGGAATGTAAAAGCCATTGATCAGGGTCTTTTTGTCATCCTTTTGGACAGTCATTATGCACCTGCCATTACAAAAAACACCCGCCTTGCGCAACTTACCTTTGTATCGATACACGGGAATGCATTGCTCGGAACGTGCACCGACTGTCACCGCTGACGATGCTTTTTCTTGCTCCGAACCGCTGAACAGAGGTTGTGAGATATCAAGCAGAGTACACGATGGCTGCGTGCGCAGGTTCAAGCCCGGCCAATCGAGTCAGTTTTTCTATCCCGAATCCGGCCGAATCGCAAAACAATTCACTTGACGATGAAGGGTGTTTTTAGCAGACTATTATTAGGACATGTAGTCCGATAAACGGACACCCGCGAGACGAAGTTATGCGAACTGATATAAGCCTCTCTGCCGAGAAGGCGTTCGAAGTTTTCAAAGTACTGTGCGAGGCCGGGGAGCCGTGCAATCTGGCAAGTCTTGTTCGAGCGACGGGATATCCACGGACGGTCACTCTTCGAATGGCTGCAACTTTGGAACACTGTGGATTTGTAGAACGCAATCATAAAAGTGGCCTCTACACCGTGAGCCCGATGGCGCTGCATCAAGTACAGAAAGGTGTCGCCAACAATCCATATTTAACTCGAATCGACTTGATCATGAGAGAGGTCGTTGAGCGGACCGGTGACGCTGCCACACACATGATTCGGAAGGGTAACCAAGCTTTGGTTATGAGTCGCCGCGAAGGTTCATCCCGCCTTCGCGTGCTTGCGGCCGAAGCTGGCATGGAGGTTCCTCTGCACTGTGGTGGAGCGCCTCTAGCGCTCCTCGCCTTCTCTTCCGACGCGGTCATCGAAGACTATCTTTCCAGGCCCCTCGAAAAGCGAACAAGTTCCACCACAACTAATCCTGAGAAACTCCGTGAGTTGATTGCCGAGTTCAGAGAACAACGCTACACCGTGGGCAATGGTGATCTTTTTCAGTATTTCGTAGCCGTTGGCGTCCCCGTTTACGGCTCAGCTGGAGACCTTATCGGGGCGATCAGTGTCGGCGACATAGCACAGAAATATCCGCCTGAAAGAATCCAGGAAGTGGGGCGAATCTTAGTGGAAATTACGTCCCAGTACTGAACAAGCTCCCCGATTCAACTAAAAACTGGTTTTAAAAAGCTAATGGCTTCAAGCAAATTGATTAAACGGAGAGTCCCTAAATGACTGATAAGAACAACAAGGCGATGGTGGTCGCGCCACAACCTGAAGCAGTTGAAGCTGGCATTGAAATACTGCGCGCAGGCGGTAATGCAGTCGATGCCGCGATCGCTACTGCGTTTGTCCAAGGTGTTGTTGATCCTCTGATGTGCGGAATCACGGGTTTCGGAAGCATGGCGATCTATCGCGCCGATACTGGCGTCCATGAGTACATAGATTTTCATGCGCCTGCGCCGGAAGCTGCGACGCCCGATATGTGGGAAGACCTGATTATAGGTGAAGCACGTGACGGCTATGGCTTCACCCTCAAGGGGAATGTTAACGATGTTGGCTACCAATCGATCTGCGTTCCCGCAGCCTTGAAAGCCTATGCAGTCGCTCATGAGCGCCATGGAAAACTGCCTTGGGCTGACCTCGTTGAACCAGCAATCCGCTGGGCGCGCGAAGGGTGGGCGGTGCGCCCACACGTTCATCAATGGTGGTCGATGCCCAGCGAAATGGGCAGAGTTTCAAACCGAGATCGAATCGCCTACACACCTGCAAGCAAAGCTCTCTATTGCCGTGAAGACGGTTCGCCCAAGCAGGTCGGTGATATGGTTTATAACCCCGATCTCGCCCAGACCTTGAGCCTCATCGCAAGAGACGGCGCCGACACTTTCTATACGGGTGAGATCGCCGAATCAATCGTCGCCGACATGGAAGCACATGGCGGACTCATTACAGCTGCAGACCTCGCAAGCTACGAGCCCCGCATTCTGGATCCGATCACTTCGACGTACAAAGGGTTTACAGTGACCACAAACCACCCCCCGGGTGGCGGACCGATGCTCCTTGAAATGCTGAACATTCTCGAGAACTTCGACTTGGCTACTCTTGGGCATAACAGTCCAGAGTACATACGGATTGTTGGCGAAGCGATGAAGTACGCCACCATCGACAAGGATCGGTTTATTGGCGACCCAATGTTTGTTGATGTGCCAGTTGAAAAACTGATTTCAAAAGATTATGCCCGAACCCTCTCGGAACGCATTGCGGCAAAAGAGAAGGCAGATGTTCCGCGCTTCTCAGCGGATGGGAAATGTACTGACACCACCCAGGTTTCGATCGTCGACCACGACGGAAATTGCGTATCGATGACCCACTCCATCGGAATGTCATCAGGGGTAGTGACTGACGGCCTCGGTATTCTCTACAACGGCTGCATGGGTGTGTTCGACCCGCGGCCGGGACTTGCCGGCTCGATCGCTCCAGGCAAGGCGCGATTCAGTTCGATCTGTCCATCGATTATCTTCCGCGATGGATCCCCTTATATTGTGGTCGGCGCGCCGGGCGCGACACAAATATCCATGGGTGTTCTACAAACAATTCTGAATGTTCTCGAGTTTGGTAACTCGATGTCTGACGCTGTTTCTCTGCCTCGTTTTTCTGCCACTAGCAATGCAATTGATGTAACGAACCGCATCCCACGCTTTGTGACGGCAGAATTGGAGAAGGAAGGCTATCAGATTATCCGCAGCCCCATGAGTTTTGGCGTGGCGTGGGTTCATGGTATTCGGATGACGAAGAATGGCCCCGAAGGCGGAGCTGACCCAGGTACTGACGGCATGTCGCTAACATGCTGAAACTCTGGGCTTCACAGTAAAACAATAAAAACTCTCACACTAACGTGGCTTAAATGCTCAACGAGCGACAAGTAGCCGATATCACATAGGGATAAACAAAATGATTAACAAAAGAGCCCTGCTTTTTGCATCCGCTATCGCTTTAGCGGCCCCCGTTGCCGCTGAGGAAATAACGGCGTCTGTCTGGTTTCCTGACACCCACCCGCTGAATGCAGACGGTTACATGGCACTCGCTGAGGAAGTGAGAGAAATCAGTGGCGGCGACCTGAATTTGAAAGTCTATAGTGGGACTGCGCTACTGCCCCCGGTCGCGCATCTCTCCGGTCTTCAGGATGGAATCGTGCAGATGACATACCATGCAGGAACCTATACTCCTTCTGACTTGCCGGAAGACAATACGGTCGCCTCTCTGGCAATTAGCCTTCCCGACAGCATGGTCACGACGCTCGCGGTAGCCGATTTCTATCTCAATGATTCGGATATGCAAGCGATGTTTAATCGTCTTGGCATCGTATTTCTCGGCTCTTACGCCACACCACAGTACATCTTGATGTGTTCTGGTGAAGTTAAAACTCTCGATGATATTCGCGGTAAAAAAATCCGTACGCCGAGTCCAATGCATGCCTCTTGGACGCAGAGTGTGGGTGCCGTTCCTGTTAACGTGCCTTCCTCCGAAATGTTTTCCGGGCTTGAAAAGGGGCAGTTGGATTGCGCGGTGAATTCAGCGAATGACATGAAGGCCCGGTCATTATGGGATGTGGCGAAACATACAACTCTTCTCGAGCTTGGCCCTTACTTTGCCGGTTGGTTGCATGCCATGTCCGATAGCGCATGGCAAGACCTGAGTGACGATCACCGCCGTGTGATTATTCAGGCTATTCCATCACGCGTCGTTGAAACGACTTTTGCCCAGATGAAAGTCGCGGCGGAGGCGTTGGCCGAAGCGCCTAACCATGGAGTGTCTGTTGTCGAGCCAGCCGAAGAGCTTGCCCTAAGTCTCTCTGAATTCGTTAAGAATGAGATGGATACACTAACAGTCGAGACGGGCAAAAGACTTGGGGTGGAAGACCCAGCAGCCCTCGCCCAGCGTTTCAAGGACACCTATTCAAAATGGGAAGACCTACTGGCAGATATACCTAAGGATGACCTTGATGCTATCAAAGAAATATTCCGGACAAATGTTTACGACAAACTGAATTTATCAAGCTACGGACTCTGAGTTGTCTTTTAGCGGGCCTGAACCTCGGAGAGATGCAATATGAAACAGATAGTCGACAGGGCGCTACTGCTGCTCGCAAGAGCACTTATGCTCATTGCGGGCGTCAGCTTGACTTTAATGATGACGCAGACGGTTGTGGATGTCGTGGCCGACAGTTTTTGGGGTAGTCCCATTCCGGGCAACCTCGAAATCATCTCCGTTTATCATATGGTGCTCGTCGTGTTCTTGCCACTCGCGTTTGTAGAGTGGCAACACGAGAACATCCAGGTTGACCTGCTTTGGCGAGTCATGCCCAGCTGGCTGCAACGCACGTCGCTGATTTTTGGATACCTTGTTGGCGCAGCGTTCTTCGCGATGCTTGCTAACCAGACTTGGATCGATGCGATGAGGGCTATGGCAAAAGGGGAGATGATGATGGGGAATGTCTACGTACTCATCTGGCCGGCAAAGTTCGTTCTTCCGATAGGTTTTGCCGGGATATTCCTCGTTTCTCTTAGACACGCGTTCAAGGCCGCTGTTGACAAAGACTTCGAGGCAAGACCACCTGAGTCCAACGACGGCCCAAACCAAGTATAAGGATAATTCCTGTGAGCAATATCGCAATCGGCTTCATTGGCCTCGGCGCTGGTATGATGCTTCTTTTGCTACGAGTTCAGATAGGTGTAGCACTGGGCCTTATCAGCTTCCTCGGCATTGCCATTCTTCTGAACTTCCGTGCAGCGTGGGGAATTATTACGGCGATTCCCTTTAACTTCGTTGGGGACTGGAACCTCACCGCCATCCCAATGTTTTTGCTAATGGGGTTCATCGCATCAGAATCTGGCCTTTCGACCGGCCTTTTCCGCGCAATGCGTCTGTTACTCAGCTGGCTGCCTGGCGGTCTCGCAGTTTCAAGCGTTGGTGCCAGCGCAGTTCTTGCAGCTGCTTCAGGTTCGTCTGTCGCAACCTCGTCTGCCTTCGCACGAATCGCTACTCCTGAGATGCTGCGCTATCGCTATGACCCCGGACTCGCAACAGGGGTTATCGCTGGGGCTGGAACACTGGGGGCGTTAATACCACCATCGATTCTGATGGTGCTATATGGATATTTAGCGGAAGTCTCTGTCGCAAAACTCTTCGCGGCGGGCGTCCTTCCCGGCATCCTCACAGCAGTGGCATTCAGCGCTATGATCATTGTGCGAGTAATGCTCAAGCCCTCCTTGGCTCCGAAAATAGAAGAGCACATCACCAGAGCAGATATAGTCGAAGCAATTCGTGAGACTTGGCCACTGCCTGTCATTATTTTGGGCGTTTTACTTGGTATTTTTCTAGGAGCGTTCACGCCAACCGAGGCAGGAGCGATTGGCGCTGCTCTGACTATAATTATTGCGGGATTGAGGCGCCGGCTGAACTGGCAGGTACTCTCAAAGGGTATTCGCCAAGCACTAATTAGTACGGCTAGCATTTTTATGGTTGTGATCGGGACCGCATTATTGGCCAGGTTTATGGCACTGTCAGGAGTGCCTTCCTTCTTGGCTGACGTCTTCGTCCAGTTTGGCTCCTCGCCTTTGATGGTAGTCATTGCGATTTCTTTGCTGTTCTTGCTGTTAGGGTGCTTTCTGGACAGTATCGGAATACTACTTCTAACCATGCCAATAATTCTGCCAATGGCGCACGAGGCTAATCTTGACCTTATTTGGTTCGGCATTATCCTGGTTAAACTTCTCGAGATAGGTTTGCTGACACCTCCGGTCGGGCTTAATGTTTACATCATTAAGGGCGCTTTGGGAGACAGAGTGAATCTGACTACTATTTTTAAAGGCGTGACTTGGTTCATGGTGGTGGATCTCTTTGTGCTCGCTTTTTTAATTCTAGTTCCAGAGTTCACCTTGTGGCTACCAAACCTAGTCAGGTAGCACGGCTTGGCGGGGTGATTGTGTTTTTCACGTCTCCCCGCCGGCATCGGTGTCAGCAAAAGCTTGCTTGGTAATCAAATCTGGCACACTAGCCGCGCAGAACAGTCTCCGTGACCGCATTCCACCTTCCATCATTTTTGATTCAACCATCGCTAGCTTCGCAAAAATATTCATAACGCGCTGCTCCAGCGTAACCGTCCGGCAAACCCATCTTGAGCCTGATGCCTAAGCCTTCAAGATAGTGTCCACTTATTCTTTAGTGGACACTATCTATGAACAACGTAAGCGTAACCCGCCCTTACCGAAAACGCCGCCGGCACGCTCCGGAATTTAAAGCTCGCTTGGTAGCCGAGTGCCAAAGACCTGGATCTTCTGTTTCCCGTATTGCCCTGGATAACGACCTTAATGCCAACCAACTTCGGCGTTGGATCAGAGAGTCGAAGCAAGACGATGGAAGCCAAACCCCAGCCTTTGTACCAGTTCGTTTGCCAGCGACGGGCGGGTATACCACGAAGCCTGCCGATAAGGGTCGCACCATCCGCATCGAGATTCCACGAGCCGGTGGCCCAGTTGTGGTGGAGTGGCCCGCCGATCAAGGTCATCAGTGCGCGATGTTTCTGCGCGAACTGTTGCCATGATCCGCATTGACGAAATCTGGCTGGCCACCGAGCCTTTGGATATGCGGGCCGGGCCAGACACGGCGCTGGCGCGTGTCGTTCAGGTGTTCGGCTCAGCCGGTCCAAAACCCGAATAGATTTCCCGGTACTTCGACCAGATCCGGTCTATCCGAGCCACTTACCGTTCAAGATCTGCACTAAAAGAGACTTTGCGACCCGTTGCGCGGCAATTCATTGGCAACTGGCTTCGTATCTCTGAGAAGCCCGAGTGCATTTCAGCACTGCATGATTTTGCCTCTGCTCGCGCACGAATGGAGCTTGGCCATCCGCCGCCATCCAGATACTGCTCGGAAATGTATTCACAGATTGCCAGCGAATCCCAGATGCTTAGATCCCCATCTTTAAGAACAGGGACTTTCCCTGCATCAGTGTGCTGAGCTAGAGCCGAGTGAGTATCATCCTGGTCCAGCGGAATCCGCACTTCCTTAAAAGGTAGTCCGTGGGCTGACAACAACAACCATGGCCTTAACGACCATGACGAATAATTTTTATTACCTATTATGAGATTCAATATTCACTCCTTGAAATATAAGCCCCGACATCACCGGTGATACAGCCGCAGGGAGACGGAGGTTATGAAAGGCCTGTGCAATGCTACAACCTGTTAACCGTGTCCTGGTACGACCTGAAACTCCAGAGACCTGACCGAATCTTGGTTTTCAAGTCGTGGGTGAACATCAAATGTAAGGTATTCACCCCTAGGGAAACGCTGATCAAATAACGCAAGACGGTAACTAATCGCAAGCCAGCGGAATTCGGCCTGAGAAATAATTTATTTTCTCGCTCAGCACTCAATTTTTCTGTTTTAGTGACCAAAATCACCGTTTTTTGCCTTAATTCCGCCTTTTAGGCGCATTTTAAGAACATGGAGACGGATTTTGCCTGCGGGCCAGCACCAAATTAGCCAGGCCGAACAGCGTAAACAACTGCGCCGTGTTCTTTAGCAGCCCCCGATAGCGCACCTTGCGGTGCCGGAACAGGTTCTTCACCACGTGGAACGGATGCTCAACCTTGGCGCGGATCTGAGCTTTGACCCGCTCCCGTTGAGTGATCAGTGTCTTGCGAGGGCCCTCTTCCATCTTCTTAAGCTTGCCGCGCTTTTCGGCCACATGCCAGACGAGTCCGAGTCCTGGAACTCGGGGCGCTTGGCCACGCCGGTATAGCCTGCGTCTGCGTATGCCTCGGTTTCATCGCCGTGCAACAGGTGTTCGGACTCGGTGATATCCGCCACATTGGCAGCTGTACCCGTCAGGCTATGAACCAGGCCGGAGTCTGCATCCGTGCCAATATGGGCTTTCATACCAAAGTGCCATTCATTGCCTTTTTTAGCTTGGTGCATTTCCGGATCCCGTGCCTTGGCCCGGTTCTTCGTGGAAGGTGGCGCGGCGATAATGGTGGCGTCTACAATCGTGCCTTCGCGCATGAGCATCCCGCGCTCGGCCAGGTGGCCGTTGATCTGTTCGAAGATGACTTGGGTTAAAGCCTGCTTTTCCAGCAGGTGACGAAACTTCAGCAGGGTCGTGGCGTCCGGAACTGATTCAACACCCAGATCGATACCGACAAAGTCACGCAGAGCCTGGCTATCATAAATGGCATCTTCCAGCGCTTCGTCCGCAAGGCATACCACTGCTGAACAAAGTACATTCGCAGAATGCGTTTCAGGGGAATGGGCGGGCGGCCTCGCTTGCCGCGGGAGTCGGGATAGTAATAGGGCGAGAGCGCTTTTAGCAGCCGCGACCAGGGCACAACCTGTTCCATCTCGGCCAGAATTCGCTCACGGCGGGTGGTCTTTTTTTTGGCGGCGAACTCTGCCTGGGCGAAACTTGTTTGCTTCATGACAGTCTCTGGCTATTCCGGCGAAGGAGCTACTATTTTACTAAACTGGTAACGTGAGGGGAATAAACCAGTGTTTCCCTAGACAGAATTTCTAGCCTCCATGTGGTGATTTTTGAATCAGTGGCGTTTACATGGGATTCGAAGCCATCTATTACTTTGTCATCGCAAACCGTGACGGACACCAAACCTTCGTCATGCAGGTAACTCTCATCGTCGCGTTGATTTCTATCTACCGGTTTCAGCACAAACCTAAGCACAGCAGTGCCATTAGTCGAGTTATTGTCAAATCTGGTGTATGAGCATCAGGCGGCGTCTCTGCCGGATTGATCATCCACCCGTTCTCCATCCCGAAACTGAACGTTATTCACGACCAGCTTCAGTTGGTTAAACCCCTTGATCC
>Ga0208184_100302_pt1 | contig 9903 bp, 9 predicted proteins | sample Virmet3651_4511_FD_185736 | JGI IMG/M metagenome (GOLD analysis project Ga0208184, IMG submission 185736) | Marine viral communities from the Southern Atlantic ocean transect to study dissolved organic matter and carbon cycling - metaG... | ecosystem: Environmental > Aquatic > Marine > Oceanic ... | reverse complement strand
ATACCCCAACTATCAAGCCAACCCGATAGTGCCGGTGCTCAGCTTCGGCATGCTGGGGGATTTTCCGCCCCTGCCTGCAAGATTGAGGGTGGAGGCTCGCGCCGCGTTCTGATTGACTGGATGCGGTTCAGCTCAAGAAGCAACATTTGACAGGGATGTTCCGGAGAGAACATGGGATCAAGACTGCTCTACATGCTGCCGGCGTTGGCGGTGGCATTGGTTGCGCTGATACTGGCGCTGGTGGGATTAAGTCGCGACCCGGCACCGTCGCTGGTAGTTCGTGAGGCGTCGCCCGAGGGGCAGGTCCGTGACCAGGAAGCTCCCAGTTATCGGTACTGGGTGGTCACCGAGAGCCTGAATATCGGTGACACCCTCGATGAAGAGGCACTGGCGGTGGTTTCCTCGCCGGCCCCGATTCCCAATGTGCTGACCGCCGATGAAAAGGTGGCAGGCAAGGAATTACGTCAATACGCCCGTCCGGGCGAGCTCCTTTCCCGAAATCACCTTGAACCTGGTGGCACCCTGCCGAGCACCCTGCCCGCAGGGTTTCGTGCCGTGGCAGTGGGGGTCGATGATGTGGTGATGGCGGGTGGTCTGCTGCAGCCCGGTGATCTGGTCGATGTGGTGGTGTCGTTTCAAGAAGCGGACCGGGATGACCCGGCGGCCATGGTGCTGTTGCGCAGCCTGCAGGTGCTGGCGGTGAAAGGGGCCATGGCGGCAGCCAGCAGTGATCAGGACCGCGAGGCCCAGCGTCGCAATAACACCGTGGTGCTGGCTGTGCCCAAGGACAAGGTGCCAACATTGCTGCTGGCTTCTGAGGAAGGGACATTGCGATTGGCGGTACTGGCCAGTGAGGACAAGGCTGCTGACGACAGCGACGAAGAAAAGAAAGCCAAACCGGTTTACTACAAGGATCTGTTCCCGTCGGCCCGCGCACCAGCACCACGGGCGACACCGGGCCAGAAAGTGGAAGTCTATGAGGGATCAGAGTCAAGGAGCACCTATGTGCGTTAAGGGGTTGTGGAAGAGAGCCGGGGCGCGACTGGTTCTGTGGTTCTCCCTGTCGCTTGCCATAGTGGCGCAGGCGGACACTCTGAAAGACACCATGCGAGTGGCTCCCGGGGACCAGAAAGTCCTGAATTTCCCGGAAGCGGTGGCCAAGGTGGCAACCTCGGATCCAACGGTGGCGGCACTGACCGTGACTGGGTCGGAGGAATTGTTGCTGACCGCCAAGGCGGAGGGCTCGGCGGTGATCTCGGTGTGGCTGAGAGGCAAGGCCAAGCCACTGCGCAGCACAGTGGTGGTGGCCACCACGCTGGGATCCTCTCTGCCTTTTGGTACCCAGGTACAGACAGATATCCGTGTGCTGGAAGTCAGTCGCTCGGAGCTCAATCAACTGGGCATGAGTTACAGCAATGTTTTCAATGATGGCCAGTCAGCCGTGGGAATTGCGCCGCCAGGGACCGGGTTTCAGGTGCCAGGGGTGGTGCCGGCCCCTTTGAGTTCCGATGGCTTCAATCTGTTTGGCTTTGGTCCCAATTCGGTTCTTGCCATCAATGCGCTGGAAGCCGGGGGCTTTGCCTATACCCTGGCCGAACCTTCCCTGACCAGCCTGTCCGGGCAAAGCGCCAGCTTTCTGTCCGGCGGTGAATTCCCGGTCCCCATTCGGAGTGACAACACCGGGGTGCAGATCGAGTTCAAGGAATTCGGTATTGGCTTGAGCCTGACTCCAACCGTGATTGATGCGGGGCAGATTATTCTCAAGGTTGCGCCGGAAGTGTCCGAACTGGATTTTTCTGCCGGGGTGGAAACCGGCGGCGTGGCGGTGCCGGGCCTGCGGGTGCGGCGTGCGGAAACCACGGTGTCTCTGGCACCCGGTGAGACCTTTATCATCAGTGGCCTGGTCAGTCGCAATACCATCAACAACAGCGATCGTCTGCCGGGGATTGGCAACATTCCCCTGCTGGGAGCTTTCTTCCGCTCTTCGCGCATCGAGAAAAGTGACAAGGAACTGGTGATGGTGGTGACCCCTCACCTGGTGACGCCTCAGCAGAGTACGGAGCCGCCAGTGACGTTGCCCGGCGCGGGCTATCACAGCAGTAGCACTGGCTGGCTGGATATGGCCACGGAAAGCCGCCGGGGTTCCCAGCCAATTCGCCACGGCCTGAGCTGGTGATGCTATGAGTGATCATGACATTGTTCTTTCTGTTGTTGACGATGATGGAATCGAGGCCTGGCTGGAGCGGGTGGTGGATGAGCCGTTCCGCCTTGAGCAGGTCAGCCGAAGCGATCTGACCCGGGTGCTGCGCTTGCTGGAGGCCACCACTGCCCATGTGGTGATGGTGGAGATTTCCGAAGCGGATATGGATCAATCACTGGCCATCATCACGGCCCTGACCAGTGCTCGCCCCTGGGTCACCGTTATCACCGTCTGCGCCCGTGCCAACCAGGAATTGCTGCTGCAATCCATGCGTGCGGGAGCGCGGGATTGCTTTGTGGCCGGGAGCGAGGCGGGAGATGTCCGTGACCGCCTGCGCCGGCATCAGTTGTTGAGGGTGGGTCACTATGATGACCAGGTTCGCTCCGCAACCAACAACCTGACCCTGGTCGCGTCAGCCAGCCCGACGGTAGACACCCGCTTTCTGGCACAGAATGTTGCCCTGGGGCTGAACCGCCTGTTTCCCAACGAACGGTGTCTGGCCATTGATACCCAGCCCGCCGAGCGCGGTATTTTCTATCTGGATGTGCACAACGAATACACGTTGGAAAATTTGCTGGCCAGTCCGGAGACCCTGGACGAAACCCTGATCGGTACGGCACTGGAAGAGTATCGGCCGGGATTGCGACTGCTGGCCGGCGGGATTGATAGCCGTGAGCTTGAAGGGGATCGAAGCGCGGATCTGTTTATTGCCCTCAATCATCTGATGCAGATGTTTGATCGTATCGTGATCAATGTGGGCACCCTGGAGAGCCGCCATTGGGTGCGTGCCCTTGGCATTCACGCTAGTCATTTGCTGATCACCATGCAGCCACTGGTGGACCAGGCCCATGCGGTGCGGACCCTGGGCAATGAGTGGCGTTCCCACCTGGGCCGCGACAGCCAGGTTCACCTGGTTGTGGATGGGATGGAAGGCAAGGTCCCCCCGGGACTGGATGAACTGGCAGAGACCGCCGGCGTAAACCTGCTAGGTGGGCTGCCCATGGACTGGCGTCACCGCCTGATGGCCATGAACAGTGGCTTGCCGATTCAGGAGCAATCTCCCCGTTGCCGCTATAGCCGCGGCCTGCAGACCATGGTTAACAAGCTGGAATCACAGCAGGATGTGAGCGCTGGTGGGAGCTGGTGGCAACGACTGCGTAGCAACGGATAGCAGGAGCGCTTGTGGCGGGACGGATCGACGCAGAATACCAGCAGCTCAAGGATCGCACCCATCGTTGGGTGGTTGAGCGGCTGGATGAGGAAGGCATCGAGGTTGGCAACGCCAGCCGTGATCAGCTTGCGGATTTTATCCGTACGGCGGTGGGGCAGCATATCGCCCTGAACCGGGTGCCTCTCTCAACCCAGGATCTCAATCAGCTGGTCCGCGATACCCTGGACGAAGTGACCGGTTATGGCCCGCTCGAGCCTTTGCTGGCTGATCCGCGCATCAACGACATCCTGGTGAATGGCCCGGACAGCGTCTTTATCGAAGTCGCAGGGGTGCTGCAAAAAGCATCGGTGCGTTTTATCAATGATGACCATGTGGTACGTGTCATTCGTCGTATGCTGGCGCCCCTTGGGCGTCGACTGGATGAGTCCAGCCCCATGGTGGATGCCCGCCTGCCGGATGGTTCCCGGGTCAATGCCATCATTCCGCCGCTGGCGCTGGACGGCCCCAGTATCAGTATCCGTAAATTTACCGGTAACCATCTAAGCGCCCAGCAGCTGATAGACAGCGGCTCTCTCACCGATGCGTGCCTGGATATCATGGTTAAGGCGGTGGAGTCGCGGCGCAATATCATCATCAGTGGTGGTACCGGTACCGGTAAAACCACCATGCTGAACATGATCAGTCAGTACATTCCTCGTCAGGAGCGCATCCTCACCATTGAGGATTCCGCTGAACTGGTGCTTAACCACCCCCACGTGGTTCGCCTGGAGACCCGTCCGGCCAATACGGAAGGCAAGGGCCGAATCAGTGCCCGGGAGCTGGTTATCAATGCCCTGCGGATGCGTCCCGACCGGATCATTCTTGGTGAGGTGCGTTCCAACGAGATCATCGAATTACTGCAGGCAATGAATACCGGCCACGACGGCTCCATGAGTACGATCCATGCCAACAGTACTCGTGATGCGCTGGTGCGCATCGAGACCTTGCTGGCGGTGAGCGGCTATGAGGCCAGCGAGACCGCCATTGGCCGCCTGATTGGTTCTGCCCTGGATATCATCATTCAGCTGGAAAGATTGCCGGATGGCCGCCGCCGGGTCAGCGAGGTAGTGGCGCTGACGCCAACGGAAGATGACCTCTACCACATGGACTACCTGTACAGGAGTCAGGCATGAGTGCGGTAGAGCTGCTGGGAATGGCGCAGCTGCTCGGCATTATTGCCGTGGTTACTGTGCTCATGCAGCTCGTCTGGTTCCGCTATCGGCAGCGCAGCTTGCTGACTGAGCGCGTGCGGCAACGTTTGCAGCAGCGTATGGAAATCGGTGGTGAACCCGGTCAGGTGCGAGTGGTGGCGGGTCCGCTGGAACGGCTGTTATTGCGGGCGGATATCCGCCTGTCCAGAGTACAGCTATCACTGCTTGGTATCGTTATTTTCCTGATCGTGGTGATGGTGCTGGCTTCTTCGGGTTTCATTGCGGCTGGTGTGGTGCTGGCGCTGATAGCCGCGAGTCTTTGGATGTACTGGCGGTTCCGTTTCCAGCAGCAGCGCCGGATGATTTTTGAATCCCTGCCGGGAATCATGGAATCCACATTGCGCTACATGAGCGCCGGCCGTTCCCTGGAGGCCTCGTTAATGGAGTCCTTCCAGGATGCGCCGCCGGTATTTGCGCCGCTGACGTTCAGGCTGCGCAGTGCGATTGAGGCCGGGCGCGATTACACCGGTTTGTTTGATGACTTTTCCCGGCTTTACCAGGTGTCTTCCCTGGTGCTGGTGTCCATTGCGCTGCGCACGTCCGCCCGGTTTGGTTCGTCGATCCGTCCGGTTCTGGAGCAGGTGGCCACCTCGTTACGCTCCCAGCAGGAGCTGCGCCGGGAGTTCCTGGCGTCTACGGCGGAGACCCGGTTTACCGCCGGCGCCTTTACCTTGCTGCCGTTGGGCATGGCTGCCTACATGATGCTGATCAACGAAAAGTATGCCGAGGTCCTGCTGAACACGGACACCGGGCATACCATGCTGATGATCGCTGGCATCTTGCAAGGGTTCGGTGTGTTGGTCATCTGGCGGATGATCCAGGGGGTGGGCCGTGAATAATGTGCTGCTGATCCTCGCCATCCTGCTGTCGGGCCTCTCCTTGTGGCTGGTCTACAAGACCCGGGACTGGGCATTGCGGGCCCGGGTTAACCAGCGTTTGCAGGATAGTGGCAATCACCGTGAGGATGAGGATCGGGGGTTCTGGTTATGGACACTCTCCAGTGCCCTGACGGAGTCATCGATTGCGTCGGGGGATTATCAGGAAATCCGGCAGGCTCTTGCGGGCATGGGGAAAAGTCGTGAGCAGTCCCAGGTTATTTATCTGTTGTCCTGCTGGCTATTGCCGGTACTGGTGGCATTGGTAGGTTTTCTGGTGTTCGGTCTGCTCGGCGGGCTGTTGGCATCGGCGGCGGGCTTTATTGTGCCGCGGCGGGTGATCCGCGGTATGGGGGCCCAGGCAGAACTGAGACAGAACCTGGAAGCGGTAGAGCTTTGCCACATGACGCGAATGCTGATGGAGGCCGGGCTGTCCCTTGAGCGTGTAATGCGCATTATCGGTCGCCAGGGGCGCCCTCTTTTGCCCATTCTTATCATGCGAATAGACCGTTTTAACCGGCTGATGAAATCCGGCGCGGAGCGAACCCAGGCACTGGATGAACTGGGTGAGAACAAGCGTATCCCGGTACTGCGCAGCTATGTGGTGTTGATGAAGCAAAGCAGTCAACTGGGAGCGGGCGTATCTGCCAGCCTGGACCAGATTATTGAAGAAGCCCAGAACGTGGAACGTAACCGCATTCGAGAGGAAACCAACCGGATTGGTGCCAAGATGACGGTGGTGATGATGGCATTCATGCTGCCGGCCCTGTTTATCTTGATTGGCGGCCCGGCGGTGATTTCCATCGCGGATGCATTGGCACGATAACAAAGGGAGTAACAACATGCGTGGCATGGTTTGGGGAGCACTGGTACTGCTGGCGGGATGCGCACACCAGTCAGCGCCGGAGTCGGCCCCGGGAACAGTGGATGTGTCGTCAATTGCCTGCAAGGAAGCACTGCAGCCAGAGCAGCGTGTGGATCTGGAGATGGTCGATACCTTGATGGCCAAAGGACGAAATTATGCGGCGTTGGCGCAGCTGGAAAGCAAACCCATGGGCGCCATTGATCACTGGTTGCGTTATGGCCAGTTGCTGGCCGCTTCCGGCAAGCTGGATTCTGCGGAGCAGGTCTACAGAGCATTGGCCAATCGCTGTGATGATGGCCGCAGCCGTCATGGCCTGGGCATGGTGTTGCTCAAGCGTCATGAAATCATGGCGGCGCTGTCCCATCTGGAGCGGGCGCGCAGCCTGGCACCGGCAACCTCCCAGGTGCGAAATGATTATGGTTATGCGCTGATGCTGGTAGGGCGCTACGAAGATGCGGCTTTCGAGCTGAGAACCGCATTGGAACTGGCGAACGGCAAGGGCCCGGTTCGTCAGAATCTGGCGGTAGCCTATCTGATGACGGATGATCGTGAGGGGCTGAAAGCGTTACAGTCCAACTACGGGTTCTCGGATGAGGAAATTGCCTATGCCGAGAAACTCAGTGAACAGTTCGGGAGGACCCGAAAATGAAGAAACTGGCCTTGATTCTGTTGTTGCCGGGAACCTTGGTGGCGGCGGAGCCTCAGCAAGCCTACAGCTTTGGTGTTTCCGGACAGGTTGTCACCAATGAGTCTGAAACGGTCACTGACTGGTTACTGAACCAGCAGCGAGATTCCCGACCGGCAGGGCAGAGTGAGCTGTCTGCTCCGCTTTATGTGGACACCCAGCGCCGTCTGGCAAATTCCTTCCGTACCGCGATTCCGGACAGTTTTGGTGAACAGACCCGAGACGACAATTAACCGTCTCCGGCAGCGCGGGGCCCTGTCAGTCATCACCCCGCTGTTGCTGTTGATCGTCATTACTCTCACGGTGATGGCGCTGGATGGCGCACGCCTGTACAGCCTGCGAAGCGACATGCAGGCGCAGGTAAATGTGGCCGCCCAGGCTGCAGCCGGGGCGGCCCAGGCATGCGGTGGGCAAGCGCCCAGTACCGTGCTTGTCCAGCAACGCGCATTGGCTGCGGCGGTTGCCCAGGGCTTTGAGGGATCTGACCAGGATCTGAACGTTCAGCTTGGCGTGATTGCGGATGCCGACAGTAGCGGTGTGGTGGCTTTCGAGCCGGTGAATCTCATTGAGCGCAGTAATGCGGTACTGGTGAGTTACACCCGTACTGAACCGATTTCCATGTTGTTGCCGCAGTCCGTGTTTGGTGGCATTTCTCTCTCCGTGAATGCGGCGGTTCGCAAGGAGGTGGTGGCCACGGTCAGCGCGGCCGGCGGCACTGTCGGTGTGGGCGGTGATGCCACCTTGCTGGGCAGCCTGCTGGGTGTCGTGCTCAATCAGCCGGGGTTTAGTCTGGACCCGACCGACCTCAACAGTCTCGAAAATGCCACTGTGCAATTGGGCGATTTGCTGACCGCCACCGGCGTCAATGATCTGGTCGACCTTCTGGATCTTGATGCGTCTGAACTGGCGGCGGCGATTCGTGATGTGGGTACTGCTACCGCACCAGTTGCGGACCTGCTGGATGATATTGTGACTGCCCAGGGAATAGACACCATCAAAGTGGGCGATATTATCAGTGTGGTAGAAAATGCTTCCGTCCCGGCGTCCAGTGAGTTCCCGGTCTATGATCTGGTTATCAGCCTGGTGCTTAATCTGGCTGAGCAGCAGCAGGCTGGAGCCGGTGGGTTGTTGTCGTTGCCACTCGATATTAACAACCTGTCCGTCCCGCTTATTGCCAATATCAATACGGTAGACTTGGGCTTGAATGTGGGCGAGCCACCCACGGTGGCTGTTGGTCCGGCTCGTCAGGATGAGGATGGCGAATGGGTGACCCGTTTTTATGCGCCGGACGTGACGTTGCAGCTATCCGCACAGGTGGAGTTGCTGCCGATCAACTTGGGCCCTCTCCTCTCCCTTTCTCTGGCGGATCTAACCGTTCCGTTGGCGGTGAATGCGGGGGGCGGTGAGGGTCAGCTGATTTCCGCTGATTGTGCTCGGGGAACCTCCAACTCGGTAGAGTTTGGCGTCAACCTTGAGCGTGAAGTCGCGCGTATTGTAACCGGGCGCCTGACGGCGGCGGGAGAATTGCAGCCAGAGCGGTTGGAAGCGAATGTTGGTAGGTTGTCGCTGCTGTCCGGGCTGCTGCCTCCCATAGAGGGCATTCTTTACCTTAACGCGGAAGTGGACGGAGAGGTTCCGGGCATTGAAGAAACAGTATTTCTGGATCCGCGTTATGATTTGTATTGTGACCCGATTGAGGGATGCGATCAGTCCCAGTACAACGATTTGGGCGATGGTTTGTCCGGCCTGGATCTGGAAATAACGGTTCATGAAGCGTCGCTGCTTCGAAGTAGCTTCGGTTTGATCAATTTGACGCCGCTACTAAAACCTATTCTGGATCCTGTGCTTGAGTTGTTGAGTAATGTCATATCCAGTCTGGCTGAAGGGTTGATAAATCCATTGCTGCGAACGCTGGGTGTGGGCCTGGGTGGCATCAGCGTCAATGTGAGCGCGGCAAACCAGGATGGAATCCAGCTGATCGAGAATATTGCGGTGGAAGAGCCGGAGCAGTGATCTGCTTTCCCGGCAAAGCCACAAATGACGAGACCCATGATGTTCAGGCTCGTGTGTATTCGCGATACATCGTTTCGGTTGTGACTTTGCCCGCAGGATATTGAGTCTTGAATGCTTTACCGGGAACCACAAAAAAAGGCCGCATTGTGCGGCCTTTTTTTGTGGTTCCCGGGAATGGAAGGAAGTATCAGTGCGATACCGCGGCCGGCCGATAGCGGGTCAGCTGATCGGCAAACTCCTGCAGGGCAGCAATGCCGGATTCGCGGGCATCGTGATACCACTGCTCCAGGGCTTCCACCATTTCTGAGGAGTTGCGGCTGGTCTGGGACCAGATGTCCTGCAGGCGCAGGCGGAACTGGTAGATGGCATCCAGGGTTTCGTTGCTTTCCGTCAGGGTCTGCAGACGTTTTTTCTGTCCCGGCTTGATCAGGCTGATGTCGCGGTGGAACAGGGCGTGGGCGCGGGCATACAGGTCGCGGGTGGCGTCGCAGGCGCGGGCTTGCTCCTGCTTGAAGACCGGCACGATAACCGTCCTGCGGTAGTTGGCCATCACCTGGAAACGGTGCTGCATGATGCCGCGCAGGGCATCCAGGTCCACTTTGCTGGCGCTTTTCTCGAAAGCGGGTTTGGGGGCGACTTTTTTCACCTTGGCCAGGCCCACCATTTCAAACAGGCGTATCCAGGCCCAGCCCATATCAAACTCGAAACGGCGCACCGACAGTTTGGCAGAGTTGGGGTAAGTGTGATGGTTGTTATGCAGTTCTTCGCCACCGATGAGAATGCCCCAGGGGGAAATATTGCGAGATGCATCCGGGCATTCGAAGTTGCGGTAACCCCAGTAATG
>Ga0208184_100301_pt1 | contig 9930 bp, 9 predicted proteins | sample Virmet3651_4511_FD_185736 | JGI IMG/M metagenome (GOLD analysis project Ga0208184, IMG submission 185736) | Marine viral communities from the Southern Atlantic ocean transect to study dissolved organic matter and carbon cycling - metaG... | ecosystem: Environmental > Aquatic > Marine > Oceanic ... | reverse complement strand
TGTCTGTACTGGTCGCCACGGACGTGGCCGCAAGAGGGCTGGATATCGACAGCCTGGACATGGTCATCAACGCGGAACTGTCCCACGACCCGCAGACCCACATTCACCGGGTCGGACGCACCGGCCGGGCGGGGGAGAAGGGTCTGGCTATCAACCTGGTGGCGCCCCGTGAAAGCCGCCGGGCCATGGCCATCGAGGAACTGCAGGGCGAAACACTCAACTTGCACCCGGTCTCCAGCCTCAAGCCCCGCGCCGGCGATCCCATGTTGCCGCCCACGGTAACCCTGTGCATCGGCGCTGGCCGCAAGGACAAGCTGCGGCCCGGCGATATTCTCGGCGCTCTCACCGGCGACGCCGGCATCCCCGGCAACCAGGTGGGCAAAATCACCGTCACCGACTACCAGGCCTACGTGGCCATTGAGCGCGATAGCGCCGACCTGGCACTGCAGCGATTAATGAGTGGCAAGATCAAGGGCAAGAACCGGCGGGTGAGGAAGCTTTAGTCCGCTGGCTACCCCGCTTTTCGTTGGAGCTATGCTCGCATGGCGAATACCCAAACCAGAAAAACCGTTCATGTATTGCAGCGAAGAAATCGCGTTTCAACGTCCGCCTACATAAAGAACATGACGATTTCCACCCGACCAGCCTTGTCTCAAAGCGCCAAGGAAGCGTTCCCTTTGCGCTTGAAGTGAGCATGCGCTTGAGTGGAGTTGTGAAGCGTTACGCTATAAATAAAAATGTACAAGGGAACATCGCGCCCGGTTTCGGGCTTTTCATAGGGAAGTGAGACAGGTACCCATGCCATTGAAACTACGCTTGATCAAACGGTTACTGGAAGTTTTCTTGTGGGTCCGGCATCCCAAAATGGTCCTGTACTTTATTCGTCGAACGGGCGCCTACCCGAATATGTTTTGCCCGCGAACGGTCAATGACAAATTTCTCTGGAGGAAACTGTTCGACCACGATCCACGTTTTGTCATTCTTTCCGACAAGTTGGCGTGTAAGGACTGGGTTGCGGCCAGGGTGCCAGCGCTGAATATTGCCCCGGTCCGCTGGATCGGGACCTCGGCTGCGTCCATTCCGCCTGAGTTGTTGGGCAAGGCGGTACTCCTGAAAGCCAATCACGGCAGCGAAACCAACCTGTTTCTCAGTGAAAACACATTCTCAGAGAAAAAGATCGATGCCACCATTCATGACTGGCTGACATATGATCACGGCAAAGAGCATCGTGAGTGGGCTTATGCCCATATTGACCGAAAAGTTTTCATAGAAGATGAAATTAGGCCTCAGACCGGTGAGCTTGAGGAGGTCAAGGTCTTCACCCATGGTCGTGATGCCGTCCGGTTGCATCATATCGGCGACCGGTTTGGCAACAAGTGGGCCAACACTTGGGATATCACTGCCGATGGCGAGCTGTATATCAGCCCTGAGCCCGACCGAATAGTCCCACCCAATGACGCCAAGCCATTACCGAACACAGTTGACGATGCTGTCTCCATGGCCCGAAAGCTTGGTGCCGAGTTCGATCAGCTGAGGGTAGATTTTATTTTTGATGGTGAAGCTTGGTGGCTGGGAGAGTTGACAGTCTATAACGAGGCTGGGTATGTGTATCTACCTTCTGCCAACGATGCAAACTCTCGATTTTCTCAAGCCTGGGATATCAGAAAATCCGCTTTTTTGAACGATCTGAACCTGACCGGTTTCAGACGGTTTTACGCGTCGATACTCAAACAGTATTTGGAGCGTGCGTCTTCCTGAAAGGTTGCGCTCCCAGCGACCGGGCTGAATAGAGCCACTGAGCAGACATGCCATCGAATGCCTAGAAAAGGCCCTCCTGTCTTTTGTAGGAGCTATGCTTGCATGGCGAATAGGGCGGTGAACAACCGGAAAACCCCTTAGCCGGCGAAACGACCCACGAGAAATTGCACACCAATGGTGCAAATCAAGGCTGTTCATGCGCCCCAAAACAGACCATAAAAGCCAGATTATCCGGCTTTCCTGCTCAACTCCGCCAGCTTCTGATCCAGCATAGTCAGAATATGCCGGCGGCTGATCACGCCGACCACCTTGTTGGCGCTGTCCACCACCGGGTAGATCTTGGGTTTGGCGGCCAGCATCTGCTGGGCCAGCCCCAGCACCTCATCGTCCAGCGATACGGTCAGCACTTCGGTCTGCATCAGGTCTTTCACCGTGGCCACGCGCTGGTTGTGGTAGACCACCTGTAGCGCGGCCTGCAGGCATTCGCGCTCGCTGATCCAGCCCACCAGGGTGCCGGCCTTGTCGGTGACCGGGCTGCCAAGCATATCCAGTTTGATCAGCTTGCTGGACGCCTCCACCACCGGCATCTCCGGGTGGATCGTCGCAAAACGGGTACACATCAGGTCGTTAATGGAGACAGAATCCATGGGCTTACCTCGTTGTCAGGCTCTAAAACCATCCTGCCGACTGTCGCCGGCCTGTATCCCTGACTACTGCGGGAACCGTGCCAACTCTGTTGGCCCTTTGGAGGGCTCCTGAAACACCTGCCCTGGAACGTCGACTCAAAGCTGTCTCAGCATACTGGGCTGGTGCCGGCGGTAATTAGGGGAGGACCCGAGTGCCCTAATGGAAGTGCGGTGAGTCGCTCATCCCGCGAGCGCGGGATTGCCAGGCTTGCAGTGACGGCAGGCAGAATAATATTTTAGATATATGCTTATTCTATTAATGAATATATGCTGTCGTTAATGAATGGCGAGATGGGGTGGCGGGGCTGCGCCCATTCCGGACAGGAGGGGTAATTGATGGGAAGAATCAAAGCCGGCTGGCTGGCGTTAGGGGTTCTGGTGACCACGGCGCACGCAGAGTCCAATGAAGACTTGCTGGAAGCCCGACAGGTCTCCATGGCGCTTGGCGGGGCGCTCAAGCAGGCATTGGTGACGGCTATGAAAGAAGGCGGGCCGCTGGCGGCCATCGAGGTATGCCATGTCTCGGCGATGCCGATCACCGAGCATATCAGCGAAGGCACTGAATGGAACTTAAGGCGCACTAGCGAGAAGGTACGCAACCCCCGGAATGTGCCGGATGACTGGGAACGGCAGCAGCTTGAGCACTTTCAGCGCCAGCTGGATAACGGCGCTTCGCCAGAGCAACTGGAGGTGCTGGAGGTGGTATCCCGCGATGGGCAGTCCGTGCAGCGATACATGAAAGCCATCATGGTCGAGGCACCATGCCTGGCTTGCCATGGCAGTTCGGTGTCTGAGCCGGTGAGTGAAGCGTTGCAGCAACGTTACCCGAACGATCAGGCAACAGGGTATCAGCCCGGGGAATTGCACGGTGCGTTTTCGCTTCAGCGGCCCATACCCTGACAGTCTCAGCAAGACGCGGGCCGCTGGTCACCCGGAAAGGCGCCTTGAGACCCAACCCGAAGCGGATTCGTTTATTTCCCCGTCAGAGTTGTGTAAATTCGAACTGGTTCACAATAAAGCGCTACCAATAACAACAGGCCCGCCAGGACGGTGAGGCCGTGAGTCGGGATCAGGGGGAAGGGATGCCAGTCTGTTTACTATCCATCCAGCATTGTCCGGCCCCTGAAAGAGCAGGGGGCAGCTGGCCATGAGTACATCTTTCTTCCTCGTCGTTATCCTGGTGTCGCTGGCAATTCTGGCGCTGCTGAAGTCGCCCACCGGTTCAACCTCGTTCACCTACCGCCGCAAGCCCTACCTGCTCAGTAAAGCCGAACGCTCTTTCTACGGTGTCCTGACTCAAGCGGTGGCAGGCAAGGCGCTGATCTTTTCAAAAGTCCGGGTGGCGGATGCGATAACCCCGCAACAAGGGCTTACCCGCTCAAACTGGCAGCGCGCCTTTAACAGAATTTCCGCCAAACATCTGGATTTCATTCTCTGCGACCCACAAGACTGTGCCGTAAAACTCGCCATTGAGCTGGATGATGCCAGCCATGACTCTGCCAAACGCCAGGCTCGGGATACTTTTCTGGATGCTGCCTGCCAATCAGCGAGCCTGCCACTGCTGCGGATTCGGGCAGCCAGGGGCTATGTGGTCGCTGATCTTCGCCGTGACATCGACGCCATTCTTTTTTCGCCCCAACAACAAAAGTCTTCTGAAACCAAGATTGCTGACGATCAGTCCGTCAGAGAGTTGACAGATATGAGCCAAGCGAAACGGGATGGGAAGCTAGCTCAAACACAAGAGACGGTGGCGGTAGTGGCAGCGCCAGTGCCGACAGAATCAAAGCAGCCAGAGGCGCCGGCCTGCCACAGGTGTGGCAGCGAAATGGTGTTGCGAACGGCAAAGTCGGGAAAACAGGCGGGGCAGGCATTCTGGGGGTGCAGTGGGTTTCCGCAGTGCCGGGGAGCTGTGAAGATTCAGGTTGATGCACTGGGTAAGATCTGACCCAATGTTCTCGCGGTGGTTAGCGCGAATGAGGTGTCTGCCTGAGCGAGAGAGGCGGTAAGGGGGAATGAGAGGCCAACACCAGTTTCCGAAAGGTGGCAGCGATAATAACCTTTATGTGTCAAGATATGCTGCATGCTATGATTATCCTCCTCATTAATTAAGCGGGTGATCTAATTAATTTTGTCATCATTCCGTTTTCTAGAAATATTATTAATGCATAAAATGAAAGAAGTTCTAAGCTTGTTCTGTGGATGTGGCGGTTTTGATATTGGTTTTAAAAGTGCGGGTTATGAGGTGGTTGCGGCATTTGATAACGACGCGTTAGCTATAAAAAATTACAACAAGAATATCGATTCAGTGTCTGAGATTATGGATTTGTCTTCTGTGATCGCAAAAGAAAAAATAAAGAAATATTCGCCGTCGGTGGTCCTTTGTGGTGCGCCTTGCCAAGGGTTCTCAACTAATGGTAAACGCAAACTGGATGATCCGAGAAATACCCTACTTGAAATCGGTGCTGAGCTCGCCATAAGTTGTTCGCCAGATTTGATCATATTCGAGAATGTTCCTGCTGTGGCCTCAGGGAAGCATAGTGTTTACTGGGAGAGAGTTAAATCTATGTGTGTTGCGGCGGGGTTTGAAATCGAAGATCAAGTTTTTGATATGGCAGAATTTGGTGTCCCGCAAAAAAGAAGAAGAAGGTTTTTGTTCGCCACTAAAAATGGCCTTTCTATTAGTCTAAATCCTGTTGCCGTGGGTCCTTCGTTGCTGGAAGCAATTTCTGGAGTTGAAAAGCAAAGAAATCATGATTATTCATATTTTAAAAAAGATTCAAGAGATATGATAATCGCATCGAGTATTAAAATGGGCCAAAAGCTCTCAAATGTAAGGGTTGGTGAGCGATATGTGCCTACATGGGATATTCCTGAGGTCTTTGGTAAAACAACAAAGCAAGAAAAAGATATTCTTCGCTTTATACAGAGAATGAGAAGAAGAAATAGACGGAGGGACTTCGGCGATGCAGATCCGGTTAGCCTGAAGGTAATTGAAGAATTTTTTCAAGCCGCAACAATGAAGTTGCTAGACGGCTTGATAAGGAAAGGGTATGTCCGGGATTGTGGAGACGGATATTATGATCTAAAAAATACTTATAATGGGCGATACCACAAGTTGGATAAGGACTCCCCATCAGTGACGGTTGATTCATATTTTGGGGACCCTCGGTATTTTATACACCCTATTGAAAACAGGGGGTTTTCTGTGAGGGAGGCGGCTCGATTGCAGACATTTCCCGATAACTATGTATTCGAAGGACCGCTGCGAAACCAATATAGAATGATCGGGAATGCCGTTCCTCCAGCTTTTTCCGAAGCCTTGGCCAGAAGTATTAATAAATGAATTTAGAAAGCTTGATTAGGGAGTTGGTCGACTCTGGTGGTGATTCTGCACTTGGTCTTACCGAAGAAAGGGACTTTATTGGATTTCTCAAAGTGCATCTTTATGATCAGTTTGAACCAACTGCTTTCGAAGGTGGTGGCTTTTATGAAAGGCTTGGTAAATGGTTGGGGAATACTGAAAGTGCGAAAGAGGCGAGGCGGTTTTTATTTTTAATATCAAAAATTTTTTTTGTGGGCAGGGAAGAGTTTAAAACATTATACCGGTGTGCGTTAAATGAAATTTTAATCCCTTGGATAATGGATGTAGAGAAAGTTGGTGTCGAAGATCCTCGATTGATGCAGAAGGTGCAACAAGGGTTGGACTCTACTTGGTTTTGCCCAATAACAGATAGCATGAGAATTAACTCTTTTATACATGTTAACAGGTTGCGAGGTTTCGAGTTTAGACCAGACTGGCGATCAATAAGAAAATTTGGGGACATGAATATTGTTAAGGAGTTTGTGGATAGAGAAAATATTAAAAGAATTGTATTGCTGGAGGATTTTGTCGGAACAGGAACTCAAGCTAAGAAATCAATTTCTCACATAGCAGATAACTTTCCTGATTTGGATATTATGGTTATTCCTCTGGTTTGCTGCTCAGAGGGGGAGGGGGTGCTTTTAGAAGAGGCGGGAAAAAAAGATAATGTCAGCGTGCGTCCTGTTATTTGTATTCCTGCATCTGAAATTGTCAGTTCAATTGAGAATGAAAATGATCTTGAGCATGTTGGCGAGTTGAGAGCATTGAGCGATCAGTATTCATCATTATTAGAGCTTCCGTTTCAAAGCGTTAAAGATCTCGGAATGCTTGGCTTTAGAAATACTGGTGCTAATGTGGTTCTTTTTTCTAACTGTCCTAATAATACGTTGGCTATTATGCATTACGATGGATCTGATAGCTGGGAACCTCTTTTCCCTAGGAATAGTAGGAGCAATAAATGAGTTGGAGATTGAACCCTTTTTCAGATCTTTACGTTACAGAAAGCTTGACAGGTGATGAGTTTGTTCGGCTATTTAGCGATAAGCTGGTTCGTGAGACAACAAATCTTTTCACTCAAGAGAATACCATTATTGAAGGTGTTCAAGGCAGTGGAAAAAGTATGCTCCTATCCTTGTTGCGGCCCGAAATACGGCTGGCTTACTCTAGGCAAGGGAAGAAATTTCCTGTTCCAGGTCAATTCGGGAAATTTTTTTCGGCTGGTATTAACTTGACATTGAGCGGAGCTAAGGATTTTTATAATTTATCTTCTCGCCGACGTCCTGCGGAGTGGGAAGAGGAAATTCCTCTCCTTTTTGGTGATTATGTTAATTATCAAGTTGTTTATTCTCTAATTAGAACTATTGAAATATACAGTAGGAGCGAGGCTCTCTCTAAATCTGTTGGAATGAATAATGAAGAAGAGCTGATAAACAGTTTTTTTGCTGATTTGGCCTCTCTTTCTGTGTGGTTTGGAGTTTTTGATGGTGTTTCTTCCTTAGCCCAATTCAAAGCTGTTGTGGAGGAGAGGCTGAAATTCTATAAGCGTTTGCTTAATCTTAATGAAAGATTCTTGCCTGATTTGATTCGAAATACAAAGACAACAATTGGTGAGCCCTTTTTTGAGTTCGGTCGGCAGATCAAAAAGAGCGGTGTTTTGGATAATGAGTCGTCGTTTGTTGTCTTTATAGATCAATATGAAGAACTGGACCATTTGACCTCAGATAAGGAGTCTAGCCTTTTTTCTCTCCGCTCTATTTTGAATAAAGCCCTTCATTCAAGAAATAAAAATGCTGCAATCAAGATTGGAACCAGAGGCTATTCATGGAAGGGTAATAAGTTTGTTTATGGGAGTGATGCGCAGATAGAGAAGGATCGTGACTATAGCCTAATTTCTATATCTGAAATGATGAGAAATCAAGAGGCTAGAAAGTCGTCACTTTTTCAAGAATTCTCTCAAGATGTCTTCTGTCGACGGGTAAAAGAAGCTGGGCTTGTCTGCGAAAATTCTGAGAATGATGTCATGGAATATGTTCTTGGTCGTAGTTTGAAGAAAGCCGATAAAGCAGCGTTGTATCAAGGTTCATTTCCTGAAAAGAAAATTAGAGTTGACGAGAATTGGCCTGATGAATGGGTCTCAGGTTTGAAAAAGTTCGCCCGTGATAACATCTTGTATGCTCATTTATTAGCTGCGTATGCTCGCCAAAAGGGGAAGTCTGCGGTAGTTAATGGTTTTAATTTTAGTGGTCCTATGCCTTGGGCTAGCTATTGGGAAAATGAGAGAATTGATGCGGCTACTATTCAAATTGCAAGTAATGCTAATGAGTCCTTAAGGTATTTTGGTAAGGACGATGTTGTTTCTATTAGTGGTGGAAATGTCTTAGCATTCCTAAATATTTGCAGGGCTATATGGTCTACATATATTGCTGCAACCTCTGAAAATGATGTGGATCCAAATGCTCTCCCTCATCATATACCTAGAGCTATTCAGTCGGTTGCTATATTGGATTCAAGTCGGGCTTGGTATGAGAAGCTTTCCGAACTGCCTTATGGAGAGACAAGAAAAGCATTTATAGGGCGATTGGGGGCTTTTCTTCATAAGGCTATTACTGGAGATCTGGCCCTCTCGAATCCTGGTTATTATGGGTTTTCAGTTGCGATGGATGATTTAGATAAAAACCCAGAAATGAGATCGTTTTTATCAAATTGTGTCGACTATTCTTCGCTTGTGCAAAAGGAGCACTCCACAAAAAATCCTGGTGAGAGGTTAAGAATTAAATATTACTTAGTAAATATAATGTGTCCTGGTTTTAGACTTCCTCATGCACACAAGAAAGAGCCAATTTACCTTTCAGTTAAACAACTGGAAGATTTAAAGAGTGGTAAGCCTGTAGAAAAAAATAAATATAAAGAAGTTCAAATAGGATTATTTGATGGATAAAATTCGGCCATGGGGGCAGCTTGATTGGTTTTTCGAGCGTTTCTCTGAGAAGAAATGGTACGGTATTTACTGTCTGGCGACTGAAGAGCGCTGTGTTGCTGCTCCAGCTAAACTGTTTACTAATCTTGGCGGGCTGCCTTATTCTCTGATAACAGTGGTTGATCCCTTGGGTCCCTTGGCTAGCGAAGAAAATCCCAAGCTAAAGGATAATTTGGGTAGATTTGAATCCCTTTGCGGAGCTCCGGTTGAAACTGAAACTTTAGGGCTTACAGAGCCGGCAGCTGATTACTTAAGCTATATCTGTGATCTTATTGAGCGAAGAAATTTAGAGTCAGTCATTTTAGATATTTCATGTTTCCCGAAGCGGGTTTTTTTTAGTTTTGTAAAAGAGCTTTATAGGAATACAGAAATTCGCGACTTGGTTTGTGTTTACACGAAGCCTGAGTCGTACTGTGAGAGTGAGCCTTTGGCTTCAGATTTTGGGGGGTGGGAGCCTATTGCAGGGTTCTCGGGTAATAATATTGGAAGTGAGCAAGGTCCTACAAATAAAATTCCGTTTGTTTTAAGTATTGGGCATCAGGAGTTTGGCTTGAATAACTATGTTGGTGGTGAGGAAGCGAATAAGTTTTCTTTTCATGCTGTTCTCCCTTTTCCTCCTGGTCCCCCTAGTTATTACAAAAATTGGCGCTTTCTTCATTCTTTTTCGCAGGATGTCTCGATAGAGAAAATTCATAGACTATCTGCGGTCGATGTAAGTGAAGCGTTTATTCAAATATGTAACGTGATTCATGATAAAGCTGGCTCTGTTCTGGCTCCCTATGGCCCTAAACCTATGTCACTAGCGATGTGTCTCATAGCTTTGGAGTATGATTCAGCTGTATATTACACGCAGCCTCATAGCTATAGTGAAAATTATTCTAAAGGCGTTGGCTTAGTGGGGGGCGATGTAGCAAGTTACGCGTATTTAATTAAGAACAATTCAGAAAGCTTATATTCGAAAAATGAAGTTGATCTATCATAAGAAATATTGTGGTCAGGTCTGCCATTTCCCAAATGCCGAGGTAATCACCCCGAAATTTAGCCCTGCTCAAAAGTAGAATTTTCTCGTAACCTAGCACGAAGGAGATTCTGCATGAAGAAGTCACGATTTTCGGACAGCCAGATCCTGGCGATCCTCAAGCAAGCGG
>Ga0208184_100291_pt1 | contig 10165 bp, 9 predicted proteins | sample Virmet3651_4511_FD_185736 | JGI IMG/M metagenome (GOLD analysis project Ga0208184, IMG submission 185736) | Marine viral communities from the Southern Atlantic ocean transect to study dissolved organic matter and carbon cycling - metaG... | ecosystem: Environmental > Aquatic > Marine > Oceanic ... | reverse complement strand
GGTCTACCGTGACGCCGCGCTCGGCCAGGATCTCTTCCAGATCCCGCGAGGAGACGGCGTAGCGAACATAGAAGAACACCGCGTGCAGGATCACCGACTTCGGATAATGCACTCCTTTGAAATCGATTACGTCAAATCCCTTTCACCAACTCACTGACACTGCTGGCATATCCGGAGACGCTACAAAACCAAAAACTTTGCGACAGAACCATCTCGCCTGAAACCTATGGCAACCGGATCGGCGGGGCTGTGGTGACCAACTGGTTGATCTGGCTCAGGTGTTCGGGCAGGCAGCGGGTCAGGAAATCATAATCCTGCATCACCCGCGCCCGTGCCCGCACGCCAAGGGCTGCAAAATCATCAGGCCGCGCCAGCACCTCGGCCACCTGTGCTGCCAGCGCCTCGGGATCAAAGAAATCAACCAACAGGCCGGTTTCATTATGGCGGATGGCCTCGCGCACCGGCGCCACATCAGCCGCCACAATCGTCGCCTCCATCGCCATCGCCTCCAGGAGCGACCAGCTCAGCACAAAAGGCATGGTCAGATATCCGTGCCATCGTTGGAGGCGAGCGCGATCCTGAAGTTCTTGCCGCTTTTCGGGATGTCCGCTGCAAATCCTCGATGGATACGATCAAAGCTGCATTGGTCGGCAACGACCGCGACGAGCACGTCTTTGCTCTGTCTCAATCGCTGGAACTCTACGACTTTTATAAAGCACAGATCGAGGCGTGCGACCGGAGGCTGGAGGCGGTGGTTGGAGCGCTGACTGTCCAGGCAGACGATGCTCTGGCTCCTCTGCCAAAGGCACGGATTAAAAGCAGGCAGCACAATGCGCCGTCCTTCGATGTTCGGGCCGCACTTTATGGGGCGTTGGGCACGGACCTGACACAAACCCATGGCCTTGGGCCATCGCTGGCCCTCAAGTTGGTGGCTGAATGCGGAACGGCCTTCGAAGCTAAGGCTGCATAAATGAGCAATCGGAGCGGCACCAAAACGGGACAGGTCCACTCGAAGAAGCTGGTCGTTTGCCGCAAGGCCGCTGATCAGAACCTTCATGGACAGGCGGCCACGCTTGCCTATCGGCGCGACATCCCAACTCACTCGGGGTCAAACCAGATCGTTAGTGAGCCGCATCGCTCGAGCGCTTCATTATAGGTCGGCCAGTTCTGGTCTTGTAGGTGGCTGATGTCGGTTTTCTCATGCGTTTCCGTTTCCACACGGGATACTCGAGATTAGTGAAGTGTAGCATTTATGCAAAATCGCCAAGGCGAGTCTCGGTGGTATAGACTGCAGACGGCGAACTGATCAGTATGTTGCGAAGATAAAATTCGCAGGGGTGTGAAGATCTGGCAGGGCAGGCTTGCGAAATCCACACATTTCACTAGGACAGAGGTGTTGATTTTGAGAGAGACGCCCTATGCAGATAACCCCCGTTCTCCTCTGTGGTGGCTCTGGGACCCGGCTCTGGCCGTTGTCGCGCAAGAGCTATCCCAAACAATTTGTGCCCTTGATGGGTGAAGAAACCCTGTTTCAGGCCTCCGCCAAACGGCTGTCGGGCGCCGGTGTCGGGTTTGCGTTTGGCGCACCGATGGTGCTGACCAATTCCGATTTCCGCTTTATTGTGACGGAACAGCTTCAGGCTGCGGGCATTGATCCCGGTGCGATCCTGATTGAGCCCGAAGGGCGCAATACCGCCCCGCCGGTGCTGGTGGCGGCGCTTCGGGCGCAGGCGCAGGATCCGGAGGCCGTGCTCCTGGTGGCCCCCTCAGACCATGTGATGCCTGATGTGGAGGCCTTTCACGCCGCCGTCGCGCAGGGGCTTGTGGCGGTGAGTGAGGGTCAGATGGTGACCTTTGGCATCACCCCCACCCATGCGGAAACCGCCTATGGGTATCTTGAGCTCTCCGCAGCGCCTGATGCGGCGGGGCGCCCGGTGGCGCTGAAGCAGTTTGTGGAAAAACCCGATGCGGCGCGCGCCGCCGAGATGCTGGCGGCGGGCAATTTCAAATGGAACGCGGGGATCTTCCTGTTCCGGGCTGCTGATATCATCGCCGCCTTTGAGGCCCATGCCCCCGACCTGATGGCACCGGTTGCAGCCGCCCTGAAGGACGCAGAGGTGGACCTTGGGTTTTTGCGACTGGCCCCGGAGCCTTGGGCGCAGGCGGCAGATATCTCGATTGACTATGCGGTGATGGAGAAGGCCAAGAACCTCTCCGTGGTGCCCTTTGATGCGGCCTGGTCTGATCTGGGCGGCTGGGATGCGGTCTGGCGCGAGGCGGGACCGGACGACAATGGCGTCGTGGTCAGCGGTGCGGCGACGGCGATCGACTGTTCCGATACCTTGTTGCGCTCTGACAGCGACCGGCTGGAAGTGGTCGGCATCGGCCTTGAGGGCATCATGGCGGTGGCGATGAATGACGCGGTGCTGGTGGCGGATAAATCCCGCGCGCAGGATGTGAAGCTCGCGGTGCAGGCGCTGAAAGACAAAGGTGCGGCGCAGGCCACCACCTTCCCCAAAGATCACCGCCCCTGGGGCTGGTTTGAAAGCCTGGTGGTGGGAGGGCGTTTTCAGGTCAAACGCATTCTGGTCCATCCCGGTGCCTCCCTGAGCCTGCAAAGCCATTTTCACCGCTCTGAACATTGGATCGTAGTGGAGGGCACTGCGCGGGTGACAGTGGATGATGAGGTCAGGCTGGTGACTGAAAACGAGAGCGTCTACATCCCGCTTGGCGCAGTACACCGCATGGAAAACCCCGGCAAAGTGCCGATGGTCTTGATTGAAGTACAGACCGGAGCCTATGTGGGGGAGGATGACATTCTTCGCTATGAGGACGTCTACGCCCGGGAGTAAGGTTCATGAAAATCGCAGTTGCAGGGCTTGGCTATGTTGGCCTGTCCAATGCCGTTTTGCTGGCTCAGCACAATGAGGTTGTCGCCACCGACATCGTGGAAAACCGGGTGGAGATGGTCAATGCCCGGCAATGCCCGATCATCGACCCCGAGCTGGAAGATTTCCTGACCACCCACAGTCTGAACCTGACCGCGACCACGGATGCGGCGGCGGCCTACAGCGGCGCTGATTACGTGGTGGTGGCAACGCCGACCAATTACGACCCGCGGCACAATTCCTTTGACACCTCCAGCGTCGAGGCGGTGATCGCAGCCGTCATGGCCGTCAACACCACCGCCACCATCGTCATCAAATCCACGATTCCGGTGGGGTTCGTCATGGATGTGCGGGCGCGGCTGGGAACCGATCAGGTGATCTTTTCCCCCGAGTTCCTGCGCGAGGGCCGCGCGCTTTATGACAATCTGCATCCCAGCCGGATCATCGTTGGCGAGCGGTCCAAGCGCGCCCGGATCTTTGCCGATCTGCTGCTGGAGGGCGCTAAGGAAGAGGCGGTGGACACCCTCTTTACCGATCCAAGCGAAGCCGAGGCGGTGAAACTCTTTGCCAATACATATCTCGCGATGCGGGTGGCGTTTTTTAATGAATTGGATTCTTACGCCATGGCCGGGGGCATGGACACCCGCCAGATCATCGAAGGCATCAGCCTCGATCCGCGCATCGGCGGCCATTACAACAACCCCTCTTTTGGCTATGGCGGCTACTGCCTGCCCAAGGACACCAAGCAGCTTCTGGCCAATTACGATCAGGTGCCGCAGAACCTGATCCGGGCCATTGTCGACGCCAATCGTACCCGCAAGGATTTCCTCAGCGATCAGATCCTGATGAAAGGCCCCAAGGTGGTCGGCATCCACCGGCTGGTGATGAAGGCGGGATCAGACAACTTCCGTCAGTCCTCCATTCAGGGCATCATGAAACGTCTCAAGGCCAAGGGCATCGAGGTGATCGTCTATGAACCGGTGCTGACGGCAGATCACTTCTTTCACAGCCGGGTCATCCGCGATCTTGACGCCTTTAAGTCCGAGGCCGATCTGATCGTGGCAAACCGGATGAGCGAAGAGATCCGCGATGTCTCTGACAAGGTCTTTACGCGCGACCTGTTTGAGGCGGACTAAGAAAGAAGAAATCATGCAAACCGTTCTTGTAACCGGCTCCGCCGGCTTCATTGGCTTTCACCTCAGCAAACTGCTTTTGGAACATGGGGCACATGTTATCGGGCTGGATGCGTTCAGCGACTACTATGATGTCTCGCTGAAAGAGCGGCGTCATGCGATGCTGGAAGATGCCGCGGGGCAGGGCACGGGGCGCTTTGTGCCGATCATTGGCCGGATTGAAACCCCAGGATTACTGGCGGATCTGCTTGCGTCCTATAATCCAGATATTGTTGTGCATTTGGCGGCTCAAGCTGGTGTGCGTCACTCCATTGAGAACCCGCGTTCCTATTTGGAAAGCAACCTCATGGGGACGTTTGAGCTGCTGGAGGCTGCCCGCGCACATCCACCCAAACATATGCTGCTTGCATCGACCTCATCGGCTTATGGCGCCAATACCAACATGCCATACCAAGAGACCCAGAAGGCTGATCACCAGATGTCCTTCTATGCGGCGACCAAAAAATCGACCGAGCATATGGCCCATTCCTATGCACATCTCTTCGATTTGCCGATCACGATGTTTCGGTTCTTTACCGTCTATGGGCCATGGGGGCGGCCGGATATGGCTCCCACGAAATTCACCAAGGCGATCCTCGAAGGCCGTCCTATCGATGTCTACAATCACGGAGACATGCAGCGGGACTTTACCTACGTTGAGGACCTGGTGGAGGCGATCCGGCTGCTGATGGCCGCACGTCCCGAACGCCCCTGTGATGCTCATGTGCCAGAGGGAGACAGCCTGTCACCGGTGGCACCGTTCCGTGTGGTCAACATTGGCAACTCCAACCCAGTGCAGCTTAGCGATTACATAAGCGCCATTGAGCGGGCCACGGGCATTACGGCACAGCGTAATCTGATGCCGATGCAGCCGGGCGATGTCCCCGCGACCTGGGCCGATATCCAACTCCTGGAGCGGCTCACCGGATATACACCGCAGACCTCGGTTGAAGAGGGTGTGTCCCGTTTCGTGGCGTGGTATCAGGAGTATGTTGCTGCCAATAAGATCAAGTAGCTTTATCAAAGCAGGCGGTACTGAACGGTGGTCGCGCGTAATCGGCGACATGGGATCAGCAACACTCGTGAAAGCCCTCGGGGCCATCCCCAATGGTTTTTAGATCACAAAAATACGCTCAGCGCCGTCTCATTGGCGGGCAGGAAGCCACTCTTCCTTGGGGAGTTCGGGCCAGAGAAAGGGGGGGCGGACCTAAGGTCCTCGTGCCATTTTCCACACATTACGCAGCAAACTGCAAAGTGTCATTAAGCCACTGATACTATTTAGATAATCCTATCCGATAATCATTTCGGACTGCAAGAGACTTGATTTGGCATAAAAAACAATGCCTTACGAGTTGATGTCCCAAGTGTGGCACACCGCATGCCACGCGTGGCACGTCGTCCAGAACTGTTTCGGACAGTTCGTGCCATGCGTGATACTCGTGGAAAACGAAGGCGGTCTGCCCAATAACAGGAGGTGCTCGGCCATTGGACACCCGGGACTACGTATATGTTCGCCTTGACCCCAAAGAGGGGAGTACCCCCTCTGATCGTACCACCATCCGCACCCACACGCAGGCCGCGCGTCGCGACGGGTTTGTCGTGCATAGTCGCTGGGCTGTGAGCGAACGGGTGGGCGCATCGGTTGCCGCCTCAGGGCGACCAAAATTGCAGCGACTGATCTGCAAACTCAGACTTGGCGATGCACTTGTTGTCTACACGCTTGACGGGTTCGGGCGCGATGCAGCTGATATCCTGAAAACGATCCGGCTCATTCACGAGATGGGGGCTGAACCGTTTTGTGCGTCTCTGGGAACAAAGGAAAACCTGTTCAACGACAATGAGTTCAGGAGCGCTCTGGAAGCGATGGCCGCGCTTGAGCGTCTGACAGAGGCTGAACGCAAGCAGGCGAAGGCAAAGGGACGCGGGGTCGCCGGTGGTCGGATCGGTCGGCCACCATCGCTAGATGAGGCCACACAGGCAGTTGTTCTGGTAGACCTTGAGGCTGGAATGACCGTTGCCGCCGTGGCCCGGCGGTACAACACATCTCACCAGACCATTCTGCGCGTACGCGATGCCAGAAAACGATCCTGATCTCTTTTCGCCGACTGCGGTGTGTCTCACGGCAGTTCTAGCCGGAGAGCCCGCAATAGATCTCTTTTGGCGCTGTTTTGCTGACAGCTGATATCAGGATTGAGGTTTCCCTTCTTTGGTTCCATAGTGCGCACGTATTGGTTGATTTGTTTGAGGCATCTGATGATGCAGGCGGAAGATGATTACTGGCTTGATTTGGGCCACGCAGCGGATGCTGTTCCAAGCGTTCTGCCCAGTTCAGGCGGAGAAGAAATCAGCGGAGTTGAGCCGCTTGGGGACCAATTCGGTGTCTGGCCTCAGAAGACCGTGCCGGATACCCTGCAAGCCCCGTTGTTCGGCTCCCTTGCGGACGGTTGCGAAACGGTGCTGGGCTGTTTCGCCATTCTGGACGGAGCCAAAATCGCGAACCTGCCGGAAGTTCTAACGGCCTCGGGTTTGCCACATCGATGCCTGTTTCAGGGGGACGCTTTTGACACCTTGGGCGATGCCGCGCCGTGGATTGTGCAGCTTGAGGCGGGCAGCAGCCTGACCCGGCAGTTGTTCACCAAAGGGGCGGAATCAACGCAGTTCTGGGATCGTGAGCCGGGGCTTTATCTTCGGTCGTCACAGGACCTGGATGCGCTGTGGCAGCACTTCAGGACCTTTACCCGCGTGCGTAACAGTCAGGGCGAATGGGTCGTTTTCCGCTTTTGGGAGCCGCATGTCGCTCAGGCCTGCCTGGAGGCCGGATATCTGCGTTATTTCCACGGTTCCGAGCAGCAGATGGTCGCGTCCGTGATCTGCTGCAACGTGCTGGAACATTGCACATTGCATGACGCCCCGGAGCATCCCGGCGCCGCACCCGCCTGTCAGCTCAGTCGCGCACAGGAACAGGCGATGGCCCAAGCGGTCGCGCGGCGGCGGCGGATCGAGATGGCGATGGCCCTACGCCGCTCGTTTCCCGAGCAAACCGCCGACAGGTCCCGCGACGATCTGCACAGCATGATCGCGCAGGTCGTGCAGCGAATGAGCGTCTACGGCATTCGCAAGCTGCGCAGCATTCATGTTCTGGCCAGCTGGCAGCTATTCTTTGGTGAGCGCTTTGAACAGCGTGATCCGGCCGGCCAGTTGATCCAAATTCTTGCAGGCCATTTGGACGAAGACGCCAAGCTGGCCCAGCTGGAGCGCCGCATGGATGCGCTGCATGAGACAGGAGCGCTTTGATGGCAGATGGTAGCCCCAAAACCCCGGCTCCTAGCGCAGTTGCTGCCCAGGCACGGGCGGGCGCGCCTGCGGCGCAGGGCGACATGGACCGGATATGCCTTCCTTGCGCGGGTCTGATCCGGGTTGAAGCCTGCTACCGGGATACCTGGAACACACCGCTGACCAATGCCTGTGTGCGGGTCGAGGACAGCACGGGCGTTGTTGTGGACGGCGCGGTCCGCACGGAACCCCTGATCGCCCATGGCCTGAAAGACGGGGACGCGCCGACCGCCCCGCTGACCACAATGGGAACTACCCCGCCCATCGAAGTGGCACAGGGGACTTCGGAGGTCACGCTGGTGCCGCAGGGGGCCGGAGAGGCTGACGCCGGTATGGGCGACCTGGGCGCGGCGCTGGCCGGGTTCCGGGACGATACGCTGGTGAAGCTGCAGCCCTATGTGCTGGAATGGGAAGCCAGAGGCCTCCTGTCCATCCCTGAGGCGCGGTTCCGGGGTGTCGGCAAGGGTTTGTCCGCCTGGTACCAGGGCGAGGCCGATTTCTGGGGCGGTGTCAGCGACCGCGCCGTTGCAGCCTATCAAAACGCCCAGAACTGGCATGACGCTTATGTGGCGCGCCAAAGCCCGTTTGAGCAGGGTATGATGCAATACGGCGGCCCCTTCGGCGCGATTGCGGTTTACGGGACATCTTTGGTCGAAACTGCCGCCGAAACTGTTTCGGACTGGATCAGCGGCGCGGATGATCTGGCCGCCTACATCGCCACCATCATGGCGGCGATGCGGGATCTGGCCTCGGGGACCGTGGATCTTATGGAGGCGGCGCTCGACAGCCTGCGTGCCCTTCCCGGCGATGCGGGGCGGCTGTTCTCGCAGCTCATCGACAATGGCCAGGACTGGATTGAGCGGCTGGTGTTAATCGCCAGCGAGACCAACGCCTTTGAATACGTCTTCCACGTTTTCATGGCGGTGGCGATGAACATGACGCCCAATTTCTGGGCCGAGATGGCGGGGGTAGTCAGCGGTTTCATCCTGCCGGAGGTGCTGATTGAGATCATCCTGGCGGTCATCGCGGCCCTTACCGGCGGCGGCGGCATCGCGCTGCTGGCGGGCCGTCTGGCGACCTTTGTGGCCAAGCTGCGGGGCCTGGCTGTCAAAGCCAAAAGCCTCGGCATTCTGGCCAGCATCGTCGAGGCCTTCGGCAAGGCGATCAGTGCTCTCGCCAAAATCGGCAAGGGCCTGCACGATGAGATCGAAGCCTTCACCCGCGCTGGTGCCAATGGTGTGGCGCGCATCCGCCACCGGGTGAACCAGTACAAGGTCGAGATCGACCCCAACACCCTGGGCATGAATGGCGGCAATATCAGGATTACCCGCAAGGGCCGCCTGCCCGGCAAGCGTATTAATCCCCCTGGGGACATCCCCTGTTTCACCAAACCCGCAGGCGTCAGCGACCGTGATTTCATGGAGCAACTGCTGGAGCAGGAAGACGCCATCAACAACACTGACATCGCGGAACTGATCCAGCGCCGGGAAATGGTCAAACAGATGGGAACCGGGGCACTGCGGGATACGGCCGCGCAGTCAGGCGCACGAGCAGACTGGCTGCTAAAAAGAAGTAAGGAAATCGCCAAAGCACAAGGTCTATCACGTAAAGCAGCAGAAGCACTTGCTATAAAGCAGGCCCAAAAGCTTGATGCTACGCATATTCTTGACATCGTGGCTGGGGGAAGCCCTTCGAAGATATCTGGACTTCAAAACAGCTCGGTGAACCGCTCGATTGGCAGCCAATGGCGCACTCGGGTAAATACCCTAGATGATGCGCTGGCGGGCCACGCTGCCCAAGGTGGTGTAAAGGCAAACATAAGACTCAAAAAATGCTGAGGACGAGATGAATATACAGGAAGAGTTAAACGACCTCATGGAAGACAACGGAGTTTATGCCAATCTCCGCCCAGCTCCGGCAGACCTTATCACAGACTTTACCGGGAAGCTTCCGGACTTTCTTCTGGAACTATGGAAACAGCATGGGTTTGGAAGCTGGTCAAACGGGTTATATCATGTCTGCAATCCGCATGATTTTGGTGGGCTTCTTTCCCAAGTGTTTCATGCCGATGAGGATTTTTCTCACAAGGACTGTCATGTGTTTGGGTACTCTGCCTTTGGTGGGCTGCATGTGTGGAGTGAGAAATACGGCATTGTGGATATTAATTTAACTAGAGCTACGCTTCGCTGTATAAACCTGATTGATGGCAAGAAGACGGAAGATCCAAGCTTGGAAGCGGTATTCTCACTATCTTTACATGCGGATAGAAAAAAATCCCTCAACATCTACGACGACAATGACAAACCGCTGTTCGCCCGCGCTCGTAAGCGGCTGGGAGATCTGGAGCCGGGTGAATGCTATGGCTTCTTCCCAGCTCTGGCCATGGGCGGCGCGCCCCGGCTGGAAAATCTCAAGCGCACCAAGGCACTGGAGCACTTCTTATTCCTAGCGCAGCTGCAACAATTCACGCTGATGGACTACCTCTCTCGCCCCATCCGTGCTGTGCGCATGATCGGATAGCCTCGCCAAGGTCGAGAATTGCCTTGCAGATACAGGCCGGCGCACGGAGGTTCTGTCGCAAACTTTTGAGAAGTTTGAGGCCAAGCCGATATTTGGACCCACTTATGCTGCCAGCGCCGCGAAGGTCTGGAAAGCAGTGGTCCCGTTTGCGGGGATCTGACCCTTGCGGATCATGTGGGCAGCTCCGATCCCGGCGATGGTCGCGGCGGCTGAATGAAACGCCTTGAAGCCCGTCATCGGGACGGTAATCCG
>Ga0208184_100288_pt1 | contig 10210 bp, 7 predicted proteins | sample Virmet3651_4511_FD_185736 | JGI IMG/M metagenome (GOLD analysis project Ga0208184, IMG submission 185736) | Marine viral communities from the Southern Atlantic ocean transect to study dissolved organic matter and carbon cycling - metaG... | ecosystem: Environmental > Aquatic > Marine > Oceanic ... | reverse complement strand
CCGGCCTGGTTCATGGTGTAGAAATGCAGGCCCGGTGCGCCCATGGCGAGCAGGCGTTCGCACAGACGGGTGACCACTTCCTCGCCGAAAGCTTTGACCGCAGCGTCATCATCCTTGATGTCGTTGAGCTTGCTGTGCAGCCAGCGGGGGATATCGGCGCCACAGGTGTTGGAGAAGCGTACCAGGTTGGCCACGTTGAGGATCGGCATGATGCCCGGGTAGACCGGGGCGTCGCAGCCGATTTTCTGCAGCGCGTCCAGGTAATAACCGTAGGCATCCGCGTTGTAGAAATACTGGGTCAGGCCGCTGTTGGCGCCGGCGTCGACCTTGCGCTTGAAGTGGGCAATATCATCTTCAAAGCTGCGCGCCTGGGGGTGCATCTCCGGGTAGGCGGCCACTTCCAGGGTGAAGTGATCGCTGGTTTCCTCACGGATCAGCTGCACCAGTTCGTCCGCATACTTGATCTCGCTCTGGGCGTAGCCCATGCCGGAGGGCAGGTCGCCGCGCAGGGCCACGATGCGGGTCACTCCCGCGGCCTTGTAGCCGTTCACCAGCTCCAGGATTTCCTCGCGGCTCTGGCCGATGCAGCTCAGGTGCGGGGCGGTGTCGCCGTGCTGATTGCGTAGCTGGTTGACCATGTCGCGGGTGTTGTCACGGGTGGAGCCACCGGCGCCAAAGGTGCAGGAAAAAAACGCCGGTTTCTTGGCCAGAAGTTTCTGCTGGGTCGCCAGCAGTTTTTCTTTTCCCGCATCGGTTTTCGGCGGGAAAAATTCAAAACTGATTCGTTTCATAAAATGCTCGCGTCGCGAGGCTGGCACAGAGGCACGCCCCACGCTGGCACGATTGGAAGCGAGCAGCGTGGGGCGTGTTGTGTGCAAGCGGTTAGTACTTGTAGTGCTCGGGTTTGTACGGGCCGTTCACGTCGACGCCGATGTAGTCGGCTTGCTCTTTGGTCAGTTTGGTGATCACGCCACCAAAGCCCTGCACCATGTAACGAGCCACTTCTTCGTCCAGGTGCTTGGGCAGCACCTCTACTTTAAGCATCTTCTCCTTCACGGTATCGGAGTGCTTGGCGTAGCCCTGGTCGAACAGATACATCTGCGCCAGTACCTGGTTGGCAAAGGAACCATCCATGATGCGGCTGGGGTGCCCGGTGGCGTTGCCCAGATTCACCAGACGGCCTTCGGACAGCAGCAACAGGAAGTCACCCTCGGCCTTGTTGCGCCATACCTTGTGTACCTGCGGTTTGACCTCTTCCCATTCCCAGGTCTTGCGCATGAAGGCGGTGTCCACTTCATTGTCGAAGTGACCGATGTTGCAGACCACGGCGCCTTTTTTCAGGGCCTTGAGCATGTTGGCGTCACAGACATTGAAGTTGCCGGTGGTGGTCACCAGCAGGTCGGTGTTGCCCAGCAGTTCCGTGTTGATGGAAGCCTCGGTACCGTCATTGACGCCATCCTTGTACTGGCTGACGACCTCGTAGCCGTCCATGCAGGCCTGCATGGCGCAGATCGGGTCCGCTTCGGTGACCTTCACGATCATGCCTTCCTGGCGCAGGGACTGGGCAGACCCCTTGCCCACATCACCGTAACCGATGACCAGTGCTTTCTTGCCTGACAGCAGATGGTCGGTGCCGCGCTTGATGGCGTCATTGAGAGAGTGACGGCAGCCGTATTTGTTGTCGTTCTTGCTCTTGGTGACGGAGTCATTCACGTTCACCGCCGGCACTTTCAGGGTGCCCTTGTTGAGCATCTCGTAAAGACGGTGCACACCGGTGGTGGTTTCCTCGGTGATGCCGTGGATGTTGTCCAGCATCTGCGGGTAGGTCTCGTGGATGTAGCCGGTCAGATCGCCGCCGTCATCCAGGATCATGTTGGCATCCCACAGCTCGCCATTGCCGTCGCGACAGGTCTGCTCGATACACCACATGTACTCTTCTTCGGTTTCCCCTTTCCAGGCGAATACCGGTATGCCAGCGGCTGCGATGGCGGCAGCGGCGTGGTCCTGGGTGGAGAAGATATTGCAGCTGGACCAGCGCACTTCTGCGCCCAGTGCGACCAGGGTTTCGATCAGCACGGCGGTCTGAATGGTCATGTGGATACAGCCGATGATTTTTGCGCCTTTCAGCGGCTGTTCGGCACGGTATTTTTCGCGGATTGCGATCAGTGCCGGCATTTCGGTTTCGGCAATATGGATTTCAGAGCGGCCATAGGCGGCCAGGGAAATATCGGCGACTTTATAGTCGGTAAAAGTGTCCACTCTTGCGTTCATGATGTTCTCCATTCGTTTTTGACGAATGGGCGCCGTTGTTCCTTGCGTGTCTGCCCAGCGAGCCTCGCGGTCAAGCCGCTGCAGCGCCCCTCACAGGGCAGACATAGTCGGGATAATGCCGACGCCACCCGGGAGGCGGCGCCGGCGGTGATGCCGGAGTTACAGGGCCTTGGCCAGGTCTGCCGCCTTGTCGGTTTTCTCCCAGCTGAAACCTTCGCGACCGAAGTGGCCGTAGCTGGCAGTGGGGCGGTAGATCGGCTTGCGCAGGTCGAGCATCTCGATGATGCCTCGCGGGCGCAGGTCAAAGTGCTCGCGCACCAGGGCCACGATGGCATCGTCGCTCAGTTTGCCGGTGCCGAAGGTGTTGACCGAGATAGAGGTAGGTTCGGCCACACCGATGGCATAGCTCACCTGGATCTCGCACTTGCTGGCCAGGCCGGCAGCCACGATGTTCTTGGCCACATAGCGGCCGGCGTAGGCGGCGGAACGGTCTACCTTGGACGGGTCCTTGCCGGAGAAGGCGCCGCCACCGTGACGGGCCATGCCACCGTAGGTATCCACGATGATCTTGCGGCCGGTCAGACCACAGTCACCCATGGGGCCGCCGATCACGAAAATCCCGGTGGGGTTCACGTGGTACAGGGTGTCCTTGTGCAGCCACTCTTCCGGCAGGACCGGCTTGATGATTTCTTCCATCACCGCTTCACGCAGATCGGCCAGCTTGATGTCCGGGGAATGCTGGGTGGACAGCACCACCGCATCCACGGCCACCGGTATGCCGTTCTCGTAGCGCAGGGTGACCTGGCTTTTCGCATCCGGGCGCAACCAGGGCAGGGTGCCGTTCTTGCGCAGCTGTGCCTGGCGCTCCACCAGTCGGTGAGAGTAGTACACCGGCGCGGGCATCAGGGTGTCAGTTTCGTTGGTGGCAAAGCCGAACATCAGGCCCTGGTCGCCGGCGCCCATTTCCTTGTTTTCGGCTTCGTCTACGCCGATAGCGATATCCGCAGACTGTTTGCCGATGCCGTTGAGTACCGCACAGCTGGCACCGTCAAAGCCCTTGTCGGAGCTGTCATAGCCGATGTCCAGAATCACCTGGCGAACGATGTCCTCCAGCTCCACATAGGTGCTGGTACGGACTTCACCGGCAACGATGGCCATGCCGGTTTTGACCAGCGTTTCCACCGCCACGCGGGCATGGGGGTCATCCTTGATGATGGCATCCAGAACGGCGTCCGAGATCTGGTCGGCCATTTTATCCGGGTGGCCTTCGGACACAGACTCGGAGGTAAAGATGGAATATTCACTCATTACTGGAGTGCTCCCGTTATTCAAGTGTGCGTTACATTGCCTTCAACAGGCGCCAAAAACTTTCAACTCTTCCTGAAGGTGCGTACCTGCACCTGAAAACCATTGCGCAGGGCCAGAAACTGGCTTTCCTGCAATGCCAGACCGGCGCGGCCGGCCCAATCCACCAGATCGGCTTCTTCGAAGCCAAGCCAGAAATCACCACAGGCCTCGTGGGCCCAGTGCTGGTCATGCCGACACAGGTCGGTGATCAGCAGGGTGCCGCCTTCATTCAGCTGCCGGGCCGCGGCGCCGATGGCGCTGGCGGGGGCTGGCAGGTGATGCAGCACCATGTTCAGAACCACGGCATCCACCGTGGGCAGGATGGTGGCGCTGGCGGGCCACTCACCCAGTATCAGTTGCACATTTTGCCGTTTGGCGACAGTCAGGTTCTGGCGGGCCCGCTCCAGCATGGCTTCGGCATTATCCAGGCCGAACACAGTGTCAAAGCGTGTCGCCAGTTCCAGAAGAAACTGGCCATCACCGGGGCCGATCTCCAGGACGCTCTTGCCATCCGGAGCGTCCGGGCTGGCCCGGGTGAGTAATTCCAGGGCCTGATCCGCATACTGGCCATAGTCGGCAATCAGTTCCTGCTGTTCGTCCACCTGCTCCGCATGGCGGGCAAAAAAGGCCCGGCTCTGTTCCGCCCGCTGCCCTTGCACCTGCTCAAGCCGTTCCGCCACCTGGCCGTCCAGGGGGCTATCATCCAGTTCTTCCAGCAGGGCGGCGTGAAGCGCGCCTTCTGAGTTGTCACCCTGGGGCAGGCGCCGGCGATAAAAGATGGAATTGCCTTCCCGCCGCTTCTCCACCAGCCCGCCCTGGGCCAGTACCTTCAGGTGGTGACTCATGCCTGATTGTTTCATGGCCATGATGTCGCACAGCTCCAGCACCCCGAAGCTGTTCTGGCCCAGCACCTGCAGCACCTGAAGACGCAACGGGTCGCCAGCGGCCTTGAGGAAGCCCGCCAGATGATCAGTGATCTCCGGAGCGTCGGGTGCTTGTGCATTCATAGGGGAAAGAGTCTAGCGCAATGAAAAGCTAAATCAAAATAAATTGATATAGATTTTCTGGCGGCCTGGCCGGTCACCCGCCAGAGCTGCTCTGGGGCATGTAAACCGGCGGGCGGGGCGCCCGCGCTTGTAGCGATTATCCCCTTGAGGGACAATAGCGCCCCTTTTCAGCCACCAGCCAGTTTGGAGCCCTGCATGTCCAGTGCCCCCGCCCGCCGTGAACTCGCCAACGCTATCCGTGCCCTGAGCATGGATGCGGTACAGAAAGCCAATTCCGGGCACCCCGGTGCGCCCATGGGAATGGCCGATATCGCCGAGGTGTTGTGGCGCGGCTTTCTCAAGCACAACCCGCAGGATCCCACCTGGCCCGACCGGGATCGCTTCGTGCTGTCCAATGGTCACGGCTCCATGCTGCTTTACAGCCTGCTGCACCTGAGCGGCTACGGCGTCAGCCTGGACGACATTAAGAACTTCCGGCAGCTGGGCAGCCCCACCGCCGGGCACCCGGAATACGGCGACGCCCCGGGCATCGAAACCACCACCGGGCCGCTGGGCCAGGGCATTGCCAATGCCGTGGGCATGGCATTGGCGGAGAAGATGCTGGCAGGTCAGTTCAACCGGGAAGGGCACGATATCGTCGACCACTACACCTACTGCTTCCTGGGCGATGGCTGCATGATGGAAGGCATCTCCCATGAGGCGTGTTCCCTGGCTGGCACCCTGGGCCTGGGCAAGCTGGTGGCCTTCTATGACGACAATGGCATTTCCATTGATGGTGAGGTGGAAGGCTGGTTCACCGATGACACCGTGGAGCGTTTCCGTGCCTATGGCTGGCAGGTGATCCCCAATGTGGATGGTCACAACGCGGAAGAGGTTCAGGTGGCCATCGAAAATGCCCGTGCCAATACCGATCAGCCCACCCTGATCTGCTGCAAGACCGTTATCGGTTTCGGCAGCCCCAACAAGCAGGGCAAGGAGGAGTCCCACGGTGCCGCCCTGGGGGAAGACGAAATTGCCCTGACCCGGGACGCGCTGGGCTGGAAGCACGGCCCCTTCGAGATTCCTGCCGACATCAAACAGGCCTGGGATGGCAGCGAGAAAGGGGCGGCTGCCCAGAGCGACTGGCAGCAGCGTTTCGACGCTTACCAGGCCGCCTACCCGGAACTGGCGGCAGAGTTCCTGCGTCGTCAGGCCGGTGAATTGCCCGCCAACTTCCAGGAGCAGGCGGATGCCTACATCCGTGAGTGCCAGGAAAAAGGTGACAAGGTCGCCACCCGCAAGGCCAGCCAGAACACTCTCGATGCCTTCGGCCCGCTGCTGCCGGAACTGGCCGGTGGCTCCGCCGACCTGGCCGGCTCCAACAACACCATCTGGAAAGGCTGCAAGTCGGTCACCGCGGAGGATGCCAGCGGCAACTATATCCATTACGGGGTGCGTGAATTCGCCATGACCGCGATCCAGAACGGTCTCTGCCTGCACGGCGGCCTGCGCCCTTACGGCGGCACCTTCCTGGTGTTCATGGAATATGCCCGCAACGCGGTGCGCATGGCGGCGCTGATGCATCAGCCCAACATTCTGGTCTATACCCACGATTCCATCGGCCTGGGTGAAGACGGCCCGACTCACCAGCCCATTGAGCAAATGGCCAACCTGCGCCTGACCCCGAACATGCGCACCTGGCGCCCCTGCGACACGGTGGAATCCGCGGTGTCCTGGAAGAAAGCCATTGTCCGGCAAGACGGTCCTTCCGCGCTGATCTTCTCCCGCCAGGGGCTGCCCTGCATGGAGCGAGGTGATGCGCAGCTGGCCGAGATCGAAAAAGGCGGCTACACCCTGCTGCAAACCGGTGAGGGCACCCCGGACGCCATCATCATTGCCACCGGCTCTGAAGTGGAGCTGGCGGTGAATGCGGCCAAGGCTCTGACCGGCAAGACTATCCGTGTGGTCTCCATGCCCTGCGTGGAAGAGTTCCTGGCCCAGGACCGTGAGTATCAGGAAAGCGTGCTGCCCTCCGGTGTGCGCGCCCGGGTGGCCGTGGAAGCGGCCATCGCCGATTACTGGTATCGCTTTGTAGGCCTGGACGGCAAGGTGGTGGGCATGAACAGCTTCGGCGCCTCTGCCCCCGCCGGCGACTTGTTCAAGCACTTCAATATCACTGCCGAGGCAGTGCAGCAGGCCGTGGAGAGCCTGCTCTAAGTGAAAGTCGCGATTAACGGCTACGGCCGTATCGGGCGTTCCTTTGTCCGTGCCCTGGCCGAGCGCGAAGGCGCCGGCTGGCAGGCACCGTTCACCCTGGCGGCGATCAATGACAAGGGTCGCCCGGAAGACCTGCTGTACCTGACCCGCTACGACACCACCCATGGTCGTCTGGCGGAGCCGGCGGAATTGATCGAAGGCATGCTGCGTATCGGCAAGCAGGCCCCGCGGCTGCTGCAGCAACCCAAGCCGGAACAATTGCCCTGGCGCGAGATGGGGGTGGATCTGGTGCTGGAATGCTCCGGTCATTTCCGCAGTCATGCGGGTGCCTCACGGCATCTGGAGGCAGGGGCCGGGCGGGTCATCATCGGTGCGGTGCCGTTCGATCAGGCGGACCAGATCGTGGTGTACGGCGTGAACCACAGGGATGTGCGCGATGACAGCAAGGTGCTGTCGGCGGCATCCTGTACCACCCACTGTATTGCGCCACTGCTGTCCCGGCTGGACCAGGCCTATGGCATCCGCCAGGTACTGATGAAGGAGATCCACTCCTATACGTCGGATCAGACCCTGCTGGATCATGTTCATCGGGATCCGCGCCGGGGCCGGGCGGGGGCGCAGAACATCGTGCCCACCACCAGCAGTGCCATCGGCGCGGTGCAGCAGGTGCTGCCGGCCCTGGCCGGCAAGATCAGCGGCCATTCCATCCGTGTGCCCACCCTGAACGTGGCCATGGTGGAGCTGACACTGCTGCTGGAGCGTACCCCGGATAGGGACAGTCTGAACCAGTGGCTGCAGCAGCAATCGAAAGAAGCCAGTGCGCTGATTGGGTACAATGATGCGCCGCTGGTGAGCGTGGATTTCAACCACCGGCCGGAATCTGCCATCGTCGATGCCACCCAGACCCGGGTGCAGGGCGAGATGGGGCAGGCCATGGTGCAGATAGTGGCCTGGTATGACAACGAATGGGGCTATGCGAACCGACTGCTCGACTGGGTGGCGGCGCTGGCTGAATCACATCAAGCTTGAATGAATGGATGCACCCATGCGGGTGGCCGTGAATGAGGTAAGTACGACATGAACTTCAAACGCATGACCGACCTGGATCTGGCAGGCAAGCGCGTTCTCATCCGGGAAGACCTGAACGTGCCGGTGAAGGACGGCAAGGTCACCAGCGATGCGCGTATCCGCGCGTCCCTGCCCACCATCGAGCACGCCCTGAAGGCGGGAGCCAAAGTGATGCTGATGTCGCATCTGGGCCGTCCCACGGAAGGGGAGTACGCGGAGGAGTTTTCCCTGCAGCCGGTGGCCGACCATCTTGGCAAACTGCTGGGGCGTGACGTGCCGCTGGTGAAGGACTGGCTGGACGGTGTCGATGTGGCAGAAGGCCAGGTCGTATTGTGCGAGAACGTGCGTTTTAACAAGGGCGAGAAAAAGGATGACGAGGCGCTGTCACAAAAGATGGCGGCCCTGTGTGATATCTATGTGATGGATGCCTTCGGCACCGCACACCGGGCCCAGGCGTCCACCCATGGTGTGGGCAAGTTTGCCCCGGTTGCCTGTGCCGGTCCGCTGCTGGCCAATGAGCTGGATGCTCTCGGCAAGGCCCTGAACGCGCCCGAGAAGCCGCTGGTGGCGATTGTCGGGGGTTCCAAGGTATCCACCAAGCTGGAGGTGCTGGAATCCCTGTCGGATGTGGTGGACCAGCTGGTGGTGGGTGGCGGTATCGCCAACACTTTCCTGGCCGCGGCCGGTCATCCGGTGGGCAAGTCCCTGTACGAGGAAGACTTGATCCCGGCGGCGAAGAAGATCGCCGAGAAGGTGCATATCCCGATCCCGGTGGATGTGGTCACCGCCAAGGAATTTGCCGAATCCGCTGAAGCCACTGCAAAGAAGGTGGATGATGTGGCCGAGGACGACCTGATTCTGGATATTGGCCCGCAGACTGCCCACATCGTGGCGGCGCTGATGAAGGAAGCCAAGACCATTATCTGGAACGGCCCGCTGGGTGTGTTCGAATTTGACCAGTTCGGTGAGGGCACCCGGGAAATGGCGGAAGCCATTGCCGACTCCGATGCCTTCTCCATTGCCGGTGGCGGTGACACCTTGGCCGCCGTCGACAAGTACGGTATCACCGACAAGGTCAGCTACATCTCCACCGGTGGTGGGGCCTTCCTGGAATTTGTGGAAGGCAAGGTGCTGCCGGCAGTCGCCATGCTGGAAGCGCGGGCGAAAGATTGATCACAGACCGCATGGCCGGTCTGGGAAACCACTGAACAGGAATCGGGCAGCATGGCTGCCCATGGAAACGAAGGGGAAAGACAATGGCACTCGTAAGCATGCGACAGCTGCTGGATCACGCCGCCGAATATGGCTATGGCGTACCGGCCTTTAACGTGAACAACGTGGAACAGATGCGCGCCATCATGGAGGCCGCGGATCAGACCAATTCCCCGGTGATCGTGCAGGCCTCCGCTGGCGCCCGCAAATACGCCGGTGCCCCTTTCCTGCGGCATCTGATTCTGGCAGCCACCGAAGAATTTCCGCACATTCCTGTGGTGATGCACCAGGATCACGGCACCAGCCCCTCCGTGTGCCAGCGTTCCATTCAGCTGGGGTTCTCCTCGGTGATGATGGATGGCTCGCTGGGCGAGGACGGCAAGACCCCCACGGATTACGAGTACAACGTGCGCGTCACCCAGCAAGCGGTGGCCATGGCCCACGCCTGTGGTGTGTCTGTGGAAGGTGAGCTGGGCTGCCTGGGTTCCCTGGAAACCGGCCAGGCCGGTGAAGAAGATGGTATCGGCGCGGAAGGCACCCTGAGCCACGATCAGATGCTCACCGACCCGGAAGAGGCGGCGGACTTCGTCAAGCAAACCAAGGTGGATGCCCTGGCCATCGCCATCGGTACCAGCCACGGTGCCTACAAGTTCACCCGTCCGCCCACCGGTGACATTCTGGCCATCGAGCAGATCAAGGCGATCCACAAGCGCATCCCGGATACTCACCTGGTCATGCACGGTTCCTCCTCCGTGCCGCAGGACTGGCTGGCCATCATCAATGAGTACGGTGGCGAGATTGCGGAAACCTACGGGGTGCCGGTGGAAGAGATTCAGGAAGGCATCAAGCACGGCGTGCGCAAGGTGAACATCGATACCGACCTGCGTCTGGCGTCCACCGGTGCGATTCGTCGTTTCCTGGCCCATAACCCGGCCGAGTTCGACCCGCGCAAGTACCTGAAGGAATCCATCACCGCCATGCGCGATATCTGTATTGCCCGCTACGAAGCGTTCGGCACGGCCGGCAATGCGGACAAGATCAAGCCGATCAGCCTGGAGCGCATGTTCCAGCGCTACGAAGCCGGCGAGCTGGATCCGCGCGTCAAGTAA
>Ga0208184_100269_pt1 | contig 10667 bp, 9 predicted proteins | sample Virmet3651_4511_FD_185736 | JGI IMG/M metagenome (GOLD analysis project Ga0208184, IMG submission 185736) | Marine viral communities from the Southern Atlantic ocean transect to study dissolved organic matter and carbon cycling - metaG... | ecosystem: Environmental > Aquatic > Marine > Oceanic ... | reverse complement strand
GGTCAAGGGTGACGTCCACGACATCGGCAAGAACATCGTCGGCGTGGTACTGCAGTGTAATAACTACGAAGTCATCGACCTTGGCGTCATGGTACCGGCCGAGAAAATTTTGCAGGCCGCCATCGACAACGATGCCGATATCATCGGCCTCTCTGGTTTGATTACCCCGTCGCTGGACGAGATGGTACACGTTGCCAAAGAGATGCAGCGCCGTGGTATGAACCTACCGCTGCTGATTGGCGGCGCCACCACCTCAAAAGCACACACGGCGGTGAAAATCGAACCGCAGTATGAGCACCCCGTGATTTATGTCACCGACGCATCTCGCGCCGTGGGCGTGGCAGGCAGACTGCTAGCCCCCAATTTGAAGTCGGCCTACGTGGCCGAGATCCGTGAAGAGTACGAAAAAGTACGCGAGCGCAACGCCAAACGCCGCCCCAAAGCGGCAGACCTGGATTACACCCAGGCGCGTAAACGACGCTTCCGCACCGACTGGGCGAACCATACGCCTGCCAAGCCGAATACCTTGGGCCTGACGACCTTCGACGATTACGACCTGGAAGAACTGGTTGAGCGTATCGACTGGACCCCCTTCTTCATGAGTTGGCAGCTTGCCGGGAAGTACCCAAAAATCCTCAATGACGAAGTGGTGGGCGAAGCCGCCCAGAGCCTGTTTGCCGATGCACAAGTGATGCTACGCAAATTGATCGATGAACAGCGCGTGCATGCCCGCGGGGTCATTGGTTTATGGCCCGCCAACAGCGTGGATGACGACGTGATCGAGGTCTACGCCGATGAGAGTCGCACCAAGGTTATCGAGCGTTTGCACCACATCCGTCAGCAAACCACTAAAGGCCGTGACGGTATCTGCTACAGCCTGGCTGATTTCATCGCCCCCAAAGAGAGCGGCAAACCCGACTGGATTGGGGGCTTTGCGGTGACCACCGGACATGGCGTGGATGAACTCTCCAAAGCCTACGAGGCCGCCGGTGACGATTACAACGCCATCATGGTACAGGCGCTGACCGATCGGCTAGCCGAAGCCTTTGCCGAGCGCATGCACGAGCGGGTGCGTAAAGAGTTTTGGGGCTACGTGCCCGAAGAGGCGCTGGATAACGATGCGCTGATTGCCGAGAAATATCAGGGTATTCGCCCTGCCCCCGGCTATCCTGCGTGCCCTGACCATACTGAAAAAGCGACGTTGTTCCGCCTGTTAAACGCCACGGAGAATACTGGCCTGACGCTCACGGAAAACTTTGCCATGTGGCCAGCGGCCGCCGTGTCGGGCTGGTACTTTGCGCACCCCCAGTCGAAGTACTTCTCTACCGGCAAGATTACTCGCGACCAAGTCGAAGCGCTGGCTGAGCGTAAGCAGATGCCGCTGGAGGAGATGGAGCGCTGGCTGTCGCCGATACTCTCTTACGACCCTAGCTAAACCAGTCTAGCGTATGTCGCCGGTGGTTCGTCGTCAGGGAAGGGTCATGCGCTTGGCCTTCCCCATTATGTTGGGCATGCTCTCCCAGAGCGTGCTCAACCTTATTGATGCTGCTCTGGTAGGTCACTTAGGCCAGGAAGCACTGGCGGGGGTCGGTATCGGCGGCTATGCCATGTTTATGATGACGGCACTGGTTTTCGGGCTCTCCTCCAGCGTGCAGTCGCAAACCGCCCATGCTTCAGGTGCTGAAAAAGCCTGCACTGCCCAGCCGCTTCGCGCTGGCTTAATGATTGGCTTAGCCATTGGTGTGCCGCTCTCTTGCCTTGCTTGGTGGCAAACGCCCGCCCTCATTCAACTGATGGCACCTTCGGATGCAGTGACTCAGATCGCCCTTGAGTACTTCCGCTGGCGCGTTGTAGCGCTCACGGTGATTGCACTGACTCTTTGCCTGCGCGGCTACTGGAATGGATTGCAACAAACGCACCTTTATCTGCGTATTATCGTGTTCGTGCATGTTGTGAACGTCGCCCTCAGCGCGGCGCTGATTTACGGTATTGGGGGGTTACCAGCATTAGGCGTGAACGGCGCCGCTATCGGCACCACTCTGTCGCTTCTGCTCGGGTTATTCATCTGGGCTGTCATTACGTGGCGGCAAAGCCCCCCGCTTACTCGCCTCTTACCTTCATGGCATGGCGTGAAGGTTACTCTGAAGCTCGCGCTTCCCCACTCGTTACAGCAGTTATGGTTTGCCGCAGGCTACATGGTGCTGTTTTGGCTGCTGGGCCAGTTGGGTACATCCAGCGTGGCCGTGGGCCATGTGCTGGTGAATTTATCTCTCTTACTGATTTTGCCAGGGGTCGGCGTTGGCGTGGCCGCCATGAGCCTTGTAGGCGAGGCCCTAGGCCGTGACGATCAGCAGGCCGCCCACCGCTGGGGCATTGACGCGTTAAGTGTTGCCGGTATGCTGCTGACTGTTTTAGCGTTACCCATGCTTGTTATGCCCGAGCCCATTTTAAGCATCTTCTTTACCGATGAGTCGCTGGTGCAGTTGGGGAGACTGCCGCTGCAAATCACCGGCTTGATGATTGTGCTTGATGCTGCCGCACTGGTGCTGGCGCAGGCATTGATGGGCGCAGGTGCCCAGCGTACCGCCATGCTGCTGACGCTGGGCATGCAGTGGCTACTCTTTTTGCCGCTGGCCTGGTGGGTGGGCATTTGGCTTGGCTATGGCCTTGTAGGTGTATGGTTGACGCAGCTCTTTTACCGGCTACTCAACTCCAGCAGCTTTTTGTGGGTATGGCAGCGACGCCGCTGGCTAGCCCACGGCTTTAAAATTGACGCTTCTAAATAGCATTTAACGATAAAAAGATAATTATATATTCTTTTGTAGAATATGACGCCCGCGTTAAGGTGACGGTACATTACCGTCCGTCTCGACGTGACCATTTCGCTTTTAGCAGGATCGTGCCCCATGTACCGTTATGATATTCACGACCAAACGCTGGTTGACGAGCGCGTAGCTCAGTTCCGCGATCAGATGGAACGCTACCAAGCTGGACGTTTGGGAGAAGAAGAGTTTCGCCCGCTACGGCTGCAAAACGGCCTGTATATTCAAAAGCACGCGCCGATGCTGCGCATTGCCATCCCATACGGGATGCTAGCAGGCGCCCAACTGCGTGCACTGGCCGATATCACCCGCCGCTACGACCGCGGCTACGGTCATTTTACGACGCGCCAAAACCTGCAGCTCAACTGGCCTGCGCTGGAAGACGTGCCAGATATCTTAGCTGAGCTGGCCAAAGTACAGATGCACGCTATTCAAACCAGCGGCAACTGTATTCGTAACACCACTAGCGACCAGTTTGCTGGTATTGCCAACGATGAAGTGGAAGACCCACGCCCCTGGTGCGAGCTTATTCGTCAGTGGTCTACCCTGCATCCGGAATTCGCCTATCTGCCACGCAAATTCAAAATTGCCGTGAGCGGTGCTGCCCAAGATCGCGCGGCTATTCAAGTGCACGATATTGGCCTGCGCCTGTGGCGCAACGATGACGGCGAGCTGCGCATTAAAGTGCTGGCCGGTGGTGGTCTGGGCCGCACGCCCATGATTGGCGATGTGGTGCGCGAAGACCTGCCCTGGCAGCACCTGCTGACGTATCTTGAAGCCTGCGTACGGGTTTACAACCAGTTCGGCCGCCGGGACAACAAGTTCAAGGCGCGCATTAAGATATTGGTGAAAGCGCTAGGCATTGAAGAATTCCGCCGCCGGGTTGATGAAGAGTGGGCCTACCTGAAAGATGGCCCGCAGACCCTTAACCAAGCAGCGGTCGAGGCAGCCAAGGTGCACTTCCCTGAACCCGAGCGTCGCCCGGTAGCAGCGAGCGCCACGGAAGATTTCGACAAGCTACGCAGTGAAAACCGCAGCTTTGCGCGCTTTGTGACCAATAACGTGACCGACCACAAAGTGCCGGGCTACAAAGCCGTCACGCTGTCGCTGAAGCGCCGTGAGCACGCACCGGGGGATGTCACCGCTGACCAGATGGAAGCCGTTGCTGATTTGGCTGACCGCTACAGCTTTGGTGAAGTGCGTGTTACTCACGAGCAGAACTTGGTGCTATCAGATGTGCCGGTTGACGAGCTAGAAGCGCTGTGGAAAGAGCTGGACGCGCTCGGCATGGCCAACCCCACGGTTGGCACGCTGAACGACATTATCTGCTGCCCCGGTGGCGACTACTGCGCCCTTGCCAATGCGGTCTCTATTCCAATTGCCCAGGCGCTTCAAGAGCGGTTTGAAGACTTAGACTTCCTTTACGACCTTGGCCCGCTGGACCTGAACATTTCAGGCTGCATGAACGCCTGTGGTCACCACCACGTCGGCCACATTGGTATTTTGGGGGTCGATAAGAAAGGCGAAGAGTACTACCAAATCTCGATTGGCGGTAACTCCACCGATGATGCCTCACTGGGTAAAATCTTGGGCCCCTCTTTCTTCCGTGAAGACGTGCCGGGCGTGGTTGAGAAAGTGCTGGAAGTCTACGTGGCCGAGCGTCACGAAGATGAGCGTTTCTTGGATACTTATCGCCGCATTGGCCTAAAACCCTTTAAGGAGCGTGTTTATGCCCAGCAATGACACCCAAACCGAAGTGGTTGAACAAACCCCGGTTCATGTAGATCATTTAATTGAAAACGGTGAGCTGGCCGCTGAAAATGCCTGGTGTGTCTCATACGATGCCGAGGCGCTACCCGAGCAGCGCCCTGCGTTTGTTCCACTGGCGCTATGGCAGGCGAACCAGGACGACAACGAACTCGCCCCTCTGCTCACGAGTGACACTGAACTCACTACCGAGCTTGGCAGCACGTTGAAAGGCGCTTCTGCCATTGCCGTAGACTTTCCGGCATTCACCGATGGTCGCGGCTACACCATCGCTCGCCTGCTGCGCGAGCGTTATGGCTATACAGGCGAAATTCGTGCGGTTGGCGATGTGCTGGTGGATCAGTTGGATTACATGCGCCGCTGTGGTTTCTCCGCCATGGCACTGCGTGATGACCAGCATCCAGAGGATGCCCTTCGCGCTCTGAACGCCTTTAGCGTACGTTACCAAACCGACGTTGAAGAGCGCCAAGCGCTATTTGAAAAGCGTTTAACGGCTAGCCATTAAACCGCTCTACTGCACTACAAACGCCGACAGGGGCCAGCCCTTGTCGGCGTTTTTGGTTTAACCACGCCGTTTCTGCTGGCGCTCGCGATTATTGGCTTTGGCGCGATCACTTTTACGCAGCATCACCCAGGTTGCGCCTAATCCCCCTTCGGAGGGCTGAGCCGATACATAGGCTTGCACCTCATCAAACTGAGTGAGCCACTTGGCAATATAAGAGCGCAGTACGTTGGCCGGGCTATCCAGCTCCCGCCCACGGCCGTGAACGATTAATACCGAGCGCAGGTCGTGCGCATAGGCCTCTTGGATGAAGGGAAACAGCATTCGCCGGCACTCTGCCAGCGGGCGCCGTAGCATGTGCAGTTGCGCCTGCACACTGTAGCCACCGTGCTTTAATTTATCGACGACCCCTTGTTGAATGCCCTCTCGGCGAAACTCAATAGGATCAAACGGGGGCAGCAGATCAACAAAGTCGTCGGATAAAAAATTACGCTCATCTAAGCGCTCTGCAGCGCTTTCACGTCTGGCCAGCTGGGCTTCTGAGGGCCGTTGACGTTGGGGGCCTGTGTCTGCACGGTTACGCTGGGGAAGTGGCTTCACATCGCCAACGAGTGCGCGGAAATCCATCTCATCACGAAGTGACTGGCTCATAACAGGCTCCTCCGATAGGGTCCGATGCTTAGTCTAATGCCTAAGCGACGATGCTTATCGTAGCAAAATCACCGACACTGCTTAAGACTTGTCTTACGGCGGTCAGTTCTTCACCCTAGATAGCCATTCGTTGCCTAGGACATCAGCATGATTTGGTTAAAGCGGTTAGTGGTAGTCTCGCTACTCTGCCTAATAGGAGTGGCCACTTGGCTATGGTTGACCATGCTTAGCCCATGGTTCTACGAACGCCCGGAAGAGCTGCCGGACATCGAACAGCGCACGCACCAGGTCTTTGTTTATGGCACGCTACGTTACTTGCCCATTCGATGGGTGGTGATGGGCACCTCAGGCTCGCCTAAGCCTGCCCGCCTAGACGGATTTGAACGCCAAGGGCTGGATCTTTCCCGCAACGCAGACAGTCATGTCGATGGCTTACTGCTGACCGTTTCGCCCGAGGCCTTGCAGCGGTTGGACCGCTACGAGCGGCTGGGCATTCGCTATGAACGCGTTGAACAGACACTCGCGGATGGTAGTACTGCCTGGGTATACGTGCGACTCCCCATGGTAAGTGAGCTCGACATCCACCCTCCTGCCCACCGGATAGCTCTGGTAACATACGACTAGTTTTTTGTGGCCGTAGAGTCCCACCGACGGTCGCCACCCCTACTGTTTAGGACACGCCATGAGTGAAGCCACGCCGTACGTATTAATTCTGTATTACTCCCGTTCAGGAGCCACTGCAGACATGGCACGCCAACTAGCTGCGGGCGTTGAAAGCATCCCTGGTATTGAGGCGCGCTTGCGCACCGTGCCAGCAGTGTCGCCAACCTGTGAAGCGGTGGATCCAGAGATCCCAGAGGAGGGGGCTGTTTATGCAGACCTGGATGACTTGCGCCACTGCAGCGCGCTAGCGTTAGGTAGTCCGACGCGGTTTGGCAATATGGCAGCACCGTTAAAGTATTTTCTCGACACCACCAGTAGCCTCTGGATGAACGGTGCGTTAATTGATAAACCCGCCAGCTCCTTCACCTCCACGTCCAGCTTGCATGGCGGCCAAGAAAGCACGCTATTGACGATGCTGGTACCGCTACTCCATCACGGCATGGTGTATGCGGGCATTCCCTACAGTGAAACCGAGCTGCTGAACACTCAGCACGGCGGCACGCCTTATGGGGCTAGCCATGTGTCAGGGGCGCGCAGTGATCGCCCGGTAGACGAGCACGAACGGGCTCTGTGCAAGGCACAAGGTAAACGGCTCGCGAAACTAGCGCTGGCAATGCACAAGATACGCCAGGAGGAAACACCATGAGGCAGTGGTTAGAGGGGCTTGAGGAGAAACACGGGCTCGATAAATTAACTCGACAAGCACGACAGTTAGTAATCATCAGCTTTGTGCTGCTACTGCTACTGGTGATTTATCGTGGCTTCTTTGTACAGGGCGATACGTTTAACTGGCGGCCAGTCGTGGCGTTTGTGCTTCCACTGGTGCTGTTCTTGCCGTCTATTATTGGCCAGAGAGCTCGTGGGCACGCTTGGCTTGCGTTCGTCAGCCTGCTCTACTTCACCCAAGGCGTTATGTTAGCCACGTTACCGGGGCAAGGCATGCGCGGCGTTCTGGAGGCCTTAGTAGCTCTGGCGCTATTTACCGGCTGCATGGGCTATGCGCGCTTTCGTAGCCGCCAGCAGCGCCTTAACGGCTAATAAAACCAGAGCCAGCCACTCACGCCTGCTGCTACCAGCAACGCGCCAATCGCATAGCGCCTTTGTGCACGGTAAGCGGCAGGCTTTTCATCCGCTGGCGCGTTTGAAAAGCGCTTCATACCCGTCAGCATAGCGGGTACTAAGCGCTCGCCCTGCAGGGTATGCCAAACCAAACCCACCAGATGCAAACCAATCAATATCAGCAACAGGTCGCTATTCAACGAATGCAGCCGGGCCAGCACGTCACCTACTGATGGGCCCAAAAGCCCATACAGCGGCGCCTGAAAGAAAATATCATCGCTCAGAAATAGTCCGCTAAGCGCTTGAAAACCCAGTGACACTAGTAATAGCACCACCATCCATCCGCCTACCGGGTTATGGCTTGCATAGTGCGGTGCGCGCCGTGTTATCAGCGCTTTGGCGTACCCGGCCGCTTTCTTCGGGCCGTATAAAAAAGTGCTAAACCGAGCGTAGGGCGAGCCTACCAACCCCCAAATAAAACGAAATACCAACAGGCCAATAATGAAGTAGCCTGACTGAGCATGCACTTCGATAGGAAATAAAAACGGTTGCCCCGTGGTTTTGGTGGTGTAAAACGAAATCACCACCGCCGCCAACAGGGACCAGTGAAACAAACGAATTAACTTATCCCATACGGCTATGCGTGTCGTGCGACTCTGCATCAAGCTATCCTCTAACGTCATACTGGTAGAGTTTCTCATTTATTGCTGTTTTCTCATAGAACGATTCAGCGCGCCTGCTAACGCTTTGCTACTGCTCTTATCGTTTGCAACCACAAACCGAACAACACTTGAGCTTTATCGGTAGACCAGCGAACATGACAATAATGCAACTTATCACTGCAAGGGAGCTTCACCGATGACACGAAAGATTGCCGACGTCAGGCGTGACTATGAGGGTGGGCGTTTAGAAGAAGCGCAAACCCCAGATAACCCGTTTGTCATGTTTGATGAGTGGTTCAGCTTAGCGTTAGAAAACGAGGGCAAAGATGGTAATGCGATGACGCTTGCCACGGTGGATAGCCAAGGTCGCCCGCATGCTCGAGTGGTGCTGCTGAAAGGATTCGACGAGCGAGGAATGATGTTTTTCACCAACTACCATAGCCATAAGGGCAGCGAATTAAACAACGTGCCTTATGCTGCCTTGACGTTCTGGTGGCCCTCCTTATCACGCCAAGTACGCATCGAAGGCCCAGTGGAGCAAGTGTCTGCAGAAGAGTCAGACGAGTATTTTGCCAGCCGCCCGCGCGGCAGCCAGTTAGGGGCTTGGATCGCGACCCAAAGCGTGGTCATTCCAGATCGCAACTGGATTGAGGAGCGTCAAAAGCGCTTTGAACAGGCTTACGAAGGCCAGGATATTCCGCGCCCTATCCATTGGGGCGGCTACCGAGTAAATCCTGAAATGATCGAGTTTTGGCAAGGGCAACCCAGCCGTTTGCACGACCGCCTGCGCTATGAGCGCCGTGATGGCGGTGAGTGGAGCCGGTTCCGTTTAGCGCCCTAATCATCTAGCGCGACATGTCATTCAACAAATGGCCTGCCGGTATTCCAGCAGGCCATTTGTTTGAGCGTGGCTTAGGCTTAATCCGGCTGGCTCTCCAAGCGGTGCCGTTGCCACTCGCTGTCGGGTTCGTTTAGCCGTAACACTGCATCAATCACCTGCTCTTCCATGTTGTACCGACAGCGGAAGCCAAGGTGCTTCATCAGTGCCCGCATCGGGTGGTTATCCACCATGATCTTGCCGATCATTTCGAGCGTGCCGATGCTGGTGCAGTAGTCGATCATCTTCTTCATCAGCAGGCTGCCAATGCCCAGCCCCTGAAGATCATCCCGAATGATAATAGAGAACTCAGTGCGGATATTGTCTGGGTCATTCCAAACCCTCACCACTCCCAGCATCTCCTTACTGCCATCATCGTGCTGATGCTCGGCAATAAATGCCATTTGCCGGTCATAGTTGATATGCGACAGGATGGAGAGGTCCCGCTGGGTAAGGTTCGACTTGTTGTGGAAGTAGCGAAAACGAATGCTCTCTTCCGATAGCTGGCGGTGGAAGGTAGTAATGAGCGGAGCATCCTCGGCGCGAATAGGCCGCACCTCCACCTGCCAGCCGTTATTGAGTGTGACCCACTCCCTGAGCTCTTCCGGATAAGGCATGATCGCAAAGCGTGCGGGGTGCCCCAAATCCATCGCAAAATCGACTGCCAGCATGCCGTCACGGTTTAGCAGCAGCGGGTTGAGCTCCAAACCACGCAGATCCGTCAGGTCAGAGGCCATTTGTGACAGCTTAACCAGCAGTTGGCAAAGGTGCTGAATATCTCGCTCGGGGTCGGCAGAGTGCTCACGAATCAATGACGCCGCATGAGTGCGGCCCACTACATCTGAGGCGAGGCTCATATTGAGCGGCGGCAGCGCCACTTGGCGGTCGGCAAGTACGTTAACCTTGTAACCGCCAATACCGAAGACGATCAGCGGCCCAAACACGGGGTCCCGTGTGATGCCTGCACAAATTTGCATAGAGTGTTTGCCACGCTGCATGGGCTGTAAGCAGTACTCACGAATGGCGTGTTCGGGAAATTTCTCTTGTACTTTATCGCCTAACCGCCGCACGCCCTCAGCGACTTGCTCCGGCGTTTCCAAGTCTTGCAGCAGCCCAGCGGAAATTTTATGCGGGTGCTTGCGATAGCGATAAGGCCGGCAGTTACCCTCATGAACCACTTTCAGCGCCTTGGGCCCCGGAAAGCGCTCGGCGACCACCAAAGCCTCTTCTGGCGAGTGCACATAGGCGCTGGTGGCGGTAGGAATGCCGTAAGCCTCCAACACTTGCGCGGTTTCAGAGTGGGTGAGTGTCTGCCTGCCCTGCTCTTTTGCCTGCTTGATCAGTGCCCGGCATTCTGCACGTATTTCCGGGCTGGTAGAAAACGGCAGGCTGGGGGGGATTTCATGCAGCAGCGCCTGCACACGCTGGTAATCCACCATGTGCATAAACGCCTTCACTGCCTTTTCAGGCGAGGTATAGGTGGGAATCCCTGCCAGGTTGCAGACATGGCGAGCATTTAGCGCTTCTTTCAAGCCCATCCAGCTAGTGAGTAAATTACGCTTAAAGGTTTTACGGTGATCGATCAGCGCTTGGGCGGTGACCTGGGAAGGCGCTAACCTCGTGGGGGCATGCACTACCAGCACGGCATCCACATTAGGGTCAGC
>Ga0208184_100264_pt1:5000-10819 | contig 10819 bp, 4 predicted proteins | sample Virmet3651_4511_FD_185736 | JGI IMG/M metagenome (GOLD analysis project Ga0208184, IMG submission 185736) | Marine viral communities from the Southern Atlantic ocean transect to study dissolved organic matter and carbon cycling - metaG... | ecosystem: Environmental > Aquatic > Marine >... | reverse complement strand
AAAAAAAAAGTCTGCATCAGATATTGATGCAGACTTCTAAAACAAGGCGGCGACCTACTCTCCCACGAGATGTAGTACCATCGGCGCTAACGGGCTTAACTACTCTGTTCGGAATGGTAAGAGGTGAGCCCCGTCGCTATAACCACCTTAAGCTGTCGTATGATTTAATCACATACTTTAATAAGTTAACATATTGGGTAATAATAAAAAGACTACAAGAACAAATCTGACTTGATCATTATAAGTATAAGAGTGTTCCTCCCGCACTAAAAAGTGCGGGAAGACGTACATAAGCTTACGGGTTATTAGTACTACTCGGCTATGACATTACTGCCTTTACACCTATAGCCTATCAACGTGGTCGTCTCCCACGGCCCTTTAAAGAAATCTCATCTTGTGGTGGGTTTCGCGCTTATATGCTTTCAGCGCTTATCCCTTCCCGACATAGCTACCCTGCAATGCTCCTGGCGGAACAACAGGTACACCAGCGGTCGGTCCAACCCGGTCCTCTCGTACTAGGGTCAGATCCACTCAAATTTCTAGCGCCCACTATAGATAGAGACCGAACTGTCTCACGACGTTCTGAACCCAGCTCGCGTGCCACTTTAATGGGCGAACAGCCCAACCCTTGGGACCTTCTCCAGCCCCAGGATGTGACGAGCCGACATCGAGGTGCCAAACCCCCCCGTCGATATGAGCTCTTGGGGGAGATCAGCCTGTTATCCCCGGCGTACCTTTTATCCTTTGAGCGATGGCCCTTCCATGCGGAACCACCGGATCACTATGCTCTACTTTCGTACCTGATCGACCTGTATGTCTCTCAGTCAAGCTCCCTTATGCCATTGCACGCTACACACGATTGCCAACCGTGTTGAGGGAACCTTTAGAAGCCTCCGTTACTCTTTTGGAGGCGACCACCCCAGTCAAACTACCCACCAAGCACTGTCCCCATAATATGGGTTAGGCTTCAAACAAGTAAAGGGTGGTATTTCAACAATGACTCCACCACGCCTGGCGACGCAGCTTCAAAGTCTCCCACCTATCCTACACATCACTTGTCCAAAGTCAATACTAAGCTATAGTAAAGGTGCACGGGGTCTTTTCGTCCCATAGCGGGTAATCGGCATCTTCACCGATACTACAATTTCACCGAGCTCATGGCCGAGACAGTGTCCAGATCGTTGCACCATTCGTGCAGGTCGGAACTTACCCGACAAGGAATTTCGCTACCTTAGGACCGTTATAGTTACGGCCGCCGTTTACCGGGGCTTCAATTCAATGCTTCGCTAATGCTAACATCTCCTCTTAACCTTCCGGCACCGGGCAGGTGTCAGGCCCTATACTTCATCTTTCGATTTCGCAGAGCCCTGTGTTTTTGATAAACAGTCGCCTGGACCTCTTCACTGCGGCCCCACCGGAGTGGGGCGACCCTTCTCCCGAAGTTACGGGTCGATTTTGCCTAGTTCCTTAGCCATGAATCTCTCGAGCACCTTAGAATCCTCATCCCAACCACCTGTGTCGGTTTACGGTACGGGCTGCTTCACTCGCTTTTCTTGGAAGTATCTCCTCTGGATTATCACCGTAGCCGTAGCCGTGGTGTACTATCACTACGTTAAGTAGCTTCAACGTGCTATTCCGTCAGCACGCACCAAATTTAATCCTCCGTCACTTTTAATGTGAGCAGGTACAGGAATATTAACCTGTTGTCCATCCACTACCCCTTTCGGGTTCGCGTTAGGTCCCGACTGACCCCCGGCTGATTAGCATGGCCGGGGAAACCTTGGTCTTTCGGTGTGCGGGTTTCTCGCCCGCATTATCGTTACTTATGCCTACATTTTCTTTTGTAACCAATCCAGCTTACCTCACAGTAAACCTTCAACTTTGTTACAATGCTCCCCTACCCATCTTACGATGCCATAGCTTCGGTAGTATGTTTATGCCCGATTATTATCCATGCCGGACCGCTCGACTAGTGAGCTGTTACGCACTCTTTAAATGAATGGCTGCTTCCAAGCCAACATCCTAGCTGTCTGGGCAGTCCAACCGCGTTTTTTCAACTTAACATACATTTGGGGACCTTAGCTGATGGTCTGGGTTCTTTCCCTCTCGGACATGGACCTTAGCACCCATGCCCTCACTGCTGATCAACATTTTATAGCATTCGGAGTTTGTCAGGAATTGGTAGGCGGTGAAGCCCCCGCATCCAATCAGTAGCTCTACCTCTATAAAACTATAAATCAACGCTGCACCTAAATGCATTTCGGGGAGTACGAGCTATTTCCGAGTTTGATTGGCCTTTCACCCCTACCCTCAGGTCATCCCAAGACTTTTCAACGTCAACGGGTTCGGTCCTCCACTATGTGTTACCACAGCTTCAACCTGCCCAAGGGTAGATCACACGGTTTCGCGTCTACTCAACCTAACTAAACGCCCTATTAAGACTCGCTTTCGCTACGGATCCGATGCTGAACATCTTAACCTTGCTAGATAAAGTAACTCGTAGGCTCATTATGCAAAAGGCACGCCGTCACCCAAAAGGGCTCCGACCGCTTGTAAGCGTATGGTTTCAGGGTCTATTTCACTCCCTTGTTCAGGGTTCTTTTCACCTTTCCCTCACGGTACTGGTTCACTATCGGTCTCTCAGGAGTATTTAGCCTTAGCGGATGGTCCCGCCAGATTCATACAGGGTTTCACGTGCCCCGCACTACTCAGGATACCACTATCTATAACGCTCTTTACCTATACCGGGCTATCACCGTCTATGGCCACTCTTTCCAAAGTGTTCTAATTCATTACGCATAAAATGTCGTGGTCCTACAACCCCGATCCTGCCGTAACAGAATCGGTTTGGGCTATTCCGAGTTCGCTCGCCGCTACTATCGGAATCACTATTGTTTTCTCTTCCTCCGGGTACTTAGATGTTTCAGTTCTCCGGGTTTGCCTCCTTGCGGATACTATACCTTCAGTATAGTGGGTTGCCCCATTCGGATATCTGCGGATCAATTTGTATGTGCCAATCCCCGCAGCTTTTCGCAGCTTATCACGTCCTTCATCGCCTCTGAGAGCCTAGGCATTCCCCATACGCCCTTATTTAGCTTATTGTACTTTTTGCTCTTATAAGGACCATTGGTATTGCTACCTTGGCCTTTGTATTATTAATGAGTTCTATCTATAATATAACTTAGTTATTACTAACTATATAAAATTTGTTTCTCTCGTATTCTTATTATTTCCCAATATGTCAATGAACTGTATTCAATTATAAATTCAAAAGTTTGAATTCAAAATTAAAATGGTGGAGAATATCGGAGTCGAACCGATGACCTCCTGCGTGCAAGGCAGGCGCTCTAGCCAGCTGAGCTAATCCCCCAGATAAATTCAGAATTTAGAATTCAGAATTTTACTAGAATTAGAATTCTTAGCTTCTAGAATTTCCTTCAATATTTGTTTATGAACTTTACCCAAAACCTTAAATCTTAAATTTAAGATTTTGAATCGCAAGCTAAGCTTGCGTAGTAGTCTCAGGCAGACTCGAACTGCCGACCTCTACATTATCAGTGTAGCGCTCTAACCAGCTGAGCTATGAGACTGTCCTATTTATCAGAAGAATGATCCTGAAATGAATTCAGGATCATCAACCGAAAAATATCTTGAATTGACAACTAAAACTAAAACTTCGTCTTTCCTTATAGTCGCGTCTTTGTCTGCTGTGCAGCAAAGCTCTAGAAAGGAGGTGTTCCAGCCGCACCTTCCGGTACGGCTACCTTGTTACGACTTAGCCCCAGTTACCGGTCTTACCCTAGGCCGCTCCTTGCGGTGACGGACTTCAGGTACCCCCAGCTTCCATGGCTTGACGGGCGGTGTGTACAAGGCCCGGGAACGTATTCACCGCATCATGGCTGATATGCGATTACTAGCGATTCCAGCTTCACGGGGTCGAGTTGCAGACCCCGATCCGAACTGTGATAGGTTTTATAGATTCGCTCCGCCTTGCGACGTGGCTGCTCTCTGTACCTACCATTGTAGCACGTGTGTGGCCCAGGACGTAAGGGCCGTGATGATTTGACGTCATCCCCACCTTCCTCACGGTTTGCACCGGCAGTCTTGCTAGAGTTCCCGACATTACTCGCTGGCAACTAACAACAGGGGTTGCGCTCGTTATAGGACTTAACCTGACACCTCACGGCACGAGCTGACGACAACCATGCAGCACCTTGTAATCTGTCCGAAGAAAAATCTGTTTCCAAATCTGTCAGACTACATTTAAGCCCTGGTAAGGTTCCTCGCGTATCATCGAATTAAACCACATGCTCCACCGCTTGTGCGGGCCCCCGTCAATTCCTTTGAGTTTCATTCTTGCGAACGTACTCCCCAGGTGGGTTACTTATCACTTTCGCTTGGCCACCCAGCCCTCAATTAGGCCGGACAGCTAGTAACCATCGTTTACGGCGTGGACTACCAGGGTATCTAATCCTGTTCGCTCCCCACGCTTTCGTCCATCAGTGTCAATATATTGTTAGTAACCTGCCTTCGCAATCGGTATTCTATGTAATATCTATGCATTTCACCGCTACACTACATATTCTAGTTACTTCACAACAATTCAAGACTAACAGTATCAATGGCAATTCTACAGTTAAGCTGCAGACTTTCACCACTGACTTATTAGTCCACCTACGGACCCTTTAAACCCAATGATTCCGGATAACGCTTGCACCCTCCGTATTACCGCGGCTGCTGGCACGGAGTTAGCCGGTGCTTATTCTTACGGTACCGTCATCGTGCTACACGTAACACTTATTCTTCCCGTATAAAAGCAGTTTACAACCCATAGGGCAGTCTTCCTGCACGCGGCATGGCTGGATCAGGCTCCCGCCCATTGTCCAATATTCCTCACTGCTGCCTCCCGTAGGAGTCTGGTCCGTGTCTCAGTACCAGTGTGGGGGATCTCCCTCTCAGGACCCCTACCTATCGTTGCCTAGGTGTGCCGTTACCACACCTACTAGCTAATAGGACGCATGCTCATCTTGTACCGTAACCTTTACTATTAATACGATGCCATATCAATAGACTATGGAGGATTAATCCAAGTTTCCCTGGGCTATACTCCAGTACAAGGCAGATTGCATACGCGTTACGCACCCGTGCGCCACTCGTCAGCAAATTAGCAAGCTAATTCCTGTTACCGTTCGACTTGCATGTGTTAGGCCTGCCGCTAGCGTTCATCCTGAGCCAGGATCAAACTCTTCATCGTAGTATCTTAAATAATATTCCACGATATAAGGAAATTTAATCACCTCTGTAGAAACAGAAGCTCAAAATGGTCGTTCTAGTTTTAATTCAATTCCGATATAAAATCGGAACGCGTTGTCAATTCAATATGTCAATTAACTTCTCCCCTAATTAAAGAAGATCATTTATCGTTAGATGTTAAGGAATCGAACCTCTCTTCCCGATTGCTATCGGGATACCAAATCATCTCGTTTTCAATGTGCGTTGCTCTCCGTGAAAGCGGCTGCAAATATACAAACCTTTTTTCTTACCAAACAAATAAAAATTAAAGTTTTTTTTAAGCCGTTTTTAAGAAATCTTACAAAGAACTTACTCCGACTTTTTGCCGAAAATCGGGAGGCAAAGATACCACCCTTTTCCTTTACAAAACAAGCTTTTTTTAAACTTTATTTTTAGCACCACCAAAAGGCATTAATAACCTCTAAGTGAACATTTGTTTTCAATAAACAACCCATAATCTTACCCTAAGATTGTTTACTTGATCTGTATTTCTATGAACGTAAAACCGTTTTTTATATCCGATTTTG
>Ga0208184_100263_pt1 | contig 10861 bp, 10 predicted proteins | sample Virmet3651_4511_FD_185736 | JGI IMG/M metagenome (GOLD analysis project Ga0208184, IMG submission 185736) | Marine viral communities from the Southern Atlantic ocean transect to study dissolved organic matter and carbon cycling - metaG... | ecosystem: Environmental > Aquatic > Marine > Oceanic ... | reverse complement strand
GGTCTACCGTGACGCCGCGCTCGGCCAGGATCTCTTCCAGATCCCGCGAGGAGACGGCGTAGCGAACATAGAAGAACACCGCGTGCAGGATCACCGACTTCGGATAATGCACTCCTTTGAAATCGATTACGTCAAATCCCTTTCACCAACTCACTGACACTGCTGGCATATCCGGGGACGCTACAAAACCAAAAACTTTGCGACAGAACCGGATTACCTGCATCTATTTGGTTTCACTTTTATCGGTCATTTAGCTGGGCTCAGAATGTTTTTATACAATGCGACAAGTCGCATTTCTTGCGCCTTCCAAGTGAGCTGCTGTGCGGCATCCTGACTGTTTTTCGCATATCTTTGGCATTCGGCTTCATCTGCAAGCAGCTCATTCAACGCATCTGCCAAGCTTTGCGAATTGCCTGGTTCAAAACATTTTCCAAGGTCCCATACCGTGATGGTTCTCTTTGGTTCCGCTAAAGAAGACATCACCACCGGCAAGCCTGCATGAATGTATTCGTATAATTTGTTTGGGCTGGCCCAGCGGTGATTTCTGCATATATCTTCCAGAGGATGTGCCCCAACATCGGCTGCCGCAGTATAGCTTGCCAAAACTTCCAGCGATACAGAAGGGTGCCAAGATAAACGGTGCGCAATGCTCAGTTCACGCGCCTGTTGTAGAAGCGTCTCTTTCAGAGGTCCGTTTCCCATAAGAACCAAATGACCATCTGATCGCACTTTTGTCATTGCTTCAATAAGGCAGGGTAGCCCACGTCCAATCGCTAGCCCCCCTTGGTACAAAATGATTTTCTTTCCTTCAGGAACGCCCCATGCAGCTCGCACTTCGGAGGCGCTAATTTGCAATGCAGTGGTAGCCTCATCTCGCAGTGGCATATTACCCAAAATGGTTGGGCGAGGAGAGCCATATAGCCTCGCATATGCCTTAGAGTTGGATGCGCTGGTTGATATCATTCCATCTACACGTGGAATGATGCATGATTCTATAAGGCTGACTAACCAGCGCAGTTTCTGGTACCCCATGCGATCCATCGCAAATTCATGTGCATCATAAATCAGCTTGGCCCGAGCTAGTTTTTTGGTTATCGCTGCCGGGATCACTGTGTTTATGTCATGGGCATGGACCAAGCTCGGCCGCAGGTACACAGCAGTCATAGTCATACGCAGCTGAGCAAACAGCAATCTAACAATGTGTAGCAAGCGCTGAATACTACCCTGGGCAAAGAAGGGTTTCTGTCGCTGTTTGAGGAAGGTTACCCGTTGGACGCGCACCCCGGAAGGGAGCATGTTGCTCTGCGGTTGATCGACACTCGTCCGCAAAGCAAGGATGGTCACCTCATAGCCATTCTCTTGTAGACTTCGTGCTTCTTTGAGAACACGTGCATCATGTTCAATAGCGTTCCAAAGCAGCATTACAATATGAGATTTCTCTGTCATATATACTCTGCACACGGGGTATCTGACCGCCTCCAGATAATTCCCTATGATATTTGTTAGAAGTTCAAAGAGGCTCTGGCAGCATCAGAAAAACGAGGTCGTTCCAAGTTTGTCTTCAAAGTAGACTGTCAACCAGATCAAACAGGCGCTGCTCATGTAGAGTGTAATTGTTTTGCACAATAAAATCCACACACGCTTGGCGTTTTTCTTCTAGGTCGCCATTCGCTTCAATCGATCGGATAGCGCTGACGATATCCATGGGTTTGGGATCCGAAGATATGGTCCAACCGATGTTCCACTTATTGATAACATGTGTCAGGTAGCTCAATCGGGAAGCCAAGAGCGGTAGCCCTGCATTTGGATACTCCCAGATCTTGTTGGGTGAACAATGCCAGTGATTGAGACCGACATTTTCATAAGGGATAACACCGATAGTCCCACCTGATGTCCATTCCACCAGTTCGGAGTGCGGTGCAATTGGAACAAAGCGAGCCTTTTTCAATATCCCTTTGGCTGTTACCTGGGCTTTAACAGAGCGGCGTAATTCAGCCTCTTGTAATCTGTGCAAAGCCGCGGCCGTTTGTTCTATCTCGCCTTCGAAAATAGTTGTCTCAGTAGTTAGTTGCCCTGACTGCAACGGATCAATCTCTGCAACGTATTGCATGACTTTTTCATTAGTAAATTTTGCGACAGCTGCCGCATGAAGCTTTTGCGATTGGCTTTGGAGCGTTTTTTCCAAGGGTCCTTTGCCCATGAAGACCACATACCAATCCTCGGGAAGCTTATATGCCGCCTCCATTAGAATCTGCATGCCCCGATGATGGGAAAACCCACCCTGATAAAGGAGGATTTTGACCTCCTTGGGGAGACCTGCCGCCTCATGCAACCGACCATCATAAACAACGGATTTCGGATATACCGAGTTGGGCAGGATGACGGGAGTGGGAATATTCGGGTAGGTCTCCGTATAGTAGTTCCCGATATGCTCATTTACGGTGATGAATGCATCAACCTGCGGCAAGCAGGTTTCATGGATCTGACGATGGCGTTTGGACATTGCTGAGGATGCATTTGCGAGGCTGTCGTAAATCTCATGTGCCTCATAGACAACCTTGCAGCCCAATTCTTCCTTCAAAGCGATCGCACTGGGAAGCGGGCCAATTTCATGACATTGGATCAGGTCTGGCTTAAACTCTCTGCCGATCTCGACGAAGGCTTTTCCACGCTCACGGTCAACGAAATGATGCGAGATCTTTTCGTGCAAGCGCCCGATCAGAGAATTTTCTGAGGATAGGAGTGTTTCCAGGAAATTAAAACTCTGCACATTCTCACGCTTACCGTAGTTCTGTGCAAATTTCACTTTCTGCAGCACAAGCGCAAAGAATGGGCGCACCAAGTGATTAAAACCTGGTTTTAAGAAACCGTTGAAAACGCGTTTCAAGAGGCGTCGCAGAACGCGATACAGCATGAACAATAGCGCCAGGCTAAACAAATGATACCACAGTGGGCTCGCCTTGTTCAGGTCGCTTGCCGTTGGAGCAGATATTTCTGCAGTTGGCGTTGCACCTGTTAGAGAGGCAACTCCATGAAATAGGTTCAGAACCAGGGCGCTGACACTATCGAAAAGCGTTTCAGCCAGAGGCAGCAATAGGCCAAAATAGGCTGAAATGAGCGCCGTCATCAAAATGGCCATGAAGACCAGAAACACTGGAAGTATAATCAGGGCGTAGACTAAGGCAATTTTTGAAAAGGCTCTATATTGCCAATCCACCCGGGCGATATTGACTCCACCTGAAGAAAAAGCGCGGCGCCCGGGCAGATCCGCAAGACGCAATCCAACTAGCAGGACCTCATGTCCAGCTTTCTTTAGGCTCTCGGCCTCTCGCACCACACGGTTATCAGTTGACGCTCCGTTTGGAACAAACGCAAGAATGCGTTTCGGCTGCTCGGACATATATCGTCTCCGGAAAATGAGTTTAGCACTGCATCGGAGCAAACGCATCTGCTCTGCTCACAGGCTCTGGCGTCTTGCCAGGCCGCCCCCAGATGGGACGCGGCATCACCTTAGCTTTGGAAATATTCCACAATCAATTGATGAATACGTTCAGCGGTATCCCCGTTGCCGTATTCCTCAATTGGCTGCTTTGGGGCGCGCGTGGTATTGGTCCACAAGACATTCCAACCATTTTGAATGGTTTCAACCCACTCGGTCTCATCCCGCAGTGTCACACAGTCGACGCCATGAAAATAGGCTTCTTTCTGCATACCTCCGCTGTCTGTTAGCACCAGATCGGATATGGAAATCAGGGCCTGTGTCTCGATGTAGGGCAAGGGGTCAATCACGGTCAGATCACCCATATCCACACCCGATTCCGCAATCCTCTTGGCGGCACCAGGATGCAGAGGCAGGATGATTGCATAGTCTTTTGAATAAGATTTTACAAAATCCACAACCTTCTGCAGTCGTACCGGATCAGCAGTATTTTCTGCACGATGAATGGTACAGATTGCCAGCTTCCTGTCATCTTTTGCGTAGGTCGCGCGTGTCGCGGCCGCATCTGTCATCGAATGCACTGACTTGGTGACATCATACATAATGTCGCCAACATGATGGACCCCTTGAGTGATATTCTCATTGTTCAAGTTGGTGACACTTTCCGTGGTCGAGCAGAACAACAGGGCGCTGACGTGATCCGTCAGGATCCGGTTGATCTCTTCCGGCATCTTCTTGTTGAACGAACGCAGACCTGCCTCGACATGGAAAACCGGAATATGCAGCTTTGCGGCCGCAAGAGATCCTGCAACCGTGGAATTTGTATCTCCGTACACCAGGACGGCATCGGGTTTCTCAGTCAGCAGGATCTTCTCGATTTCCCCCAGCATCTCACCGGTCATCGCACCATGGGATTTCCCATTGATGCCAAGGAAGTGGTCGGCAGCGCGAATGCCCAGTTCCTGAAAGAAAACTTCCGACATCGAAAAATCATAGTGCTGACCGGTATGAACCAGGATCTCATCGATCTGGCCGCCATCATCAAACACTTTGCGCAGGGCCGCGCATTTCACGAATTGCGGCCGGGCTCCTACAATAGTGACAATCTTCTTCATTGGAATGAGTCCTTAGCGATGGAAGCAGATCATAGAGCCTGCAGGGCGGAGATCACCCGATCCTGAGTCTCTTCATCCAAATAGGGGTGCATCGGCAGGCTGAAGACATTTCCGGCTGCTGCCTCGGAGACGGCGAGACCGTTGGGGTCCATTGGGTAATCAGCATAAGCGCTCTGAGTGTGCAGCGGGCGCGGGTAATAGACAACCGAGGGGATGCCCTCTTCTTTCAGGGCAGCCATCACCCCATCACGGCCCTCGGCCTGTAGGGTGTATTGCGCCCAGATCGAGCGGTAGCCATCGGGAACATGAGGGGTCTTGAACTTGTTGTGCAGCGCTTGGGTATAGCGCGCAGCAACCCGGTTGCGGGCCTCGATCTCATCGCCGTAAATCGCGAGCTTCTCCAGCAGGATGGCGGCTTGCAGCGTGTCCAGACGGGAATTGGTGCCAATCCGCACGTTGTCGTATTTCTCGGTGCCCTTGCCATGGACCCGCAGGCTGTCCAGCAGGGTTGCCAGCTCGGCATCATCGGTGAAGACTGCACCGCCATCGCCATAGCAGCCCAGCGGCTTGGCCGGGAAGAAGGAAGTGGTGGTGATATCACCAAAACTGCCAGTCATGCGATCCTCGATGGTGCCGCCCCAGCCCTGGGCGCTGTCGCCGATCAGTTTCAGATCATGGGCCCGGGCAATCTCGGTGATGGCATCATAATCTGCGGGCAGACCAAAGAGATCTACCGCGATCACGGCTTTTGGGGTCAGCCCGGTCTCCTTGGCCACAGCAATGCAGCGGGTCAGGCTTTCGGGATCCATATTGTAGGTATCGGGGTCGATATCGGCAAAAACCGGGGTTGCGCCAACAATACAAGGCGCTTCGGCGGTGGCGGCAAAGGTAAAGGTCGGGACAATAACCGCATCACCGGGGCCAACGCCCAGGGCCATCATCGCCAGAACCAGCGCATCGGTGCCATTGGCGCAGCTGACGCAATGTTTGGCGCCGCAGAATTCTGCCAGCTTGCCTTCGAGTTCGCGCACTTCGGGGCCCATGATATATTTGCCCCCATCCAGAACAGAGGCGATGCGCGCATCGATCTTGTCCCGGATCTGGCGTTGCTGGGCGGCGAGGTCAATAAATTGCATGTTCTTAAGTCTCTTCTATCAAGCGTAACGCACCATCGCGCTCTTCATAGGTTTCACCGGTGCGCGGGCACCGAAGGTCCGCCCCAAGCCGGTCCCCCGAGCGGCTCACCCAGCCAATTCTGCGGGCAGGGATACCCGCCATCAATGCAAAATCAGGGACATCCTTGGTCACAACGGCACCAGCGGCAATCATGCAGTAGGCCCCGAGTGTGTTTCCGCAAACGATGGTGGCATTGGCCCCAATTGTTGCGCCTTCACAGACCAAGGTCGGACCAAACTCATCTTTGCGCTCCACATGGGCGCGTGGGGTCAGCACATTGGTAAAGACGCAGGAGGGACCGCAAAACACATTTTTTTGCAGCTCTACCCCTTTATATAGAGCCACATTGTTCTGAATTTTACAGCCATCCCCGATGGTCACATGCGGCCCCGCCATGACGTTTTGGCCCAGCACGCAGTTTTTACCCACCGTGGTGTGCCCAAGCACATGGGCGAAATGCCAGATCTTCGTACCCTCACCAATGGTGCTGGGCTCGTCGACATAAGCACTTTCATGAACAAAGGGTGCGCTCATGCTGTTGTCCCCTTCAAAGAGGCCTGCAGGGCCGCTTCCGCCGCATCCAGAGCGCGCAGGACCGCAAGGCCTTCGCGGCCATCAGTGCGCGGAGTCTTGCCCGTTTCAATGCAATCCACAAAATGACGGCATTCGTCTTTCAGAGGTTCGCCCTTGGCCACCTCCAGGTAGATCGCATCGGCCTTTTCCGGCACCGGAGCAGGACCCTCGGTGCGGATCGCATGCGGATAATGGGCCAGTTTCTTGTCCCACTCAGGGAGGCTGTCTTCAAAGACCAGCATGCCCTCGCTGCCGATCACAACCAGGCGCTGCTCCTTGAAAGGATGCAACCAAGAGGTCTGAATATGGCCGCGCACCCCATTGTCAAAGCTGAACTGCACCGTGCACCAATCAGCGATGCCGGAGGTGACAAAGCTGCCGCCCTGGGCGGTCACGCCGGAGGGCTCCTGGCCGACCAGGCTCAGCAGCATGGAGAAATCATGCGGCGCAAAAGACCACAGCACGTTTTCTTCCACCCGGAATTTGCCCAGCGACATGCGGTTGGAATAGACATATTGGACATCGCCAATAAGCCCTGCCTCAACCTGTTTGCGCAGTTCGATAAAGATCGGATGATACTGCAGCAGATGCCCAACCATCAGGCGCTTGTCCAGCTTATCCGCCAGAGCCACCAGAGCCTCTGCATCCGAGACTTCCAGCGCCAGCGGTTTTTCCACATAGACATGCTTGCCCGCGTTCAGGGCGCGGGTCGCCAGGGCGGCATGGCTTTCAGCCGGGGTTGCCAGGGAAATCCCGTCCACCGAAGGATCCGCCAGGGCATCTTCAAAGGTCAGGACCGGCACGCCATAGCTCTCTGACATCTTGGCGGCGGTTTCCGGATGGCCGTCAACGATACCGGCCAGAGCCCCGATTTCAGCAAAATTCCGGGTCAGGTTCTTGCCCCAATGCCCGCAGCCGATCTGCACAATTTTGGTCATGTCACACCTTGAGTTTTATGCGCGGTGAATATTGTCGCCACCGTCGCGGAACTTACCACGGGTGTCGACCACGATGGGGGCATGGGCTTTGATCATGTCATAGTCGAAATCGCTATGGTCAGTGAGCAGCACCACGGCATCATATCCGGCCAGGCTTTCCGGGCTCAGATCAACCGAGCTCAGATCAAAATCATGCTCCCGCATATCCGGGAAGACCGGCACGTTGGGATCCGAATAGGCAACCTCTGCGCCCCAGTCCCGCAGCAGCTCCATCACAAAGACCGAAGGGCTTTCGCGCATGTCATCCACATCGCGCTTATAGGCGATCCCTAGGGCCAGAACCTTGGCCCCTTTCAGGGATTTGCCCGCCTCGTTCAGGGCGCGCACGCATTTATCAACCACATATTGCGGCATGGCGGCGTTGATTTCACCGGCCAGCTCGATAAAGCGGGTGTGCAGCCCATATTCCCGCGCCTTCCAGGTCAGGTAGAATGGGTCGATCGGAATGCAGTGACCGCCAATGCCGGGGCCGGGGTAATAGGCGGTAAAGCCAAAGGGCTTGGTCTTTGCCGCGTCAATAACCTCGAAGATATCCAGCCCCATGGCATCGGCCACAACCTTCAGCTCATTGACCAGGCCAATGTTGATCGAGCGATGGATATTCTCCAGGAGCTTCACCATCTCTGCCGCTTCGGTCGAAGAGACCGGAACGACGTGATCGATAAAGGCACTATAAAGCCCCACCCCAACCTCACGGCAGGCAGACGTATGGCCGCCAACCACTTTGGGGATGGTGCGGGTGGTGAAATTGGGATTGCCGGGATCTTCGCGCTCGGGCGAATAGACCAGGAAGAAGTCTTCACCCACTGTTAGACCGGCCGCTTCCACATAGGGCAGCAAGACCTCTTTGGTTGTGCCAGGCCAGGTTGTGCTTTCCAGTGCCAGCAGCTGCCCCTTGCGCAGGTGGGGGGCGATCATATCCATGGTGGAGGTCACAAAAGAGAGGTCGGGTTCACGCGATTTGTCCAGCGGTGTGGGGACGCAGATGATCAGCGCATCGCATTCAGCTGTCCGAGCGAAATCAAGCGTTGCCTCAAAGCCCTCTTCGCGCATCGCCGCGATATCAGAGGAGGGGATATGTTTGATCGGGCTTTCGCCCTTGTTCATCTGCTCGACCCGGTCCGGCAGGACATCAAACCCGATAACTTTGCGACCGACTCCAGAAATACACTGTGCCAGAGGGATGCCAACGTATCCCAGTCCCAAGATACCGATCGTTTGCATGATAGACCTTTATGACTATTTTAATTCGAGATGCCGAAAATCGACAACAATGCCGTTTTCATAAGCTAAGGTCGCACAGATAGAAACCATGTATTTTCCCGGTTTGAGTCCATTGACTAGTGACCGCCCCCGACGGCATCTATATGCTAGGTGTTCAGTCCCGACATCTGATGGATCGGATTTATGATGAAACGATCTGGCTCTGAAGTCCAGATTCTGCAGATGTATTCGTAGGGTGTAAAGCCGTTTAGGGTCTTTAGCCTGCTGCGAAGTTGTATGCATCCATGAAGTCGGCAAGGCGCGTGCGCAGCTGATCATGACTGTCGTAATGGTATCGTTTCACCGTCGCTTCCTTGATCGTGCGGTTCATCCGCTCGACCTAGCCATTGATGGGATGGATGGCTCCCGCTTTCGGCATCGCAATGTGCCACATTGGGTGCTGTAACATCACCAATGACGGGAGCTCTCCATGAAAGAGATTACAACGATCGGGGTCGACTTGGCTAAAAGTGTTTTCCAGCTACACGGTGTCGACAAAGCTGGGAAAGTGGTTTTGGGGCGGCAGTTGCGGCGCAGCGAGATGCTGGAGTTCTTCCAGAATCTTCCCAGGTGCCTTGTGGGCATAGAAGCTTGCGCCAGCGCGCATTATTGGGCGCGGGAGTTGACCACGTTCGGTCATCACGTGCGCTTGATGCAGCCATCCTACGTGAAAGGCTATGTGAAGCGCGGTAAGACGGATGCAGCCGACGCTGAGGCGATCTGTGAGGCGGCATCGCGACCGTCCATGCGATTTGTTCCGGTGAAATCGGAAAAAACCAAGGCCAGCTCGTTACCCACAAAGCGCGAGAATTTCTGGTCCGTCAGCAGACCCAGCTCATGAATGTGATCCGTGCCCACCTTGGCGAATTCGGGATCACGATCCCAAAGGGCATCCAGAATATGGGTCGCGTTATAGAAGCCTGTGAAAGTGCGAAACTGCCTGCCGTCGCGCGCAAAGCCCTGAATCTGCTCGCAGACCAGTTGGTTGATACGCGAAAGAGGATCGCTGAGCTGTCCGACGACATCCACTCAGATGCAAAGTCGAACGAGTCCGCAAAGCGCCTCCAGACAATTCCGGGTATTGGCCCCATCACGGCCAGCGCCTTCGTCGCGTCGCTTCCGGATATTACAGACTTCAAATGTGGCAGAGATTTATCCGCGTGGATTGGTCTCACGCCCAAGCCGCATTCGTCGGGCGGTAAAGAACGCTTGGGACGCATTTCGAAAATGGGGAACCGATACCTGCGTCGTCTGCTGTATTTGGGTGCGTTGTCACAGGTCAGCGCTCGCAGACGCGGTCAGCCCGGTGACGACTGGCTGTGAACATCATTCAGCGCAAAAAGCCCAAACAGGCTGCCATCGCCCTGGCCAACCGAATGGCCCGAACGCGCTATGCCCTGCTGAAGACCGAAACCGAATTCGATCCGGCGAAAACCGCTTAACTGTAAAACGGGCCACGAGGCCCCGACGAGAAGGCAAGTGCATCGTGAGATGATGGCAATTGACGGATATATCGTGAAGGACACCCTGTTCGGACCGGAGCACGTAAAAGTGCGCGCCATTGATTGGGACCAAAGCGATCGCGGAATTCATCAAAGCGCGCAGCACCGCTGCAACTCAGACGCCGTATACATGGCCGCACCCGACCAAACGCCAGAACCAACCGATCAACCCTTGCCCCGCGGGAGCCATCCATACATGGTCCAAGGATGGTTTGGTTTGGTCAGCCGGTGCTCGATCCCATTTACTTCGCAGATCATGTCAAAGCGCATCTGCCGCGAATATGCTGTGTTCCGGTTGCGAGGCTGCTCGGCAAATTGAATCCCGTTATCATTCAAGATCGTGTGGATGCGATAGGGGACGGCCTTGAGCAGACGCTCGAGGAACTCCCACGCCGTCTTGCGATCCGCTTTATCAACGAGTTGCGTGACTACAAATTTGCTGGTCCGGTCGATGCCTACAAATAGATAGAGCTTGCCCTCCACTGTCTGAACTTCGGCTCTATCGATATGAAAGAAGCCCCCTCTCGTGCATGTAAACATGCACTGCCGGGCAGTGGATGGGGTAGCGCTTGAACTTCTGGCGCTTAGGCTGGTTCTGTCGCAAACTTTTGAGAAGTTTGAGGCCAAGCCGATATTTGGACCCACTTATGCTGCCAGCGCCGCGAAGGTCTGGAAAGCAGTGGTCCCGTTTGCGGGGATCTGACCCTTGCGGATCATGTGGGCAGCTCCGATCCCGGCGATGGTCGCGGCGGCTGAATGAAACGCCTTGAAGCCCGTCATCGGGACGGTAATCCG
>Ga0208184_100261_pt1 | contig 10944 bp, 8 predicted proteins | sample Virmet3651_4511_FD_185736 | JGI IMG/M metagenome (GOLD analysis project Ga0208184, IMG submission 185736) | Marine viral communities from the Southern Atlantic ocean transect to study dissolved organic matter and carbon cycling - metaG... | ecosystem: Environmental > Aquatic > Marine > Oceanic ... | reverse complement strand
GTAGGCAATCCGGTCGGCAAAAGAAACTATCTCTCCCTCCACCGTGCCTGGCGCCGGACGCGACCAGGAATGGTTACGAATGCCATCGAGAGTTTCAGCACACAAATTCAGGCTGGCCAAGCTGACGTCAGCTCCCCATGGACCGTGGTCAAATCCTTCCGGGATAAAGGCATCAAAGGCCTGCTCGGAGGCGTGCCCTCCCGGCCCGTGACCGCAGTCGTGGCCTAGGGCCATAGCGTCGGCCAGGGTGATATTCGCCCCGATCCCCGCCGCGATCGACCGTGCGACCTGAGCCACTTCGAGGGCATGGGTGAGGCGAGTGCGCTGGTGATCAGTGGGGTGGACGACGACCTGGGTTTTGCCAGCCAGCCGTCGGAACGATGTGGAATGGACGATACGATCCCGATCACGCTCGAAACAGGTACGCTCCGGATCTGGATCCTCGGCAACGGCACGATTGCCGGCACCCCTAGCTCGAGTAGCTCCTGGACGCAGTAGCAGGTTCTCGCGCTCCTCGCGGGCTTCACGTCCAACGACCTCGCCGATGTCGATCCGCGCGGTACTCGATGGATGGGCGTGAACAATGTCGTCAAAGCCACGGTGGCCAGCCATTGTCAGAGCCCAGGCTCGAGCGCGTTCTCCCACTTCGGACATGTCCCTATACTGTCTTAACCAGAGTCGCGGGACCAGCCCGAGGCGAGATCATCCCCCGGAAGCGTCGATCTCAGCAGCGGACAGATCATCGTCGTCAAGGGTGTGAGTGTCCAGCCATCCGTGCGGCATGACGACCTTTCGCCGCGGGGCGCCCTGACGACCACGGGCCTTGCCAAGCTCCTTAACTGGGAAAGGGGCGTCGTGGTCAAGGGTGGCCAACAAGGAATCGAGTTCGTCGAAACTGGAAATCTGGCCGAGAACATGACGGGTTTCCCCACCTACGGGGAATCCCTTAAGGTACCAAGCCATATGTTTGCGCATGTCCACCAGACCATGCATTCCCTGATATTTCACCAACAGTTCGGCATGGCGACGGATCATGGCGCACACTTCACCCAAGGTCGGCAAGGTGGTGGTGTCACGACCGGCGAAGGCATCGGCCAAGTCACGGAACAGCCACGGACGACCGAGACAACCACGACCAACCTCGACGCCGGCACAACCCGTTTGCCCGACCATGGCCATTGCGTCGCTGGCCTCCCAGATGTCACCGTTTCCAATGACGGGGACATCGACGGTCTTGACAAGCTCGCCAATGGCATCCCAGTGGGAGTGCCCAGCGTAGGCCTCGGCGACAGTGCGAGCGTGCAAACACACCGCAGCGGCGCCGGAATCGACCGCAGCCCGGGCTGAATCAATGTAGGTGATGTGCTCGGGGTCAATGCCGATCCGAGTCTTGACGGTGACCGGGACCCCATGGGCGTCACCGGCCTGGACAGCCGCAGAAACCACGGCCGCAAACCGGTCGAGCTTCCACGGCAGGACTCCCCCACCACCCTTGCGGGTGACCTTGGGCACTGGACAGCCGAAATTAAGGTCGACGTGATTGACTCCGTACTTCTCGCACAGGATCGATGTCGCCTCGCCCACCATTCCCGGGTCGACGCCATAGAGCTGAACGGACCGGACATCTTCACACTCGGCAAAGGCAAGCATGCCGTGGGTCTTGTGGTCCCCGTAAACCAGGCCACGCGACGTGATCATTTCGCAGACATACAGGCCCGCACCTTGTTCGGCACAAAGCTGGCGGAATGCGGCATTGGTAACGCCGGCCATGGGGGCCAGCACCACCGGGGTATCTACCGAAACGGTGCCACCAGAGGGCGCGATCAAGGTCAGGGGATCGGAAAACACCAGCCCATGGTAAGCGTGGCAATCCGGTTGAGCAGAAACCGTCGTGCCAGCGCCAGTGGCACAACGAGAAATCACGACCCGCATTGCCACACCATCCCGGCCACAGGCCGCTGCGGGCCGAGCACTACCCTCATGCTGTGATCATCCCTGACGAGAACCCATCTACCAGCCGGCGCTGGGACCGCCCTATTCCCCGAATCGGAGACACCACTTCTTCTGCCACCCGAGCCGCAGCTCCCACCGGATGGTCCCTGGGCGACCAGGTACAACAGGGGCTGGACACCGCTATCGATACTCGACGTGACATCCGCCGTTACCGCCACGACGACGTCCCCAAAGAACTCGTCAACACCGTGTTGTGGGCCGGCCATCGCGCTCCGAGCGTTGGCCATAGCCAGCCGTGGCGGTTCATCGTGGTGCGCGACGCCGACATTCGTGATCGCGCTGCCGTGATGGCCGACCGAGAGCGACTGCGTCAGGCTGAACTCCTCACCCCCGATCGGCGTGCCCACCTCCTCGACCTCCAGCTCGAGGGGATCCGCGAGGCCCCCGTCGGCATCGTTGTCGCATGTGACCGTCGAGTACCGGCCTCAGGGGTACTGGGACGCAACACGTTCACCGACGCCGACATGTGGAGTTGCGCCTGTGCCGTCGAGAATATGTGGCTCACTGCCCGAGCTCACGGCCTGGGGATGGGGTGGGTGACCCTCTTCCAGCCCGAAGAACTGGCCGAACTACTTCACCTTCCGAACGACGTTGAGGCCCTGGGTTGGCTATGCCTAGGATGGCCCGACGAACGTCCTCCGGCTCCTGGCCTTGAGAGGCGCGGTTGGTCGCGTCGTGTGCCGCTCAGCGACGTCACCTTGGCGGACCGCTGGCCCGATAGTGCTCAGCCTGAGGCACCCGTTTCGGCCTTGCGTCAGACCCTGCACTCCCCCAATCGTTACCAGGTTGTCGCCGCTCACGACGACGCTGACCAGCTCCTCACCCCGCCCGGGTCTCTCGGCCTGCTCGACCAGACCCTCGACCGAGTCGAGGCTGCGGGTGGAACCGAGATCACCGGCGGCACCCTTGTCTTAGTCGGAGCGGACCACCCCGTCGCTCACCTCGACGTCACGGCGTTCGAGGCCTCGGTGACCCACGACGTCATGGCAGCCTCTGTCGCCGGAACCGGGCTGGGCGTTTCCACCGCAACTGCCGCCGGGCTGTCCCACCTTGTCGTCGACGCCGGGGTTGCTCAGCCGGTACAGGGTGCCAGGTCCGTCCGCATCCGCGGAGAGCGTGGCGACCTCCGCCACGCTGACGCCATGACCCCTGTCCAGGTAGAAGCTCTGCTGCGCGACGGGCAGGCCCTGGGGGCAGAAGCATCCCATGATGGACTGGTATGTCTCGGCGAAGTCGGGGTCGGTAACACCACCATCGCCACAGCCCTAGCCTGCGCTATGACCGGGTTGGGCCCCGACGAGGCCGTCGGTTTGGGAGCTGGAAGCGATACCGCCATGGTGGAACGTAAGGCCGAGATCATCAAGGCTGCTCTGACCCGTACTCACACCGACCCCAACGACCCCGAGCGCCTTCTTGCCGCCTTGGGAGGCCCTGAGTTCGCTGTTCTGGCAGGGGTGTGCCTGGGTGCCGCCGAGGCCGGCTCCCCGGTGGTCCTTGACGGTCTGGCTACCAGCGTCGCAGCCCTCATCGCGACCAAGTTCTCGCCGGGTCTCCACGGCTGGCTCGTCGCTTCGCAGGCATCACGAGAACAGGTTCATCACATTGTGCTGGCTGAGTTAGGCCTGGAAGCCCTCATGGAGTTGCGGATGCGCGCTGGCGAAGGCGTCGGAGCATGTTTTGGGGCCCAGATGATTCTCACCGGTCTGCAGGTTCGCCGTACCGCCGCGCGAACCTGCTGAGCTCGTGAACTTGTTTTCTTTAACCTTCTCTCCACATCATCGACGTCGTCACCGAGGAAGGACCGCCGTGTCGGCACCATCACCCACTTCGCCCCGATTCTCAACATTGGCCTGGACTTCGACTGCGCCCGCAACTGCATGCCGAGGGCTGGTACCCGGAACCTCCGGGTACCAGCCCTTCACTACGCGACCAAACGCTCAGTTGTCCTTACTGCCTGCTCCCCGGAATCCGGCACGCCAACGCTCCCGGTTGACCCGGGCGACGGCTACCAACGGAATGCTCACCGGGCAGGCCTCAACGCACTCGCCATACAGGGAACACGGACCGAACTCCTCATCAAGGGCGTTGATCATGCGTCGCGCACGCTTCGAACGCTCCTGACGCCCCTGCGGCATCATCGCCAAGTGCGACAGCTTCGCGCCGGCGAAAAGCATCGCCGCGCCATTTGGACAAGCCGCCACGCACGCTCCGCATCCAATACACGATGCGAAGTCGAGAGCTTGCTCGGCCTCGGCATGCGGCTGCGGCACCGAATCTGCATCAGGGGCCGTGCCCGTCATAACGTCGACCGTTCCACCGGCCTGTATCAGGTGATCCATGCTCGTACGGTCGATGGCTAGGTCACGGATGACCGGAAAGGCTGCCGAGCGGAATGGCTCAATTTTGAAATGGGTGATATGGGGGAATGCCCTCAAATGCTGACGACACGCCGGGGTATTCGGCAGCGGACCATGGGGCTTGCCGTTGACCATGAACCCACAGCACCCGCACACTCCCTCACGACAATCAGACTCGAAAACAATCGGATCACCGTCATTTTCGACGATCTGATCGTTGAGCCGGTCGAGCAATTCCAGCAGGCTCCACTCCGGCTCGGCATCTTCGACAACGTGGTGCTCAAAATGTCCTTTGGCGTCAGGGCCGTTCTGACGCCAGATATCCAGTTCCACCCTCATCGGTAATCCCTCACCTGCAGATCGATCAACGAGAACGACAACGGTTCGCTATGCCGCACCTTGGTGCCATCAGGACGTGTCTCCCATGCCGAAACCGCACACCAGTCACCGTCATTACGTTTGGCTTCACCGGCTTCGGTGGCGTACTCGTTACGGAAGTGTGCACCTGCCGATTCCCGGCGGTCCAGGGCGTCAAGAATCATGACCTCGCCGAGCTCGATGAAGTCGGCCACTCGACCGGCCTTCTCGAGTTCCTGGTTGAGTCGGTTTCCCGTTCCGACCACCTTGACGTCGCGCCAGAACTCCTCACGCAGCTCGCGCACCTTTGTAAGGGCGTCGAGCAGCCCGGCCTCGTCGCGGGCGACCCCGCACCCCTCATAGAGGATGTCGCCGAGCTTGCGGTGGAACCATTCCGGGCGGTGTGTTCCGCCGCAGTTGAGCAAGGCATCAGTGCGCTTCTGCACCCTCTCAATGGCTGCGCTGACCTCGGGGGCGTCCAGGGGTAACACGGGCTTTCCGACGAACCCAGCCAAATAGTTCGGCACCGTCAGTGGCAGGGTGAACCACCCGTCGACACTGGCCGACAGCAAGGAGTTAGCCCCCAATCGGTTCGCGCCGTGGTAGTTGTTTGACGCCTCACCACCGACGAACAGACCCGGGATGGTACTCATCTGGTCGTAGTCAACCCACAGACCGCCCATCGTAAAATGGGCTCCTGGGGCGATGCGCATGGGCACCTCGTAGGGATTCTCCCCCGTGGCGTCGAGATACATGTCGAACAAGTTGCCATAGCGCTCGGCAATCGTCTTCTTTCCTAGACGCTCAATGGCATCACGGAAATCCAGGTACACCGAGTTCTTAAGCGGGCCCACTCCGTGGCCGCTCTCGATCTGAGTCCGAGCATTGCGGGAGGCGACGTCGCGCGGCGTTAGGTTTCCGAAGGCCGGGTACTTGCGCTCCAAATAGTAGTCGCGCTCCTCTTCCGGGATGTCATTGGCTGGACGATCATCGCCGGCTTTCTTGGGCACCCAGATCCGGCCGTCGTTGCGCAACGACTCGCTCATGAGCGTGGTCTTGGACTGCCAGTGCGAACTGACGGGCAGCGCGGTCGGGTGGAACTGCACGAAGCAGGGGCTGGCGAAGTATGCACCTTGACGGTGAGCACGCCACGTCGCGGTGGCGTTGGACCCTTTGGCCAAGGTGGACCAGTGGTACACCGATCCATATCCGCCGGTGCATAGGATGACGACGTGGGCCGTCCATGCCTTGATCTCGCCGGTGAGAAGGTCACGGGTGACGATGCCCTGAGCCTTACCGTCAGCAACGATGAGGTCAAGCATCTCGGTGCGGTTGTGCATCGTCACCGAACCGGCATCAATTTGTGCCTGGAGGGCCTGGGAGCAGGCTACTTCGAGCTGCTGACCGGTCTCCCCGCGGGTGTAGTAGGTGCGCGAAACCTGCACGCCTCCGAAAGATCGAGTAGCCAACTGACCGCCATATTCTCGGGCGAACGGCGCGCCGATGGCGTACATATGGTCAATAACCCGTACCGATTCGGTGCCGAGTCGAACAACATCGGCCTCTCGGCCCCGGTAGTCACCACCCTTGACGGTGTCCTTGACGAACCTCTTAAGGGAATCGCCGTCAACCTTGCGGGCACGTGCAGCGTTGATACCTCCCTGGGCAGCAACTGAGTGGGCTCGACGCGGGGAATCGTGGAAGCAAAAAACGTCGACATGGTAGCCGAGCTGGCCGAGGGTTGCGGCAACCCCGGAACCAGAGAGGCCGGTTCCCACCACGATGACGTTCATCTTGCGACGGTTCGCCGGATTGACGAGCTTGTACTCGCTTTGACGACGGGTCCACGCGGTGAGTGGATCCCCCTCGGGAGCCTTGCCGTCCAATTCGTCACCAACAAGGTAGCCGGCCTTCTTCTGCGCCGGGCCGAGAATGTCACGAGCCTTGGGACCCTTGGCAGCCCGTCTCGCCACCGACGACGACTCAGCCCGTCTGGGCTGGAGCTGCTCGGGTTTCACTAGTTCAGCGCCAGGCTCCTCGGGTCTAGCGCCCGCATGACGCCCAGTAATCATCTCGAGAGGCTTCTTGACGGCCTCAATCCAGTTATTCATGAGATCACCCCGGCAAGAATGAGCATGGGAAGTGCGCCGTTGCACACCACAATGGCCAGCGCGATGAGGAGACCAATCACCGTCCAAATAGCGCGCAGTCGGCGTCCTGTACCGCCAAAATCATTGATGGTGTTACGTACGCCCTGGGCGATGTGCAGCCCAATGATGATCATGACGACGGTGTAAAAGATCGCCATCCACGGACGCGACAGGCTGGCGACGAGGTTCTGGTATGCGGTGATGTGGATGTCAGGAGTTCCCTCATTAACTGGCGCCCGGAAGGATGAGGACTGTACGCCCATGCCCAAGGTCAGATCGAGGATATGCACCACGACGAAAGCCAAGATGACAATTCCTGACAGCACCATCGTGCGGGCTCCCCAACCCAGGGCCTTCATGTTATGCCGGGAAAATCGGCCGCGTGCTCGTCGCCCCCTCACCCAGATCGTCAGACCGGCCCACACATGCAAGACCAGGCACACAAGCAAAACAATCCGGAAGCACCACAAAACCCCACCGACGGGAAATAGCGGGTACAACACGGTTCGGAGAAACTCGGCGTAGGCGTTGTAATCTCCTGGCCCCATAAAGGCCTTCAGGTTTCCGACCATATGGACGAAGACGAATAACGCGAATATCGTCCCCGTAATGGCCATGATCAATTTTAATGTGACGTTGGAAGGACGTGCCGCGCTATGCGTATGAACCGCTACGGCATCTCCCCCGCGTTCAAGGTCACGACGGTCTCGAACGTCAGGCACACTCATGGAGTCATCACCCTTTCGCTGCTACGCGACCAGCCTAAACGATGATGTTTTCTCCAACGACACCGGGGTCAGGATAACCGTCGTGAGTGCCCCGACCCCGGTGTGCCGAGATGCTTTCGTGCATAAAAGGTATAGCAGATCAGCAGCCGAGAAGTTTACCGCCGAGGTATTCCTCAACCTTGTCAATGCTGACACGCTGCTGAGCCATGGTGTCACGCTCACGAATCGTCACGGCGTCATCCTCAAGGGAATCGAAGTCGACGGTGATGCAGAACGGGGTACCAATCTCGTCCTGACGGCGGTAGCGCTTGCCAATAGCCTGGGCATCGTCGAAGTCAACATTCCAATGCTCACGTAAACGAGCAGCAAGATCGCGGGCCTTCGGCGACAAGTCAGAATTACGGCTCAGTGGCAGCACCGCAGCCTTGACCGGAGAAAGACGCGGATCCAGCTTAAGCACGGTGCGCTTGTCAACCCCACCCTTGGCGTTGGGTGCCTCATCCTCGGTGTAAGCATCCACCATGAAGGCCATGAGCGATCGAGTCAATCCTGCCGCCGGCTCAATAACATAAGGCAAGTAGCGCTTGTTGTTGGCCTGGTCGTAGTACGACAGATCCTTACCAGAGTGCCTGGAATGGTTACCCAAATCGAAATCAGTACGGTTAGCAATACCTTCAAGCTCACCCCAGTCAGACCCGGAAAACCCAAACTTGTACTCAACGTCGACAGTGCGCTTCGAGTAGTGGGAGAGCTTTTCTTTAGGATGCTCGTAGTGGCGCAGGTTATCCGGGTTGATGCCGAGATCGGTGTACCACGCGGTGCGAACGTCGATCCAGTACTGATGCCACTCCTCGTCGGTTCCGGGTTCGACGAAGAACTCCATCTCCATCTGCTCGAACTCACGGGTACGGAAGATGAAGTTCCCAGGCGTGATCTCGTTGCGGAACGACTTACCTGTCTGCGCGATGCCGAATGGCGGCTTCTTGCGGGCACTGGTGAGCACGTTCTGGAAATTGACGAAAATGCCCTGGGCGGTCTCGGGACGCAGGTAGTGCAGACCCGACTTATCCTCGACGGGGCCGAGGTAGGTCTTAAGCATCATGTTGAAGTCTCGGGGTTCGGTCCACTGCCCCTTGTTGCCGCAGTTGGGACAGTTGACCTCCTCGAGCGAGATGGAATCAGGGTCGGCGATCCCGTGCTTGGCGGCGTGGCCCTCCTGTAGATGATCAGCGCGCATCCGCTTGTGACACGACAGGCACTCGGTCAGAGGGTCGTTGAACACTCCGACGTGTCCCGAGGCCACCCACACCTCACGAGGCAGGATGACCGAGGAGTCAAGACCAACGACGTCATCGCGACGGGTGACCATGGCACGCCACCACTGCCTCTTAATGTTCTCCTTAAGCTCGACGCCGAATGGGCCGTAATCCCACGCAGCACGGGTGCCGCCATAGATCTCCCCACACGGGAAAACGAATCCGCGTCGCTTACAGAGGTTGATGACATTGTCGAGTGTGCTAGTGGAGGCCACAGCCGTCCCTTTCTTCCAAGTCCTCATTGGAGTGGACACCCGGATGGCGCCCACGCGGGCAGCGCCGCCTACGGAACATATCTGGGCGGCGAGGCCGTTAACTAGCTTAACGGTAACTACACTACGCATGACTACCTCGTCAGCCAGCAGACAACCACTGGGAAATCGACAAGCTACTGGAGTACATTTGGCCTAGTTCGACCCCCGGCAGTGAGGTGATCATGGTGGAGAATCGGCGGCGCACGACCAAACAGCGCCTTGCCATTCGTGCTCTGTTTGACGACGAGCCGTTCTTCCTCACCGCCCAGCAGGTCCATGATCAGCTACGCAACCGCGGAGATCAGGTTGGTCTGGCAACCGTCTATCGGAACTTGCAGACGATGGCTGAGGACGGAGAGCTCGATGCCATTCGCGCTGAAGACGGCGAAATGACCTATCGCCGTTGTTCCTCAGCGCACCACCATCACTTGGTATGCCGCAATTGCGGCAAGGCTGTCGAAATTGGGCCTGAGAAAATCCTGGAGGATTGGACTCGCGATATCGCCGCGAAATATGAGTTCAGCGAGACCGGCCACGAACTGGAATTGTTCGGAATCTGTTCGGAGTGCTCCGCAGTGCACACCAGGTCAGTGTCGTAATCAGCGACGCAGCCGGGGGATGACTAAGCCCAGCTCGCATGCTCTCACGAGAACCTCAAGACGACTACGCACTCCCAGTTTCTTTGCTAGATGACCAAGACGCTGCTTAACCGCGGACTCGCTGAGACATAGTTCATCTGCGATGGCAGCGTTCGACAACCCTTCGGCGAGAAGCTTCAGAACGTCGTCATCAGCATCAGACAATTTCACCGGAGTCAAATCAATCTGATGAGACCCCCCACCACAGGGCCGAGCTGAAAAGACCTCAACAACACCTCGGGCAATCTCCGGAGACACTGTCACTTGACCTGCCATGACAGCGCGAACCCCTGCGATAACGGCCTCCGGCTCAGATTCCTTCAGAAGGTATCCGGCAGCACCAGCAAGGATGGCCTCAACGACGATATCCCGACGAGCAAAAGTCGTCAGGGCAACAACACGGACCGAAGGATGGCGCGAGACGATCATTCGGGTAGCTGTGAGACCGTCCATTTCAGGCATCTTGAGGTCCATAAGGACAACGTCGGGCAATAGCTGATCAACAAGCTCAACGGCTTCACGACCATTAGTGGCCTGGCCGACAACCTCCATCTCCTCAACACGAGAGAAATAGCCGGCAAGAGCCTGCCTCATGATCGGATGATCGTCAGTAACCACGAGTCGAACTGACATCACTCCTCCTTACACTCACGTTGGGCGCTGCTGAGCCCAAGTGAACCTCCTCACCCACGGTGATCGCGCGGCGCCAACGATCAGACATATAACGCCTGCGACGCGAAGTATCTTGTCAACCTCACATTACTTCCCATCCTCGCATGCCGCAGCAGTCTGTATAGCAGCAGCGGGTTAGCAACGTGACTACCGGTAACCAAATGTCTATGGTCAGGCCGACCATCTGGCCAGATGATCAGCCAACCGGCGCATCCTGCGGCTTACTCTCTGCACGTGCTAGCCTCCTCGCATCACTTTTGCCTGACCGTTGTGGAGGGCCCCTCAAAGGAGATACATTGTGCCCATGAAGAAGATCATCACCGGCATCGTGGCTGTCTTAGCAATCAGCTCCTTCTCGGTCGCCGTCCCCGCTCAGGCCACCACTGACTCCGCCCCCACTCAGAACGCTGTAAATGCCCATAAGGCCCATGTTGAGGGGATCATAGACGGCCTTTGCAC
>Ga0208184_100257_pt1 | contig 11027 bp, 13 predicted proteins | sample Virmet3651_4511_FD_185736 | JGI IMG/M metagenome (GOLD analysis project Ga0208184, IMG submission 185736) | Marine viral communities from the Southern Atlantic ocean transect to study dissolved organic matter and carbon cycling - metaG... | ecosystem: Environmental > Aquatic > Marine > Oceanic ... | reverse complement strand
AGCTGCTGTCTAGTGAAGGCGTGTGGAAGCAGGAAGGTTCTGGGGGTGATCTCAGAACCCTCGCCCAAAGCGCGAAGCGCGGCGGGCGGGGAGTGTCAGTAAGCGTTTTAAACGCTGGGGTTGAAGTCTTCAAAGGCTCTCCCCATATTCGTTAACACGCTATCAAACGAGGCGGTGGAGGGGAGAGTCAGGAGTGCATGACGATGTCTCTAGGCGCGATGTTGGCCAGCAGCAGTAGGTCAGCCATTCGGCATCTCATGGGGCTTATTGAAAACTACCGTGCTGGCAGGAACCGATGGCGACGCGAATGTTCATAGGAGCGGAGGCTTCCACTGCCCGGTTAAGCGTCTCTTAATAAACCAGGAGTATTCTATGAAAAAACACAAGGTTGGCGAAAACGCGCTCAAAGCGCAGTTACGTACCCCTATGTTCAAAATGCAGCAGCAAACGCCGAAGAAAGGGAAGGGCAGCTACTCTCGTAAAGGGCGTCATGCTCAAAGAGGGCATCGCCAAGCCGCTTGAACCAGCGTTTTGGCGATGCCTTCCCCAGGCATCGCTGCAGGCAATTTGCCAGTCTGCAGACTCTCATCAGCTTTTGGCCGACCGCTAGGTCGGCTTTTTTATGTCAATTGGCCGCTTGCTCCACAGTAGAGATACTGCACACTTCCATACGGTAGCCTGATTGGTACACGCTGCGTAGGCGCAGCACGTGCCGACCGTCCAGCTCTAACTTGCGTCGCAAACGGCTGACTGAGTATCCGTACGCGTCGACACATCGCCTTTGCCCCCCCCACACCAGCTCCAATAAGTGAGCGCGGCTTAACAACTCACCCACTTTAGCCAGTATTTTTATCCTTATTAAGAAATGAAGAGCCCTCCATAAACCAAGGCGCCGATAACAACAAAAGCGGGATGGGTGTTAAAGCGCACAAGCGCAATCGCGGCCACGATACCGATAATCAGCGTGTGGAGGAGGCCGCTTGCCGCCATACTTTCTGTGAAAAAACCGAGGGTAAGCCACGCCATCATCATGGCAATCACTGGTCGTACCCATTGGCTCATGCGTTTAACGCGCGGGGAGTCGCGGTGGCGATATAAAAGCCCCAAAGCGCCAAGCATCAGCAGGAGTGAGGGAATGACCGTCGCGGCAACAGCCACAAATGCCCCGCCAATACCGGCAACTTCATAGCCCACATAGCCCGCCATTTTGGTGGCAATCGGGCTGGGGAGCGCATTGCCGAGCGCCAGCGTTTCAGCAAAGCCCTGTGACGTCATCCAGCCATAGCGACCCACTACTTCTGCTTCAATTAGCGGAATAATGGCGGGGCCACCGCCATAACCAATAATGTTAGGAATAAAAAACGCTAAAAAGAGATCCCAATAAATCATGCGGCACCCTCCACGCGTTTTTTACGGGATGGGCGTAGGAGGGCCGCCAGCAGAATGGCCCCAATCACCCAGCCGGGATGTACGCCTAGCCAATAAATCACCGCGCCTGCGATGACCGCCATAGCGATGCTGATTAGCCAGCCAAGGGCGGCTTTGGATTTATCGAAGAAGTCCCAGGTGAGCTGAGCCATCATGACCATGACTACCGGAATGACCGCTTGTCCCATACCGCGAATCCAGCCAGCGTCGCGGTAGCGGCTAAAAATTCCTAACATCACAATCATGGCCACGATCATCGGTAGGATAACGGCAATGACGGCCGCCGCGCAGCCGCTGATGCCCGCTACCCGGTAGCCAATATAGCCGGGCATCTTGGTGGCAATGGGGCCGGGTAGGGTGTTGCCAATGGCGAGCACATCGGCAAACTCTTCATCGGTTAGCCACTGGTGGCGTGTCACGACTTCCGCGCGGACCAGCGGTATCATGGCAGGTCCGCCGCCAAAGCCGAAAATGCCGACGCGAAAAAACGCCCAAAAAAGTGCTGTTTGCTTCATACGCTCATTGCCCGCAGCGCTAGCATCACAGTAAAAAGCATCGAGATTGCCTATTTATCGTTTGTAGATTAAAAAATCGATTATTCTGTCTAATATAGAATATAGGTGAGCCAGACAAGAGGCGTCAACACCTAGTCATGGAATCTCCGTTAACTGATGCCTTGCGTAGGTACGCAAAAGGACTCCGGTATGAACAAGCCAATGCAGCTTTCCTCTACGAAAGCATCTCGCTCTATCTATGATGTATTGCGCCGCGATTTGGTGGGGGGGCGCTTTAAAGCGGGTGAGAAACTCGCCATTAATACGCTCAAGGAGCAGTACCAGGTAGGGTTGAGTCCGCTGCGTGAAGCGCTTAATAAACTGGCGGCTTACGGCCTGCTGATCCAAGAGAATCAGCGTGGGTTCAGAGTGCCTAAGCTCTCACGTGAAGAATTAGACGATATTGCGCGACTGCGCACCGAGCTTGAAGGTATGGCGCTGGAGCGAGCTATTGCTCATGGCGATGCGGTATGGGAAGCAGACCTTTTGGCGGCGGCACATCGCCTAAAGCGTGCAGACATTACACTAGATAAAGGCGAAGAGTGGGAACGCCTGCATACGCAGTTTCACCGTACCCTGGTGGCACCCTGTGGTTCAGTATGGCTGTTGCGCTTTATTGAACAATTGCACGACCAGTTCGACCGCTACCGTCGTTTAGGGCCGAAAATGCCGACAATCCGACAGGAACTGGATGAACAACACCATGAGCTGGTAGAACTAGCGCTTCAGCGCGACGCGACAGCCGCAAGAGCACTAATGGACGACCATATTCACAAATCTTATGAGGTTGCCTTGGCGCGTTATCAACAGCATGCCTAGCGTATTTGCGAGGGCTTATCTGTACACTGGCGTCCAATATGTGGCGATGCCACGCCTTTTAAAGAGCCATAAGGTGCAGGTGGAACGGGTATGACGCAAGCAGCAGATCAGCAGGTAGTGGACCAAACGCTGGCATGGGTGAGCCATTTTATTGTTGGACACAACATTTGCCCCTTTGCTAAACGTGAGCTGGATAGCAATACGATTCGTGTTGAAGTCGTGCGCTCGAAAAAAGTGGATGTGGCCCTTGAGGAGCTAGTGGAGGAGATGGAGTGGCTCAACGAGCACCCTGAAGCAGAAACTACCCTGCTGGTGTTTCCGACACTTTTTAAAAGCTTCGACCACTACTTGGATTATGTAGAGCTTGCCGAGCAGCTGCTCGTTGAGTTGGGCTACGAAGGTATTTACCAGCTAGCGACGTTTCACCCTGACTACTGTTTTGCCGATGCAGAGCCAGACGACGCAGCGAATTACTCAAACCGCTCGCCCTATGCCATGGTGCATTTGCTGCGCGAAGCCAGCGTTGAGAGAGCCATCGCCTTTTACGGCGACACGGCCGCTATCCCTGAACGAAATATCGCTTACTTAACAGCGTTAGGCAGCAAAACCGCTGAGGCGCAGCTGCAGCGATGCTACAACCTGCCTTAATTTGCATAGGGTGCCTAAATTAATTTTTATGTTTGCAGACCATTTTTAATGCAGTGTTGGAAGACCAGCAGACTAGCAACCTGCTGGCAGTAAGAAGAAAACCCTCTTAATAGCCTTATAACGACTTATGCATAACGTAAGTATCCACATAACCAAGCGATGAGTGGCAATAAGCGTTGGGCACCGTGCCAACAATGCTAAACCCCAGACGTTGCCATAAGGCCACGGCGACTTGGTTGCTGGCCACTACGGCGTTGAACTGCATGGCTATAAAACCATGTTGGCGCGCAGCTTGCTGTGAGTGTTCGCACATGGCTCGCGCAACCCCTTTACCTCGCGCGTGCGGCGTTACCATATAGCCGCAGTTACACACGTGGCTACCAGGGCCAGCGGCATTCGCTTTTAAGTAGTAACTACCTAGCAACTGCCCCTGTTCGTCTTTCACTGCAATACTGAGCAGTGGTGTTTTGCACCACAGTGAAAAAGCGTCGTCATAAGTGATGTTAGGATCTATCGCGTAGGTTTCTTCGGCAGCTACAATGGCCTGGAACGTGGGCCAAAATAGGGCGAACTCATCCGCAGTCATTGGTGAAAATTGAAGGGTTTGCATGAGTCTTTTCTCGTTCATTAAGGCATAAGCTACGTTAGCATATTCTGATGCGGCTCAGCGCAGTTGCATCGTTCCCCACCGAGTGGGCCATAAATTACAACGAGAGGGCTTGGCAATGACCATAGAGAGCGCACTGACCTACTTTTTAGCTATCTTTGTGTTTGCCGTGACGCCTGGCCCAGGAATTTTTGCGTTACTAGCTAAGGGGATGTCGGCAGGTACGCGTCCGTGTATCCCGCTGGCGCTGGGTATGACGGTGAGCGATGTGATCTATCGATCTCACCGTGCTAAACCGGAGCGATATGTTTCTGGTGGTGGGCTTAACGCTGGTTGGGTTGATGATGGGCTTAATGCTGGTAGCATCGTTTGCTTCCTCTGCGCGGCGCTTTTTTCAATCGGCGCGCGCTCAGAAAGGCACCAACCGTACCGCAGGCTCGCTGATGGTAGCGGCAGGTGCTTTTCTCGTTGCGAAAGGGTGAGTAGAGCGGCTTAACGTGCGGCTTGGGCAACAATCTCATAGCTACGCAGCCGATCAGCGTGGCTATAAAAGTCGCTATTAATCATAAGTTCGTTAGCGCCGGTACGTGCTTGAAACTCTTCTAATTGCGCTTTTACTGTTTCCGGGCCGCCAATAATAGCCGCCCCCAAAAACTGCTCTACTTGAGCGCGCTCCATGGGGGACCAGTCTAACGTATCGACGGGGGGCAGTGACTGGGTCGGTTTACCACGAATCAAGTTTAAGAATTTTTGCTGAGCGGTGGTGGCCAAGTAGTGCGCCATCTCGTCGCTTTCCGCCGCCATGACAGGCAGGCCCACCATCGCATAAGGTGCCTCTAAATGCTCAGATGGCCGGAAATTATCCCGGTATAGGCGCAGTGCTTCAAAGAGATAGCCCGGCGCAAACTGCGCAGCAAAGGCGAAGGGTAGGCCGAGCTTTGCCGCGAGCTGTGCGCTGTAACCGCTGGAGCCCAGTAGCCAGATGGGGACATGGGTGCCTTGGCCTGGAACGGCTTTAACGGTTTGGCGAGGGTCCGCATCGTCTAAATAACGGCGCAGCTCTTCAAGTCGCTCTGGAAAATCATCAACTCCTGCATGGGCGTGGCGGCGCATAGCCCGCATGGTGGCACCATCTGAGCCAGGCGCGCGGCCCAGGCCAAGGTCAATTCGCCCTGGGTAGAGGGTTTCCAGCGTGCCAAACTGCTCGGCAATCACTAACGGTGGGTGGTTAGGCAGCATAATACCCCCGCTACCCACGCGAATAGTAGATGTTTGCCCCGCCACATGGCCAATCAGTACGGCGGTGGCCGCACTGGCAATGCCAGCAATGTTGTGGTGTTCGGCTAACCAGTAGCGCTGGTAGCCCAAAGACTCTGTGTGTTGGGCTAAAGAGACGCTATCACGAAACGTTTCAGCAGCGCTGCCGCCTTGGCGGATGGGCGCTAGGTCAAGAACAGAGAGTACGGTTGAGGCAAGTTGGCTCATAAGTCACCTAATAAACATGCATGGTCGGCGGGCCAAGTTGTTAGCACGCTTCATAATGCTATGTTTATGCGGGCAGCAACGAGCAAAAACAAGGCGTCAAGCGAGCAGAGTTACTCTCGGGGCGGTGTGGGTCGCACTAGGATTTCATTAACGTCAACATGGGGTGGTTGCGACAGAGCATAGATCACCGCATTGGCGATATCGCGGTCTGCTAGCGCGTACTCGGGTGGTTCATCAAAGAAGGGAGTATCGACCATGCCGGGCTCAATCAGCGTCACCCGCATGCCGGTGCCGCGTAACTCCTCGCGCAGATTATAACCAATACCCGTTACTGCCCACTTTGTGGCGCTATACATGGAACCTGGGATGGTGGTGCGGCCTGCGGCAGAGCCGGTTAAAAGAATATGACCCTGGCGGCGTTTTAGCTCTGGCAAGCAGGCTTGCAGCGTAAGGCCAACGCCGTAGATATTGGTGAGAATCATCTCCCGCCAAGCAACATGATCGGCGCTGCTAAACCCACCCGGTGAGCCACCGCGACCTGCATTGGCGAATACTGCATCAATGTGGCCAAAGGTTTCAATCGCCTGTTCCACCATAGCTTGCTGCTGGCTTAAGTCGGTGACATCAACTTCGCAGGTGAGTACGTTCTCTGGACCAAGCTCTTGAGCAAGCGATGTCAGCTTATCGGCTGAACGAGCGGCAAGTACCAACTGGTAGCCTTCACGAGCCGCTGCACGAGCGGTGGCCGCACCAATGCCGCTGGAAGCGCCGGTAATTAACAGTACGCGGTCATGCATCGCTTGCTCTCCTTGCTCATTAAACTGGGTGAGCTTTCAGCATGGCTAAAACCTAATCAGGTTGCAAATCGGGCTCAGCGCTGCTGTTTTTACTCTTTACGTTGCAGCATGGCAGAGAGGTCAAGAATCGACTGTGCCATATCCGCCATGCTTTTGCTTTGGTCCATTGAGGTTTTTCGCAGAAAGCGGTAGGCCTCCTCTTCACTCATGGACTGGTGCGCCATGATTAATCCTTTTGCCCGCTCGATTAGCTTGCGTTCACGGAGAGCCTTGCGGGTATTCTCCAGCTCGTCGCTTAGCCCCTGTAAGCGGCTGGATTGAGCATGAGTGAGCTCCAGTAGTGAGCGGCTAAGCGGAGAGTTGAGGGCGTTGGCGGTTAGGTCTCCAAGCGGCTGAGTAGAGTGAAGGGCTAGTAACTGTTCACAGGGCGCAGGCAGCGGTCTGTCAGGCTTCGCCTTCGTCTGCTCTAGCTCTGTTTGAGCCTGGACAATTTTATGATGGCAAAGGGCCGTTAATTGGGTATTCAGGGTGTCTTCAACCGTTTTAATCGTATCAATACGCAGGGTGGTGAGCTCGTACCAGGTTTCACCTAATGTATTGCCTGATGCCGTTTGGTGGTGAGAGCGCTGGCAAGCAATATCTCGCAACTGACAAATGTCCGCCAGTGTTCTAGGAGAGAGGGATTGTTGCCAAGTCCCCAGAGCCTCTGGGGTGGCAAATTCTACAAAGGTGTCAAAGCAGCGCTGTTGGGCGTCAACCAACTGGTTCAGCAGCGTACGGTGGGCATTGTCGAAATGACCGAGAGTAAAACCAAAGGCGCCGCAGGCGCGCTCTTGCCCCGCCAGCTCTTTACCCTGCATAAGATGAAAAATAGCGACCAGGGCACGGGTAATGTCTGGGTCGACCGCTGTGTCGGCCGCTTCAAAAACAATCGCTAAGAGATTGCTAATGAGATGGTTAAACGCTTGAGTTGCTGCATCTGGCGATATGTTGAAGGTCTCAATTGCATGCCGTAATACATCTAGTTCATCCAGTGACAGCCAGACGGCAGCAATGCGGCGTAATAAGCGCGCTGTCGCCTGTGGCCGTGACTCCTGGCTAAGCGCTTCGAGACGCTGACGCATCGAGGCTTCCGCCGCTTGACTATGCTGCAGGTAAGTGGCTCGTCGAGTTTTAAAACGCTTGCCTTTTGAGGCTAAGTAAATCGTCGAGGCTCCTCGCTCGCGTTGAAGCACATGAATAAACTGGCTGACATCGCTGACGATATCTGCTGTGGTTGCTAGGTGGTTAAGGTTATCAATGTCGCAGCGCAGGGCGGTTAAGAGTAGCTGTTGGGCAGAAGACATGTTGATTTCCTTATTACTCGCCGCCTAAAGGTAAAAAGCCCCCACAGCGATGCGCATGCAGGGGCGGTGTTAATTAATATTAACGCAGTGACAGCGCGCCTGCCCCTGTGTCTTTGCCTACCGCATCACGATAGGCGCTGGCTTCTTCTGCTTCGGTGGCATCACTAAAGCGAACGACCAGTACACAGGAGGCAAGTACCAATACGGTTAAGCCGAGGTAAAAGAGGCCTTGCTGGTAGCTGAGGCTTTCGCTACGGAATAGAAACGCTGCCGATACAGCGCCCACGTTACCGCCTGCACCGACGATACCGGCCACTGCGCCCAAGGCTTTTTTATTGATAAAGGGCACCACACCAAAGGTGGCGCCTTCCGCCATCTGCACGAACAGGCTAAATACCAGCATGATGCCAATCGCCAAGCTGAGTACATGCATTTGCGAGAAGGTGACGAGAGCGATGCCTTCGCATAGTAGGGCGATAAAGAGCCAGCGGACGCGTCCTTTTAGCCCACCCTGTTTAGCGAATAGGTCGGAAAAAACGCCGCCAAGGGTACGAGCAAAAATGTTCATTAAGCCGAACAGGCCTGCGATTAAGCCGGCGGTTGCCAGGGTAAGATCGAATTTATCGAAGAAGTAGATTGCCGCGATATTGTTGATGGTCAGCTCGACCCCAAAACAGAGTCCGTACACCACAAACAGCGCCCAAACGCGGATATCCTTTGCCGCCGCTAAAAAGCTCTGGGCTGCGCCATGCTCTCCGGTGGCTGGCGGTAGTTCACCGCGGGCGCGCAGCTCGCTGAAGTTGCCGTCTGGGGCATCTTGAGTGAACAGCCAGTAAGCGATACCGGTAAAAAATAGCACTACGCCAGGCACGACCATGGCCAGACGCCAGCCGAGCGCCTCATTAACGCCTAGCATCAGCATGCCCGCAAAAATCAACGGCATAACAATTTGTGTGGTGCCGCCGCCTAGGTTGCCCCAACCTGCGCTCGTGGCATTAGCTGTGCCAACCACATTGGGCGCAAACATCATGGTGGTGTGGTACTGGGTAATCACAAACGAAGCGCCGATAGCGCCAATCGCTAGGCGGGCCAGCAAAAACGTTTCAAAACTGTTAGCCAGACCAATGCCCATAACCGGAATGGACCCGAGCATCAGTAGGCCTGTGTAGGTTTTACGTGGCCCAATACGATCACACAGCACGCCAATCAACAGGCGCACCACCACGGTGATCGCCACCGAGGCAATAATGGTATTGCCGATTTGGGTTTGGGTGAGTGATAGATCCTCGCGAACCACCGCCATTAGCGGCGCAATGCCGAACCAGCCGAAAAAGCAGATATGAAATGCGAACCAGGAGAGGTGAAACGCGCGCATTTGCGGTGTTGAGAAGTTCAACAGTCGAATGCGGTTGGCTTTATTGCGAATGTCCATGGATGGCCTCACAGAGCATAGAACGAGTTTGCCGAGACACAACGCATCAGGCGTTGCGTGGTTACGAGAACATGCCTTCGCCATTGAAGGTCAGGTTCGACGCACTCGTACCCTTGCGGGCCTGGTCCACGCCTACTACTACTGCATAGCAATAAGCAAATACTCCGCCATCTGTCTTTTTAAATATTTAAATCAGTTGCTTACTGTTTTTTCAAAGCAGTGCTAAGGGAAATAAAATCACTAGATTAATCAAGTGAGCGCACTCCTCATGAGCAGAGTGCGCCAAGTTGGGGCAGTGCTGGATGGCTGAAGGGAGTTATTCGTGCAGATATACTGCATCAATATCCAGGGTTGAGCGTTGGCCGATGGCATCAAAGTTAGCCGTGATCCAGTTGTCGGCGGCTTCTCTCCCTTGGTCAAACAGGTGGCATAAAAATGGCCATTCAGAGTTGAGTTTGCTTGAAACCGATAAGCTATCGAGTGCCTGATCGCCACTAATGCGGTGAAAAAGCGACTGCTGGTAGCAGTTTTCAATACCCTGCTCTTCAAGGGTACGTTTCAACAGCGCGATCATGCGCACTTCTTTAATCAGCGCGGCATTAAAGGTGATTTCGTTAAGGCGGTTCATAATGGCCGAAGCGGAGGTGGGTAGTTCATCACGGCGAATCGGGTTGATCTGTACCAACAGAATATCCCTTGCGCTGCACTCTTCCATTAAGGGGAAGAGGGCTGGGTTGCCCATGTAGCCGCCGTCCCAATATGCTTCGCCGTCGATTTCCACAGCCTGGAACATAAAGGGCAGACAAGCCGATGCCATGACCGCATCGACGCTCATCTCTTCTCGACGAAACACACGCTGTTTGCCGGTGCGCACGTTAGTAGCTGCCACAAAGAGCTTTAGCTGGTCGCACTGGCGTACCCGCTCAAAGTCGATGTGGGCCGCCACAATATCGCGCAATGGATTCAAATTGAGCGGGTTGAGTTGGTAGGGCGACACCAGGCGAGTCATCAAGTCCATGGCGATATAGCCGGGGGAGTGCTCCAAACTCCAATTGCCGGTTAGTACATCCATCGGCGAGCGGCGGATAGGACTTGCCATGCCCGCGCGGCTTACCGCCTTCCAAAAATCCCTGAGAGATTGCCGGGCGGCCTGTTTACCACCACGGGTAAGGGCATCTGCCATGACTACGCCATTCATAGCGCCTGCGCTGGTGCCACTAATGCCCTCAATCTCAATACGGTCATCTTCCAGAAGTCGATCAATAACTCCCCAGGTATAAGCACCATGGGCTCCACCGCCTTGTAGCGCGAGATCTAGCTTCTTTGCAGCTGCCATCGTCATCCTTACCGTCTGCGTTATGAGTTCCATGCTCAGCATGGCATAAATAACGCATTACGGGAGGAGTGTTATATGGGGAGCAATTTAAGGCGCATCAGCAAGCGGTGAAGGATGACTTGCTGACATCGGTATCTCATAAACAGCCTGCTCCATAAGCTGATCAAGTCGCTTAGCAAGTGCTACGCTTGCTTCCTCCATTAGTGCTAGGGAGGCCAGTTGACCCGTATGATCCCCTTGTCTTGCATAGCGCAAAGCGTCCAAGCCGCTTTCATGGAAGCGGCGGTGAGGAGCCGCCAGCGAGCGATACGCCTCGGTATGTTTGTAGCGCCGCCCCTCGCCCGTAAAGTACCAGCGGCCTAGCGTACAGTGCTGATGATCCACCATGTGGTCCTCGAAATAGGCGGAAAGTAGCTGGTGGTAGATCCGATTTTTCCAAACGGCGTGCTCTAGCTGAGTTAAGCTCAGTTCTTGTGTATGGAGGGCAGTAGAGAGGGTGGCGTATCCTGTTGATTGATCTCGCCAGATCACAACCAACATAGGACGGATACGCCATGAGCAATTCTACTCTCCAA
>Ga0208184_100239_pt1 | contig 11950 bp, 12 predicted proteins | sample Virmet3651_4511_FD_185736 | JGI IMG/M metagenome (GOLD analysis project Ga0208184, IMG submission 185736) | Marine viral communities from the Southern Atlantic ocean transect to study dissolved organic matter and carbon cycling - metaG... | ecosystem: Environmental > Aquatic > Marine > Oceanic ... | reverse complement strand
CCTCGATGGAAATCGCCGCCGTGGGCGGCGATCAACTCGGCCGCTCGGGCCTCACCGGTCTCGTCGACACCAAGTTCGCCGAGCGCTTCGGCGGGGCGGCGCTAATTTCCGTGATCGGTGCGGCACCGGCCGTGGCGGCCGAAAGCTCTGGCGACGAGAACACCAACATTGTTCTCGGCAACGTCGGATCAGATTTACAGGACGCGGTCGGGTCTGTTATTGCCGATCAGGTCTCGATCGCGCCGACGATCTATGTCGATCAGGGGGCCTCGGTCACCGTGCTCGTGGATCGGGATGTGGTGATTTACTGATGGACCAATCGTCACCAACCTCATACCTCGAGCGATATCTCGACCCGTTCCGCGACCTCTTGCGGCGCGACGACGTGGTCGAGATCGCGATCAACCCGGACGGCAAGGTCTGGCTCGAGGTCGCGGGCGACGCCACCATGCGCCACGAAGGCCAGACCGTGGACCGAACGACCGCGCTCAACATGGCCCAGACCATCGTTGGCGATGCGAAGGCCCGCGTCTCTGAAAAGAACCCGCTCGTGTCCGGCAAGGTTGAATATGCAAGCCGGCCTCTCCGGGTCCAGGTAGCCGTGCCGCCCGCCATCGATCGCGGCGCCTCGATCACGATCCGCCTCTTCGCCGCGGGCAGCGTCCGGGACTATGCACCAACCTATCTCTTCGGCAAGGCCGTCTCGCTCGATGCGCTCCGCGCCGAGAAGATGAAAAACATCGCCACACTCGCCGAAGAGAACCTAGAGGCCGCGCTGCAGACCCTCGTGGAGGCCCGGCTCAACGTCCTGATCAGCGGCGGTACCTCGACCGGCAAGACCACCTTCGCCCGCCATCTCCTGACGCATGTCAATGAACATGAACGGCTCATCACCATCGAGGACGCCTTCGAGCTCTTCCCCGGCCAGCCGAACACCGTCGCCCTCCTGGCCGACCGCGCTACCGACTCGCAACGCAGCGCCAACGCCCTCCTGCAGGCCTCCCTCCGCATGCGCCCCGATCGGATTATCGTCGGCGAGTTGCGCGGTGCCGAGGCCCTGACCTATCTCGAGGCCATCAACACCGGTCATGGCGGGTCGGTCTCGACCATCCACGCGGAAACCGCGGAACTCGCCATCGACCGGCTGGCGATCATGGTTCTGCAGGCCGGAACACCGCTGACCTTCGCCGAGGTGCGGGAATACATCCGGAAGTCCATCGATGTGATCGTGCAGCTCGGGCGGACCGAGGGGAAACGGGGGGTAACCGAGTTCTATGTGCCGAACTGATGGCGACTTTCGACAGGAAAACCTTGGCATCTTCGCTGCGTTCTGCGCCAAGGGCGGCAAGTAACCCTCACTGTGTCATGCCAACAACCCGTACAGGACATCGGATGATGCTCTGCTAAGCCGCAATTCGATTCAAAAAATGGAGTTTGTCCGATGGTGCAACAATTTGCGGTGTCGAATTCTTATGATTTGTACCGTTTCGCAAAATCAACGAACGCCCGGACGCGGGATGGCATGTTGCGCTTTGACAGGTAGTTCAAAGAAAAACGTGGCAAGGCAGCGGTCTGGCCTTCCAGAACCTGAACCAAGCTTCCGTCTTCCAGCGCGCTTTCGGCAGAGCTTGCAAAAATGTAGGCCAGCCCAAGCCCGGCCTTTGCGCCTTCAAGGATGGAGGTCACGTCATTTGTGACGATCTTGGGGCACGGCATCACCAAATAGGGGCCGTCTGCGCCTGTAAACACCCAGGGAGCCAGATTGTCGGCACTTGTAATGGCAAAACAGACCCCGCTATGTGCCGCCACATCTGCTGGTTTCTCAAGCGACGGGCCTTTGGCCAGATAGTCAGGGGATGCGACAATCGTCATCTCCTGTGTGGGGCCAATTGCGATGGCATGTGTGTCAGGATCAAGCAGGGTCTCGGCGCGTATTGCGGCATCAACCCCACTGGTCACGAGGTCGACCTTGGTTTCGTCATAGATAAGTTCAATCGTCACCGCCGGATGCTCTTTGGCAAACCCTGTGATCAGAGCGTCCAGAAACAATTGGCCCGTGGCGGTCGGCGCAGTCAGCCGAAGTGTGCCCGACACACCTTCATTCAGGTCATGCACATCCTTCAGCGCGGTTTCCAGATCGTTGATCGCGGGCAGACTGCGGCGATAAAGCAACTCTCCTGCTTTGGTCAGGGCGATGGTCCGGGTCGAGCGTTCGATCAGGCGCACACCAAGACGATCTTCAAACCGCTGTACAGCTTCACTGACCGACCCCGCGCCCAGTTTCAGTTTATCGGCTGCCGCTCGGAAGCCGTTCTCTTGGGCAACCGCCACGAATATCGACACATCGCTCAACTCATTCCGTCTCATTGATCGATATTCCTTACATTTTGATCTGAAAATATCCCTTACTCAAACAATTATCCCTGACTATCTTGATTGGCAATGGAAACGACACGCTTCGCATCACACCTAGCCGGAGCGAGATAAGCCAAAAGGGCAAAGCATATGAGCACGATGAAAATCTGGGACCTGCACATGACCTATGACGGCCCAATGACCGAAGAATTTGCCCAAGGTACCAAACAATTGGCCGAAAGCATTGCACAGGAATCCGGCGTAGTCTGGAAAATCTGGACCTTAGATGAAAGCACCGGTGATTTCGGTTCAACCTACCTGTTCCGGGATCTCGCGGCGCTGGAGGCCTATAAAGCGATGCACGTAAAGCGGTTGGAGGCCATCGGTGTCACCGTAACGTCGGACCATGTGTTTGATATCATGGAAGACCTCAGCGCAATCACCCATGCTCCTTTGGGGGAAGTGGCCTGAAACAAAGGAAAGGAGTTTTCAAATGAACAACCGAACCTTCCTAACCCTTCACAGCATAATCTACGCGTTCTTCGCCTTTGCGCTGTTTTTCCTGCCCGGCTTTCTGTGGCCAAACTACGGCGTGGAACTGAATGACCGCTATGCCTGGTTCCTGTCACAGCACAACAGTATTTTCCTCGGAGGGATTGCCATTCTGGGGTTCCTGCTTCGGGATGTGATCGATGGAACAACCATGCGAAAGCTGCTGACCGGACTGATGGCAACCAACGCGCTTGGGTTTATCGTAACGCTATATGCCGCTATGATTGGTGTCTTCTCCGGCTTTGGCTGGTCAGACCCTGCCTTCTTCGCATTTCTTGCGGTGATGAGCTTCTTACAACTCAAGAAGTCTGATCAAGCCTGATCATCAGAAACAGAGCTCGGAGCGCTCAGCTCCGAACAACCTCCTGAAAATCTGAGCAATACATGAGCGGCGGCATTAAGGAAATTACGCTGCAGCACAGAGCGCGACCGCTTATGTCGCCTTTGGACCGTTCGTCACCCTCCCAGCAACTCCTCGATGAAATCCCCCCGCGCATCCAACACCGCTTCCCATTCCTTCGGCACGTCCACTTCCCGCTCAAGCGTCTCTGGTTCAGGTTGCCCGCGCCCGGCCTCCATCGCCATCACGCTCATCGCGCGCGCTTCGCGGCGCTGCGAGCGGTCCCGGACTGGCGCGCGTTCGGCTGGTTTCGCCTGCTCGTCTGCGCCGACCTCGTCTTCACTGTCGCTACCCCAAGGCCCCACACCCTGCACGCTCGGCGGATAGGGGAACGGCTTGCCCTCCTGGCGGGTCAGCATCTCCTTGAAGAACGGATCGTCGTAATACTTGATCCGGCTCGCCTTGATCGGATGCTGGGGCGAGGCGAGGATGATCACCTCGTCGGGGTCCATCAACCTGGCCTCTGTCTCGGAAAGCAGCGGCCGCTCTTCCAGACGCGCCGAGGTCGAGGTCGCGCCAAGGAAGCCCTTGTTTCGACCATACATCCGGGTCACGGCCTCGCGGGTGGTGCTGCCGACGGCGGCGGAAACCTCTTTCACGGTGCGCTGGTCGCGTGGCGTGATGTAGAGCTTCAGCCCTGCCCCGTTCTCGAGGCTTTCACGGCCTTCGGGGCCATAGATCCGATCAAGCGAGGCCAGCGACTGCGCAATCATCGCGACGCGGCCGCCGTAGCTTGCCAGCGAATGGATCGCGCGTTCAAGGTAGGGCATCGCCCCCATCTGCTGGAATTCGTCGATCATCATCATGACAGGCCAGGGCTCGTCCGGGCCCGGCTCGTTCAGGCGGATCGACGCGATGAGATCGGCGAACATCAGGCGCAGGAGCGGCGCCAGCGTCGCGATGTGATCCTCAGAGACCGCGATGTAGAGCGACTGCGGGGTCTTGCGGAAGGTCGAGAAATCAAAGTCGCTCGCCTCGGTGGCCGAGCGCACCGCCGGGTTGTCCCACTGTTTGAGACCGGCGGTCATCAGGGCCTGGATGTTCGAGGTCAGCAGCCGCGACGAGGCTGAGGCCGCGTTGGCCCAGAGCTCGCGCAGGATGTCTTCTTCGGCCTCGTCGGCATAGGTCTTGTATTGCGCGTTCTTGTATTCACCCCCGGCGACGATCTTGTTCACCTCGCCGAGGTTCGGCGTGCCGCGCTGGATCGCCAGCAGGCAGGCGGCGACAAAGATCGACTTGCCGGCCTCGGAAAAGGTGTCGAGTTGTTTGTTGTCCTTGTCGAGGAAGAGGTCGGCGAGGATCGAGACCTCGGTAAAGCGCTGCGCGAAGCTCGGGGCCTTGGCGATCCGGGCCAGAGGGTTGTAACGGTGCGTGGCATTGGCCCAGTCGAAAGGGCTGAAGCGATAGACTTCGTCGCCGTTCAGCGCCCGGAGACGGGCGGTCTTCTCGAAGTTCTCGCCCTTCACGTCGAGCACCACGACCGAGCCCGCGAAGCTCAGAAGGTTCGGGATCACGAAACCCACACCCTTACCGGCACGGGTCGGCGCGACCATCATCACATGGGGGATGGTGGTTGAGGAGATGAACTCGGCCTTGGAATTCGGGGAACCGAGCTTGCCACAGACGAAGCCCTTGCCGGGGGCCTGCAGCATGTCGTTCTTCTTCAGCTCCGCCTTGGTTTGCCAGTGGGCCGAGCCGTAATCATCGCGCTCCTTCTTCCAGGTCCAGGCCAGCGCCAAAGCACCGAGGGCGACGGCCCCGAACCCGACAGCGCCGAACCCGACCTTAAAGGCCTCGGGGTGCGCCGCGCGGGTGCCGACGCTGGCCTTCCAGAGCATCAACATGTCGAAGCTCTGAAACCCGGTTTTCAGGGCTAGGGTCAGGTAGAAGGCAGCGACGATGGTGCCGATGACGGCGCCGCAGATCACGCCGAAGAGGAGCGCGGCCCAGAGGGGGAGTGTCTTGGTCATGGTGGTCATCTCCCCCTCAGAATTCCATCTCGTCATCGAGACCGCGGTCCCGACCCAGATCACGGCCTATCTCCTGCGCCTCTTGCTGGCCGCGCAGCCGCGCCACCTCCGTCGCCTTGTCCTGCTGCAACCCGGCGGCGCGGTCGGTGAAGACCTGGTCGCCCGTTTCCTCGAAGGTCATCTCCAGGAATTCCTGCGTGACGGTGATCTGGTCAAGCTTGCTCGGCAGGGCCGCGTCCAGCACCTCGTAGTTGCCACGGCGTAGCTCGGCCAGGCCCTCCTCGCCCAGTTCCTTGAAGAGCTCGGATTGCAGGGTCCGCTCGACGGTCTCTTCCTGTTCCTCGGTGAGCTTGCCATCGCGCAACATGTCGGCGAGATCCTGCAAGTACGGATTTGGTGTCCGGTCGTCCTCGTCGATGAGCGGCAGTGTCGCCTCCTCTTCGTCCGCGAGGGTTCGCCCGATCTCGACGCCCATCTCCTTCGCCCGCTCCATCAGCGCGTCCATCACGCCATCAACCTTTTCGAGCGCCGCATCGAGTTGGTCGTCACTAGCTGTCTCCACGCTCAGACCGTCTTTAGCCAGCACCGCGTTCATGTCCCGCTCGACCCAGTCCTGCGCCATGCCGTAGTTCCGCGTGCCACCCGCCGTGATCCGAGCCACCAGCTCTTCGGTATCCATTCCGGCCTCCTCGGCGCGCTCGAGCACGTCCCGCAGCCCCTCGTCATTGCCAGCCTGAAGTGCCGCGATCAGCACCTCGCTGCCCGCCCCCGGCGGATAGGGTTCTTCGAGCTGCTTGCCGAAACGCGCGCGCAACTCCGGGTCCGGTACCATCTGAGAGAGATCCGCGATAATCGGTGCGGCCTTGGCCTCGAAAGCGGCACGCTCGGTCGGGTCCAGTTCCTCGGCCTTGAGCCTGAGCGCCTCGATCGTGCGCTCGGAATAGTCGATCACGTCACCGACGGTCTTGATGTCCTTCATGTCTATCGTCCTTTCGGTGAAATTCCACGGCGTGCCCGAGCCAAGCCCGTCCGCCATGCCGCGTACGGCACGCGCCATGTGGTGCCGGTCCATCCGGTCCAGCAGGTCGGCGAGGTTCTTGTAGTCCTTGGCGAAGCCCACCACCTGCGCCTGCGCGATGGCGGATTCCTGGGTCGTCATGACGATCTCACGCGGCAGGCGGGCCTCTTCCTTGGCGCGGTAGATTTCTTCGATCCCGGCGGGTTTTTCGAAAATGCCGCGCTCGAGCCGGGTGGTGGCGTCAAGCATCACGCCATAGCGTTCCGCGATCACGGCCTGCTTTTCGCGCATGAGCTGCGGCGACATCACACCCTCGGCCCAGCAGGAGAACCAGGTGCCGTTTTCGACGCCGCGATTGTTCAGGATGATGTGGGCATGCTTGTGCGCCCGGTCGTCATGGACCGCGAGGACATAATCCCACTGATCGCCATATTCGCCGCTCTCGAAGAAATGCTCCGCCCAGTCCATGGCGATGTCGCGCACCTGGTCGACCGTCACGTCGGTCGGGAAGGACAGCAGCATGTGCGAGGTAAACCCGAGCTTGGTCGAGCCGCGCCAGGTCCGGGCCCAGTCCTCGATAATGTCCTCTTTCTGCTCCTCAGAAAGCACCGCCGCATCGGTCAGCGCATTGGTCATCGTCGAGTAGGTATAGACCGCCTTGTCGTTGATGTAGGAGATCTGCACCCCAAGCGAGGCACGCGTCTTGCAGCCCCCTGCCCGGATCCGCTTGAACACCGCCGCCCGGCTCTGACCCGACGCGGCCTTTAGCGCGTTGCGCGCCGACATGGATCCGACGCGCGCAAAGCTCCGCCCCTGCCGACGACCCGCCAGCCGCGCATCGATCCGCGCTGCGGCCTGGCCGCGGATGCACTCATCCTCCCAGAGCCGCCCCATGACCGAGGTGTAGAGGGCGAGCGGATCAGCCATTGCGCACCAGCCTCAGACCACCGCCGGTCGCGGGCGAGCTGTCCTCCAAAACCGCGCCCTCCTCCCCCTGCCCTTCTTCCTTTTGCGGCCACTCCTGATGACGCAGCGCCTGCGCCGCATCTTTCATCCGGCCCATCTCACGGCTAATGGACAGCGCCAAATCGAGCAGTTCGATCAGTACCGCGCGGTCCGCCTCCGAGACCTCCAGCCGACCGCGATGGACCGCCTTGGCAAGCACCAGTCCGGCATCGCTCACATCCTTCGCCTGACGCCACGCGGCGCAGAATTCCGAGACCAGATCGCGCGGCACATCGAGGAATCCACACCGTCCGCGTAGCACTGCATTCAGCGCCTGAGAGCGGTTGGCATAGCCCCGTTCATGCCACTCCGCGTCGAACGCTTCCAGCTCGGATCGACTGGCCCGGAACGCCACTGTTTCGCTCGGGTCGCGCACCGCGATCCCCTCCCCCGCCTCCTCTTTCGCGAGCCGGTTCACGTGGCGCGGAGAGATGCCAAACGCTGCCGCCAGCTCCTTCGCGCTCGCCCCCGCCGCGAAGCGCCGCGCGACTTCGATGCGCGCCTCTAGCGTCAGGTTTTTGCGGGCTCGGCCCATCTTCAGACCCCTCGGACAAAATGTGCAAACATTGGCCATATCCTGCCAACGTCTTCTTTTTCTCCTTCGCTTATACATCATTACATTATTTTGCGCAATATATCGTATTGTATGGTATATCTTCTTGCTCGCCATTTCTGGCACACCTCGCCCAACAGAGTGCAGAGAGGCCCGACTATTCAATGCACTTCAAACCGACACCAGTCGGGGAACGATGAGGCCTTCTTTTTCGTCTGGGCCCCGCCCAAAAATTCGTTCAGCTTTGTTCGCGTGGGATCATGAACGAAACAGAAAAAGGCCGCCCAGAAATGGGCAGCCTCTTCTTCTGGATGCTATGCGGCGCGCGACCGTCAGGCGGTAGTAACTTCATGATCCGTCAGAACCATGTTCGCGGTGACACCAACAAAAAGCGGCGCGATTTGATACTCGTCCTCGTCGCTATTAGGCGGCGTCACGGCGACGATTGCCACGGCTGGTTCGCCATCGAGGAAGCAGGAGAACAGCACGAAATTGTCGTGGTCTCCTGAAGTCAGCGCCTCAAAGGCGCTGATGTGTTCGGGACGAATGTTGGTGCTCACGTGACGACCCCTCCGGCTTCGCGAGCGCGTTCCGCATAGGTGCTGAGCGGTGCCTCGACTTTGAAGTGGAGGTCCCGCTCGATCGGCAAGCCAAGACGGCCACGATGTGCCTTTAGAACGCTGAGCCGAACCGAGCCCAGCTCCGGGTAGCCAAGGCCGAGATCGCAAAGACCGAATGCGATGTCGGGATCCTCCGGGTCCGTTTCGCTGAGGAGCCAGGTGGCGCCGCCGTCTGGTGTGAAGAGCTTGACCACCGGCGCGAAGTCGATGGTGTCCTCACCAGCTTCGATGCGCGTCTGGTTGGCGCGGCCATTGGCGGCCAGTTGGTCGAGGATGGGTTGAGGCAGAAGTTCCATTGTGTCTGTCCTTCGTATGAGATGTCGGAGAGGTTTGGCGGGAGGGGCACGAGGCCCTTCCCCGGCCGGGTCACTCGGTGACCTGGACGTCGTCGCTGTCGGGCTTCGGCTCGAAGAGGACAAGCTCGCCATTCACCGGGGTTGCGAAGAGCTGGATGGTCATGAAGGACTTAGCGCCTTCGTTCTGCGGGAACGCGACGCCCACCTTGTGGAAGCGGGTTTTGCCATCCTTGCCGGTGTCGGGGGTGGTGACGGTGTAGTACTTGGTCATATCGGTTCTCCTTCGTTTTCGATGCAAACGGGAGACCGGGACCGCCCGGACCGGCTGTCAGGCTGAACTTTGCTGCGCGAGGAATGGTGGCGTGAGCCGGCAGGGGAAAGTTCTGCTTGAAGGGGGTGGCTGAAAGCCGCACCCGGCAGACGGGCCAGGTCACGGAGATTGCATCAGGAAGAAAACGAGAGGGAGCCGATTTGAGCCTATTGTAAGCATCACGTCATTCCCGACGGCCAGAGATGCCTAGACCCTGAATTCAAGTGCCGTCGGATTGGTCCTCGATATGCGCCTACCGGAATTGATATACGGATGATCGCTTATGGTCTGAACTGACGACTTCCTTAGTCTCCGGTGCGGATGCCACGGAAACATCCTCGTTGCGTTCGGGTCTCAATGACCAAATCGCCATCATCAACATAGGCGCGCCGGATGGGTGCCTTTGTCAGGGCAATGCCGAGAGCTCGGCCATTTTCGGTGAATACACGAACCCCCTTATTCTCGACCAGAAGGACCATCCCGCCGCCGACGAGTAAGTCGCATTTGGCCGAACAGTCCTCCAGCGCCACCAGTTGGTCGCCATCCAGCACATATAGACGCGTCGAAGTCATCACATAGAGGAAGGCCTCGGTTTCGATGATACGAACCGGCACAGAGCCGACATCATAGATCGTGGTTGGCGTGCCGTCCTGGTCCACGCGAACAACGCGGCCAGCGTACGAACCGAGAAGCACAGTTTCTCCGGTTCCCGAAAAGGCGGCGGCATAAATCCAATCCGCCTGAGCCGCAGCGCCGAAACTGATCACGATCTCAAAACCGTCATTCCCTGCCCCTCTGCCGTCGAGTTGTTCCGGGTTCAGACCGGTCAACCGTTCGGAAGCGACGTTCACGGCCTTCATACGCTCCTCGTTTCCGGGATTGAGATCCGGATGCAACTCTCGCACCAATTTTCGGTATCGCTGGCGAATTTCGTCAGGCGTGACCGGCATCTGAAGCCCCATCACATTGAGGGCGTCGTTGATTTCGGCCGCCGACCCAAAGTTGGCACCACCAATCCGTATGCGAGTGGGCTCCTTTGCTGGCATTCGCAGGCCCCAAAGGCGTTTGCCGTCCCGATCGATACACCAGACCTCATCAACATGCGTGAACAGATACCGGTCCCGCTCAGGTGTCGGCGCAATACAGCGCAGCGCGCGATGCGCCTCGCTCTCCGCCAAACCCAGGCGGTCTCGGTTCGCTGAAACTTCCGGTGCACGCGCAAGGTCGGTTTCGAATTCGACCTGTAGATCTTCATCATAGACGGTCAGCACATTGCTCTTCGAGCGCAGGGCAAACCCATCACCTTCCGGGTGGACCGCAATGTGATAAGGGTCGCGGTGCAGGGGAATCGGCGTTTCGGATCGACCTTTTGAATTGCTGAACATCACCGCACCAGGTGCGCCCAGGCTCGCGTCCGATTTCGCAAGATCGTCGAATGAGAGCGCACCACCGCGCGTACTGTAGTGCTTACGGAACGCGGGGTCGGGCCGATCATCCTTGGCGATGGTCTTAATCACGATCTCGGCCCAGGCACCCTTCGGGTCCGCAAAGGCTTCCTTCGTTGTGGGGAGTTCAACCGGTTGCTCCCAAACACTTGGCGACGGCGGGAGGGGCACGATGTTCACTCGCTTTGGGTCCAACTCACGGGGACGCGTCGCACGAGCCTCTTTCCGATGCGATCCGGGTTTGTCAGGCTCGGTGTAAATCGTCTCTGCTGCGGCCTCAGGTATTTCGAAACCGGCCAAGTACAGCTCATAGGTCTTGCCGCTCTTCGCGCGCCGTATCTCTCCCGACTTTTCCAGATAGGAAACCAGTCGGCTGGTCCTGCGGCCATCATCAATGCCGAGCTCAGTTTTTAAACGATTTTGCTGAACGCCCGGCTTTGCACGGATGACATCCCGAATCCGGTTGAAGAGGTCGAGGTCGACGAAATGTTCTTCGGCCTCAACCCGATAGGCTTCGAGGAAGTCGAATTCCTGAACCAGTGCACGTAGCTCGGACAAACCGTCCTGGTCGCCAGTGATGGCCATCATCGTGCCGCCCTGAGAGAGCGCTGGTATCCGTATGTCGAGGCGTTGCTCGTCGCTACGCGGATCTTCCAACCAAGTTCGCAGCAAGGGAAGGCTCGCACGCGCAGCGGCAGCCGCCGCGGGATAATCCTTGGCTGAAACAGACGATGTCAGCCTTTCGAGTTGGGTGAAATAGGAACCACCTGGTAGAGAAGGGTCCGCCGACCGGACAATTTCCGGCTTCGGTTCGGGACGAGTCCGTTTGCGAGGCTGCTCTCGCGCAGGCTCCGCTTGCTGAACATCACCGGCAGTGGATCGCCCAAACAGCCATTTAAAAATCCCAACCATAATACGCCCTTGAAATGACCTTCTGAACTATCGTCATCGCATAACTATGGAAGCGCAAGCCCTGAGAAGGCCGCCTAAGCGGCCACCTCGTTCGGTTTGGGCTGCAGCCCATGCAGGTAATCAACGGCCTTCTGCGCATGAGCAGCGGCCTGGAAGATGAACCGCTTGTCGTTGCGCAAACCTTCGAGCCAATGCGCAATGTAGGACGCGTGCTCGTCACGCGGTTCCGGCGACAGACCAAGGTCAGCGGCCAGAAACGCGGCTCCAAGCTCAGCGACGAGTTCTTCTTGTGCATAACCTTCATCGCCCCAGCGTTTGCGACCGAAGCTGCGGCCAAGGCGCTTGGGGTGGCGAGTCCAATGCGTCTTATGCCGATGTCGGCATAACGCCCATAATGCCGCGCTTCGGATTATGCCGCGCCGATCCGAACGACCAGTTGCGTTTCAGTTAGATCGGCGCGGCGTGTCGGCATAATTCAGAGCGCTTCGAGGAATGCTAAGAGTTCGTCACCCGG
>Ga0208184_100218_pt1 | contig 13062 bp, 10 predicted proteins | sample Virmet3651_4511_FD_185736 | JGI IMG/M metagenome (GOLD analysis project Ga0208184, IMG submission 185736) | Marine viral communities from the Southern Atlantic ocean transect to study dissolved organic matter and carbon cycling - metaG... | ecosystem: Environmental > Aquatic > Marine > Oceanic ... | reverse complement strand
GCTGTAAAGCTCAATCGGCGGGAACGGAATGTGAAGGAAGAATCCAATGCGCAGATCTGGTCGCATCTCACGCAGGTACTTCGGTACGAGGTTGAGCTGGTAATCCTGCACCCACACGGTGGCGCCCTCTGCGGCCTGTTCAGCAGCTTGCTCGGCAAACCTCTTGTTGACCTTCTGGAATGCGTCCCACCACTCACGGTGGAAGACTGGCTCGACAATGCAGTCGTGGTACAGCGGCCACAGGGTCGCGTTAGAGAACCCCTCGTAGTACTCCTCGACCTCCTGGGCGCTCAGTGGCACCGGGTGGATGTCATAACCGTCATGGTGGAAGGGTTTGACGACTTCGTCAGGCGCGCCATGCCATCCGATCCATGCGCCGCCCTTGCGTTGCATGACAGGCTCCAAAGCGGTGACGAGGCCGCCGGGGGAGGACTTCCAACTAACGCTGCCGTCGTCGTCGACCTTGCGGTCTACGGGTAAGCGGTTTGCAATGACAAGGAAGTCGACCTTGTCCTGGACGGTCTCCGACATCTTTGATCACACCTCTCATGGCGGTCATGCTGTGCAGCAAGGCCACTTTCACGCTACCAACCGTTGGTTCCCATTCGAGGTTGTTCTTTGCTATTTGGCGGCTCGGACCCACCATGAGTCTGGTATGTGTGACGATTGCCTCATGACGGACCGTCCTGTACCAGCCGATAAGTCGTGGACCGCTTTGACCGATGCCGGAAGGGGGATCCTGGACGCTGTGGCGACTGCTCCGGCCACCGTTGTGCTCGCATTAGACTTTGATGGGACCTTGGCTCCCATCGTTGACGATCCTGCTGCCTCGACGATGGCACAGGAGTCCCGGGAAGCGATGTCCCGCATGGACGGCAAGTTAGCCGCGATGGCCATCGTCACCGGACGAGAAGTTGCGGCAGTGCGACGTATGACGGCCGTCGACCAGCAACCAGGCTTAGAGCACTTGGTGGTGCTTGGACAGTACGGAGTGGAGCGATACGACGCTGCCTCTGGTGTCCTGCGAGATCCGGAAGTTCCTGAAGCGGTGCGCCTCGCCAAGGGGCGTCTTGAAGAGCTTGCGGAGGAGCTCGGCCGGGAGGATCCGCGAGATAAGGGTTGTTGGATCGAGGACAAAGGGCGCGCCGTCGCACTGCACACCCGGCGAGCCTCCGACCCGACTCATGCCCTGGCTACCGCCGTGCCGAGGGTGCGTGAGATCGCCACCGACCTGGACCTGCACGGTGAAGATGGGCGCAATATCATCGAGGTGAAATCGGCCGTCACGACGAAGGCTCAGGCCTTACGCGAGCTCATTGACGAGGTCGAGCCGCAGATTCTTATCATGTGCGGTGATGATTTGGGTGATGTCCCTGCTCTCGAAGTGGTAGCCGAGTGGATCAATGCGGGGCACCCTGGTGCCCGCGTGGTCAGTTTCTCCGGGGAGCAGCCATTAATGGCTGACTACGCCGATGTCATCTGTGATCAGACCGAGGGGATCTCAGCCTTTCTGAGAGACCTCGCAGATCGCGTCTGTGTCGAAATGTGATATGTAATCTCGTAATATAAGATAAATTCGGCATTTTCTTGAAAGGTCAGGGCAGCTGTGCTTGCATGCTTTCTGACGCCATTGATGACTGACGCCGCACGGAGTAGCTCGAAAACCGGTAAATGTTGCGGTTCGGTCGGTGGTCGTGGCTAATTGGCGGAAAGGTGGAATGGTGAGCACACACCGTGTCTGGAGTAATCGTGCCGGTCAATCGGTTATGACCTCCGCCATGATGGTGTGTATATGTCGGTGTTGTTGCTGATTTAGCCAGCACGCCGAGCATGAGCGGCTCCGTGGATGCATATCGCTCTCGTGTCTGAAGAGGTGCGCATCATGATCCATGACATTCGGTGATCGTAGTCAAGGTGACTTCTGTATTGGAGTCGTCGAAACGTCGTGAATGGAATTCGCCATGACCCGTACCGGCCATCTTGTTGGAAAGAGGTGATGCCGGTCGGAAGATTACCGCCGAAAAGACATGACCCCACACTTACGCATATCAGCAATTGCAATCACCGGATAGTCAATCGAAAGGACTTATCACCATGGCGAAGATCGCTAACGACGTTACCGAGCTCATCGGCAATACCCCGCTGGTCAAGATCAATAAACTGTTCCCGGACTCCCAGGCCACCGTATTGGCCAAGCTCGAGTTCTATAACCCGGCCTCGAGCGTCAAGGACCGTATCGCTACGTCGATCGTTGACGCGGCTGAGGCTTCCGGCCAGCTCAATCCGGGAGGCACGATTGTTGAAGCCACGTCCGGTAATACAGGTGTCGGTCTGGCTCTGGTTGGTGCGGCTCGCGGTTACAAGGTCATCATCACTATGCCTGAGACAATGTCGAAGGAGCGCCGCGCCATCATTCGTCTGCTGGGTGCCGAGCTGGTGCTCACCCCAGGCGCTGACGGCGTGCCAGGAGCCAACAGCAAGGCTGCCGAGATCGTCGAGAATACCCCCGGTGCCATCCTGGCCAGCCAGTTCGATAACCCCGCTAATCCTGCGATCCATCATGATTGCACTGGTGAGGAGATCTGGAACGATACCGAGGGCGAGGTCGACGCCATCGTCGCCGGTATCGGTACCGGTGGCACCATCTCTGGCGCTGGCAAGTACCTCAAGGAGAAGGATCCCGAGATCAAGATCTTCGGTGCCGAGCCCGCCGAGTCCCCCGTCATTACTAAAGGTGACAAGGCTCCGCACAAGATCCAGGGCTGGGGCCCGGGCTTTGTCCCGGATAACCTCGACAAGTCCGTCGTTGACGGGATCCTGCTGGTTCCCGGTGATGAGGCCATCGCCTTCGCCCGTCGCGCTGCCGCAGAAGAGGGCATTATCACGGGTATCTCCGGTGGCGGGGCCCTGCAAGCTGCCGGTCAGGTAGTCGCTCGTCCAGAGTTTGCGGGAAAGACGATCGTCGTCGTTATCGCTGACACTGGTGAGCGCTACCTGTCGACCGCTCTCTTCGAAGGCCTCCTCGATTGAGGACATATTCGTGAGGTATATGACCGGCATCGTTTGGGGTGCCGGCCATGGCATGACCCTGTTACGACGATAAGCGGCCATGCGTGGTTACGACACCGGCGATGATCTTCAGCGCGGAAGCAAGGGTCGCGTCGTCGTGGCTGCCGAAACCTAGGACGATCCCTGCCACTCCGGCGTCGCTAGATCCCCAGTATGCTGACAATGGTGTGACGCCGACTCCCTCCTGCCGACATCGCTGGACGACGTCATCCTCGGACCCATCAAATACCAGGACAGCGTGCAGCCCGCCGTCGATCGGTTGCAGGGTTGTCCCCGGTAACGATCCCAAGGTGTCGATGACGGTGCGGCGTCGACGTCGGTAGACCTGACGCATTCGTTGGGTGCGCCGGCGCAGCGCTCCAGTGGAGAGGTAATCCGCCACGGCTTCTTGGACGATGGCTGGAACGGGTTGGCCGGTAGCTCGACGCTGCCGAGCGAAGGAATGGACGAGATCAGGAGGTACGACAAGATAGCCACACCCGAGCGCTGGGGTGAGCACGGAGGAGAAGGTTCCTAACAGGATGGTGTGCTCTTCGTCTAGGGAGGCCAGGGCGGGCAGAGGCGCGCCTACATGACGCAGTTCAGAATCGAAGTCGTCTTCGACAATCCAGCATGAGGCCATCTCCGCCCACTCGATGACGGCTGCTCGGCGGCTTGCTGACAGTGACCCGCCCCACGGGTACTGGTGGCTCGGGGTGATGAGCACAGCGTCTAGGCGCTTCCTATCACGTCCGGTGGGGAGGCTGGCAGGGTCCAGACCTTGGTCGTCGGTCGGCAGCCCGACGATCCGATGCCCGAGGGCCGTCGGTACCCTCCTCAGGCTGGGGTATCCCGGGCTTTCCACACCGATCGTCAGGCGGCGGGACCCATCACACAGCACCTGGATGAGCTCTGCCAGCCCTGCTCGGGCGCCTCCAGTGACGACGACCTGACGCGGATCGGCCAGTAGGCTGCGCATCTGACGCAGATGTTCGGCAATTTCGTGGCGCAGGTGCGGTGAGCCCAGCGGGTCGGTGATACGGGACGGGTTGACGCAACTTCGATGCCAAGCCGAGCGCCATGCCGAGTTCGCCAGTCCAGCGGTGTCCGGGACTCCAGGGGTGAGGTCGATTCCCCGATGGCGTTGAGGTCGGGGGACCGATGCCGTGGTGGCAGAGCGACGGTGAAGGCCACGCAGGTCGGGATTGATCTGGGTCCCTGAGCCGGCGGCGGCCACGAGATAGCCCTCCGCTTCAAGCTGTTCGTAAGAGGCGACGACGGTTCCCCGTGACACCCTGAGTTGTGCTGACAGGACTCGGGTGCTTGGTAGGTGATCCCCGGGAGCGAGTACGCCGTCCATAATGAGTCCACGCACTTCTTCGCAGATCCGGACCGGTAACGGTCGCGGATCGTCAGGCAGGTGTAGCGGCAGGTCGACGACGAGGTCTGGTCTCATGACGGTGGACCGAAAAGTGGTCTAACGAAAGTGGTCATATATGGATCTTGTCATGAACCACAATCGTGGATTTCATGGGGTCCATGAGTGAACACATCCCTGCAACGAATAGCACTGGAACGACACGAGTCAAGCGTGGACTGGCCGACATGCTCAAGGGTGGCGTCATCATGGACGTCGTCACCCCCGAGCAGGCGAAGATCGCCGAGGATGCCGGAGCTTGTGCCGTTATGGCCCTGGAAAGAGTCCCTGCCGATATCCGAGCTCAGGGTGGCGTGGCAAGGATGAGCGACCCCGACCTTATCGAGGGCATCATCGAGGCTGTCTCCATCCCTGTGATGGCCAAGGCCAGGATCGGCCACTTCGTCGAGGCTCAAGTGCTCGAGTCCCTCAGGGTGGACTTTATCGATGAGTCGGAAGTGCTTAGCCCGGCTGACTACGCCAATCACATCGATAAGTGGGCCTTTGGCGTCCCCTTCGTGTGTGGGGCGACGAACCTGGGTGAGGCTCTGCGCCGCATCACCGAGGGCGCTGCGATGATCCGATCTAAGGGAGAGGCGGGCACCGGAGATGTTTCCGAGGCCGTCCGTCACCTGCGTACCATCCGTGCTGAAATGGCGCGGTTGAGCAGCATGTCTCCCGACGAGCTCTATGTTGCGGCCAAAGAGCTGCAGGCTCCTTACAACCTCGTTGCCGAGGTAGCTCGCACGGGAGAGCTGCCGGTGGTGCTTTTTGTCGCTGGGGGAGTGGCCACTCCCGCCGATGCCGCCCTGGTTATGCAGATGGGGGCCCAGGGCGTCTTCGTGGGTTCGGGCATCTTCAAGTCCGGTAACCCGGCCGCTCGGGCCGCGGCTATCGTCAAGGCAACGACCGCCTACGATGATCCCGACACAATTGCCGAGGTTTCTCGTGGTTTGGGCGAGGCCATGGTCGGCATCAATGTCGCTGATGTACCAGCCCCGCACCGTCTGGCTGAGCGAGGTTGGTGAGATGGCCCCGCTTGTCGGGGTGGTGGCCCTGCAGGGCGGGTTCGCCGAGCACATTGAGGTTCTCGAGTCGCTGGGGGCCAATACTCGTCGGGTTCGTCGGAGCGCTGATCTTCAGGGTCTCGACGGGATTGTCTTACCAGGCGGAGAGTCGACCGTTATTGACAAGCTCATGAGGTCGTTCAGCTTGGCGGAACCGCTTAAAGATGCCGTGCGCAGAGGCCTTCCGGTGCTGGCCACCTGTGCTGGGCTCGTCGTGCTAGCTACTGATCTGGAGGACGCGGCAAAAGGCCAACACACCCTCAGCTTGCTCGACGTTACTGTGCGTCGCAACGCCTTCGGGTCCCAGTTGGATTCCTTTGAGGGGACCCTCGACATCGACGGGGTTGGGGATGGGGTCTCGGCTACCTTCATCCGGGCTCCCGTCATTACCCGGGTGGGACCCGGTGTCGAGGTCATTGCTCAGCTGCCTGACGAGGCAGGCAACGTAAGCGGGGCCATCGTCGGCGTGAGGCAGAGGAACGTCCTCGCCCTGTCATTCCACCCTGAAGAGACTGACGACGACCGGGTACACCGCACCTGGTTGCGCCAGGTGTCTGAGGAAGTCTGACAGTTACCGCAAGGGCTCATGACGACCCCTCCTGAACACTGTTCAAGGACGGCGGCTAGCATTCCTCGCTGTGAGTCCTGAACAGCAGCTTCTCGAATATGACCGACGTCATGTCTGGCACCCCTACGCACCGACGATCGGGGCAGACCCAATGCTTGCAGTGACGGCTGCCAACGGAGTCCGGCTGCAGCTGCATGATGGGGAACACCACCACGAGGTCATCGATGCGATGGCCTCGTGGTGGTGCCAGATTCACGGTTACCGAAACCCGGTCCTCGACGAGGCCCTCAACCGTCAAAGCTCCCAGTTCAGTCATGTCATGTTTGGCGGAGACTCACCCATAAGGCCGCGGTTGACGCCGTCATGTCCCTAGTGCGCCTGGCCCCGGGGCCCCTCGACCGGATCTTCCTGGCTGATTCCGGGTCTGTCGGCGTCGAGGTGAGTCTCAAATTGGCTCGTCAGGTGCAAATCGCTCGCACCGCAGCGCGCGGCGGCACTTTGACGAGGACACGCGTTGCCGCTCTGCGAGGCGCCTATCACGGTGACACTCTCGGTGCTATGAGCGTGTGCGACCCTATCGGTGGCATGCACGCCATGTTCAGCGACTCTATTCCCCAGCAGATCTTCCTGCCGCGCCCTCCTTCTTTCGCCGCCGACGAGGCCGACGTGGAGACGTGGTGCAGCGAGGCCGATGAAATCCTGGACACCCACCGCGACGACCTGGCCGGGATCATTGTCGAGCCCATCTTGCAAGGAGCCGGAGGCATGTGGCCGTGGTCTCCGTCCTGTCTGAAGCACCTGCGCCGTCGTGCTGATGAACTTGACCTAGTTCTTATCGCCGACGAGGTCGCTACTGGATTTGGGCGGACTGGCAAACTTTTCGCATGCGAGTGGGCCGATATCGTTCCTGACATCATGGTGGTTGGGAAATCCATGACTGGCGGATACCTGACCCAGTCGGCCGTGCTGTGTTCCGACGAGCTGGCCAGTGAGGTCAGCCGAGGCCCAGGCGGATCCCTTATGCACGGCCCCACTTTCATGGGAAACCCTTTGGCCAGTGCCGTCGCTGCAGCGAGCCTAGCGATCATCTCCCAGGGACAGTGGAACGACGACGTCACCCGCATCGCCGATGTGATGTCCAGGGAGCTAGCGTCACTGCGCAATGTGCCCGGGGTCATCGACGTCCGCGTCTTCGGAGCTATCGCCGCGGTCCAGGTCGACACCCCGATTGTCATGCGACGGGCGACTCGCACTGCCGTCGAGAACGGGGTGTGGCTTCGACCCTTCCGTGATCTCGTCTACGCCATGCCGCCCTATATCTGTACCAACGATGATCTGGAGGCCATGGCCGCTGGGATGCGTGCCGTTGTCATAGATCAACTTGATGCTGCTCAGGACAATACCGATTATCGGAAAGAATCATGAACATTACCGATCTCAACGGAATTGTCATCGTTACGGGAACTGACACCGACGTCGGCAAGACAGTCACTACTGCGGTCATCGCCTCAGCACTCAAGCAATCTGGCAAAGATGTCACCATCATCAAGCCGTACCAGACCGGTCTGGATCACGATGAGCCTGGCGACGTTCACGACGCTGGACGGCTCGCCAGCATTGACGCCGACAACGTGCTGGAGTATGTGCGCTGCCCCGAACCGCTGGCCCCGACCACGTCGGCTGCCCGAGCTGGTATGACCATTCCCTCGATCGAGGAAGTCGCAACCCGCATCCTCGTCGACTCCGACGGCCATGACGCCACCCTCGTCGAAGGAGCAGGCGGCATCCTCGTTGGTTTGGACAATGACGGGTCTGGAGTCCTTGACCTTATGGATGCTCTTACCCGGCGTGGGCACGAGCCCCACGTCATCGTCGTCACTCGCTCAGTGCTCGGTACCCTCAACCACACTGGTTTGACTTGTAATGCCATCCGCGATCGGGGGCATCAGGTCGACGCTATCGTCATCGGCTCGTGGCCGGACCGGCCCGACCTTGCCGAGAGGTGCAACCTCGAAGAAATCGAGGATGCCGCCGGAGCTCCGTTGGTCGGAGTCATTCCCGCTGGCATAGGTAAAGACCCCGAAGCCGTCCAGCAGACGGCCCGGAACCTTGGAGAGACTCAGTGAGCACAACCCTCGCCCCTGACTCCCAGTTGAAGGACCTGGGCTACCAGCCCAGCCTCAACCGTCAGCTACCCTTTGGCTCGTTATTGGTCTATGGGCTGCTCTTCTTCGTCCCGATGGCCCCGGTGGCCGTCTTTGGGCTGGTGGTTAACCGTTCCGGAGGCGTGCCGGTGTTGGTATATCTGGTAGCAGCAGCCGTTATGGGGCTATCAGCTATCAGCTACCGCGAAATGGCATTGCGCTTTCCGGTAGCGGGATCGGTTTACGGGTACACCCGTTTCTCTTTGGGACGTACCCCAGGATTCATAGCCGGATGGCTCATCCTGCTCGACTACATCCTTATGCCCGCACTGCTCACGGTGCTCTCGGCGGTCGCACTGGCCCACATTTGGCCCAGCGTCCCCATGGGGATTTTCTCCCTTGTCTTTGTGTTCGCTTCTATGGCACTCAATTTGCAGGGCATGACTGTCACGACACGGGTGGGCATCGTGCTGTTGACCATCCAGCTCGCAACGATCGCCTTCTTCCTGGTGTGCGTCGGACTTGGGTTGGCTGGCGGAGGCGTTGTCTGGAGCTGGCACGCGTTGTGGCGTTCGGGAACATCATGGACTTCGGTAGCTTCCGCCGTCTCTATTGCGGCGCTGAGTTACCTGGGGTTTGACGCCGTTGCCACCCTGAACGAGGAAGCCCGTGGTGGGGGCCGTGCCGTCGGCATAGCCACCCTGTCCCTTGTTGGTCTGCTCGCCGTCTTGTTCGGGATTCAGGTGATGGCTGCCGGATTGGTTTCCGATGCCACTCATTTCGCCCCCGGTGGGGCGACTGACCGGGCCTTCTATCACGCCGTTGACACCGTCTGCCCAGCATGGTTTATTCCGGTCTTCACTGTCGTCAACGCCTTTGTCGCTATCTTTGCCTGTCTTGTGGTCGCGCATTCCTCGACGGCCCGGCTGATCTTCGCAATGGCTCGTGACAAGGTCATGCCTCCGGCGCTCTCGCGTACCAACTCCAAAGGCGTCCCGTGGGTGGCCATCATCGTCGTAGCGACCGTTACCGCGATCCTGGCTATCACCTTTGACTCTCACGTTGAAACTATGACGACTCTGGTGACGTTCGGGGCCCTGTCTAGTTATGTCTTGTTGCATGCTGACGTCATCGTCCAGTGCATCGTCAAGGAAAGATCACACAACTGGGTGCGTCACCTCATTGTCCCGATTCTTGGTGCGCTTACTCTCCTGGTTGCTCTGGCAAAGACTGAGGAGATGACCCGCATTGTGGGTTTGGGTTGGCTGGCGGCGGGAATCATCGGTGCAGTTATTGCCCGGGTGCGTCATTCGCATCACGTGGGCACCGGGGCATCTTGACGATACCTCAGATTAACCGCAGTCTCAGTCCGAAACCCGCTCATTGCTCATATCGTGCATACCGAGATGAGGATGTTTGCGTGGACCGTGAGTACGCCGAGGCGAGTAAACCTGCCGGGCCGGCCGGTGATGTGCTTCGATGATGCGACGCCATAACAAAGTCGCTAATAATCCAGCACAGCTGAGGTTCGGCCCGATATTGACTCCGATAAGCATGGTCAAAACTGCCACCCAACCCGGAGGGAAAACGATGGGGATCAGTACCAATACTGCGGGTAGACTGTTGATTGACAGCAGTCAGGGTATAGCCATGATGGCAGTGAAATCGTTCGAAGGTGAGTTTTGGTCACCGCCGCTACCGTCAGCAACTTGGTGAGATTGGAGACTGGCAGTAACAGGGAGGCAGTATTGGCCAGGTGGGCGATGGCGTAAAGGTGGGGTCGGAGCTCACCGGCATTGGAACACCCCTTTCATCTTGCCAGCTCTGGCAGGGCTAGCACAGCCGCGGGAAAGATAGCGGTTGGCTCCATAGTCGCGATCTGATGGCCAACTTCCGTCCAGCTGATAGCTCCGATCAGGCATACCGGTCACTGCAGTGGTGGCTTCTGGCAGGCCACGTGGGGCGAACAAAGGCAAACATCATCACGATAACGAGGATGGCCATGCTTGAGGCTTCCAGCCACCACGACGTCACCCAGAAGTGCTACCGCGAGGCTGTCAACCACCGGGGCCGTTCGGTGGTCAGACGTCAGGGTCAGCAACGCAAGGTGCTCGCGGACGTTTTACCCGGTAAGGTAGCTACTTGTCTCGGGGCGTTAGCTCAGCCGGTCAGAGCAGGGGACTCATAATCCCTGGGTCGCGGGTTCGAGCCCCGCACGCCCCACTTCATACGATCCTGCAATTTACCCGGGTAGTCCTTGGCTAGCGCCCGCCACTGCGGTTATGGGTTCCGTGGCGTCGAAGTGTGAAATCGTCCGTCGAGCCCGGAATGAATGTGCTGTAGGTGGTCATTCATTCACATGATGAAAGGAATCATTCAGTCGGATGCTCAAGTATCAGGTAAATGACGTATATGGGCCTGTCGTCAAGCGAGAAACTGTGCGTTGAGATGCTGCAGGGGCTGCACCATTATCCCAGTAGCGTGATTGTTACCTTGGCATAGGGGCCAGGTTATTTATCGATAAGGAGTGGCATTCCTGAGATCTACCAAGCTACGCAGGTCGGTCCTCGCTGTCGTCGCGGCCGCCGCGACTGCGCTACCGATGACCATGATGGCCAGTACCTCGCGGGCTACTCGGGAATCACTCCCGATCACCCCGGCGACGTAGCCGCTCCGCATAGTCCCGATGGCGTGCCATTTAATGGCACAGGACCACAGTTCTACACCTGGCTCGTGGCCTCGCAGTACTCGCATTCGCATGCGGGGGCCAATCTTAAAGGCATTAACGACGTTACGTGTAGGCCTGTCCTAGGTGCTTGCCCTGTTACTCTCATCGGCACCTTACGCGCCCCAGCTTAAATTGGCTGGCCTGTTCCTATTCACCCTTAATTACAACATTCTAGACCTACCTCGAGAATGGGTCGACATCGCCAGTGATATTCGTTCTAGTGCCGCATTTCTGGCTTGTTATGTCAATAAATATTGGCCTCGTCCCGTCGAACACACACGAGTGTCTTACGGTCTAGCCACGTTGGCTGGTCTTGACCGTCCCGGCCGCCGAAGCTCGCTGTGCAGACAGGCACAACGTCGAGTCGTTGCCACAGCAGCTTGCAGGATCTACCTTCCGCGGTGAGCCCAGTGATGGCGGGGATGACCGCCTCGGGTTTACCTACGATCCGGTTGCCTTCCAGGTCGTCTTCAATACCCTGCCCTCCAGACAAAGTTAAGGCGACCGCTAGCCTCGTCGGTGGGGGGTAATGACGACCGGGGAGGACGGTGAGGCGGGTCTGGGGTTGACGCGCGACTCAATCCAGTAAAGCCCGTACCTTCCGTCCCACCGCCGACTCGTCGTGGTTGCCGATTATGGCGAATCCACGGTCGCGCAGTACCGGGTGAGCACCTGACACGATGTAGGGGTGTCCGACCGTTTCCAGCATCGTGAGGTCGTTTGGCATGTCGCCGAAGGCGGCAGCGTCGGCCGGATCGATGCCTAGATCATCGCAGACCTGCTTCAACGCTGAACCTTTGGAGACCCCCCGTCCGGCGATCTCTACCAGACCATCCGTCATTGTTGCGGAAAGAGATACTGTGCCACGGTCCCCGACGATAGGTTTGACGATCTGGAACAACTCGTCGCTGGGAAAGCCAAAGGTTCGCACTAGCAGCTTGACGATGCGGTGATCATCTCCCAAGAAACTCTCGATCTGGCCCTCACCGTCCGGCGGGCCGCTGATCTGCCAGCGGTCGAACCCTTCTTCGGAGAACCACTGGGTGGCCTCCTCGGTACAAAACAGGGCGTGCGGGAGTGCTTGGCGGACGTCACAGACAATGCCGGCGACCGTCTGCGGGGTCATGTATAGGTCGTGCAGAACCTTTCCGGTAGCGGCATTGACGCTCACCGCTCCGTTGGAAGCCAACAGTGTTGGGTGGATCGGGCGGAATGGGTCGAGGACCGTCAGCCAGCGGTAGGGACGTCCGGTGGCGAAGACGACGTGTACGCCGGCATCTGCAGCAGCGAACATGGCCTCGGTGTTTTCGGCACTGGGCAGCTTGTCGGCGCCCAGGAAAGTGCCGTCCAAATCAGTGGCAATGAGCGCAATCATTACAGCCTTCCTCGTCCAGTCGGGGTACCTGACGAGGTGCCGGTGCCTGCACCTGGTGACTGCATTGATGGGGTGCGCGATGGTGACGTCGACGGATTATTCGACGGCGTAGGAGACCCACTACGACCTGTCGAGGGGGACGTACTAGTCGGTGAGGGGGTCTGCCCCTTTGAGGGACTCGGCGATTTGCTGCTGTGAGACGGCGATGCGCTCTGTCCCGAACTCCGACTCGGGGTGGGACTTGAGGAGCTATGTGCCGAACGATTCGACGATGCAGACGTCGGAACCGGGGGAGGCGGGGGAGATGGCGGCACATTTTGGAATAGCAGCACTGCGATGAGCAGACCTGTCAAGGCGATGAAGAGGGTCAGTAACCAGGCGATCACGGTGGTTGACCAACCAGCCTTATCGCGACGACCTGGCCACGGCAACGGCCACGTATGAACCCGGCCCGCGGCGGTGTCGTCGATCCAGTGCAAACGGAAACTTGGGCCAGCTACCGGGGTTCCCGACAGAGCCGACATGTCGACGGCGTCGAGGATCCGGCGTGCCTCTGCCACTGCAGCACGTGAGCCATCATTGACCAGGGCGACCCACGGGGCCAACGACGGACCACCGTTTTCGGGACCAGTGCCGGGGCGGTACAGCCCACTGAGGCGACCTGTGCTCTGTCCGGCGCCACCGCGGGCAATAACAGTGTCGGAATGGAGATGGT
>Ga0208184_100215_pt1 | contig 13167 bp, 12 predicted proteins | sample Virmet3651_4511_FD_185736 | JGI IMG/M metagenome (GOLD analysis project Ga0208184, IMG submission 185736) | Marine viral communities from the Southern Atlantic ocean transect to study dissolved organic matter and carbon cycling - metaG... | ecosystem: Environmental > Aquatic > Marine > Oceanic ... | reverse complement strand
TGCTGCCATGCCACTGGAAAAGAAGTCCAACCTGAAGGTCAAATCTCTCAAGCAGGTCTTGGCACTGACCGGTGGGGTGACCTCGCGCATCTTCGCTCTGGTCAAGGATCTTTCCATCGACGCCATTGTGACAGGTGATGAATGCATCACCGATGACGCAATCGCAAAATGGACGCCGGTTTGGTCGCGCCATGCGAACGCCCATCGGCGACTCGAGAAGTCCGGGGTGTGAAACCGCACCCGCTGCCCAAGACTGTCGCGCCGCTGCCAGACGAGTTGTTGTCAGGTTGGTTGTCTCGGTTGGCGGCGGCCAACTACTGTGATGACGCCGAACTGCTGGCTCATATCAAAATTGATACCGCGCATGGCACCGCCTTGGACTTCAACGTCGACGCGGCTGCGGCGGAGAGGATTGCCAACGCCGCACGAGTCGACCCAGATGTTGTGCGATCGTTGACCTTTCCGGCAATGACGCCACGAGAAGCCTCGCTGACGGCCCAGATGCCATTCCAGCATTGCATGCAATGCTCCAGAGAGGGTCTTTCGCTCAGGCATTGGAGGCGGGCCTGGGCATTTGACTGCCAAGTTTGCGGGACGAGACTTGTGCAGCCCCTTGGCAAACCCCGTGAGGAACAAATATCCGAGAAACTGATATTCCGAGCGCGCCGCGGGGCAGGGATGCTTGAGTGCGCCGCGCGATCGCGCGGCCCCAAGCAACTTCGGCGCGCAATGCGTGCGGTCACCTTTGCCATGTCACTCAAAACGTTCCGCGGGGATCCGTCGTTCGCTGTCCAGAACCCCAGATCGGAAGTTAGGCTGTTCTGCCTCGCCGCAATCGCCGTCGCTCGATCTCATCCCTTGGCTAAGGCAGCCACCGTCAGCAAAAGCATCGACGACTATGCAAGGGTTACTCTCTTGCGCGCCTTCGAGAAAGAGCCTCGATTGCTTGCCGCAGTTGATCACATCGCGCAAAGGCGTGCGAAAAGCGCCAGCCCCATGACAGCCGCATCTCACAATTAAGGGCAAAATTTGTCGCCGAAAGCGTCACGTCTCAGATTTAAGGGCAACGCGACAGTCAGCTTGCGTTCATTCTGGCTAAGATTGTGATCGATAATCGCCAGCGCGATACAGCGTTCGAGGTCTGCAAAATTGAGCCTCGCACGGTCTTCAGACAGGTACTCACCCCGATCCGCGATGGAACGCCCAGTCTTGCCAGGCAGGGAGCGCAGCACCGTGTTCACTTTGCCGAGAAGCCGCTCGACAACCCCGCCACGATGGACGGTCCCCTTGTTCCGGCTTTGAATTACAATGCCGTACTCGGCACAACCCCGGATGAAACTGGTGCTTCTGAATTCCATGGCGGAATCCACGACGACCTTCTTCGGGCGGCCAAACATCGACCAGGAATGATTGATGTCGCGCGCTGCCAGCCAGTCCTCCTTGCGGCACATCGCTTGCGCCAGACAGAGGGCGACCGACAGGCGTGAGGGCTTCTCCAGGGTCAGACAGAAGCCAACAATCGCGCTTGTTGCAACATCGGCTGCGATAGTGAGATAGGGGCGTCCGACATAAATGCCCTGACCATCGATGACTTCCACAAACTGGATGTCGGCAGGGGTATGGTCTATCTGGACGACATCGAGTGCGTGCTTGGCTCGGATATAGCCTGGGCGGGGTTTCAGACGTCGCAGGCTTTTCCCTCCTGAATGTCGCCGTCGTGCAATCTCCTCGGGCGTGAACAGCCGTGGGATACGTTTGGAAACGGTGACATAGGCGGGCGGATCAAGACCCTCGCTTACACAACGGGTGCGGATTTCATCGACAATCGGCGCAAGGTCCGGTTGCTCGGGCCGAAGCCACATCTCTCGAAGCGTTACCGAAATGATCTCCTCAACAGCCGGGCTGATCCTTGCGCGCCTGGCTCCACCTGTCTTTGGCAACAGCGAAGACACCCGGCGCTCGGCACGATATCGGCGCAGGTGGTTGTAGACTTGGCGCGTCGAGAGACGCAATTCGGATGCGGCGCGAGAAACTGCGGGGCGCATAGGCTCTTGCCGGTCCAGAATGCGATCCAGCTCTCGCGCGATACGCGTTGCCTTGGCCCAAGCCTCGTCAGACGCTTCGTTTTCGCGCAGCGTCATGAACCCGCTGCTCCACGATTTCTAAACCCCATCTTCTGCCCCATGTTCTCGCTTGTTGAAACGCGAGCTAAAAATTGAAATCGAAACGTAAAATACCACGTCGGATTACGCTTCATCCTGCTGGAATCCTGTAAGAACTTTTTGATGAAACGGCAAAGCAATTGCGACACACGAAGACGATCTCTGGTTCCTGCCGGGGCCGCTCGAAGAAGGACCGGATGATTTGCCTCCCGGGCCACGGGCGGAACCGCCTGATACCTCGGTCATCGACGATTGGACAAAGGCAGAGGGGACTCACGCTGCGCGGCTGGCAAAGGTGGCTGGACGCTTGGGTGCGCTGGATGACCGGTTGCTGCGTGGCCCGAATGGCTGGCGACACAGACTGGCACTGATCGAGACGGCAGACCTCAGCTGGCTTGCAGGGGATCGGGTGAGTTCTGACCGCCTCGCTCTTTGGATATCAATGCGATTGTCTGGCGCGCAGGATGATCCGGAAGCGCTGGCCCGAATTGGGTGGGCTGTTCGTCGCCTGACAGGTGGTCCCGGCCCGAAGGTCGATCTTGCAGCGTTTCTTGACCGCCGCGATCCCGAGAACATCGAGGACAGCGCCGAGCGTTTCGAAGATCGCGCGGGCGGATGGCAAGCTGTGATGACGGCAGCTTCCGATCTGCACCCAATTACACGCGCCTGTATGGGATATCACCTTTGGAGCATGGCGGGTCTCGGGCAACACGGCGACCAGATCGAAGCGGCCGTCACAGCTGCCAGGATCGCGGCCAGCGACGGAAGCGGTGCCGTCTTCGCACCGCTGGCCATGGGTGGGGCAGGGGGGCTGCGTGCCTCCGGCTTGCCGTTAGAGCGGTTGGACCGCTGGCTGGATGGCATGGACAGCGCCATTTTGACTGCGATGCGTCATCTGGATGGCATTGAAGAATGGGGCGTTCGCGCGAAGAGTGCGATGGCGCAACTGTCGGGTCGTACACCTGTAGCGTTGCGCAAAGTCCTCACGGAATGGCCTTTGACCTCGGCTCCTATGGCCGAGGCCTTGACCGGTGCGAGCCGTGCTGCTGTGCAACGCAATCTGATCAGGCTGGAAGAAAGGGGCTTGATCCGTGAGATGACAGGGCAGGGGCGCTTTAGGATGTGGCGGATCGACATCTAGGTGCTTTGACAAACCCTGCGCCAACCCGGCCTTGCGGGAATGCAGCCATTCGTTCTGCGCGCAGAGAACGACGGCAGAGAGTCTGACCCGGTCCTTACAATTTCGTGCTGCGCGCACAGCGTGGAAAATGCGGCAAGAGCGAAAAAACCGATGCCGCCACGCAGCGGAAGAAACAGCCCTTCATGCGGCTCGCAGCGTGGATCAAACGTAGAATTTACAGGTCGCGGGACCCTGCTGCCGTTTGAGCCGGATGGCTGGACGGCCGGTGTCGGCGCTTCGCGACGTGATTTTGAAAAATGTTGAGCAATCCTCGAGATTGCGAATGGCATCGTTGATCAGCCGCGACTGCTCCGGGCGAATGCCGTGCCACATGACACTGACCACCCGACGCAGGCGTCGTCTGCAAATTGGTGTTGGCGCTCTGGATCGAGGAGCAGAGCGAAAAAAGTTCCCGAGACCTCCCTCCGGCTCTTGAAGCTCTAGTAGCTGTAGCTCCTATCTTGCGGATCAAGGGATGATTCGCTCCGGGAGAGACCGATGCCGCATGACGGGCACAAACACGACCAGGCCAATGGCCACGATCACAAGCACGAGGGCGAGGGCGAGGGCGGTGCCTGCTGCGGCTCGGGCGAGGGTGCAATGTGCGGCGACATCGGCCCGGTCGGCGATGTTGACGCCAAGGGCCGCAGCTTTCGGGTGAACGGGCTCGATTGCGCCGAGGAGGTGGCGATCCTGAACCGGGTGCTGGGGCCTGAGGTCGGCGGCGAAGAGCATCTGGCCTTTGATGTGATCAACGGCCGTATGACGGTGCTTGATACCGGCAAGGCGATGAGCGACGAAAAGGTTATCAAGCTGATCGGTTCCACCGGCATGAGCGCCAGCCTCTGGGATGCCGAGAGCGCCGCGGCCAGCCAGGTCGCGCATCTGAAACGGCAACAGCTTTTCACCGCGTTGTCCGGCGGGTTCTGGGCGGTGGGTTTCGGCTATCACATCGTCGAAACCGGATTTCAGGGCGCAATCGGGATTTTTGCCGGGCATGGCGAAGCGGCGATGCCGCTGGTCGAGAGCCTGCTGTTTCTGGCCGCGATCATCTTCGGGGCCTGGCTGGTGGCGCCCAAGGCGTGGTCGTCGGCGCGGCGGCTGTCGCCCGACATGAACCTCTTGATGATTGTCGCGGTAGCCGGCGCGATCTTCCTGGGCGAGTATTTCGAGGCGGCGACAGTGGCCTTCTTCTTCTCGCTGTCGCTCTATCTGGAAAGCTGGAGCGTGGGGCGCGCGCGCAATGCCGTGGCCGCGCTTCTCGATCTTGCGCCGCCGACGGCGCGGGTGATCCGCGATGATGGCACCGAAGAGGACGTGCTGGCCGCGCAGGTGACCGTGGGCGACCGCTTCGTGGTGCGCGGCGGCGACCGCATTCCGCTGGACGGCGAGGTGCTGGACGGGATCAGCGGCGTCAACCAGGCACCGATCACCGGTGAAAGCGCGGAAGTGACAAAAGAGCCGGGCGACGAGATTTATGCCGGTACGATCAACGGCGACGGCACGCTGACGGTGCGCGCCACCAAGCCGGCCTCGGACACGGTGCTGTCGCGCATTATCCGCATGGTCGGCGAGGCGCATTCGCGGCGCGCCAACGTGGAACAATGGGTGGCCAAGTTCGCCCGCATCTACACGCCGATCGTGATGGTGCTGGCGATTGCCATCGCGCTGCTGCCGCCGCTTCTGGCCGGCGGCGCCTGGGACTACTGGTTCTACAACGCACTGGTGCTGCTGGTGATCGCCTGCCCCTGCGCGCTGGTCATCTCGACCCCGGTGTCCATCGTCGCAGCACTTGCCTCGTCGGCGCGCAACGGCGTGCTGATCAAGGGCGGCGCCTATGTCGAGGCACCGGGACGGACAACTGCGCTGGCGCTGGACAAGACCGGCACCATTACCGAGGGCGAGCCCGAGGTCGCCTCGGTGCATCCTCTGGGCGGCACCTCCCAGAGCGAGTTGCTGGAAGTGGCGGCCGCGCTGGAAGCGCGGTCGTCTCACCCGCTGGCGCGCGCCATTCTGGCGCAGGCCCGGGTCGCCGGGATTGAAGGCGAGGCGGCCGAGGACACCAGCACGGTGCCGGGCCGCGGGGTCGAGGGACGCTTTGGCGGCCGCAAGGTCTGGCTCGGCTCTGACCGGTTCGCCGCCGAGAAAGGCCTCGACGCCGGATTGCCGACCGAATTGCGTGAGCGGATCGAAGGCGCTGGCAGCACATTGGTGGCTGTTGGCGACGGCGAGACACTTCTGGGCGTGCTGGAACTGCGCGACCGGATCCGCGAAGACGCCCAAGGCATCGTGGCGCGCCTGCACGCACAGGGGGTGAAAACCATTGTTATGCTGACTGGCGACAACGAGCGCACCGCGCGCGCCGTGGCCGCCGAGGTCGGCATCGACGAGGTGCGCGCCGAACTGCTGCCCGAAGACAAGGTGGCGGCCATCGAGGAACTGGTCGCAAGCCACGACATGGTGGCGATGATCGGCGACGGGGTGAACGACGCGCCGGCCATGGCAAGGGCGCATTTTGGCATCGCAATGGGCGCCATCGGTTCGGACGCGGCGGTCGAGACCGCCGACATCGCACTGATGACCGACGATATCGGCAAGGTGCCTTGGCTGATCGGCCATTCCCGCCGGACCATGTGGATCATCCGTCAGAACATCGGCCTGTCGCTGGCGACCAAGGCGGTCTTTGTCGGGCTCACGGCCTTTGGCATGGCCTCGATGTGGGGGGCGATTGCGGCCGATGTCGGTGTGTCGCTGCTGGTGGTGATGAACGCGCTGCGGCTGCTGAACAGTAAGGCCGACAGCGGCGCGCCGAAAGGCGGCGATCCGGCGAGCGAAACCACGGCAAAGGGGGCGCTGGCGCATGGTCATTGAACTGAAGGAACCGGGAAAGGAGCCCGATAAAAACATGAATGCAAAAGGCAGGATGATGTGCCCGGTCTGCGAGGTGCCCTTGAGCATGGCGGACCGGCAGGGGGTGGAAATTGATTTCTGCCCTGAGTGCCGCGGGGTCTGGCTGGACCGGGGCGAACTGGACAAGATTATCGAGCGCAGCGCGACCGAAATGGCACCGCCGCCGCGCGAACGGGAACGCGACCGGCGCGGCTATGACAATGATCCGGGCGACTATGGAGGCCGTAGCCATGGCAAGCATGGCAAACACGGCGGATACGGCAAGCATGGATCCCGCCGAAAGTCCTGGCTGATGGAAATCTTCGACTAGATACGGCTATTAAAGCGTTTCGGGATTAAGTTGGATCACAACTTGATTTCGAAACGCTCGCGACATCAACATGTTATGCGCGTTTTGCGTTAAACCTGTGATTCAACTTTAACGCAAAACGCTTTAGATGCGGCTATACGTGTGCAACAAAGCGACGGGCGGGCTCCGGAAACCGGTGTCCGCCCTCAACAATGGTAAGGGCCGGAGATGGGCGCAGGACGCAGCGAAGAGATAACCGATGCCGCATGATCACGGCTCTGGCCACACCCATATAGACCCGGCATCCGGTGACCGGCGCGTTGCAATCGCGATCTGGGCGAACGGTATTCTGACCGTGGCGCAGATCGTTGGCGGGATTTTCGCAGGCTCGCTGGCGCTGATCGCCGATGCGATCCACAATTTCTCGGATATGGCCGCGTTGGTCATCGCCTTCGGTGCCCGAAAAATCTCGCGCCGCCCCGCCGACGACAAGATGACCTTCGGCTACCAGCGGATCGAGATCGTCGCCGCACTGATCAACTATACCACGCTGATCGTGATCGGTCTCTATCTGGTCTACGAGGGCGTGATGCGGATGATCGACCCGCCCGAGGTTCTGGGCTGGTGGGTGGTGATCCTGGGCAGCGTGGCGCTGGTCGTCGATACGCTCACGGCCATGCTGACATATTCGATGCAGAAGGGCAGCGTGAACATCCGCGCCCTGTTTCTGCACAATCTCTCGGACGCGCTGTCCTCGGTCGCGGTCATCATCGGCGGCACGCTGATCCTGCTTTACGACATGCGCTGGATTGATCCGGCGATCACCATCGGCATCGCCGTCTACATCCTTTATCTTGCCTTCACCGAGATCGGCGGCACCGTGCGCCTGCTGATGCTGGCCAGCCCGCCCCAGATCGAAAACGAGGCGCTGATTGCGGTGGTTCTGGGCGTTCAGGGCGTCGAGGAAATGCACCGGGTTCATTTCTGGCAAGTCGACGAGCAACAGATTTCCGTGGACGCGCATATTGTCGTCGCCCGCGACCACTGGGACCGGCTGGAAGCGATCAAGAGCGATATCAAGGCAATGCTGGCAAGTGAGTTCGGCATTCGCCACTCCACGCTGGAGTTCGAGCACCCCGATCACCCGCATCCGGGCGCGGCAATCTATGGCCACGACTGACCGCGGTCAGCCTTCGCGCCGGTGCGGTCTTCTTGATGCGCGATATTCGGACACAAGCAGCAGAGCGACCCCGCTGACCACCGCGACGTCCGAGAGATTAAATGCAGGCCAGTGCCAGCCGCCTGCGTAGAAATCCAGAAAATCCGTCACTGCACCGAAACGCAGGCGATCGGCCACATTCCCAAGTGCGCCACCGATGATCAGCCCACAGGAAACCGCTTCCAGCCGGCTTTGCGCCCGCATAAGCAGGACTGTTAGCCAGACAACAATGCCGAGGGCAAGCGCCGAAAGCGCCCACCACGGTACGCCGCCCAGCAGGCCGAAGGTGACGCCGTCGTTGCGCAGATAGACCAGGTTGAAGCCGGGAAACACCGGAATTCCGTCCGCCAGGATGCTTCTGTTGGCGACGACGATTGCCTTGCTGATCTGATCGGCGGCAAGGGCTGCAATTACGCCGGACAGCCCCAGGGTGCGGGGTGACATCATCCGCATCGTGGGTCAAAGCCCGCATGATGGGTTCGCGGAGGAGCGGGGCTTGCCGATGTGAGTGTCAACGAACCTGCCATCATTCTTGCGGCCCTCTGGCGTCGGCGGCAAGGATCGGAACATCGACGATAATGTCGTCGCCGTCGTAGAATTTCAGCCGCAGCGGCAGTGTTTCGCCCTCGACCAGCGGTGATTCGACATCAATCAGCATCACATGCATGCCGCCGGGCTCAAGTTTAAAAGTCTCGCCCGGGGCGACTCTCAGCTCTGGTGCGGCGCTCATCCGGGCCGTGCCCGTCGTGTCGAATTCGGTCTTGTGCAACTCTTCGATCGACGCGCGGTCGGCGCGCATACCGATCAGATCGACAGTTGCCTGCCCGACATTGCGCAACGTGAAATATATCGCAGCCGACCTGTTGTCGGCATCGGTCGTGCGGGTCCAGGCTCTTTCGATAACCAGATCACCGCTAGTGGTGGCCTGCTGAGCGTTGGCAGAAAACATCGGGAAAGCCAGCATGATACCGGCAGAGACCCACATAAGACCGATTTTCATCAATCTACCCTTCATTTGTCATGTGTGTCGTCCTGCCAAACGCCGGATCGGCAGCTATTGTGCCAATCTGCAACCTCCAGCAACTGTAGGTGCAAGCGGAATCTTCGGATTGTGGGGCACTCCCTGTACATTTCGGCATTCGCGCGCGTTAACCCAGCGAGACAACGAAAACGCCCGTTCCGATAATCAGGCCGAACATGGTCAGAGCGGCAAGGCCGAGCAGCAGGCCAAGACGATTGCTCGACGCCGCTATGCGCGTTCGTTCGCCTCCCTCCGGAACCGGGACATCCTTAACTGAATAATCCGGTCCCGAGATTCCGTGCCCACGGCGAAGGCGCCGGTTCTCGGTGAGATTCCAGTCATAAACGACGATGATGATTGCTATGATCGTCATCATGCTCGCGGGCACCCAGAGCACGAATCCGCCCGTCGTTTCGTCCGTCAGCGGCGCAATGCCGAAGAGCCGCCCTTCAATGTCGTAAGCGGTATATAGAACGCGTGTCTTGAAGACCGTGATCGCGCCGAGAAGGATATTGGCGACGATCCCCGCGAACAGCAGCACAATGCGCAGGAAATGCGACGGATCAGTCGGCCCGTCGCGCCGACCGAAGATCATCGCGAAGAACAGCAGGCCCGCCGCCAGCATCGTCAGATGCATCGACCAATGGATCAGCGGATCGAGCAGCGCGGCATTGTGAACCGATGGGATCTGCCAGAAATAGAGCGAAAGGATGAACAGAACGAATGCGATGAAAGGCCGGGTCAGAAAGTGATATAGGCGCGAAGCCGGACCTTGCGCCATGAGCGGTGCCACCACGCGCCTGCGCAGCGCTTCGGGCAGGCCTGCCAGCAGCACCGCCTGCGGACGGGCCAGAACGACCAGCATCGGACCTATCATGCGCAGCAGCAGATGCTGAATCTGGTGCGCGAGAAACAGCCGTTCGCCCATCGGATCGATCGGCGATTGCAGCGACAGGAAAAGCGCAAGCATTCCAGCCAGAAACAGGATGTGCCGGACGGCGGAGACCGGCTGTGTCACCGATCTGCGCCGGACTGCGCCGTGCAAATAGACCGCGAGGATCACCAGGATCGGGCCGCTGATTTCCGGCGTCAGGTTCCAGGCCGACCAGGCCGCATCCGGGGCCAGACCCTCGCCGCCATGTGCGAGCGCGCTGCCCGGCGCCAGTGCGGTTGCCGCCAGAATAAGAACCCATCTCCGCGCGGGCACCGGTGCGCCGGAAGCGGATGCAAAAGGGCCCACGTCGAACTCCCGCAGGCTAAAGCGCATAGATGATCGTGGCGGCGGTGATCATCACGGTTGCGAACATAGCCGCCGAGGCCAGCGCCAGCGTGCGGCCCATCCGGCGATTGGGGTCGGCGACCTTGAGGCGCAGCTCATGGGCCGTCTCCGGAAACTCCAGCGCCGCGGCGTTCGATCCCGTCCAGTCGTTGCGGGCGTTCCAGCGCCGGACCTCGGCCGCGTTCCAGCCGTTGAACACCAGGATAATCGCGGCGATGATGACAAACGACGAGGGCACCCAGATCGTATAGCCACCTGCCGTTTCGTCAGCCAGAGGCGTAAAGTCCCAGAGCCGCCCGGCGATGTCATAGCCCGTGTAAAGCACGGTCTCCTTCATTGTCGTGAGTGAGCCGAGCAGAATGTTCGAAACGACGACACCGACGAGTGCCAACAGACGCAGGCTCTGGATCGCTCCCTCGGGCGCGTCGCGCCGGTCGAGCACGACAGCGAAGAAGTTGAGGCCCGCCAGCGCCATGCTCAGATGTGCAAGGAGTGCGAGCGACTGGATCGCGATGGCGGCATTGTGGAGCGCCGGCACCTGCCAGAGATAGAGCGCGGCGATCAGCAGAACAAAGCTGACATCGAGGCGGGTCAGGATGCGCGCCGCCGACCGGGTGGCGGGACGGTCCGAAAACCGGCCGAGTGCATGCCGAATCCCGTACGGAAGCCCCGCGCGCAGCACTGGCCATGGATACGCAAGCACAATGAGCATCGGCCCGAGCAACCGGATCATCAGGTGTTGCACCTGATGCGCCGCAAACAAGCGCGGCCCGGCGGTCGCAAGCGGGCCGACGAAGGCAATCGCCAGAAGCACCACCCCGACCGTGAACAGTGCGTGCCGGACGGCACCGACACGCTCGCGCACCAGCCGTGGCCGACTGGTGCCGCGGATGTAGAGCCAGACCAGTCCTGTGGTCAACGCAAGCGCAACCGGTGACAGAGCCGGGCCGAAAGGATCGAATTCCACAATCATCGTGAAACGTCTGGCAGCGCAGTGGCCAAGGGGCCGTTACCCCACAGCTTGCAAACGACCGGCACAGTCCGCCCCCGGTCGCTCACAACCGGGATCCGCTGTTCATTCCCGGCGGCCCATTCCGAATTTCTGCCATTCATCGCAAGCAAGCAGCCTCAGTTTCCAGGATAGGACGCAAATATTTGCTGGCTACTGTCGAGTTCCACCAACACCACATCGAAGGCGTCGCGCGCGGTGCCGAAATCCATACCAGGTGACCCGGTGGGCATACCGGGAGTAGCGATCCCCAAAGCTGCGGGGCGTTCCTCAAGCAATCGGGCAATTTCGCGGGCTGGCACGTGGCCCTCGACAGTGTATCCCGCGACACTCGCGGTGTGGCAGGCCCAGAGATCATCGGAGAAACCGGAGGCCTCCTTGGCGGCATAAAGCTCGTCACCCGAGACATCGCGCACGTTGACGGTATATCCCGCCTCCTGCATGGCCACGACCCAGCCGCCACAGCAGCCGCAGGACGCCTGTTTGAGAACGTCGATCACTGGCGTCGCCTCTTGCGCCGTCGCCGTGGATGACATCCCGAGAATTAATCCGCCTGCCATCAGCATCTTTTTCATGGTTATTTCCTCTTGTCCCGGTGAAATATGGAATCATGTAGCCAATGGCTATCTAAGACCTCCAGCCGCTTTAGGTTCAAGCGGATAATCTTCCCTGCGCCGGAATGTCACGTGATGATGCGGCATCGGTTGACCAGACAAGAATCGGCTCTTTTGCGTCCGCCCATCCAGACCGGGCAACATCTGCTCTCTTTGGTTCTGTCACGTTTTTCTGCGTGCGATCTGAAACGGCATCGGCGCGGCTGTCCGTGCGCCTGGCATAGCTGCGAAAAAAGCCGCTTCGACAGTTATGACGCCTCTCCCTTGGCCGAAATCGTGAACCGACCGCCCGAACTGCCATAGGCGCCAATTGGGGTAGATTCCGGTAGGGGGCAGAATCGTATCACAAGGTCTTTCAGTTCTGGTTTTTCCACCTGTATCCGCCCGTGAGCAGGATATGGGCCCATCCGAGCGGTGATATGTGCTCTAGAAGTTCCGGAGAGCAGTCAAGACCGGCGCTTGTTCGGGCTTTTACAGCCTGTCCCAGGTGTTTTGTGTTCCAGTAGATAATGATAGCTGTCAGTAAGTTCAGACTAGCCATGCGATAATGTTGGCCTTCGGCGGTGCGCTCGCGGATTTCACCTTGGCGGCCAATGCGCAAAGCATTTTTCAACGCGTGATGTGCTTCGCCTTTGTTGAGCCCGACTTGAGCGCGGCGCTGCATGTCGGCGTCGAGCAACCATTCGATGATGAATAGCGTTCGTTCGATGCGGCCGATCTCGCGCAGGGCCAGCGCCAGCTCGTGCTGACGCGGGTATGACGCGAACTTTTCATGCTGACTGGATGGCATGATGCCTGCCGTCATGGTGGCCACCGAACGCAGGACATTTGGCCAGTTCTGAACAATCAGACCTTCCCTGATTTTGCTGCCCACCAAACCTCTCAGTTCATTCGGAGCGGCAGCCGGGTCGAAGAGATGGAGGCGTTTGGATGGCAAATCGCGGATGCGCGGGACGAAGCGGTAGGAAAGCAGCGATTTCATGGCAAAAACGAGATCGGTGAAGCCGCCGGTATCGGCATATTGCTCTTTGATCTTGCGACCCTTGTCATTCATCAGCAATCCGTCCAGAATGTATGGCGCCTCATTCACGGTGGCCGGAATGTTCTGGGTCGCGAAGGGGCCGAACTGATCAGACACATGCGTGTAGGCCTTCAGCCCTGGTTCGGAACCGTATTTCGCGTTGATGAGGTTCATCGCCTCACCTTGCCGCGCCGCCGGGAAGAACTGGCCATCGCTTGAGGCCGCGCCACCTTTCAATGCATCGAACCACGCACGGTTGAAACGGTGGGGAGCACCGTTTTCCAGACGTTCGAAGTCAAAGAGTTCAGCCGAGTAGGTGATCTGATTGAGCGTGACTGTCGCGTAGCCCTTAATTGTGAGATGAGAAATCCAACGAAATCAACGGCTGTGCTTTGCCGTTAAATATGAGATTTTGCCTTTAATTCCGATATTTTTGCCCTTAAACCTGAGACAGGGTTCACAG
>Ga0208184_100208_pt1 | contig 13494 bp, 10 predicted proteins | sample Virmet3651_4511_FD_185736 | JGI IMG/M metagenome (GOLD analysis project Ga0208184, IMG submission 185736) | Marine viral communities from the Southern Atlantic ocean transect to study dissolved organic matter and carbon cycling - metaG... | ecosystem: Environmental > Aquatic > Marine > Oceanic ... | reverse complement strand
AGCCCCAGGAACTGCACCAGGACAAAATTGTTTACCAGCACAGCGCTGATCAGAATCAGGACGTACTCTGTCATGTGATCGTGGCTCGCTTGCCGAGAAAGAAAGACGTTAAACGCGGTGTTTACAGGGCGCCAAGGCCGCATAGTATGAGGCAGCGCCCCGGTTGGCTCAAGAATGATAATGCATAAGCTTACTTGACTGCAGACGACAGTCATTGACTGCGATTTGAGCAGTTGATGCCCCTTTTGCCATGCTTTTTGCCCCGGACGGTTGCGGCGCTGCCAGCAATCCAGTATCCAAGGCAGACAATAACGCGACGAGACCGGCCAGAGCCGGTTGCTGCAGAGGTGACCCCCAGTGACAGATTTGCCCCGTGACTTTGACCGAGACGGCCTGCTTGAGTATTCCGTGGTTTTCACCGACCGCTCCCTGAACCACATGTCCCAGCGTTTCCAGCAGGTGATGCGGGATATTTCCAGCAACCTGAAGCAGGTCTACAACGCCCACTCGGTTACCGTGGTGCCCGGCGGCGGCAGCTTCGGCATGGAAGCAGTGGCCCGTCAGTTCGCCACCGACCAGCATTGCCTGGTGATCCGTAACGGCTTCTTCAGTTTCCGCTGGAGCCAGATCTTTGAAATGGGCGGCATCCCGTCCAAAGAGACCGTATTGAAGGCCGCCCCCATCAGCGACCGGCCCCAGGCACCGTTCGCCCCGGCACCCATTGAGCAGGTGGTCGATACCATCAAGGCCGAAAAGCCGGCCATGGTGTTCGCCCCCCATGTGGAAACCGCCTCCGGCATCATCCTGCCGGACGACTATCTGAAACAGGTGGCCGACGCCGTACACAGCGTGGGCGGTCTGTTCGTGCTGGATTGCATCGCCTCCGGCACCATCTGGGTGGACATGAAAGCCATCGGCGTGGATGTGCTGATCAGCGCCCCCCAGAAAGGCTGGAGCTCTTCCCCCTGTAGCGCCCTGGTGATGCTCAGTGAAGCGGCGGACCAGCGCCTGCACGAAACCACCAGCACCAGCTTTGCCTGCGATCTGCGCAAATGGCGCGACATCATGATCGCCTACGAAAACGGCGGCCATGCCTACCACGCCACCATGCCCACCGACGCCCTGCGCGGCTTCCGTGACACCATGCTGGAAACCATGAAAGAAGGCCTCACCGCCGTGAAGGAACGCCAGTGGAAACTGGGCACCGCCGTGCGCGACCTGATGGCCAAACACGGCTTCGCCAGCGTCGCCGCCCCGGGCTTCGAAGCCCCCGGCGTGGTGGTGTCCTACACCGACAACGACACCATCAAGAGCGGCGCCGCCTTCGTGCAGCTGGGCCTGCAGACCGCCGGCGGCGTACCCCTCATGTGTGATGAACCCGCGGACTTCAAGACCTTCCGCGTGGGCCTGTTCGGCCTGGACAAACTGGGGGATGTGGATGCGGCGGTGGCGCGGCTGTCGTCCGCCCTGGATCAACTTGGCTAGCCATGAATGGCGACTGGCACCGTTCTGAGAGTGTTAGCAGGCTTGTTGTTGTGGGTCTGTTTTAGTCCCACTCTTCTTGCCGATGCCATTCACTCAAGAGATGAGGGCTGCAGCCAAACCTTTCTGGAGAGTTCCCTCTCCCCGTGCGGGAGAGGGACAGGGAGAGGGGGAACGGCCTTGCTGGATACCGAGGGCACAACAATGAAAACCCGGAACCCTCAATGCGTCATCCTGCTCCATGGTCTGGCTCGCACCGCCCACTCCATGAAGAAAATGGCAAACGCCCTGGAGAGCACCGGCTACACGGTGGTGAATCAGGGCTACCCCTCCACCCAAAAAGACATCCAGACCCTCGCCGCAGACACCCTGCCCACAGCCCTGGGAAAATGCCCGCCCACTGGCACCATCCACTTCGTCACCCACTCAATGGGCGGCATCCTGCTACGCCAGTACCTGAGTCAGCACACCATCGAGAGAATGGGCCGCACCGTCATGCTTGGCCCGCCCAACCAGGGCAGCGAAGTGGTGGATAGTCTGGGTGACTGGGCTCCATTCCAGTGGTTCAACGGCCCCGCCGGTAGCCAGATGGGCACCGGCCCCGACAGCGTCCCCAACCAGCTCGGCCCGGTGGACTTCCCCCTGGGCGTCATCGCCGGCAGCGACACCATCAACTTTCTGCTCTCCACCCAATTACCCGGCCCCAATGACGGCAAGGTCACCGTGGAAAGAACCAAAGTGGAAGGCATGCAGGATCATCTGGTCTTGCCGGTGACGCATCCGTTCATGATGCGCAATGGGGAGGTGATTGAGCAGGTGAAGGTATTCCTGGCGGCGGGAGCGTTCAGCAAGTAGGGATTGTGATTCTCCTTTTCAACGGAAGCTTCCGTTGAACCCGGAAAGGGAAAGGCCAAGATATTGATTTAGCGGGCTTTTGGTTTTTCTGTCTCCGAGTTCAAAGGAAAGGAGTTATAAGGAACGTTCCGTATAACTCCGTGTAGGAAATTGGCTATAGCCTGCCAAGCGATTGTTATGGCAGGATTTTCTCTTAAGAAAAGGGGCTCGGCTCCAGAATTATAAGGAATCGAGTTATTCGGAACGTTCTAATGAATACACTGTTATATTTCAAGGAGAGCTAATGAGTAACTCGAAAATTTGCATCACACTACTTGCAGTCGCAGTTATAAGTGGTTGTGCCAGCAATCAATATTCTGTCACTTATGCTTCCGATCCGGCAGGAGCTCAAGTTTATTGCAATGGCGTGGCCAAAGGCTATACCCCTGTCACGCTTTACTACACGCTAGATGAAGAAACAAAAAATCGGGGCGTGTTAAATACAGTGCCATGTGGATTGAAGTGGGTGAGCGGAGCCACAGCTAGAGCCAATAGCCAATTCAGTTTAAGTCAATTTCCTAATGGCGTTATCACGACAACGCCACGCCCTAATGAACCGAATGCCCATATAGATCACTCTTTTGCGTTGCAGCTTCAACAAAATAGGCAGATGAATCAAGTATTGCAAAATACTCAAGCAATCCAAGCTGAGCAAGAGCGTGTCAAACAGCAAAAGCAACAAGAAGATAATACACAATATCTCTGTAACCTTGGGCTTCTGAATCATCCTGGGTGCAAATAACTGATGCTTACCTGTAAAAACCTATTTGAGATAGCCGTTTACCGTTTAAGTGAAGATGATTACTACGAGAAAATGAGAAACCATATTTCTCAAAAAAATCAAGGCAAAGACTATCCAATAGACGAAGGCTATCTAAGAAATGAATACGGAGGTGACTGGAGATATAACGAAATTATTGGATTCCTTCGCTTCTATCGGTATGGCCAGAATCAAATTCGATGTGAATATTGGGAAACTGATGCGAAGAAAAAGGTTCGCACAAGGAAAAAACAATACTCACAGGTTTCAGATAGCTACTGTGCAGAAAAATTTTTCCCTAATTCTTCAAATGAAAAATTGTCTCAAACAATGAAAATCGCAGTAGAGCATTGTGAACAAAGATTAAAACGCCGCGTGCTAGATCGTGAGCTATTCGATGCCACCGTAGATTTAATCGATTGGAAGTCACTGTTGAGTTGAAATATAACAAGGCGCTGCTGTCGGATAAATTTTCCACTGCGCTTCAAATTTTCCGCAGAGCGCGGCGTTATGCCCCATTAACCCTCAAGAAGGAGCGAATATAAAAAGTTAAAATCAGCGGCTATCGTTGGAACCTTTGGAATCGGGGTGGTTCTTACAAACACGGCGAGCGCATTCGAGGATTTAGGCAAAGACTGTAAGCCTATGCAAGAGCTGTTTTTGCAGCTGCAGAAGTGTCCACGCACCGGGGTGAGGCACAAGCCACGATGAATCAATACACTGGATTTCCAGATCAAGAGAATAATCAACCAAACAGGTGGTTAAAGAAAGATGACATACTCATCAGGTAGTTTAATCAATCAAAAAAAATGGATCTTACTTTTTCATTTTATTATTGGTGCAATAATAGGCGTGCTTCTATTACATCCGTTGACGACAATGGTATTCTGGTACGAATACAAGGGCTTAATCGAATTTCCGGGTAACAGCCCGATAGAGTTTTTGATTCAGCGTTTAATTACTGAATTCAAGTTTGAATTAATACCTATGAGCTTTGTGTTTGCACTGCTTGGCGGTATTGTTGGTCTATTGTTCGGTCTGTACCATATAAGACTGTCTGGCCAAAAAAATCTTGTCCGCTATCTGGAACACGAGCTTGCTGAAGAATTACCCTTATTGATTGCCAGAGGCGAAAGTGAGCATCTTGAATTCAAATCCACGTATCGTTGGGATGTAAGACAACAGCGAACGAATCGCGCACTTGAGTTGATTGTCATCAAAGCCATCGCCGGTTTTTTAAATCGCGAAGGCGGTACATTGCTGATCGGCGTTGAGGACAACGGCAATATCATTGGCATCGACTCTGACTTCCAGACATTGAAGCACAAAAATAGAGACGGCTTCGAACGTGCACTGATGGATACGGTTAAAACCAGTCTGGGAGGAAACGCTTGCGCATTACTTCATTGCCGGTTCCACGATATCGAAAATAAAACCATCTGTCGCGTCATTGTCGAGAGCGCTGTTGAACCTGTTTATTATCATGAGGACAGCGTAGCACGGCTTATGGTACGCACAGGTAATAGTACACGAGAGCTGGATGCGCGGGAAGCACATGCCTATCTTTCCAGTCGAACGACAAAATCTTTTTCTTTATAGGTACACAATGAATACGCATTCGCATAACCACGACACTGAATCAATAGGTGATCGCCGCCTGGGATTCGCCATCGCTATCAATATGCTCCTGACATTAGCCCAGGTCGTCGGTGGTATTCTATCGGGCAGCCTTTCACTGATTGCTGATGCACTGCATAACTTCAGTGATGCCGCCTCACTGCTCATTGCCTGGGTCGCCAGAAAGATCGGTCGTCAACCGGCCGATCATTTCAGAACCTTTGGTTATAAACGCGCTGAAATCATTGCTACATTAATTAATTTAGTCACACTTGTCCTGATTGGGCTGTACCTGATCTATGAAGCGCTATGGCGAATCTACGAACCACAGATTATTGAAGGCTGGATGGTTGTGATTGTGGCGTCGATTGCGCTGGTGATTGATCTGGCAACCGCGTTTCTTACCTTTACTATGTCTAAGCACAGTATGAATATCCGTGCCGCTTTTTTGCACAATGTATCGGATGCGCTGGCCTCAGCGGGTGTTATTGTTGCCGGTACACTGATCCTTCTTTATGAGTGGTACTGGAGTGATACCTTAATAACATTATTGATAGCCGCGTATGTTTTGTACCAGGCAGCCACGATGTTACCAAAAACCATTCATATCCTGATGCAGGGAACACCGGAGGGCATTGTTATTGATGATGTCATCACAGCCATGCAGCAGGTAACAAATGTTATCAATGTTCATCACGTACATATCTGGCAACTTGACGAGCATCAGAATGCATTAGAAGCTCATGTTCTACTTTCTGATTATTCACAACTGGATAAAGTGAAGGGTGAATTAAAAACAGCGCTTGCACAAAAATTCTCCATCGGGCATTCAACACTCGAGTTTGAGATTAAAGAATGCAAATATGATCAGTGTTAACTTTTTTATATCGAAGCAAGTTTTAAATGAGTAATTGTGGAAGTGAAGAGTCTGTAATCATTCTTCATGACAGATTGCGTTATGTTCTAGGCATCGTATTTTAATGGTCAATTGTTATCTGATTATAAGAAACAAAAACGTCAGCAGCTCTTAAGGCTGTGATTGCAAAGAAGGACAAGGCATAACAAGGCGCTGCACTCGGACAAAATAAAGCTGCGCCGCTTCGCTTTGCATCTTTATTTTTCCGGTGAGCTTGGTCGTTATGTGTAATTACGTGGGGACATCATGACGTGGTTGCTTGTAAGCGTTCTAGCTGTCGTAGGTGTTTTTGCTTTTACGCGATGGAATAGACGTCCTGTCGAATGGAGATCCGAAGAGGTTGTGGGCCTATTGCAAACCTGGCTGGATGGAGATGTGGATGATGCAGGTTGGGACTACTTTGTTTCATGTGAAATTTCTGATCCTCGACTTGAGGCGGTCCGTCAGGAAGCTATGGGTGCAATATACCTAGGATCACGGTACATGGATGCAAGTGGACATCGCCTGAACGAAGCGGGTAAGGCCTTGTTCAGGGATTTACAAGCGCGGTGTCCAAGTGCCAGTGGTAACACATAACAATTGGCTGCACCGGATAAATTTCCGCTGTCACCTTTTGTGCATGGAACCGCACAAAAGCCGCCATCGAAAATTTACCCGGTGAGCGTAGCGTTAGCCAAAAAACCTAGATTCCGGTAATAACTGCGCAACCCAAGTTCCAAAATGGTGTTTGGTTATCCATGCTAAATTGAAGGTGCTAAAACAAATGGATGAAGAATTGAAATTTATGGGAATCAAATTCGCGTGTATTCAGGCTCAAAAAGGGGGCTTTAAAATAGAGGCTGTGAATAACGATCTTTCACTGATTCCAGATGCAGTTCTTTCGCGTGAAGGAATTATTTATCATCTTTTTGTTTGTACATCGGTCTACCCAGAATCACCAATCTTCACCGAAAACGAGATTCAGGGGTATTACAGCCATGCTGAATCGAACAAGGCAGTTGCGTTGGGTTGCTCTCTAGTGCTCTTTAACCCTGATGCAAAAAATCAGGAAGAGCTTTCAGACCTTAGTAATGGTGTCTCAGCCAAAGTTGCGAAAATGGGAATCATTGGGCCCTTGGCGAAGACGAACCCTTTTCTTGATAGGGGGAATTAAATTGGATCAAGAAATCTACATGTGGACGCTTTGGGCGTTTACTTGTTCTACGCAGCTCAGCGCAACGGTTTGGCGGAATCCAGTTCAACTTAGCCCTCTAGGTGCGCAACTGACTGTTTTTAACATCGTCGCGCCGTTATCTGTATTTTCATTTTTGGGGTGGTATATCGCGGGTCTTTTTCTTTTTAGTTGGAAAGTTCTATTGGCGAGCTTCATCATTGGTACTCTCTTGGCTCTTTTCTTGGAAACTTGGACAAAAGGACGGGGCATCGTTTATACGCCAGCAGTGCTATCCGGACTTATTGGCATTGGCCTTAGTGCAGCTCAATTAGTAGTATTTATAAATGCGTGATATTTCTAATCTGTCACCAGAAGATCATTCGTATGCAACTACAGAAGTCTAACAAGCGGCTGCACCGGACAAATTTTCGCTGTCACCTTTTTTGCGTGGCAAAAAAGCAGCCATCAAAAATTTGTTCGGTGAGCCGGGCGTTAGAGCTAATGAGTAGTAGCAACAGTAAAGCCGTGCTGTCGTGCACGGGCCTCCAGGCGTTTTTGCTCCTTGCCGAGCAGACGGCTGGCAGCCTTTAGATTGGCAATCTGTTCTTCGACCTTGGCCCGTTTTTCGCCTAGTAATCGCGCACCTTGCGCGCAGTTAATGCCGCGGCTGCGCAAGCCTTGCAGCACCTCCCTGATTTCTGCCAAGGAAAAGCCCAGAACCTGCATCTGCTTCAAGAGGTGTACATCCCTGACCAGAGTCTCCGGATAATTGCGATAATTGTTACTATCGCGGGCAATCTTACCCAGCAGACCTTGCTGTTCATAGTAGCGTAGAGTGTGCCGCCCCAAGCCTGTTCTGGCCTCTAATTCAGCGATTCGCATCGAAATTCCTTGACTGTAAAGCCCACTCGATACCCTAGCATTAAATCACCATCGTAATGCAACAGGTGAAACTCATGTACTCATTAGCCGCAAGCGCAATCGAGATCGAGTGCAACATGGCGCAGGCCTACACCTACGCAAGCAATCTGGAATACTTCTCTGAATGGTTTCCTGGCGTCATTGCTATCGCATCCGGTAACGACATACCACACGGTAATCCGGGCAAGATCTATCACGAAATCGTTCAGGTGCCTCTGCGGGGAAGACGGCGAGTTCGGATCACTGTCGTGCAAGCCGAGTCTCCCCACCTTCAAATCACCGAGGGTAACCTGCCCGCACTCTTACCCAGGATGGAGATGCGTTTCACATCCCTGGGCGCGCATCGCTGCACTGTCGAGTGGCGTATGTACAGCCGACGCAGTAATGGTATGAGTCGTTTTTTCATACTGCCATTGGCTAGGAGGATCATGCGTCGGCGGGCGCCGCATGGGCTGGCTGCGTTGAAAGCACTGCTTGAGGGTGGATAAATGTTTCCTGAATTCTCCAAGCCCATCAAGCGGCCTATCTGGGTGGTATCAATGTTACTTCGAAACCAGAAAGTAGCCTCCTTGTGGTAAAATATTGACCACATTCTTAACTTCGGCCCTCAATATGCTCGTATACCTTCTCGTCGCCTGTGATCGCCTGGATGAAAAGCAGGAAAAGAAGCTCAAGCGCAACCTGCCTGACCTGCAGGCGGCGCTGCAGGCCTATGTGGATGAGAACGAAGCGGGCAAGGTCACCCTGATCAATGACTGCGAGAGTGACGATTGTGAGGACTGGCAACTGGGTATCAGCCAGCCGGTGAAGAAGAAGGCGCAGCTGAAGACGCCGGTCACCCTCTTCAATGATCTTGCCAAGCAATATGGCATTGATTGCGAGGTGGGCTCTATCGAGAACGGTGAGCGTGATCCGGTGAGCTACTTTGGCAAGCAGGAAGGGCAGGGGGATGCGTTTCTGATTGGGGAGTATCTGGGTGTGTAGTCTGGGTTGACCGTTACCCTTGAATCGCGCGCGGCCTGTTTCGCAAGCTGTGGCCTGATGATAAAAAAGCCCCCTGATTAAGGGGGCTTTTTTGTGGCTCTTTGCCGCTGTCGTAGCAGGGCATTAATGCAGGATCAGGTGGCGTTCTTGATGGTGGGAGTGTACTGCGCCGCATCGGTGGTGAATTCCGCATGGCCATAGTCCACCAGCAATTCGTTGATGCGTCTGACCAGTATCCTGTCCGCGATCTTGTTGGCCACGGGGATGTCTTGCAGGGTCCGATAGGCGATCAGGCGGGGCATGATCAACAGCGTGCCGATGCTGGACAGGGCGTAGTCGAGCAGGTGTGGTTCCACGCCCATCTCTTTCGCTTTGGATTTGTCATTCTTGCCGAGAAAGGCCTGGGAGAAGAACACCTTGGAGACGCTGCGCTCCACCAGGTTGTGGACCTTGCTTATCAGCTTTTCATCCTTGGGGCGGTAGACGGACATGGTGGCGCGGGTGAGTTCGCCGCAGGTCTCATCGTCGTAGCCTTCGCGCAGGGTGCCGGAGTAGGTGAGCATGGTGTCGATGATGTCCGGGGCCTCGGCGGGCAGCAATTCTTCAGGCAGGCCCAGCAGGAAGCACTGGTAGCGGGACAGTTCGACGATGGCCCGTTCGTTGTCGGTGAAATGCTTGCGGCCCTTGCGCATGGCCTTGAAGGCGGCCAGATAGGCAGGCATGGTGCCGGCGGGCATCTGGTCGACCTGGGGGATGGGGATGCCGTAGATGGCCGGGTCCCATTTTTTTACCCGTTTGAGGATGTTGAAACGGACCATGGAGTGCATCAGGCGCACCATGGCGGCGGCCTTGAAGCCGGGGCCGAAGCGTTCCAGGGCACCGGGCAGGGTGGCGGTGGTGAAGAAGCTGGCGGTTTCGTTGATGCGCCGGTTCACCGAATCGTTGGCCAGGGTGCCGGTGATGGCCATGGGCAGGCCGGAGTACTTGTTCATGAAGGTGGCTACAAAGGCGCCCCGGATCACGTAGGGGGCCAGGTTGGCCATCTGGTTGCGACTCAGACGGGCGCCTTCGCGCACCAGGTCCATATCCACCCAGTCCGGGGTGGTTTCCATGGCGGTGATGAAGTCCACCAGTTCCTGCGGCGCATCAGGGACTGCGTCGAGTCCTTCGTCGCAGGCTTTCTTGAGCATGCCGATCAGGTCGCGGAAGCTGTATTCGGGCATCAGCGCGGCGTAGGCATCGGCCACGGTGTCGCCCAGCAGGGTGTAGGCGCGGGCGCGCTCCACTTTCTCATTGTCGGCGAGGATCTTCTCGCGGTACTTGTTGGCGAAATGGCTCGGCAGGGTGCTGCGGATGTCCATGGAATCGGTGAAACGCTCCGGGGTGACATCGAAATCGATATCGCCATAGAGAGAGGGAATCCGGGTTTTCTGTGCGCGGACTTTTTCCCAGAGTGCGTCCAGTGACTGTGTCATCGGTAACCTCGGTAGACGGTGTCTTTCAATGCCTACACATTGCGTATACCCGTCGAGCAAGACAATTAACGGAAGTCGCCTTTCTGTATAGGTTGGCCGGTTTTGGCCTGCTTTGACAGGGGGAATAGGGGAGAGGAAACAGATTTGGGTGGGGTGTTTGGGCAATTGAGCCAGCGCCATCCATTGTCTGGTAGGCCTTTCACCCTCTCCCTGTCCCTCTCCCCTCAAGGGAGAGGGAACCCTCTAGAGAGGTCGTAGGGGGAGGGAAAGGTTCTGTAAATAATCTTGGCTCTCGACTAGCGCGTTAAACAGGTGCTTAGTCCGCGTAGCCGGGGTTCTGGCGGTCCAGTTTGCGTAGCAGGCCGGGCCAGGCCAGGTTGCCGCCCATGCCTTTGGTGACCTGGGAGGCTTGCTGTTTGATGGTGTTGACGATGCCATCCGGGATCGGGGTGAGCGGGCGGTTGCCGGACAGGGCCCGGAGCTGGATTTCGCAGGCGCGCTGCAGGATGAACATGCCCAGAAAGGCATCGGCAATACTGCTGCCCACGGTAAGAAGCCCATGGTTGCGCAGGATCATGAAGTTGGCGTCGCCCAGGTCTGCCTGCAGGCGGGCCTTTTCGTCTTCGCGCAGTGCCACGCCTTCGTAGTCGTGGTAGGCCAGGCTGGCCAGCGGAAACAGGCTTTGCTGGGACAGGGCGAGCAGGCCTTCCTGCTGGGCGGATACCGCCACACCGGCGATGGTGTGGGTGTGCATGACGCAGTTGGCATCGTCGCGCACGGCGTGGATGGCGCTGTGGATGGTGAAGCCGGCCGGGTTGATGTCGAAGTCGCTGTCGTCGAGTTTGTTGCCGACCTGATCCACGCGCACCAGGCTGGAGGCGGTGATCTCGTCGAACATCATGCCGTAGGGGTTGATCAGGAAGTGATGCTCATCACCGGGAATGCGTGCTGACAGGTGGGTAAAGATCAGGTCGTCCCAGCCGTGCAGAGCGATAAGCCGGTAGGCGGCGGCCAGATCCACACGCAGCTGCCATTCTTCTGCGCTGACGGTGTCTTTCTTGGATTGGATGGCGTCGGGGGTCAGTGTTGCCTGGCGGTTCATGGTAGCGCTCTCCCTTATTTTTCGTTTTCACAGTGTAGAGTGAAAGACCTTGCCCGGGGCAAGGGGAAAGCGATTGTACGTCGTGGCTGACCGGAAAGATGGCGGTAACCGCACAGGACAGGCCCTCCTGCGCAAGCGCGCGAGAGGGCCCTTCGAGTTAGCGTACTTCCATACCCGGCTGGGCGCCGCTGTCGGGGCTGAGGATATGGATGTCGTCACCGCCGGGGCCGGCGGCAAGTACCATGCCTTCGGAGACGCCGAACTTCATCTTGCGCGGGGCCAGGTTGGCCACCAGCACCACCAGTTTGCCTTCCAGATCTTCCGGGCTGTATTTGGCCTTGATGCCGGCGAAGACATTGCGTTCGCCCAGCTCGCCCACGTCCAGGGTGAGCTGCAACAGCTTGTCGGCCCCTTCCACATGGGCGGCCTTGGCTACGCGGGCCACGCGCAGTTTTACCTTGAGGAAGTCATCGATGCTGATGGTGTCATCTGCCACGTTGTCGGCCTTTTTCGGTTCGTTTTTCTTGCTGGCCGGTTTGGCCGGTACGTCTTCCTTGGAGGCGTTGAGCATGGTTTCGATCTGCGCCATGTCGATGCGGTTCAGCAGCGGCTTGAACTTGGCGATCTCGTGGCCCAGCAGCAGGGTGTCGCTATCACTCCAGGTCAGTGGCTCGACCTGCAGGAAGGCTTCTGCGCGCTCGGCCAGCGCCGGCAACACCGGCTTCAGGTAGATCACCAGCAGGCGGAAGACATTGATGGCCGTGCTGCAGATGGCCAGCACTTCCTGTTCCTTGCCTTCCTCTTTCGCAAGGGTCCAGGGGGCCTTGTCGGCGATATAGCCGTTGGCGTGGTCGGCCAGGGCCATGATTTCGCGCATGGCCTTGCCGAATTCGCGCTTCTCGTAGAAGTCGGCCAGGCGCGGGGCCGCTTCCTGCACTTCGCGGACCAGCAGGGGGTTGTCCAGTTCGTCACTAAGAGTGCCACCGAACTTCTTCACGAAGTTACCGGTGCGGCTGGCGATGTTCACCAGTTTGCCCACCAGGTCGGAGTTCACCCGCTGGGCGAAGTCTTCCAGGTTCAGGTCGAAATCATCCACCCGGCTGGAAAGCTTGGCGGCAAAGTAGTAGCGCAGGTATTCCGGGCCCAGGTGGTCCAGGTAGGTGCGCGCCTTGATAAAGGTACCGCGGGACTTGGACATCTTGGCGCCGTTCACGGTGACGAAGCCGTGGCTGTAGATGGCAGTGGGTTTGCGCAGGCCGGCACCGTCGAGCATGGCGGGCCAGAACAGGCCGTGGAAATTGATGATGTCCTTGCCGATGAAATGGTACAGCTCGGCGGTGGATTCCTTGCCCCAGTAGTCGTCGAAGCTCAGGCCTTCGCGGTCGCAGTAGTTCTGGAAGCTGGCCATGTAGCCGATGGGGGCATCCAGCCAGACGTAGAAAAACTTGCCCGGGTAGCCGGGAATTTCGAAGCCGAAGTAGGGGGCCTCGCGGGAGATATCCCAGGGCTGCAGATCTTCGATCCATTCCTGCAGCTTGTTGGCCACCTGTTCCTGCAGGGCGCCGGAGCGGGTCCACTCGCGCAGCAGCGACTCGAACTTGGGCAGATCGAAGAACAGCTGGGTAGTTTCCTTTTCCACCGGTGTGGCGCCACTCACGGAGGAGTAGGGCTTGATCAGGTCCGCCGGGGTGTAAGTGGCGCCGCACACTTCACAGTTGTCGCCGTACTGGTCTTCGGACTTGCACTTGGGGCAGGTGCCCTTGACGAAACGGTCCGCCAGGAACATGCCTTTCTGCGGATCGTAGAGCTGGGTAATGGTTTTCTCGACGATATAGCCGGCGTCTTTATTACGCTGGAACACCATTTCCGAGAGCGCGCGGTTTTCCGGGCTGTGGGTGCTGTAGTAGTTGTCGAACCGGATCTGGAAGTCGGCGAAGTCCCGTTCATGGTCCGCTTTGACTTGCGCAATTTGTTGCTCCGGGGTGATGCCGTTTTCTTCCGCCTTGAGCATGATGGCGGTGCCATGGGCATCGTCGGCGCACACGTAGATGCACTGCTCACCGCGCAGTTTCTGGAAACGGACCCAGATATCGGTCTGGATGTATTCCAGCAGGTGGCCCAGGTGAATGGGGCCATTGGCGTAGGGAAGGGCACTGGTCACCAGGATTTTGCGGGGCGTGTCACTCATGG
>Ga0208184_100204_pt1 | contig 13798 bp, 8 predicted proteins | sample Virmet3651_4511_FD_185736 | JGI IMG/M metagenome (GOLD analysis project Ga0208184, IMG submission 185736) | Marine viral communities from the Southern Atlantic ocean transect to study dissolved organic matter and carbon cycling - metaG... | ecosystem: Environmental > Aquatic > Marine > Oceanic ... | reverse complement strand
CCGGCATTTTATTGTCCTTCCGTTTTTCGGGCCTATAGCTCAGCTGGTTAGAGCAGTCGACTCATAATCGATTGGTCCCAGGTTCAAGTCCTGGTGGGCCCACCAATTCTTTCAGCGCATTCCCCCCTGTGTGGCGTGAAGCATAACTTGTCTGAAACTGACGACTTATGCTTCACATGCAGCATAAAGCGACAGCAGTACCTTTATTTTCAATATGTTATGCAGCCACACACAAAGAAAAGGCGCCTCATTCTGAAGCGCATGCGCACCATTTTTTAAGAGAAAGCTCCCTTAGATACCCTCTTTATCGGATCTATAAAAGAACCGAACTCAAATATCGCTTCGCGGCCCGTTCAATCACCCTTCTAGACAGCCCTGAAGAATGCATCAATGTTCGAACAGCTGCTTTGATTGAGAGACTTTCACCCGCCGAACTCCTCTCCGAAAAGAAAATGCCCACAAGCTCATCAGCCATACGGTCCCCCCTGGCCCTTTCATCTGCCAAATACAACTGTTTACGCTTATGAGCAATCTCAACCAGTGCAGGCCACCGATGTCGTATATACCCATGAGACACCCCTACCTCTGCAGCTATGCCCTTGAGGGATAGGGGAGGCTCATGCTTACTAACAACCGCCATTACCTTCTTCCTCAGACTCTCGTGATCACGGCCGGAAACACGCCGTGCAGACAACCACATTCCCTCAGTAGAAGCTTCATCATTGAACAGAAGCCCTTGCGCTACAGGGTAAGGCTCCCCAAGTAGCACTCCCATTAAAGGAACGCGCGCAGCATGGCAAAACTGCACGATGCGATACATCGTGGGAATGTTTCGCGGCTCATTGAGATATTGAGTAAAGTTTGCATTACTGCGCACATTTTCCTCCCACTTTTTAAACGCTGCAATTCCGCCAAACTCTTTATCTACGACTGAACGAAGAGCCGCATGAACTCTTCCCCATGGCAGCCTCTCTCCTCTCGAAATGAGACAAACCAGATCTTGGAAGTCATAGGCGAAAGGAGTCAAATCACTCTCTAGCGCACTTCTTCTAAGCTCATAAAGTGATGCGCCGCACAGCCGGCACTTGGATAGCGGCTCAATGCGATATGCAGAGTCCTGAGCCCCTTTGCAATACCCACACCTAGACTCTAAAAGAGTCCAATGTCTCATGCAGACCTTCAAAGGGTATATTTGCCATATCAACCTTAGGTATGGCTCCCCACCACATTCAACATCTTCCCGGAAACAATCAGGACACCACCTTACAGGCCCCTGATATAGATTGTGGAAGCCTGAAGGCATTCCCTCTACAACCGGATTTAATACAGCCCCGCGTATCCTCCTTTCACCCACCAACACCTCCGTAGCGTGGATAAATTGCCTAGTACCAACCCCAGGCCTACTGAATGAAGCCAGGGCTCCAATCATATGCACTCCTTTGTAACCACAACCTGATTCGTGCATGAGATGCTTGATATGTAAATCCATCACCTCTTTTAAACGTGCCGGACTCAATCCATGAGCTTTCCCTAATCTAAAAGCGAATGATGCACATGATTCAACGTGCTCTGTTCCGCATCCGATCAGGCGAATTGGAGAAAAAGTCGTCATGAGACACCGCCTCTTTTCCCCTCCTCACTGAGTGCATCTATTCTTCTCGGCTTTCTTTGAAACGGTTTACTTTGGGGGACTTTATTATTTAGGCCTCTCACATCAGGTGAGAATTCGCGCTGCATATTAAAGAATCGGTTACCAATTTCTGCCTCCTCCAGCAGAGCAGCCAGCTCACCATCTGGTCTGAGCGCAGAATTTATTGCTTCAGCCGAAATGAAAGATTGCCTTCTGGATACGCAATATACTATGCAGCGACGGAGGATATTTATTAGCTTACCAACAGATCCAAGAGTTTTTTTTCGCAAAAAAACAGTTAACTCTCCATTATGGTTAAGGTCAGAGATACCAGGAATTAGCTGACCGTATGCCGAAATAATTCGGTGAAACTCATCCAAATCCTCCTTTGTATCCCTGTAGTAATGTAAATGCACATATCGTGATCGCCTGCTCAGATGACCAGATCTAGATATCACCTCAAGAACCTTATAACTAGCGCTCAAAACAAGTACAGTCCCTGTCTCATCAGCAAACCTCTTCCATTGATCCATAATAGGATCAGTGGCCGTAATAGATTTACCTGAATATTGGACGTTTTGTGCCTCGTCAACCATCACGAACCGGGTATTCCGAGATTTCATATTACAAGCCAACTTAGCCTGCAATTGACTATTACTTAACCTGTTTAACTTGACAGAAAATCGCTCAGGAATAGTTTCACCATCAGGTCCAAGAACATCCGGAGCCTTGACAGCCCTAAGTAATCTTCTCGTCATTTCCTTTGCATCGTATTGCCCCCTAACCGATGTATTAGGAGCCAGAGCATAAATTGCGGGAACTGAACCTTCGCAGCAAACTCGGTTGTACTGGTCCATAACCTCATGAACAATTCTTGTCTTCCCTGCACCTGAAACGCCAGTTAAAACCAATATTTCACCCGGTGCAGCAAACTCGAGGTGAGTCTGAAATTCTCTCTTTGCCCTCACATAGTGAAAATGATCCAGACACTTTGCATTCAAGATCTCATTTATTTCAGCCCACGAAGTATCTTTCATGAATCACCACCAACGTCCTCAGAACCCCAATCACGAAAATCAAGAAAATCGTCATTCCTTGGCCTGTAATTCACCTTCTCAGCATCGCTCATTGCCAAAGACGAAGCAGATCGCTCCTCATCGAAGGTTTTCTGGGCTCTGGCTATCTCCAGCATCGACCGCTCATAAGCTGCCCTACGGGCATTGTTTCCACCAGACACCCAGAGATTGATTGCTTCTTTCTCCATTTCTGGCTGACAAATGAATCTTTGATATGAAGGAGCTTTGGCTACCAACCAGCTTTTTCCGACAAAGACGTAGATTGTGTAAGGATCTTCAGGCTCGATACGAACAGACAGTTGCTTCCGAAGAAGACCAGGATCCGACAGATCTGCACACCAGTAGTGCATGCCATTAATTTTTATTCCCCTTTTTCTGCAAAAGGAGAATTTTCTTAGATCAATCGCTGTGTCAAAAATGAATTTCTGGTCATACTTAACGGGAATTCCAGCAAGCTCAAAATTTAAGGGGTCTTCCTTGAACATGCTGCGAGGCGACCTGTGGCGAGTGCCATGCGGCCTAGAGTTCCTTATGTCGACAAATTTAGTTATCTCTTCTAGTAACCCAAGAGGCGTCAACTCTGCCATATTCGATGGGTCGTACTTACGGTCCACACCCCTTCTGTTTGCTATTTGCTCCACATAACCGGGTCTTCCTTGAAGCCAGTTACTGATAAACTCCTTAAAGAAACGCTCAACTTCTGCCCCGTTTCTACTATCCCTGGCTGGAGCCAGATACTTAACCACCCCAAGATGGGCAAGAAGCGCATCATGATAGACTGAAGTAAAATCAGCCCCCCTGTCCGTTCGTATCGCGAGCGGAATTCTCCCCCATTGACGTGCACATCTACGAATTAGAACACCAGTATTCAGAGAACTTGGTGCCCGTAGAGACAAGTACCATGCAAGTACGCCTTGAGACGCTCGATCCACCATTGCGCTCAACCATAGTCGCCCCGTTATTTTAATGTCCCCATATCTCAATACCTGCGAGGAAAGATCAATGTAAAAATGGTCAATTGTCGCCTCATAGAAAGCAATTGACGGCTTTATATTTCTAGTCTCAATCGGAGAAGCAGGTTTCTCATGATTGGCAGCCCCTCTACCTTTCTGTGCTCTGGCAACTTTTACCGGGTCAAGAGTACTCAGGTACTTATAGAATGTGTTTTTAGATACTGCTGGTAGGTCTCGGTGGGCATCCTCAGCCCGAATCCTGTACCCGTAATAAAGGTGTGCTCTCTTTTTAGGTGAAGGGACCATATAATGCTCATCAACATAGCTTTCCATGAAGACCCTGACTTGATCAGGAACTTTAGCCGTCCTGTTACCTTTTTTATTGTGTTGCGGGGCCAATGACATCAATGGGGAGAGCCCGTTTCGTTCGCCTTCGATTACGGCCTTCTTATATCTGTAATAACGCCGAGTCCTCGCAGATGCAGGAACAGATCTCATCCATTCCAATCTTTCCTGGGCAACGTTCATTTGCTCAGGAGACAGATTGGAAACAGCCTTAGTGATATCAGAACCAGCTACTAAAGAAGAGGCTTCTACACCGCACTCTGATAAGCAAGCACCTACTGTTTGACACAAACTGACTACAGCAGTTTGGGTTACATCAAGAAGACATTTGGATATAGGTGAATAAACGACCCCAAACGCGATCAGTTGGTAAATAGCCAAAGGATCCTTTAAACCAACAGCCTTTAACGCATCATCGATGGTAACAATCGCTGACTGCTTAAGAATGTCCAGAAGGTGCATTACCTCTCTATCCGTTAGGACCCTAGGCCGCTGCGAAGCCGCACTTAGAAGTCTCAAGTTATACATCCTCATTTGCCCCTGGTCGTCAGGCGTTACTACCTGATGAAGGATTCCAAGGCTCGAAAAGTACCGCTTAGCCGGCAGATGAACAGGCATACCTTCATCCCAAACCCATTCGTCAGGTTTCTCCTCACAGTACTTCCTCACCGCGTCTATAGACTTCACCTCTATGACATGAATTACTTCATTTTTTCGCATGAGAAAGTCTGGAGTGTATTGAACAGTTTGAGGTCGCCCATTTTTAGCAACCTTCCTAATCAGAACGGGCTCCGGCTGCGAGTAAAACGCCGCCACATCAGGATCTAGTTCCATCGTAATTGCTGCAACATGCTCCAAGGATGATTCACACCTTATTAAGCAGCCCATCTTTTTTGATGGATGCCCTACAACCTTATTCCCTGCGGCTTTGATCCCCGTCCAGCGTGAGGGAGGTGCACCCTCTACTCTCCTGTAGTACTCAAGCCCAGCCTCGGTAAGCCCCACCACTATCGAATCACTGCCGCCGTATGTTTTTGAGCTCATATCAGCACCTTTCTTCGGGCCGAACGGCCCCCTTCACCCGTTGCCGGGTGTGAGAATTTAGAACGAGACCGACCCTGCGTCGGTAATCGCACTATTGACATGGGGAAAGATTAGGGGAGAAAATGGCAAGCACTCGATTCAATGTAGTGCCGGGCCCTAGTTCCAGCTAGGGTCCATTCCTCCCCTTAGAAAACTCTCTTCATACAACACTCCTTACATCATCCGCTCCGCGGCTCAAGCCATGGCAACAGCGCCAAAGTTAGTTAACTTTTAATTTCTACAGAACAGATCGAAGTGTTCAAGGATAATTTTTCTTTTTCGGGCAAATTATTTTTATCTCAATATCGCCTGTTAAATTTGATCCTTCGTCACCTATAAGATTGACCCATCAAAGTTAGTATTATCGATATTAATTGACTAATAGAGTGAAAAATATCATGCCCCAAAAGCGTTCATTTTTTACTATCCTCCCCGACAATCCGGAGGAACTTATTCAACTTAGGACAAGTGAGTCACTTTGGAAATTGGTAGGCTGGGCCTCTGATGAAGAGATAGTATTCCGCATTGAAGGAAGATCACTAATTCTTGAGCCAAGAGGACACCAAGAAACTTTACTGCTTGAATTGCTAAGGGGAGCAACTCCCAACAAATGCCAGCTAGACTAGATAAAATCTGCAATGCCAATCTTCAGTTTTAATCTTCCACGTCAAAACAATTGGCAATGAAACGATCGACTTGAACACGCGAATGAGCCTCGAATGTCAGCCATCGCGTAGACAGGCCTTTCTGCTTGGCACCAGAAGAGGAAACATTTCCCTGGCCAGAAATGAATAATCAGTCTCACCCCCCCCTTACCGCAACGATCGTATCTCTAATGGCAGCAACGGATTGAGTACTATTGAGTACTCGCCGCTTCTGCCTGGCTCAGTTTGTTGACTCCATACCAGCCCTCGATCTCCAGCACTCACCCACCGTAGATCCGAGCCTTGGCTCTATGAAGCCTCATACTTATCCGCTCACTTAGCCGAAAAACCGATCAATCCAAATTCTTTCTTCCCTCCACACCCCCTTCCAGCCAACTGCGACCACTTTCACATTTTTAACCCCCCACTGATGTAGATATGCTTTTTTCAAAGGTGTAGAATTCACCCTAGCCCAAACCAAAAAAGCAAACAATCTATATATATCAGGTACTTATGAGCGATTCGGAAGAATTAAAGATGTTTCATGACGATTTCGCCCAGATCCTTCGGCTCGCCTTGAGCAACCAGCCGGAAGATGTGCGCCTCTATGCTGCAAGACTTGTTCGGAGATATAGGACATCCCATCCTGAACTGGCAAAAGAAATAGAGACCCACCTCCGAAGCAAACAGCCCAGAGGGCACAGTACGTTCAGAAAAAACACACACTCAACCCCCTCGCAGCCCCTACCTGTGGATGACGAATCTAGACTGTCTCTACTCAAGACCGTCACAGGCAAACCTGCCCACGACCCTTTGCTATCTGAAGAGGTAAAACAGTCCATCTCTCAGCTAATTCACGAACGGAAAAACATAGGGACACTAGAAAAGGCCGGCCTGACCCCCACAAGATCCGCGATTTTTGTTGGCAAACCTGGCCTAGGAAAAACTCTTACATCGCAGTGGTTGGCATCTCAGCTCGATATGCCCCTTTATGTTCTTGATCTCACAGCTGTAATGAGCAGCCTATTGGGAAGGAGCGGCAGCAATCTCCGGGCAGCGTTAGATTACGCAAAACGCTCTCCCTGCATTCTCCTCCTTGATGAGATTGACTCAATTGCCAAAAAGCGCAGTGACGAGAGCGACATAGGCGAGCTCAAGAGGCTTGTAACTGTGATATTGCAAGAAGTAGAGGACTGGCCAGCCTCCGGCCTACTTCTTGCCGCAACCAACCATCCAGAGCTTATAGATCCTGCATTATGGAGAAGGTTTGACCAAGTTGTTCCTTTCTCACTACCAAATAACGAACAAATATTAAACTCTCTCAACTCGTTCTTGGGGGAAGACAAAAAGAGGTTTGAGAAATGGATCGAGATACTTGGCTTTGTTTTTGATGGCTACTCGTATAGCGACATTCAAAGAGAGACAAACAAGCTGCGCAGATCTTTAGCCTTAAATCTCAACACAGAAATTGAACTCATAGAAAGGCTTGTTCAAAGCCATTCACCCAATCTTGACCAAGCAAAAAAGATTGATCTGGCTGTTATGCTTCACGAAAGAACGAGATTATCCCAACATAAAATATCGTCGCTGACGGGCGTCAGCCGAGACACCATCCGAAAACACTCAAAAAACTCTAGAAGCAAAAGCCCACTAACTTCAAGGAGGATAGTTAAGGCATGAGCAATACAAATTTCCTGATTGGTCGCGGAGAGTTACTTACCCACGATATTAAGGGCCCCAAGATCAATCCATCAAAGGCAGATGCCTACACTCTTCCAGAAGCGAGGGCGAGGCTAACTCCGCAGATCATAGCGACTTCCGAGGAACTTAATAAGCTACCTATCGATGCCTGCCCTGGTGGCTTTGCGGTAGCCAGATTCACTATGAATCCCAGCTACATAGCCAAATCCTTTTTCCCTAACGCTCTTCTAAGAAGAGCCGGGCTCGAATCTGTAGGCAGCAGAACAAGAAAAATCACACCAGAGAAATGGACAAAGAAGGGACCTCCTTCTGAAACAGCCACAACAGAAATTTTTGTAGCAGGCCGACGCTCTTCATTTTCTGACCTAGCCTTGCTGACAAGCCAAGTAGAAGACGGTTCTCCAGAGAGTGCCGATCTGACAAGAATTGAGCAAGTCGAGCCTTTTCTTCCTGAAGAAAGGTTTTTTGACTATGGAGACCCCGCAAATTTTTATTATGAGGTGGGAATTCATCTTCTCCCAAGCCTTCCAGATACACTAGTAAAGCAATCCTTTAAAAAATACGCCCAAGAGGTTGGAGCCTCAATATTTGAAAACTACAACTTCACAGCCGGAAATCTTTGGTTTGTTCCCGTTAAGTGCAACCACGAGCAAACATTAGCCCTTTCAAAATTTTCTTTTATTCGAGTTATTAGACCAATTCCAAAGTTGAGGGGGATGCGCCCTACACAGCGAGCGGTAGGAACAATGGCATCTTGCTCATTGCCAGCAGAGCAACCCTGGTCATCTGAGCCCAAAGTAGCTGTACTTGATGGGGGACTACCAAATAACCATGGGCTCGATCTATGGCTAAATAATAACTACGTCATGGATACAGCTGTCCCTCCTCTTGTAGAGGGACCGGACCATGGCCTAGCCGTCACCTCATCGCTTCTTTTCGGACCAATCACTCCTGGCAAAACGGCAAATAGACCCTATTCTTATGTTGATCATATAAGAGTTCTCGATGGTGGCTCTGCCACAGAAGACCCATTAGAACTTTACAGAACCTTAGGGCATGTTGAAGAAGTCTTACTTTCAAAGCGATATGAATTCGTAAACCTAAGTTTAGGCCCAGACCTCCCGATTGAAGACACAGAAGTACACTCTTGGACATCCGTCATTGACGATTTGCTCAGCGACGGCGACACTTTCATGACTGTTGCAGTCGGCAATAACGGTTTGAATGACCGCTCATCAGGAAATGCGCGAGTTCAAGTCCCATCTGATTGTGTAAATGCTGTTTCCGTTGGCTCTAGTTCGAACGTGGGTGATGACTGGGAAAGAGCTCCCTACAGTGCTATTGGACCAGGAAGAAGTCCCGGCATCGTAAAACCAGACCTCATGGCATTCGGAGGCACCACCAATCAATATTTCCACGTTCTTTCACAAGGCAGCAGCGGCACCATTAGTCCTCAGCAAGGAACCAGTTTTGCTGCTCCATACCTATTAAGAACAGCCGTAGGCGTAAAAGCGATAATGGGCTCAAGCTTAACCCCCCTCGCAATCAAAGGGCTACTCGTCCATGCAGCAGATCCCTTATCCCACGACAAATCAGAAGTTGGCTGGGGAAAGGTGCCAGAAGACATCATGCAGATTGTTAGCTGCTCCGACGGAGTTGCACGAATTGTTTATCAGGGAGAACTCAAGCCAGGGAAGTACCTCCGTGCTCAGCTCCCAGTACCTGATGGAGGCTTGACCGGGAACATTAAACTTAAGGCGACATTTTGCTATGCATCACCTACTGACCCCCAAGACTCTGCTTCATACACCAAAGCCGGCCTCAAAGTAACGTTCCGCCCCAATGTGAATAAAAAGAAGAATCCTAAACAGAAAAGTGCAGACACCCGTACCTTCTTCGAGCAAAAGAGTTTTGCAACCGAAGATGAACAAAGGGCTGACTCAGGAAAATGGGAGACTGTACTCCATGGGATGCAAACCATGAGAGGGAAAGGACTGGAGGAGCCGGTGTTCGATATACATTACAATGCAAGAGAAGCAGGCGGACCAGCATCTTCCGCTCACAAAATCACTTATGCATTGATTATTACTGTCGAAGCCCCTAAACACCCAGACTTATACAACGATATTCTTAGAACTTATGCAAAAGCACTTGTTCCCATCCAACCGCAAGTCAGCATTCCTGTTCGTGTATAGATGCCATGCACGTATAGGAGTCTCGAAGGGGGGCTCCCCCCCTCTCTTCAGTGGCGCGGCTGCAGTTTAGACAGCTCTTCCCTCGGCTGCGGCATGCTCACTCAGACGCACCATTGCATTATAGGATCTTGAGGTTAGCGCACTTAGCAGAGCAGTCCTCGCAGGCCTCCCAAATACCCAAGAATGCCGGACTCGCTACGTCGCATAAATGCAATTAATTGTGCCTTTAGGGATAGTCCAATTTCTACTCGCTCAACACTCTTAGCCTCAATCTAGATTAATCTAGGCTGCCTTACCCATTTCTGCGTACACGACGGCCATTTTTCTAGTGTCCTAATACAGGAGCCGCTCAAGACATAGGCAAAGACAACCAAACCAGCGAGCCCCATTGCAAAAAACTATAATTGGCACATTTATGAGACATTGAATTTTAACCTGCTTGCGCATATAGTGCGCCGTGTGTGGGTAAAGCCTGAGCAAGTCGCGACGCGTACAACGTATCGTAAGCGCTCTGTAAGAGCGTCGATCTCAGGGGCCACACACCTAATTCATTGATCTCCCACAGAATAAGAAGCACAGGAAGTGCCTGACGTCACAATTGCATTAGATGAAAGCGGAGATCTTGGTTGGAGTTTCGATTCTCCATACCGAGCAGGCGGCTCAAGTCGGCACCTAACCATCGCTAGCATTCTCTACCCTCAAGCCAAAAACCAACATCCCAAACGCTTGATTAAGAAGCTTTACACTAAATTTGAGTGGGATCCCAAAAAGGAAATTAAGTGGGCAGATATGTCTGCGGATCAAAGAATCGAGTTTGCTGAAAAACTCAGAACTCTTGTAACCACGCACACCGACATCAAACTGCTATCTATCACAGTAAAAAAAGAAAAGGTACAAGAGCACATTCGAGGTGACGGCAACAAGCTATACAATTACATGATTGGCCTTTCACTGCTGAATGAGATGAAGAATCACGCCAGTGTACTTTTCATTCCTGACCCCCGATCAATCAAGGTCAAGAGCGGCAACAGTATGCATGATTACCTCCAAACCAAACTTTGGTTTGATAAAGGTGCAAAGACTATCCTCACGACCAACCCTCTCGAAAGTCATTCATGTAAACCTATCCAAGTCGCGGACATGCTCTCAGGTATTGTTCAAAACCACTTTGAGGATGGGAATAGCGATGCCTGGAGAGTATTGGAACCCCATGTGCAAAGCAGAAAGCTCTTTTTTTAATCCCGAACTTCCAACACTCTAAGTCCGGCTTGAACTAAAAACCACTAAATAGCAACTTCCCAAGTAACACTAAGAGCACCGTCTATTCACGTATAATAGGTTTGCCCGCTTAATTGCTGCAATTCCAACTCCCAGCCCTTACCCGCCGACCTGCTTAATCAGATGAAGCATGTCATGGCACGAGCCTTAGATTACGTTACATTATCTAAGAGGGCGAAGGCATTTCAGGCACAGAAGAATGTGGACTTTTCCACCAAGAAAAGGCTTGAAGCAATTGCAACCAATTGAAACTTCTGGCGTTGACAGCTTATGCTTCACAGTACTGTCTACTTATGCTTCACCCCACACCCTGTGGCGTAAAGCATATGTTGTCCCAAACTGGCAACTTGTACTTCACATGCCGCATCAAATGACCCCCGCAGTTTTTGACAGGAAATAGCCCGTCTATAGAAAGAAAAAGCGGCCCCATCTGAACCGCTTATATTTCCTTGATCACCTTATCGGCTGGAAGCGCATCAGATCATCAATACTGGGCGGCGTCCGGAACTCGGGGAAAAGGGGTACAGGTGAAAACAGTTCAGGCCAGTGTTCTTCGCTGGGCGCAAACTCCATGACAATACGCGTCTGCAGCACATGGCCATCATCCGGGTCGCCTTCGCGCCTCTGCACGGTGATCTTCGCCGGCGCGCCCTGTCGGTAGGAGACCAGCGTTCGCTCCCAGGGTACGTCGGACTCACCAAAAAATTGGTCAACCTGCTTCAATTTCCCATCGTTGTAGTAACCGTACCTAAGCACTATCGAACCAAGGTAGCCGACTTCGTAGAGCCTGCCGTTGCTATCATAGTGATAAGCCTCAAGAGCCTCTTGTTGATCGTCTTCTGTGCCCCAAATCCCGTCTTCCCCGTATGAGCTTCGAACCTTGGCCGTCACTTGTTCTGACGCATTGAAGAGATAGGACTCGTAATCCCTCCCCGATTCAGGACCGGCATCGGCGGTGCCGGGATGGACGATCACGCGGTCAGTCAGGCGAGTGGCGGTGTAGTTGTACAAGTCTGCGGTCGTTGAGCCCTTGTAGCGTTGAACATCCTGTTCCACGCTGTCACCCAGGTAGCGATATGACCGTGTTTGTCGGGCAGAAGAGCATCCCCTCAGCAGCTTGAGCGAGACAGCAATGGGATCAGCCTCCATGCAATACTCATCGAGCACCGCCGTCCAGACGCTATCGGCAGCGAGGTCAATGCTCAGAGGGCGTTGCTCGGCATCAAAGCTGACGGTATTGGTCTGCGTGTGATCGACGATGGCGGGCAGATCAGGCTCATCCACCGTGGTGAGGTCGATATCAGAGGTAAATTCTGACAACGCCAATATCTCGGCAACCGTTGTGTCCAGGCCGACAAATTCGTAGTCGATCACCTCCGTTGCAGTCCCGCCAAAATGCTCAAGGTCGGCATTAATGAGGTAACTGTAAGCAAAGTCCAAGCCAGGCATGAACAGGCCGGTTACGTAACCTGACTCTTGCTGCAGTCGTCGACCGTTACGTACCGGGCATTTCATCGGGCCGTTATTCGAAAGGCCTAAAGCTGCCAGTCCAGTCGCTCCCGTAGGCGATCTAGCCATGCCGAGAAAATACAGGTCCGGATAACGCAGCAACGGGGTCGGCGCCGACATGTACTGGCACTGAAGATAAGGATGCGATGTATCATCCTCGGTATCCCAGGCCATGTCAGGCCCAACAGAGTGCAGCTGCACGTTGATCGTGAGTTCATCGGGATATTGGAACTGCATACGCGCCACCTGCGCGCCGTCAGCGTCATAAAACCAGGCCCGGGTTGGTACGCTGCTCGTGGTTTCCGTGACAGCATCGCCACGGGATGAAGAGCCTCCCCCACAGCCCGTCGCCATCAAGGCGACCAGGCATGCCAGGCTATAGCGCATTGTTGTTGTCATAATGCTATCCAAGAGATTTCAGGCTAAGTAGCAGCCTACTGATGGCCGCCAGAAGCGATATCATTCTAATCGCAGCACCGCCTTATCAATACGGTGACGCGCATCCAGTTTTATTTTTCCCCGACCGCATAATAATCCAGTAGCTCGAAACTATCATTTTCGCCGCAACAGGATCTGGCGTGGGCAGCCCACAGGCTGCAATGAGACCACCTGCTTAAGTGGTATAAGGCAAGATCTGTCTGGCGGGACGGCCGGCGAAGCACCACTGAACCACGGCCTCCCCACACATCAGCAAGTGGACTATTGCGCTATATTCATGAGCCCTCACTGGCAGAGCGCAGCCGCCCCACCATCGTGACGACAGCAAGCACCATGGCGCCTGCCACCAGCCCGCCAATCAGGTTTACCAGTAACGGCACCAACCAGGACACTGCACTAACCATTTCCTGGAGGTGGTGAATCCAGTCATGGGAACCGGGAATGCCGTGGACCAGGATGCCACCCCCCACCAGAAACATGGCAGCAGTACCAACCACGGACAAAGTCTTCATCAACCAGGGGGCGAGAAACAGGATACCTTTGCCCAGGGCAATTCGCGCCCCGGCGCCAGATGCCTGGGGATCCGTCTTTGCCAGGTACAGGCCGGCGTCATCCAGCTTCACGATGCCGGCAACCAGACCGTAAACGCCGATCGTCATCAATACGGCAATGGTACAAATTGCCGCAACCTGAACACCAAAAGTCGCCGACTGTACCGCCCCCAATGAAATCACAATGATCTCGGCGGACAGGATAAAGTCGGTGCGGATAGCGCCCTTGATCTTCTGCTTTTCAAACGCCACCAGGTCCACCGCCGGGTCGGCAACCGCTTTCAGGGTTTCCCGATGCTCATGTTCCTGTTCTTCCTTGTGAAAGAACTTATGCACCAGCTTTTCGCAACCTTCGTAACAAAGGAAGGCGCCGCCTATCATCAGCAACGGCGTAA
>Ga0208184_100183_pt1 | contig 15237 bp, 11 predicted proteins | sample Virmet3651_4511_FD_185736 | JGI IMG/M metagenome (GOLD analysis project Ga0208184, IMG submission 185736) | Marine viral communities from the Southern Atlantic ocean transect to study dissolved organic matter and carbon cycling - metaG... | ecosystem: Environmental > Aquatic > Marine > Oceanic ... | reverse complement strand
CCTCGATGGAAATCGCCGCCGTGGGCGGCGATCAACTCGGCCGCTCGGGCCTCACCGGTCTCGTCGACACCAAGTTCGCCGAGCGCTTCGGCGGGGCGGCGCTAATTTCCGTGATCGGTGCGGCACCTGCCGTTGCTGCGGAAAGCGCCAACAACGAAACCACCAGCATCGTCCTGGGCGATGTCGGCAGCGATCTGCAGGACGCAGTCGGTTCGGTCATCGCCGACCAGGTGTCGATCGCGCCCACGATTTATGTCGATCAGGGCGCCTCGGTCACCGTGCTCGTGGACCGGGATGTGGTGATCTACTGATGGATCAGGCGTCGCCAGCCTCCTACCTCGAGCGGTATCTTGACCCGTTCCGCGACCTTCTGCGCCGTGACGACGTGGTCGAGATCGCGATCAACCCGGATGGCAAAGTCTGGCTCGAGGTGGCGGGGGACGCCACCATGCGCCACGAAGGCCAGACCGTGGACCGGACCACCGCGCTCAACATGGCCCAAACCATCGTCGGTGACGCCAAGGCCCGCGTCTCTGAAAAGAACCCGCTCGTTTCCGGCAAGGTAGAATATGCGGGCCGCCCCCTCCGGGTCCAGGTCGCCGTGCCGCCCGCCATCGATCGCGGCGCCTCGATCACCATCCGTCTCTTCGCTTCGGGCAGCGTCCGGGACTACGCCCCGGCCTATCTCTTCGGCAAGGCCGTCTCGCTCGACGCGCTCCGCGCCGAGAAGATGAAGAACATTGCCAGTCTGGCGGGGGAGAACCTTGAGGCCGCGCTGCAAACCCTGGTCGAGGCACGGCTCAATGTCCTGATCAGCGGAGGCACCTCTACCGGCAAGACCACCTTCGCCCGCCACCTCCTGACGCATGTGAGCGAGCACGAGCGACTGATCACTATCGAGGACGCCTTCGAGCTCTTTCCCGGGCAGCCCAACACCGTCGCCCTTCTGGCCGACCGCGGTGCCGGTTCACAACGTAGCGCCAACGCCCTCCTGCAGGCCTCCCTCCGCATGCGCCCCGACAGGATCATCGTCGGCGAATTGCGCGGGGCCGAGGCCCTGACATATCTCGAAGCGATCAACACCGGCCATGGCGGATCGGTCTCAACCATCCACGCCGAAACCGCCGAACTCGCCATCGACCGGCTGGCGATCATGGTTCTGCAGGCTGGCACACCGCTGACCTTCGCCGAGGTGCGGGAATACATCCGGAAATCCATCGATGTGATCGTGCAGCTGGGACGGGCCGAGGGGAAACGGGGGATTACGGAGTTCTATCTGCCTGGAAGCAGAAACCAGCCGCGGCCTTGAGGCTCGTTAGCAGAACTGGGTCTCCGGAACCATAATGCGTGGGCACTGCTGATGTCATAGTACTTTAGGCGGTTTCGGCATCTTTCCCCGTCGAAAACGGAACAATCTTGCATAGCGAACACAGGTTCACTCGCGGCTCAGCCTTACCCTCAGTCAATCTTTCAACTGAAGGTTCCTTGCCGGCCATCAGGTCTGAAACCGCCAACATGAAAGCATCCTTGTCGGCTGCTTGCATTGCTCCACGGGCACCTTCAAATCCGCAGTTCAACGCCGCCGCCGCTTGCCCTCTTCGAAGTGCGTCAGAGATTAACCTCGGCGTCCAGGATACAGGGTTCATACTGCCCTGGTTGCCAAGTTCACTCAAAAGTATTGCGGTACACCAATCACCTGAACCTGCCGCATCAAGAAAATATGGCGCCTCGAAAGCATCAAGTTCGAACCAATCCCAGCCAAGGCGAAATTCCAAGCCTCGCGGTCCTAAGGTTTGAATGATGAGATTTGGCCCAGTGAGATCACGGATTTCATTGATGTGACCGAGCCTATCTTCGGCAAACTTTAGGACGTGACAAACATCTATTGCCTTTTGAAATTGGCTCTCATCCCCTATGGAAGACGGCTCAAAGAGGACTAGACCTCCACTTTCGCGTACCCAAGAGGCAAGCTTCAGGGCGCTCGGAGACACGCGGTCAAAGAAAAAGATATCGGGAACGCAATCACTATCCAATACCGGCTGGATTTGCCGGATCGTCGTTGATCTGAACCTTGGAAGCCAGCCACCGCAATCCGGGCAAGTCAACACATAACGATGTGACCTGTGGCCTTCAGCATCTACCTTGAATTTCTGAACGACAACTGGCGTGGAGACCGACTGTTCCTGCCATACAAAGTCAGTCTTAACGCCGTCGAACTGAAGGTCGTGAACAACGAAGTCTCCCGGTTCATCACATCCAAGTCGCGCCACAGGAAACGAATCCCAACCCAGCCAGCTCAACAAGGCCATAACATTTCCGCACGAACCGCCTGCCGAAGCAAAGGTCGCCTCGAGGCCCTCCACAACATCCATGGCCACGAAGCCTGTTCCCATGGCCCGTAACCTGATGGCTTCCTGTTTCTTGTCGTCGATCATCGTTCCCAGTCCCCACGAAGCCACATAGATGAGAGCTGGTACTCCGTGTCTGATTCTATGACAGGATCGGAGTAGTCTGCTGTTTCTACATACAAAACACCCACTGACATACGATCTCCTGCGATAGCCCCGTACCTATGGTCATAGCACGCCAACAAGGCGCCGACCGATAAAAGCTTGGAAGATAGTGGTGACACGAAAGCCTTGCAACCGCCAAGTTCGCTCAGTGCCCGCCGATACCGGTCCATGGCGGCAAATATCTGCTTGTAAGCTTCGAACGGATTATACTCTGATGCTCTTAGAATGTTGCCTGGTTCGACTTGGAACTCTTCGAACAAGAGTTGCCGATGCTCTCGAATGATCTCGTCTCCGCGTCGTGGTTCTCTAGTTGGAAAAGGGATCACGGGGCAAATCTCGTCAGGGTTCAATTTGTCTCGGATGCGCGACAGCCTAATTCCTTGCTGTTCGCCGAGCACCGGAAACCATACCCGAGGAATCTGATCGGTCGATTCACTATCAAGCTGCCCGCCAAAACCGATCACGTTGGTGACGTCATCACGGAGCGTACCTCGCGCGGCGCCGATGTCAGCCGACACGCTCTCGGCGGTCGTCACATGGAGATTTACGTCCGGTCCATCTACACTCATTTTGTCAAGCTCGTGGAGCAGAGATGCGACCGCCGTTAGCGCCACCATCCTGGGCATAGCGCTGATATCCACCACAACGTCAGTATACACGTCCAAAGAGCCCGCAGTACGCAATGCCTGCCGCACGTTTCTAGAAGTGGCGTTACCTTGCCCAGAGCGTCCGAGTGACACCTCAATCTCGTGAATTTTCGATGCGCCGACCAAAGCTTCAAGTTTTTTAACATTGTCGAGCGTGAGCTGGATTCTTAACTCGCTGTCTTGGAAGCCGTTGTCGAAGGCAAGCAACCAAATATCGACCTCGCCACCAAAGCCCACGATCTTTTCTAAAACAGACAGAGCCCTCGGGTCGTATCCACGCCCAAGAACAAACAGGAAGCGCCTGGAAGTTTCTTTTGCATAATTCTCCCAAAAAGCATCAAAATCCTCACCCTGACGAAAAATATAGGGATCCCAGCGCATTATAGTGATCTCGCTAGACAAACCGCGGCTCCCTATCCGACTGCTCACCAATCTCGCCGAGCTCCATCCAGCGATGGAGTGTTCCAAGTGATTGCTCACGCCAGCCGCCATATCCAAGCGGCAGGCCAAACTTCACGCATAGCAGTCTGTTCAGATAGAAAACCATGTAGGACTTTCCCTTCGCCTTCCTATCCAAATGCGGAGTGATCAAGTTATGTGCAACCAAGGACGTGACAACATTTCTCAACTGAAGAAGATGCTTGATCTTTCCTTCATCTTCATTTGCCAGCGTATTTCGGTCCTGCATAGATATTGCGAACCCAGTAACTCCCGGCATATAAGGAGCGGTTGGGCGAAAGGTCTGATCACGACAATATTTGCCAAGAGCTTCCAGAAATCTCTTCGCATCGTAGCCTTGGGGCAGGCGTCGAACCAAACCTTCCCATCTTAATTCGGCGACTTCACGAATAATCGCGTCCTGTCTTTCCGCTGATAATGAACGCGGGATACTTCTTGGACCGGTGATCTTTGCAGAAATCTCTTCGAACAACGCTCCAGCGATCTCAAGGTACTGATCGATGTTTGAACTAGCTACTGCCGCTAGCGTGTCTTTTCCGAAGTACAGCGGAGTTTCCATTTCCGTTCTTAGGAAATGCTCAGCGGCCCTTGAAACTGCCTTTTCTTTTTCATCGAGTTCATCAGCTGGCAGAACATCAAAAGCAAAGGACGCCTGGTTTCGCCTTAAGTCCCGCTCGATCAAGATCTCCGTGGACCGCCACTTTATAGCCGATGAAATAGCATCTTTGCGATCTTCTCGAGCGGCAGCAATCCACTCTTCATAGCGACTGTCGCTGGCAGTCTTCTCGACAAGTCGCGTCTCGATCTCGTTTGCCTTTTCGCTGTATCTATTGTTGCCCTCGGTCAATTCCTCCTCGTTTGCTACTAGAGGGAAGAACTCTCGCCCTTCAAAACCGTCTGCCTTGGATGCCCTGAGATTGGCAATTTGCTCGGCAAATCGAGTAAAGCCAGATGAACGTTTCCCAAACCACTGTCTTTCAAGCTGGATTACGGAATCGTAATCGCGTTTCTCCAAGGCACCTTCGGTCAACAGGTCTTGGTAACTCATCGCATCTAGGCGCTCGGCAATCCAAATACCGCAGGGCTCCCGTGCATTGGTTACAAGGTTTATCAGACTTCTACGTTGCGTATTATCCAGGAATTGAAGTTCATCGAAAAGGAGAATTCGTCGGGACAGGACCTCTCCGCGTCCATCGAACATTCTTGCCCTGGCAAACCACTTGAGGCTGTCGAGCCTTGTATGGCCACCTTGAAGTTCGCCTGGCTCCCCCAAGTCATCCATAGTGTCATAAAAGTTGCGTTCGATCTCAGAAGCCCACTCGAACAGCTCTGTACCGCTCGCGGATGCAGGCACAGTTGCCCCAGACTCAGGTTCCCAAGTAACTCGCAATGTGTTCAGATCATCCGGGTACAGTCGTCCACTTTGATCAAGAAGCGATCGGAGAGTCGCGATGACGATTCTAGAATCAAGAAGTGATCTGAATAACCCATTGCCGCGATCAATCTGTGCCAAATCTTGATACTCTGTCGAGAACGAAATCATGGCACCAAGCAACTTGGCTCCGTTTTCATCTACGGCACCGAGATTATTCAAGACATCGAACGTTGGCTTGACCTGCTGATCTTCCCGTAACGACACAACGAGCTCGAGCGGGCGAGGCAGCATCATTCGCAGCAGGGTTGTCTTTCCGCCCCCAGGAGCGCTTCGAAAGAAGACTAGTCCGGAAAACGGATCTTCTTTGTCGTCGACGACATCCAAAGCTCCAGGCCCGAACAGTCTGACGAACTGTTCATCACTCACCGAACGCTGGGATGCTCTTATGCGGAATGGGTTTCTCACAGCTACTCAAACTTTCTATGGCGACTGACACGAGGGAACAAACCGCGCACCCTGTGCACATCTTCTGCCCACAAAAGGAAGATGGAGTTGTTGGGTGTATTGTGTGCCAGAACTACCGGCAACTTACACCCTGCATAACCGAAACGTTTGGACGTGCCACCAACCTTCGAATGTTCATCGTCTGCATCGGGGTCAAAGTAGCGGTGTTGGTTGGCAAGAGACAAAATTCCATCGTCCGTCGGCGGCACCAGCTTCACGCCGCTGTTTAGGCGATGAACAACCTTGAACTCGATTGATCCTTTCGAAAATGGCAGCTGTTCCAAACGCTGCTCGATGTGTTCTATCGCCTGATCAGCCGCGATGTAGATCACGACGAGCACCGAAACTCCAGATTGAGCCACGAGACTACCTAAAAGCTCATCGCTATCGAGTTCGCGGATAATTTTTGCAATTTTTCCGTCCCAGTCTCCGTTCTTTCCCTCTCGAAGGTAGCTGGTCCCACTCGCTGTAAAGTCATCCAGCAATACAACATACTCGAACTTAGCTTGATCTTCCGGTACTTCCGCGCCAGAGATCGTTGAGAGATCCTTTTGTAACTTTTCCGTGAACCCTTTGGCCTTTGGCGAAGACATATCATATGCGTGGAACACTTGCTCATGGGTGATGTCTTGTGGATGCGCCCTTCGAAACTGGTCAGTACGGGCACCGTCGCTCAATCCAAGAAACAGTGTCTTTCGTAATCTTGCGCGATATTCCTTGGATTTAACTATCGATTTTACCCGATGGGCTTCCAAAGCCGAATGGCTCTCCGCGGTATCAGCAATCAACTTCGGGCGAACAAAGGTTGGAAAGGCCAACCCAACAAGACTGTTAATTTCGGCATTTGAAACAAATATTAGCCGTTCCTTGACGAAGGAATAGGCAATATCTCGTTCACCCTTGGTTTCAAACTGCTGCAACCACAGCGCTAGGCTCTCCAGAAAGCGGCGCCCAGGAGCGAACTGCTGATACTCGTCGTATTTGTAGGACGCAAAGCTTTCCAGCAAAGCTCTTTCCTCTGCCTTCTCGGCATCGGACCACCCCATTATCTTGGTAAGAAGTGTTTCAGCGAGTTCTTTCTTCAATTTGTCAGACCTCGGTCGGAGGGCTTAATCGCCATAACCCAAGCCTCTTCAAGCTTTGCCAGCCTCTCAAGGTAGAAGACCGTCGCTTGTACACCACGGATACCTGCGGGAGCCAATGCCCAACCTGTTTTCGGATCTCCGCTCGCCCGATCGACACTCAGACCAAGTGGATGATCCAAAAGCTGAAAATCGTTCCCGACCGGATCGGCGCGGTCACCAATGCGTAAGACCGCGCCACTGTCTATTTCTGCATAGTTGCACAGCTCTTCGACCAGCTTAAGCTTGCTTTGCCCCCCGATTAGGACATCGACCGAGTGGCTCGAAATTACAACTTGCTTATCAAGTCCACCTAATCTCAACGCCTCACGAATTTCTGAGACCGCCCGAGATACGTCTCGTCTTCTCCGAAATTTTATTGAAATCTGTTTCGTGTTCGCTCGAATTTCGCAAGAAGACAGAAATGTACCCTTGCGCAGTTCCTCGAGCATCGGATCAACCGCATCCAATTCGTCTAACAGGGGATCACGATCGTCGCTCAAAGAACTAATTACTGCGCCATTATAGTACCCCACAAGTACTCGCCCCCAGAGCTCTCGCTTAATGCTCGACCTTAGAGACACGCCCGCACTTGGTCCCCGACCCGTTGCAATACCTATGGGCAGCCCGCCTTCAAGGAGCCTATTCAGTTCTTCGGCTACCTTGGGCCGAAGGCCAACTTTGAACCGGTCGCGGTCATCAGAGAGCGTCCCGTCATAATCCATCACCAAACCCTGAATGGAAGCATCTCTGACAAAATTAATTGCGCTAGAATAATGCTCAAACCAAGTCTCCTTGTCTGCCCCTGAGAGATTAACTCCCTTCCGTGCGAGCGCAGCATTCAGGTTCAACTCCTTCTGAGATTCTGCAGGAAGCATCGGACCGATCCGATAGAGTCGCCTTCCGAATTCCGGCACTCCTGGCTTGGCGGGGTCTATTTTTGAGGCCTCGCCAGCTCCAAGGCTCAGATGTAAACCTGCTACGATTCCTGCAATAGCCTGTAGGTGTCTGGGTCCGCGAAAATCTATTCTCAGTCGCGGAATTTCTCGCGGTAAGGCCTCAAGGGTCTTGGTTGCGAGCTGCTCCATTCCGTCGCCCACCAAACAAACGATACCCGTGGACGCCTTATGTTTATGCATCCAGAAATGTCTTCCGTGTCCAAAATTTCGCAAGTCCGCAGCATGTAGGTTCCCCAGACCAGCTTCAACGAAACGAGACTCAAGATCGACAGACGTTGCTCGCAAGGAGTTCGTGAACAATAGGCTAACAGTCCGATTCAAGCACAGATCTTTTGCTTGACTGGCGATGTCCTCCGCGCTCCATCCGCAAATGATTTGGTGCATTAGTTCCTCAAGCGACGAAGGCAACTCCTCGCTATCAAATCCCGACGCTTGGTACGCTCGCAAAATCAGGACGGAAGACGCAACCAAAGATGCGACTGCCAAGAAACCGTCTTTAAAGCTGTCAGACTGAAAATCGACAATATCCGCGTACTGAAACCTTCGCCCCAAAGCGTGAAGTGGGCTCTCATCTTTTAAGACCAGCGCGGAAAGCGGCAAGAACTCCCGTTGAGCTGCGGCCTTGAAAGCCACACCAATATCTCGGTTTCGTCCACTTGCCGAAAAGCATGCAATACCGGCATTCGTAGTCGGGCCGGAAATGATTTCGAGCGGTGTGACAGCTTTGGCGGTTTCGCCTTCCATCAATTCATGCATCTGAGCCGCGAAGCTAGCCACAGAGTAAGATCCTCCAGAGCCAACCATCATCATGGGGCTCTCTCGCCAACCGTCCACGACTCGACAGAGTTCGGAGATATCTGCCTTCATGGCTGACTGATACGCGTTCTCAGCGCTGCGTAGTTCCGCTCGGTATCTCTCAGACACTGCAAGCCTGCCTTTTTTCTGTTTTTGCCCCCAGGGCTCCGTTGTGCGATCACCATCGAACTTTCGGCCGAATGGAAGAGCTCTGCTTGAGGGAGATTGCGGGGTTGAATGAACACCCACAATCCTTGTTTGCGACAGTTTTTTCAACCGTATATCGCACTGGATCTTCAGACATTTGCAGGTCAGCTTATGATGGAGTGACCGACAACCACGGGAGCGAAACCGCCAGTTCTCTGACTAGCACTGAAACACATTTCGGTCATTACCCTCCCAACAACTCCTCGATAAAATCCTCCTGCCGGTCGAGCGCCGCCTCCCATTCCTTCGGAACCGCCGCTTCCCGCTCGATCTTCTCGGGCTCAGGCTGCCCGCGCCCGGCCTCCATTGTCCTCACGCTCATAGCGCGTGCTTCGCGGCGCTGCGAGCGATCCCGGACAGGCGCGCGTTCGGCTGGTTTCACCGGCTCATCAGCACTTGCCTCGTCACCATCCTCGCTACCCCAAGGCCCCACGCCCTGCACGCTCGGCGGATAGGGGAAGGGCTTGCCTTCCTGGCGGGCCAACATGTCCTTGAAGAACGGATCGTCGTAATACTTGATCCGGCTCGCCTTGATCGGGTGCTGGGGTGAGGCGAGGATGATGACCTCGTCGGGATCCATCAGCCGAGCCTCGGTCTCCGAGAGCAGAGGCCGCTCTTCCAGCCGCGCCGAGGTCGAGGTTGCGCCAAGGAAGCCCTTGTTGCGGCCATACATCCGGGTGACCGCCTCGCGGGTGGTGCTGCCGACCGCGGCGGAGACCTCCTTTACGGTGCGCTGGTCCCGCGGGGTGATGTAGAGTTTGAGCCCCGCCCCGTTCTCGAGACTTTCACGACCTTCAGGCCCATAGATCCGGTCGAGCGAGGCCAGCGACTGCGCAATCATCGCGACGCGACCGCCATAGCTTGCCAGCGAGTGGATGGCGCGTTCGAGATAGGGCATGGCCCCCATCTGCTGGAATTCGTCGATCATCATCATGACCGGCCACGGCTCATCCGGGCCTGGTTCGTTCTGGCGGATCGAGGCAATGAGATCGGCGAACATCAGGCGCAGGAGCGGCGCCAGCGTCGCGATATGATCCTCGGAGACCGCGATGTAAAGCGACTGCGGGGTCTTGCGGAAGGTCGAGAAATCAAAGTCACTCGCCTCGGTGGCCGAACGCACCGCCGGGTTGTCCCATTGCTTGAGACCGGCGGTCATAAGCGCCTGAATATTCGAGGTCAGGAGCCGCGACGAGGCCGAGGCGGCGTTGGTCCAGAGCTCGCGCAGAATGTCTTCTTCGGCCTCGTCGGCATAGGTCTTGTACTGGGCGTTCTTGTACTCGCCGCCCGCCACGATCTTATTCACCTCGCCAAGGTTTGGGGTGCCACGCTGGATCGCCAGCAGGCAGGCCGCGACAAAGATCGACTTGCCCGCCTCGGAGAAAGTGTCGAGCGTCTTGTTGTCCTTGTCGAGGAAGAGGTCAGCGAGGATCGACACCTCGGTGAAACGCTGCGCGAAGCTCGGGGCCTTGGCGATCCGGGCGAGCGGGTTGTAGCGATGCGTCGCATTGGCCCAGTCAAAGGGGCTGAACCGATAGACCTCGTCGCCGTTCAGCGCCCGGAGCCGCGCGGTCTTCTCGAAATTCTCGCCCTTCACGTCGAGAACCACGACCGAGCCCGCGAAGCTCAGAAGGTTCGGGATCACGAAGCCGACGCCCTTACCGGCACGGGTCGGCGCCACCATCATCACATGCGGGATGGTCGTCGAGGAGATGAACTCCGCTTTCGAGGTCGGCGCGCCGAGCTTGCCACAGACGAAGCCATTGCCCGGCGCCTGCAGCATGTCGTTCTTCTTCAGCTCCGCCTTGGTCTGCCAATGGGCCGAGCCGTAGTCATCCCGCTCCTTCTTCCAGGTCCAGGCGAGTGCCAAGGCGCCGAGGCCAATCGCCCCGAAGCCGACAGCCCCAAACCCCACCTTGAAGGCCTCGGGATGCGCCGCGCGGGTGCCGGCGCTGGCCTTCCAGAGCGCCAACATGTCGAAACTGCCAAAGCCGGTTTTCAGGGCCAGGGTCAGGTAGAAGGCGGCTATGATGGTGCCGATGACAGCGCCGCAAATCACACCGATGAGGAGCGCAGCCCAGAGGGGAAGTGTCTTGGTCATGGTGGTCATCTCCCCCTTAGAATTCCATCTCGTCATCGAGACCGCGGTCCCGACCGAGATCGCGGCCCAGCTCCTGCGCCTCCTGCTGGCCGCGCAGCCGCGCCACTTCGGTTGCCTTGTCCTGCTGCAACCCGGCGGCGCGGTCGGTGAAGACTTGATCGCCGGTCTCCTCAAACGTCATCTCGAGGAATTCCTGCGTGACAGTGATCTGGTCGAGCTTGCTCGGCAGGGCCGCATCCAGCACCTCGTAGTTGCCGCGACGAAGTTCAGCCAATCCTTCTTCGCCCAATTCCTTGAAGAGCTCGGAGTGCAGGGTTCGCTCGACGGTCTCTTCCTGGGTCTCGGTGAGCTTGCCGTCGCGCAGCATGTCGGCGAGGTCCTGCAGGTAGGGATTGGGCGTCCGGTCGTCTTCGTCGATAAGCGGCAGGATCTCCTGTTCTTCGTCCGCGAGAGTCCGACCGATCTCGACGCCCATCTCCTTTGCTCTTTCCATCAACGCGTCCATCACGCCGTCGACCTTTTCCAGCGCGGCATCCAGTTGGTCGTCACTCGCGGTCTCCACGCTGAGACCGTCCTTCGCCAGCACCGCGTTCATGTCCCGCTCGACCCAGTCCTGCGCCATCCCGTAGTTCCGCGTACCGCCAGCAGCAATCCGGGCCACCAGCTCCTCTCTGTCCATGCCTGCTTCTTCGGCGCGCTCGAGCACCTCGCGTAACCCCTCGTCATTGCCGGCCTGCAGCGCGGCGATCAGCACCTCGCTGCCCGCCCCCGGTGGATAGGGTTCCTCGAGTTGCTTGCCGAAACGCGCGCGCAGTTCCGGATCCGGCACCATCTGCGAGAGGTCCGCGATGATCGGTGCGGCCTTGGCCTCAAAAGCGGCGCGCTCGGCCGGGTCCAGTTCTTCGGCCTTGAGCCTCAGAGCCTCGATCGTGCGTTCGGAATAGTCGATCGCGTCACCGACGGTCTTGATGTCCTTCATGTCTATCGTCCTTTCGGTGAAGTTCCACGGCGTACCGGAGCCGAGCCCATCCGCCATGCCACGCACGGCGCGGGCCATGTGACGTTGGTCCATCCGGTCCAGCAGGTCGGCGAGGTTCTTGTAGTCCTTGGCGAAGCCCACCACCTGCGCCTGCGCGATGGCTGACTCTTGCGCGGTCATGACGATCTCGCGCGGCAGGCGGGCCTCTTCCTTGGCGCGGTAGATTTCCTCGATCCCGGCGGGTTTCTCGAAGATGCCGCGCTCGAGCCGGGTGGTGGCGTCGAGCATCACGCCGTAGCCTTCCGCGATCTCAGCCTGCTTCTCGCGCATGAGCTGCGGCGACATCACGCCCTCGGCCCAGCAAGAGAACCAGGTGCCGTTTTCGAGGCCGCGATTGTTAAGGATGATATGGGCGTGCTTGTGCGCCCGGTCGTCATGGACCGCGAGGACATAGTCCCACTGATCGCCGTATTCGCCGCTCTCAAAGAAATGCTCCGTCCAGTCCATCGCAATGTCTCGGACCTGGTCGACCGTCACGTCGGTCGGGAAGGACAGCAGCATGTGGGAGGTGAACCCGAGCTTGGTCGAGCCGCGCCAGGTCCCGGCCCAATCCTCGATGATGTCTTCTTTCTGCTCCTCAGAAAGGACCGCCGCATCGGTCAGCGCGTTGGTCATCGTCGAATAGGTGTAGACCGCCTTGTCGTTGATGTAGGAGATCTGCGCCCCGAGCGAGGCACACGTCTTGCAGCCCCCCGCCCGGATCCGTTTGAAGACCGCCGCCCGGCTCTGACCCGACGCCGCCTTCAGCGCGTTGCGCGCCGACAGGGATCCGACGCGCGCGAAACTCCGCCCCTGCCGACGCCCCGCCAGCCGCGCGTCGATCCGCGCCGCGGCCTGCCCCCGGATGCGCTCATCCTCCCAGAGCCGGCCCATGACTGAGGTATAGACGGCGAGCGGATCAGCCATTGCGCACCAGCCTCAGACCGCTCTCGATCGTTCGCGGGCCATCCTCCAGAACCGCGCCATCCGCCCCCTGCCCTTCGTCCTTTTGCGGCCACCCCTGATGGCGCAGGGCCTGCGCCGCATCTTTCATCCGACCCAATTCACGGCTCATGGATTGCGCGAGATCGAGCAGTTCGATCAGCACCGCGCGATCCGCCTCCGAGACTTCCAGCCGACCGCGGTGCACCGACTTGGCGAGCACCAGTCCGGCGTCGCTCACATCCTTCGCCTGACGCCAGGCCGCGCAGAATTCCGCGACCAGATCACGGGGTATATCAAGGAGCCCACACCGCCCGCGCAGCACCGCATTGAGCGCCTGCGACCGGTTGGCATAGCCCCGTTCGCGCCATTCCATGTCGAAGGCATCGAGCTCGGATCGGCTTGCCCGGAACGCCACCGTCTCGCTCGGATCGCGCACCGCAATCCCCTCGCCCGCCTCCTCTTTCGCGAGCCGGTTCACGTGGCGCGGAGAGATGCCGAACGCCGCCGCCAGCTCCTTCGCGCTCTCACCCGCCGCAAAGCGCCGCGCAACTTCGATACGCTCTTCAAGCTTCAGGTTTTTCGCTGGTCTCGGCACTAGGACGTTCTCCCGCTTCCCAGAAAAGGATGCATGCGCAGAAGCGCGCGAGGCAGCGATTGCCCTGGGTCGCGTTCGCTTGCGGCGGAGCATTCAGCTTTGCGGGAAACGCCCATGACAGACCCCTCGGACAAAATGTGCAAACATTGGCCATATCCTGCCAACGTCTTCCTTCTCTCCTTCGCTTATACTTCAATACATCGTATTGCGCAATATTACGTTTTGCATGTCGTGTCTTTTTGCGGGACATGAGGTGCACTCAAGACCGCCGCGCAGCGCGGCATGGAACGGGTCCCGCCCTATTAGATGCAGGACAACCAGGTCGAAAAGGCTTCCGAAACTTGTGTTCAAGACGCACGCGACGACAGGCAAACCGAACGCCCGAACCGGTCACGGATCGGGCGCCAGGAACACGAAAACGGCCCGCGCGGGATAGCGCGGGTCAATCCCTCTAAGGGCGGCACGAAGCTTCTGAGAGACGGCGTCTGACCCCTGCGGATCCGAAGACCCGCAGGGGTGTCTGGGTCAGTGACCCAGTCCCTGAGAGCGCAGATCGTCGTAGCGGCTGCGGGCGATCAGAGCCTCGGTTTCGAGGCTGTCGAGGGTCTCGGGATGGGCGTCTTCATCGAAGGCGGCGAGGTAGGCATCGAAGGCCATGTCGGCTTGCAGTTCGGCGAGGTCGATGGATTGTTCGAGTGTCATGATGTGATCCTTTCCGTTGATCGTCGTTGGACGGATCGTGGAAAAGACCGGGGGCATGAGAGCGGGCTGCACCCGGCACGGGGCGGAATGAAATGGAGCACGCCGGGGGCAGGTTTGTTGTGAGCGATGCCCCCGCAGCGCTCAAGGCGCCAGCCGTCCAGAAACCTGCCCCCGGCGTTGCTGACCACTCGACCCCGGGCTAGCGATCTCTGAGGCCAACAGGTCGACGGAAAGGCGCGCGGCGGTGACACGGGCGCGAGACGTTGCTCCCCGGACGCATGACGTTGATCTGGGGTTTCCTCGCCTGCGGCCAAAGATGTGTTTGCCAACCCAGCGGCTTCGCCAAGACGACCCTGGCGCGGGTCGCCCGACTGAGAGGAGGATTGCGCTTGCCTCGCTCAGCTGGCTCCCAGTTCTCCCTGCTGACATTCGGTTTCGCCTCGGGTTCGCGCGATCCACGCTGTCACCGAACAGGGCGATCGGAGCCGCATCTGCGACCTATCCAGTCTGACTGCCCGACTCTATGTCCGCGTCCGAAATATGCGGCATTCTTCGGACACGGGTTTCGGACCCGAACTGCTGCCATTCCTCAGAACGAGGAAAGGCCAGACCGCCGGAGCGGTCTGGCCCTTGGCTTAGGCTGCGTCTTTGGGACCCCAGGGGATCACGGCCTGCAAGGACAGATCGTCCTGGTTCGCGGCCTTGCCGAGGTTGGCGTTGAAGCCGTGATCGCGGATAGTCAGCGTGTAGTAGTCGGCGCCGGTCTCCTTGTTCTGCTTCTTCCAGATGCCGCCGCACTCGACAAGCTTGCCGCGCGGTGAGCGGCCGAGGACGCGGTGCGTGGGGGCCATCGGGTTCGAGCTCGCGACGGGTTCGACCGTGATGTCGAGGTCGAAGGTCAGGGTCGAGATGGAGCCGACGCCCTTGGCGGTTTCGATGTCGGCGCTCGTGAATTTGATGCAGTTCGTGGTCATTGCTCTTCTCCTTGTTTGCGTTGCAATGATGGTCACCTTGCAGCTGGCCAAGGTCCGGCCACACCGAAGGCGAAGCGTGAGCGGAGAGGGGCAGGCGGCGGTCTTTTTGATCCGCGAGGAATGGCCCGCAGGGTCAGGGGAAAAAGATCGGCGACAACCTTTGTGGACGGGCCGACAGCTGCGACCAGCATGTCATGCGGCTCTGTTGCAAACTTTTTCAGCGGCAAGCATTTTGTGGGTCATTGCTGAGATAAGGGGTGTAGCATGAGCGACTTCAAAGGCCGTCATTTCCGGGGTGAAATCGTGCTTTGGGCTGTGCGTTGGT
>Ga0208184_100164_pt1 | contig 17291 bp, 17 predicted proteins | sample Virmet3651_4511_FD_185736 | JGI IMG/M metagenome (GOLD analysis project Ga0208184, IMG submission 185736) | Marine viral communities from the Southern Atlantic ocean transect to study dissolved organic matter and carbon cycling - metaG... | ecosystem: Environmental > Aquatic > Marine > Oceanic ... | reverse complement strand
ACCTAATTTTATTTTTCAGTTGTAAAATTATATGATAAAAACTGTTATTAATCCTTAAACTGTATTAACGCAAAGAGTCCTCATAATTGAGGACTCTTTTTGTTTAAACGTATGAGCATCCCCCCATTAGTAGGGCAGTTTTCAGCTTAAATTAAGTTCCGGTTATATTGATTAAGCTGCTTTTTGTTGTTTGTTTAAATACCTTTCCAGGGGTATTTCGTTTTCTATTCCCTGATGTCTTCTTTGGGTATTGTAATAACTAAAATACGTTTTTAATTGTTGGTATAGATCTATCCCCGATTCTGGTGGGTTAAGGTAGATACTTTCATACTTTACACTTCTCCAGAGTCTTTCAATAAAAACGTTGTCTATAGCCCTTCCCTTACCATCCATACTAAGCTGGATCTTATTTGACAGCACACATTTTGTAAATACTTCTGAGGTAAACTGGCTACCTTGATCGGTATTTATAATTTCAGGGGTACCGTGCAAGGCTATGGCCTCCTCTAAGGTCTCTTTGCACCACTGGGCATCCATTGTATTGGACACAGACCAATTTAATACATATCTGCTATGTAAATCTATAATGGCCATCAGGTACATAAACCCTTTTCGCATAGGGATGTATGTGATATCGGTAGCCCACACTTGATTAGGCTTGTCTATTTTCAGGTTCCTGAGCAGGTATGGGTAAATCTTATGGGCTTTATGACGCTTTGAGGTATGCTTCCCCGGCATAATGGCCTGAAGGCCCATAACCCTATAATACAGACGGTCTATACGCTTTTGGTTCACTTTATAACCCTTATCCAGAGTTAACCAGGTATGCATCCCCTTGGCCCCTTTAAAGGGATGGTAGATGTAATGCTCATCCATCAAACGCATCAGTTTTAAGTTCAGCTCGCTCTCACCCTTGGGCTTGTAATAAAAGCCGGAACGGTGCAATTGCAGCAGGTTGCTCTGTCTGACTATACTTAAGTTGGAATGACCCTTGCTTATCATTTTACGACGATCCCCCAGAGGTTTTAGCGCAAGGCGTTCTTTAAAAAATCAAGTTCCACCTTTTGCTGGCCGATTACCTTAAGTAAGCGATCTTCTTTCTCTTCAGCTTCACTTTTTCCTGATTTTTCTCCTTTCTCAAAGACAGATTCAGCTTGAGATAGGAACTCACGCTTCCAGAGGTTTATCTGCTGGGGTGATATTTCGTAGCGCTGAGCCAGCTCTTTTACGGTTTGCCGCTCTTTAAGAGCTTCTAAAACCACTTTGGTTTTGAACTTGGGTGTAAACTTTCTTCGTGTCATAATACAGTAAATTTAAAGTTATTTTGGAACTTAAATTACTGTCCTAATTTTTGGGGCATGCTCAAAGTTTCAAAAGAGCCTAGGTAAAATGATGACTTCAGAAAATGTGATTGTAATTGAAAAGGCTAAGGTTTTTAAAAAATATTTTGTGGAACTCGAAAAAGAGTTAAGCAATCAAGACAAAGGGTTTAAAACAATGGTAGGCAACATCATTGAAAACTTATTTATAGAACTACATAGACATTTATCTTTACGCGAACAACAAATATCTATTGAGGATAATTTTATTGAAAAACTAACTCAGGTTGTCACTCAAGATTTAAACAAAAAATGGATCATAGAAGATTTGGCTACTGAGTTTGGAATGGGTAAAACTAAGTTCACTTATGAAGTGAAAAAATTGACAGGCTACCCACCAAATAGCTTTATTATTAATTTGAAGATCGAAAAAGCCATCGAAATGATTAAATCGGATAATTTTAGTCTCTCTGACATTGCTTTCGCTTGCGGTTTTTCTTCAGTACAACATTTTTCAGCCACCTTTTCCCAAAGAATAGGAACAAGTCCCGGAAATTATCAATATAAATAAATCTGATTTAATCACACTATAGTTTTAAAAACATCGTCATTGACTTAAATTCAATTAATTGAATCATACAATTGAGAAGCCCTAAGGTATTTTAAACAAAGAACAGAGTGATTTATCTTGAGGCTCACGGTCGTTTTAAATTTAGCTCTTCCATAAAATGTCAGTCACTATATAAAGGCGCTGTAATATCCATAAGTATTATCAATATAAATTAAACGACCCAAGGAAAATCGACCAACAATTATATATCGGGATGTTAATCTTATACTTTTTAGCAATATCTTTACCCGCTTATGGATAAGAGTTCAAAACAAGAGTTACTAGGCTTAGCAAATGATTATTATATCAATTCAATGATTGTGTTGCTTGACCAAACTGACGATTATGTATTGTACGAAGTGTATTATAGAGCAAATCGCTATACATTTTGCATCGCCAATCGCGAGCATAGCTATATAGGCAAGGCGCCTATTTTTTATTTCAATAACCATTCAGAAACTTTTGCCCGTAATTTGTGTTGGAAAAAAATCATTGAGCCCAATATAGGCCTCTAGCATTTCAATGCATCAAAATACTCAGTTGAAAGGTCTAAAAGTATGGATCAGTCAGTTGATATTCTAACTACTACTTAAAATAAGGTAGGGGTCGATTCATCCATTTCTGGATCAATTGCGGGTACTGCTTTAAGAATATCTTGGGTGTTAGTATCTACACCTCGTTTGTAAATAGCATTGCTTACCGGATGATACTTCAATGCTTCATTAGTGAAACTTACATTGATTAATTCCTTGATTTGATTTTCGTTCAAGTCAGGATCTATCCAATGCTCTTGGAACTGTTCGTCCAAGATCAACGGCATGCGCTTCTTAGCATTATGAATCTTAGCCATTGTTTCATTGGCATCAAGAGTTAGGATCGTAACAGTGTACAGGTCTTCTTCAATTTTATTAAAAAGACCCGCAAAGTAGAATAATTTCTGCCCCGGCAGCGTGATATAATAGGGCTGCTTCTTTTCAGTTTTCGTACCGGGTTTTACGTAGGTATGCGGCTCAAAGAAGCCATCAGCCAAGATTAAGCATCTCCCGGAAACAGCACTATTCTTGTAAGTGTTGCTGGTAAAAATATCTTCACTTCGCGCATTGAGTGTATTGTATTTAAAATCTGCAGGTGCTCCCTTATGAAAATCAGGAATTATTTTCCAGTCGGCCGGCCATATGCGTTTTGCATCATCTTGAGGTATAATATGCAAAAGCTTATCTCCAAACCCATTGATATGATAGTAAGGCTCATATACTTCTGGATAAACAAACTTTCGTTTAGAAGCCTTTACAATTTCTTCTTTTAACTTGGTCAAACTGGTCGCGTTACACATAGAGTTCTGATCTAAAGACTAATTTATTAATTTTAAGTACTATGAGCAGTACACGTAAAGAACTTTATGATTTGGCTAACAATTACTATGTGAATGCCATTGTTGAGCTTATTCAGCGTGATCCTTCTTTCTCAATTTATCAGGTGACCTACGGAAACCAGACGTACCACTTTTGTATTGCCAAGCCGGGCTACGATTACGCGGGCAATGATCAGGTTTTCTACTTTAGGAATCAATCTGAAAAATTCGCTCGCAATCTCTGCTGGAAAAAAATGATTGAACCTTCTTTGAAGCAAACGGAATAATTCTCTAATTTTGGATTTTATCCTAATTGAAGGAATTAATCCAATTTATGACTATTGCTATTTTAAACTCTATTGTTGGTCTGCGTATAAAGATTCCGTTTATTTCTGGGTTGTCGTGTGGCTTTCCATCACCTGCAGATGATCATTTAGATGAAGGGATTGACTTAAATTCAGCTTATATTCGAAATAAGGACGCTACCTTTTTTGGACGGGTTAAAGGGGATTCTATGGAAGGTGCAGGGCTATCCGATGGTGATCTATTGATCATTGATAAAAGCCTAGAACCGCGTAATGGAAAAATAGCTGTATGCTTTATTGACGGAGAATTTACTGTTAAACGAATTCGAATTGAAAAGGATATAATTTGGCTGGTTGCCGAGAACCGAAAATACCAGCCTATAAAGGTTACGAAAGATAACGAGTTTCTTATTTGGGGGGTGGTTACCAATGTTATTAAGGAAGTGTAATATGTTTGCTTTAATTGACTGCAATAATTTCTATGCATCTTGTGAGCGTGTTTTTAACCCTAGTTTGAATAACCAGCCGGTGGTTGTTCTTTCTAATAATGACGGCTGCGTGATTGCAAGATCTAATGAGGCTAAAGCTCTAGGAATCCCGATGGGAGCGCCTGCATTTCAGATCAAGCAGCTTCTAAATAAACATAACATTCACGTGTTCTCTTCGAACTACGCCTTGTACGGAGATATGAGCGCTCGAGTAATGAATATTCTATCTAATTTCTCACCGGAACTTGAAGTCTATTCTATTGATGAGATCTTTTTGAAATTAGAAGGTTTTAATCTGTACGATTTGACGCAATACGGTTGGAACATGATTGATCTGGTTAAGCGCTCGACAAGTATTCCAATCAGTATAGGCATTGCTCCTACCAAATCTCTAGCTAAAGTGGCCAATAAGATTGCTAAGAAGTTCCCTGAGCGCACTAAAGGAACCTATGTGATTGATACGCCACTTAAAGTTGAAAAGGGCCTAAAATGGACGAAAATTGGAGACGTTTGGGGTATTGGACGTCAATATCAAACAAAACTACAAGGCATTCAGGTAACTAATGCCTGGCAGTTTACACAATTACCAAATGAATATGTGCGTAAAGAGATGAGTATTGTAGGCTTACGTTTACAACGGGATCTTTCCGGAATACCTACTTTAGATTTAGAAGAGGTAGCTGTCAAGAAAAATATTGCGGTTACTCGATCTTTTGAAAAAATGTATACCGACTTGGAAGATATTCGTGAACGCGTGGCAACTTATGCTAGTAAAGTGAGTTTAAAGCTTCGCAAGCAAAACAGTTGTTGCCAGATCGCCTATCTCTTTTTGCATACTAATAAACATCGGGAAGACCTTCCACAGTATGCTAATGGAATTTCTATAAAGATGCCCTTTGAAACCAACTCTACTATGGTGATCACCAATGCAGCAATGACCGGTTTAAAACGAATTTATCGCGAAGGCTATCAGTATAAAAAGGCGGGTATCATTGTTATGGGTTTAACCCCGGATACGCAAAACCAACTCGGTTTGTTCTACAACGAAGATCCAAGGCATAAGGTATTAATGCAAACCATAGACCGACTTAACAAGAACTGCTTTGATCAAGTAAAACTTGGTGCTCAAGATTTATCCAAAGTCTGGAAAATGCAACAAAATCATTTGTCCAAACGCTATACTACGCGCCTCAACGAATTGATCGAGGTTAAAGTTTGATTACAGGACTAATTGTATTAACGACTGTCCTGTTTTTAAGGAAGCCTACGATCATATAGGAAGTTTTGAAATATTGAGTCAAAAAAATAATTTCATAAATTCTAAAAAAAAATAAATTTTTAGTTATTTTCGTAATCGATTACGAAATATGAGGACCACTTTAAAAGATATTGCTTCTGAATTAGGTATAACTACGGCGACTGTCTCTAGAGCTTTAAATGATCACCCAGAAATTAGCTCTGCCACTAAGAAAAAAGTTAAAGCAATAGCTCGGCGCTTAAATTATCTACCGAATAAACTGGCCTCATCCTTACGTTCTGGAAAATCTAAAATTATCGGGATTTTAGTACCAAGCGTAGAGCACTTATTTTTTGGAGCAATCATTCACGGAATCTCAAATATCGCCAGTCACTATGGTTATGACGTACTTATTTATCAATCAAATGAATCGGAAGAGTTTGAAAAAAAAGGGATTGATACATTTATTGCAGCAAGAGTAGACGGCATTTTAGTTTCGGTATCTAAAAACACCAAAAACTATTCTCATTTTCAAGATGTAAAATCTAAAAATATTCCGATGGCCTTTTTTGACAGAAGTATTGAAAGTTTTGATGTTTCCACCGTTTGTATAGACGACTATAAAGGAGGCTACATAGCCACAAAATCACTCATAAATTCAGGGTATAAAAATATAGCACATATCTGTGGGCCTCAGCACATCAAAGCTTTTGCTGAAAGACATCGCGGTTTTAAAGACGCATTAATTGATTCTTATTATCCGTATGATTCCAATAGGGTTTTTGAAGGTGATATAACCATACAAGCTGGAAGAAACGGTTTTAAGCACTTCTGGAAGCAATTAAGTAAACCTGATGCTATTTTTGCTGTTGAAGATTTTACGGCTCTCGGAATACTCAAAGAATTAAAAATAAATGATATTAAAGTCCCTTCAGAGTTTGGCGTTATGGGTTTTTGCAATGATCTTTTTGGAGAGCATATAACTCCAAGTCTTTCTACAATTGATCAAAAAACGATTCAAATGGGAGAAGAATCATTCAAGCTTATTTATGAATTAATTCATCAAGAAAACCCATATAGTACATATCAAAAGAGAATTTTAACCCCTTCTTTAATTTTAAGAGAATCTTCTCTAAAAGATTAAAAAAATTTAATAACCACCGTAATCGATTACGTAAATAATTTATAAATATGAAATATGTTCCTTCACTTGAAAGATATTCTAAAATGCAATACAGAAGAGCTGGTAATTCTGGTCTTAAACTACCAGCACTTTCACTTGGTTTATGGCATAATTTTGGGCATACCACAGAATTTAACACTAGCAAAAGTCTAATAACAACTGCTTTTGATAATGGGATTACTCATTTTGATTTGGCTAATAATTACGGGCCTCCTCCAGGGGCTGCTGAGCAACTTTTCGGACGAATCTTAAAATCGGATTTGAGTAATCATAGAGATGAAATGGTAATTTCAACAAAAGCAGGCTATACGATGTGGGATGGTCCATATGGGGATTGGGGATCAAAAAAATACTTAACATCTAGTTTAGATCAAAGTTTGAAAAGACTCAATCTTGACTATGTAGACATTTTCTATCATCATAGACCCGATTTAGAAACTCCGTTAGAAGAAACTATGACTGCTTTAGATCTTATAGTAAAACAAGGTAAGGCCCTTTACATAGGTATTTCTAATTATGGTCCAAATGAAACTAAAGAAGCAATTAAAATACTTAGAAGACTAGGAACTCCCTGCCTCATACACCAACCCAAATACTCTTTATTTGAGAGATGGGTAGAGAGCGAACTACTTGATATCTTAGGAAATGAGAAAGTAGGCTGCATCCCCTTTTCACCTCTAGCACAAGGATTATTAACTGATAAATACTTAAAAGAAATACCTAAAGATTCTAGAGTAGTTAAAAGTGGAGTCTTTTTAAATGAAAATGACATTACTGGAGAAAAACTTAAAAAAATTGAGAAACTGAACGCTATTGCTGCTACTCGTAATCAAAAATTGGCACACATGGCATTAGCCTGGTTATTAAAAGATCCTAGAGTAACCTCTGTCTTAATTGGAGCAAGTAAACCAGAACAAATCATAGATTCTATAGAAGCTTTAAAAAATACAAGCTTTAGCACTGATGAAATAGAGCAGATCAACTCTATAAGTGCTTAAGTCAAATCTAAAAACAATCATAATATACTTTTCATGAAAACTATTTTTAATTCACTTTTATTGTTATTAACCCTTGCAGGGTACTCTCAAGGTAACAATCATGCAACCCAAGATTATTCTAAGTTCAAAGATTTAGCTCTTACTCCTCCTATGGGGTGGAATACCTTTAATACATTTGCTGGTAATTTTGATGAAAATCTCATACGGGAAATGGCAGATATTATGGTTTCATCAGGCCTTAGAGATGCAGGATATGAGTATATTATTATTGACGATAACTGGACTGGTCAACGCGATAGTTTGGGGTTTTTAACCGTTGACAAAAAAAGGTTTCCTTCTGGTATGAAAGCTATATCAGATTATATTCATTCCAAAGGATTAAAACTGGGGCTTTATTCTGATGCCGGCTACAAAACCTGTGGAGGTTATGTTTCTAGTAGAGGTCACGAATTTCAAGATGCAATAATGTTTGCAAAATGGGGTGCAGATTATTTAAAATACGACTGGTGCAACAGCGAAAATTTAAATCCTATTGGAGCCTATACAACAATGCGTAATGCATTATATGCTGCCGGAAGACCCATTGTTTTTAGTCTTTGTGATGGGGTGCCAATGAGCCTTGGCAATGGGCTGAAAATATTGGACACTTGTGGAGAACGACTCCCGATATTCACAATTGCTGGGATTGCACAATGGAATATAGCAAAGACTACAAAAAATATGGGGTTATGCAAATATTAGATATGCAAGAAGGGCTAAGAGCCTATGCAGGACCAGGGCATTGGAACGACCCAGACATGTTAGAGGTAGGTAATGGAGTGCTCACACCTTCTGAAGATCGGGCCCATTTTAGTATGTGGGCTATGATTGCAGCTCCATTGATCGCCGGTAACGATTTAAGAAAAATGACACGTGAAACCCTTTCAATTTTAACAAATACAGATGTGATTGCTATAGATCAAGATCCCTTAGGTATACAAGGGTTTAGGTATTCTTCTGAAGACGGTTTAGAAACGTGGTTTAAGCCCTTAGAGAATGGAGATTGGGCAGTTTGTTTTCTAAATAGAAGTGACACAAATAAAACAGCCGCTTTTAATTGGAAAACGACCCCATTTAGCGATCCGGTATCTCATAGAAGTTTTGAGGGAAGCTGGCAAAATTTTAAAGTTTTTAATTTATGGAATAAATCACAAATGGGGACTACAGCTAGACCACTAAACGAAAATGTGAACCCTCACGATGTGCTTATGATTAGATTAATCAGACAATAACTCTCTTTTTATCTCAAGTAAACGTCCTCTTGTAATAGCTCTATTTTACAAGAGGACGCTTACATTTTATGCTTCTCTTAAGACGAGACATAGCTAATAAAATCTTACTCTAAACCAAATTTGGTACTTAAAGAATATTCTATAGAGCAAATTCTTTACCTTAGCGTAAGTCAAGAAAACACAAGAACTCTATTTCTTTATAACTCGAATCAAATTGTGTCGAACGAGAAATTCGCTTTGACAAATAATAAGTATATCTGATTAGATTGATTTTGAGTTTACAAAAACCGTAAGCATGAAGTAATAGCTTAATAAAACTTGTTAAAGCAAATTCATGCTATTTAATTAAGATTATACTTAGGTTTATGGTTAAAAGAATGGCAATGAGGTTTTAATAAATGGTATTTAGGATATTTTGACAAGTCCATAAAAAAAGCGGAGTATCATCTCCGCTTTTTCTTTAAAAAACAATTACAAACTCAATATAATATAGGTTTAGATCAGACCGATATCGTCTATATAAATAACACACGGTGCGGCTCCGCTATACTCCTGAATGACTAATTCATTTATAGAATCTGTTGGTGAGCCTAACTCACTTAATGGAATTGTAAAATCGGTCCACTCTCCTTCCGTCACTGTTATAATTTTACCATTATCGTAATTAGAATTAATTACAACATTTAAATTTTGAGCTCCGGCTCCACCGTAGATAGACACTTTTAAAGCTTTGAAATCTGCTACAGGTATTGGTGTGCCTCCATTACCAATCTGAAAACCAGAATAACCGTCTACATAAGATCTTTTAATAGATAAGGTACCTCTTTTTACTTCCTCTTCATTCTCAAAATCCTGACTACCTCCCCAGCCACCTATCCACCAACCTTCTGCAAGGTTATCGTCGTAGATAATAGATTTAAAGCCGAATGTAGCCGTAGATTCTGTTAAACCTCCAAGGGTTTCTACATAGATAAGACTTTGAACTATTCCTTCTGGAACACGTACTCTAATTTGAGTGTCTGTATAATCTACAATTTCTGCATCAATATCATCAAACCGAACCGCTATTAAATTGTCAAAAACGGTTCCTTCGATCGTTACAATTTCTCCAGCTCCTGCAGCTACTGGTGAAAAATTTGTAATTACCGGTGGTGGTGCACCTACAGGAAAATCATAAGTTATAGAACTACTTTTAGTTTCAAGTACTAAAGAATTATTGTCTCCCTTGTATGGAGTCTCATCCATTATAGTAACAAAAATAACGTTGTCTGTTACTAATGTTGGGTTAAAATAAGTATCTCTCTCATTAAAATAAATTTTTTGAAGGGTTTTAAAACCTGTGCCTCTAATGATGTACATATTATTTGAAAAACCAGTAGAAACTATAGAGTCATTAGCTGCTAGGCTTATACTTTTAATTTCTAGATTTGAAGCACTAAGATTATCATCAGTATCACAAGAAGAGAGCGATACTAAAAAAGAAATAAAAACAAGCGGTAATGTTAATTTTAAAATATACTTTTTCATAATAGGTTTTAATTAAAATTATATGGTACAGGATCTTCACCTAGTTTAGGATTTAAGATCAATTCTGTAGATGGATACGGTAGTCTAAAATCAGAAGCCTTAGGCTCGGCATATTCTACATTATCTTGATCCCCTCTATTTTGCTGTGAGACAATTTCAACAGCTTTAGCTCCCGGTATTCTTCCTAAATCAAACCAGTAATCTGCTTCAAAGGCAAATTCTACACGTCGTTCGTGTAGCAAATCGTCAAAAGTAAAAGACGTTACTGGCTGTAAGCCTGCTCGTACTCTTATCGTATTATACGATCCCAATGCTTCAGGATCTGAGGTACTTTCTCCACCTGCTAAAATAGCCTCTGCATGAATCAAAAATAAATCTGCATATCGCATGATATAAGTATTATTAGGGCTCCCTCTAAAACTGTCTGTTTCTCCTGTTTTTCCTACGACATACTTCTTGATACCAGCCCCTGAATTCTGAGCGTTAATATCTTCTGGAACTGTAAAATCTGAACCGTTAGCAGAAGGTAAATTAGGATAATAATCACCAGGTAACATTACCGTTTGCTTTCTTCTGAGATCTCCCGGTTCAAAAGCATTTAGCAAATCTTGCGACGGAGCAAAAACACCACCGTAAGTAGCATTATTTATTACGGTAGAATATGCAAACATCGTGTTTAAGTAATTTCCTGTATTGTAATTACCAAGAGTCCACTGCCAAGCAACAATAGATTCTTCATTATTATCATTCTCAGCTAAAAATAAGTCCCCATAACTTTTATCGGGTAGTGCTGTACCTCCATAAAGTTTAAACTCTCCGCTATCAATTACCTCCTTTGCTAATTGTCTGGCCAAGTCATATTTTTTCTGATATAAATAAACTTTGGCTAAAATAGATTTTGCAGATCCCTTAGATACATGGCCGTTATCAGCATAACTACTTCCTCGATTTTTTTCAACTAAAAAGTCGATCGCATAATTAAGGTCATTTTCTATAAAAGTATAGATATCTTCTACAAGATTTGTATTAAGTTGTGGGTCGGTCACGTGATCTGCATTGTTTTCAATAATGGGAACGGGACCGTAAAGTCTAACAAGATAAAAGTAGGCTAAGGCTCTCATAAAGTGAGCTTCTGCGATAGCATTATCTATAATTCCCTGATCTACTTCAGGCCCCACGCGTGGTGGTAATAAATTTATTAAAGCATTACTTTGTGCTACAACAGCAAAGCAAGATTTCCAAGCATCAGATAATGTAGGGTCTGTTGTTGTAATATTAAGTAAACGAAGACTATTAATATCGCTGGAATAAGAGAATGAGTTTCCTGACCCAACTTCTGCGATAGCATATAAGGCTTTATTGTGTAAATTAAACCACGGTCTACCGTATAATCCATTAGTACTTGCTTGTACCTGTTCATCAGAACTGTAAAATTCATCTAAACTATAAGTATCTTGTGGTGGTCGCTCTAAAAAATCATCAGAACACGAATTAAGAATTGCTATTAAAAATATCGCAAAACAAGGTTTTATTAAGGATTTTAATTTCATCTGAGTTTTATTTAAAATTCAACATTAAGCCCTAATGTGATGGTACGAGGTGTGGGATATCTTCCATTATCTACACCAGTTAGCAACACATCTTGATTAAAAGCTCCAACTTCTGGGTCATATCCTGTATAATCGGTTATTGTAAATAGGTTTTGACCACTTGCATAAATACGCAGTTTAGAGAGATTATATTTTGAAATCACATCGGTAGGTATAGAGTATCCCAGTGTAACATTTTGTATTCTTAAGTAAGAGCCATCTTCTACGTATCTATCTGAAACCCTTAAATTAGGATGGCTCAAAGAGCCTACAGGTCTGGGCAATGACGCATTAGTATTAGATGCACTGTAAAAATCTATAGCTTCTGCTAATTGATTTTGATATAGGTTAGTATTAAGCGTTCCTGCTCTACGGGTGAGGTTTAAAAGATCATTTCCTTGAGAGCCCTGAACAAATACAGAAAGTTCAATCCCTTTATAGTTGAAATTATTTGTAAATCCATAGGTGAAATCTGGATTAGGATTACCTATAAATGTAAGATCTGAATCATTTATAAAACCATCATCATTTTGATCTACATATTGGATATCTCCTAATTCTGAAGTTTCAGGAGAAGTTCCAAAAAAGGTTTGAGGTGCATTTGCTAATTGTTCTTCAGTTCTAATGATACCTACTGTTTCTAAGCCGTAAAATTGACCTATTGGCATCCCTGCAACCGTATTTGTAACAGTACCTGTCGTATAATCATTAAAGTTTACAATACGCTGAATTTCTGATTCATTATAAATTGAAGACACTTCATTTATGTATTTAGAAACTACTAAAGAAGAACTCCATTGAAAATCATCGCCAAACTGTTCAGAAAAATTTAGAGTTAAATCAACTCCTTTGTTTTCCATCCTTCCTATATTTATAAAAGGTGCTGCTCTACCTCCTTCCCAGGTTTGTCCTCCAGTAAGATACAGAGGTAATGGAGCTTGATATAGAAAATTTTCAGAGACTTTCTTATAAACTTCTATTGTCGCATTGAGTTTCTTTTTAAATGCTGAGAAATCCAGTCCTATATTGGTTTGTTGAGACGTTTCCCACTGTAAATCTGGATTATCAATATTACTTACAAGAAACCCTTGCCCCAATCCGGTCTGTAAAGAATTTATAGTAGAACCGTATAAATAATTACCTATCTGTTGATTTCCTGTTTCTCCATAACCAATACGAAATCTTATATTCTCAAGAGCATCAAAATTCTTCATAAAAGCTTCTTTTGATAGGTTCCAAGAAGCAGACATAGCCGGAAAATAACCCCACTTATTATCGGTTGCAAATTTTGAAGAACCATCAGCTCGTATAGAAGCCGTTAAACTATACCTACCATCAAAGTCATAGATGATTCTTGATAAAAAAGAATACAGAGACTGACTCCCTTTAAATTGACCTCCAAAGGTAAATTGATCAGGATCAGAAACGCTCAATTCTTGAAGATCATTGCTTAAAAAACCAGAGCCTGTAACACTTAGACCTTGCCAGTTAGACTCATTAGCTTCCTGCCCTACTAATACCGTCAGGTTATGTTTACCAAAGGAACCGGTATAAGTTAAAAGGTTTTTAATGTTGATGCTGTAGGAGTCTTGACTTCTTTCATCTAAGGTAGCGATATCATTTATAGCAGTCCCCCACTCGTATGTCGGGTTAAACTCTTTATTATCGTTAAAACTACCATAAGCACCTATTTCTGAACGAAATTTTAAACCGGTTACAAATTCTATTTCACTATAAATGTTACCAGAAAAAGTTTTGCTAATTAAATTATTGGTCTTCAATAAAGCTGAAGCGACAGGATTTATAAATGCTCCCTGATTACCATCTCTAGGTGGACCTGCAAATGAACCATCAAGATTTCTTACCGCCACATCAGGTGTACTTAATAACGAAGTACTGATTATTCCATTCTGCTGCCCATTTAAAGTGATATCTTCATTAGTAATACCGGTACTTATGTTAACTCCTAGTTTTAACCATTTTTTTACTTTAGCATCAATATTACCCCTAAAAGTATAACGTTTGAATGCAGAACCTATTACCGTCCCTTGCTGATCTGTGTAACCGCCGGAAGCGTAATAGCTCACCCCCTCTTTACCCCCAGAAAAAGACAATTGATAATTATTTAAAATAGCGGTTCTATAGATCTCATCTTGCCAGTTTGTCCCAGAACCTAAAAGAGCAGGCTGTTGAAATTCTACACGCGGCTCTAAACCATATATTCCTGCCAACTCATTTTGTAGTATTGCATACTCTCTCAAGTTCATAACATCTAGCAATTTACTCTGAGTTTGCGTAGATATGAATGTGTCGAAAGTTAATTTGCCAGTACCATTTTTACCAGATTTTGTAGTAATTATGACAACTCCGTTTGCTCCTCTAGACCCATAAATCGCCGTAGCAGAAGCATCTTTTAAAATATTGATAGACTCTATATCATTAGGGTTGATGTAAGACAGTGGGCTTACTGCTATATTTCCCGCATTTGATAAATTACCACCGGCTACCGGCCTGCCACTTGTTGATGCGTTTGTGGCATCACCAGATATAGGAACACCGTCAACTACATACAAAGGCTCATTAGTTCCTGATAATGAGGAAGCACCTCTAATCTTAACAGAAACAGAACTACCCGGTTTTCCTGAGTTACTCGTAACGGTAACCCCCGCAGCCTTACCTTGTAGCATTTGGTCAAAAGAGACTTGAGGTAAATCTTTAATATCTTCAGCACTAATTTTTGATATAGAGCTATTGACATCGCTTCGTTTTTGACTACCATAACCAATAACAACAACCTCTTCAAGGCTTTCGGTATCCTCTATGAGTTTAACCTCAATTACTTTTTGACCATCAACAGGTATTTCTTGAGTTTGAAATCCTACGTAACTAAATAACAATACAGCATCTTCCGATAACGTTATCGAGTAGTTACCATCAAAATCTGTAGACACTCCATTAGATGTGTTTTTTTCAAGTACGGTTACTCCTACAATGGGTGCTCCATTATTGTCAGTAACAGTCCCACTAACCGTAATCTGTGCAAACGTTTGAAATGCGGATAAAATAATAAACACATAAATTAGCGCATAACGCTTATGTTTATAATTTAAGCGCGTTAAGTTTTTTTTCTTCATGAAATAGAAATTAAATACTGTTTAGAAAAAATAAGATTAACACAATTAAATAACCATATCATTAACAACTTGCTAATTAAATGATTGATAATTGAGAAAATCAAAATTAAAAGGATTGTTAACCAAACCTTAATAGTATTTTGTCATTTAATAATGATATTCTTTCTATTTCGCGAACTTTATTTAAAGGAATTTAAATACTCTTTTATAAACGCTCCTGATTCAGTGAGCGCTTTAAGCTGAGGGTTGTCTTTAGTTATTGATGAAGGTTTGAATACGGCTGAATCTTCATCCTTGTCACAAACAGACCAATTGCAATAAGATATTTTATGGCTTTCTAAAAATTCTAACCATTTTAAAGTTTCCTCGACATACACGCCATCATCTCCATTAGCCTTGGTAGTACCAAATTCAGTAACAAAGATAGGAAGCTTGAGTTTTAGTGCTTTCTCAGCCTTATTTCTAAATTCTTGTTGGTGTGTCCCAGAATAAAAATGAAGTGTATAGGCTATATTCTTAGCTTGTATGGGATCTTGAGCAGCAATATCTACATCTTGAGAATACGTAGGAGTTCCTAGAACAATAAGGTTATCTGGATCGATCTTACGTATCTCCTTAATTATATATTCGTGATAGGGCTTTATATCCTCCTTCCAATCCGAATCAATGGGTTCATTATAAACTTCATAGATCACATTAGGATAATTCCCATAAGATGACGCTATCTTTTTAAAGAATTCTGCAGCTTCCTTTTTATGATTCTCAGCATGATGATCATGCCAATCTATAATAACATAAAGTCCTAAATTGATCGCAGTTTTTATTACGATTTCAATTTTAGCATATTCTGATTCGGGTTCTTGCAAATAACCTCCGTGCTCTACAGCCAGAGCTGCACGTATAACAGAGCAATTCCATTCTGTTTTTAAACTCTTAACCATATCTGGCGTGTAGTATTTACCGTGCCACTGACTCCAAGAAAGAGACATCCCCCTGAGTACGATGGGTTCACCTGAGGGTGTAGCTATAAACTCATTCTCAACTTGCAATGCCGCTAATTTGGGATGATTTTCTAGAATGCTTCCGTTGGATTTTTGAGAAAATCCAATTGACATTACACCCACTACAAAAACCAATAAAAAAAACTTTTTCATACTCACTTGCTTATAATACTCTTTTAATACCTTCAAACTCATCTCTAAATTGACTAGGTGTGCAATTTTTCAATTTTTTAAAAACCCTATTAAAATTAGCGATATTATTAAACCCACACTTGTAACCTATTTCTCCAATACTCAGATCTGTCTCGATCAACCATCTTGTGGCATAACTAATACGAGTATCATTTATATATTCTATAAAAGTCTTTCCTGTGCGACTTTTTATAAATCTATTAAATGAAACAGTGCTCATATTTACCAACTCTGCGATTTCGTTCAATGAAATTTTTCTGGCAAAATTTTCTTGAACGTATTCATAGATAATTTTGATCTTCCCGCTATTCTCAAAACTTCTATTATTAGAAATATAACTAGAGAGGAGATTTTGATTACGTGAATTAGCGAGGTCATGTAAAATAGATATTAATTCTAAAAAATAATCTATGCTGTCTATTTTTGAAAGCCTCAGAATACGGGGCATAATTTCTAAAGTAGTTTTTCTTGAAAATAAAATACCATGATTTGACCTGTTAAGCATATCACGTAAAGGTTTAAAAATCCTCCTGCTTAGTAATTTATCATCAAATAAGTCATCGTGAAACTGAATTGTAATTTCTCTTATTTTTTTTTCTTTACACTTATGCAGCTGCCACCCATGAACTAAATTAGGCCCTACTAAAACCAATTCTACATCATCTATTTCCTCTAGACTATCTCCAACTAATCTTCTAACTCCTTTACCATTTTTAATGAAGTTAAGTTCATATTCAGGATGAAAATGAATAGGGAATTCAAAATCATCTTTCTCCCGGTCAAAAACTAAAAAGCTATCATCTGGCGCAAGTTGGGTTATCTCCCTATGAACATTTTTATACATAAATAGTTTAGGTTTAATTATTCTTTATTGCAAACTCGTTATTATGAGGCTATGCCATTAAGTAATATTTATATTAATAAATGACAAAATATTATTAACAGACAATACCGATCTCCATTATTTTTGATTTCTAATAAAATGCTAACTATAATTTTTACAATTAATCACATTTTAAGACATTTTTCTAAGAATTCTATTGCAATTTAAAACTTATTGAATAATTAAAGTATGAAATTCACTTT
>Ga0208184_100146_pt1 | contig 21784 bp, 23 predicted proteins | sample Virmet3651_4511_FD_185736 | JGI IMG/M metagenome (GOLD analysis project Ga0208184, IMG submission 185736) | Marine viral communities from the Southern Atlantic ocean transect to study dissolved organic matter and carbon cycling - metaG... | ecosystem: Environmental > Aquatic > Marine > Oceanic ... | reverse complement strand
TACTCCCGCAACCAAAATCATACAGAAATATCAATCTACTAGCGCCCCATGGGGCGCTTCTTGCGTTTCCGCCTCGAGATCCGCGGAAGCACTGTGGAAGCAAGCGGAGCGAAGTCGGAGATGTGGCGGATAAGCAACAAATATCTGGTGGAGAAGTCCGGGCTATATGCTTGGGATTTTAGTGAAACCCATGAACTCTCCACAGACAGACACGCAAAAGTAGAACGGTAGCGGGTTAACAGGTGTATCGCTGCAAAGATGATTACTAAATACTTTGCGCGGGTGATATTCGTAACGGAAATCCATCCTTTCGCACTTTACTCGAGATCACACGTGCAACATTTTCGCACCAAGATAATATTGGTGTCTTATAAGAGGCGAAGAGAATGGACTATTTTGACTCGCAGTTTCCCGGAAACCTCTCGGTCGCAGAGAAACTTTATGCCGCGATTGATAGCGGTGGAGTTGTAGGCTTCACCGGCGCTGGTACGAGTATGCCTGCAATGCCATCGTGGCCAAAGTTGACATCAGACTTAATTAATAATGCTAGGTCATCAGGGGTGATGGAAAACAGTGTTGCAGAAGCTCTCTTATCCGACAATTCTGACTTTCTTTATGCAATTGATGAAGTTTACGCGACCGCTGGCCAAAGCCAAACCAAGGAGAGAGTTGCAGATATCTTCCGATCCTTGTCTAGGCTCCAGACTCATTGAATTTCACAGCCAGAACAAGACAATTGCAGCGAGGAGGATGGCGGAGAAGTAGGTTTCCGGGCATCGGTCGTATCGAGTGGCGACACGCCTCCAATCTTTCAAACGCCCGAACATGATTTCAATGCGGTTGCGCCGTTTGTAGCGTCGCTTGTCGTATTTTAAGGGCTTCTTGCGGGACTTCCGGCCGGGAATGCAAACCTTTATTCCCTTGTTTTTCAACGCTTCTCTGAACCAGTCGGCGTCATAACCCCTGTCGCCCAGAAGCCATCCCGCCTTCGGCAGGCTGCCCAGCAGGGCCGCTGCGCCGATGTAATCACTAACCTGTCCGGCTGACATAAAGAACCCGATTGGCCGCCCCTTCGCGTCAGCAACGGCGTGCAACTTGGTGTTCATGCCGCCTTTGGTTCGCCCGATCTGGCGTGCTCGCCCCCCTTTTTGACCCGCAGGCTCGATGCCGTGCGGTGTGCCTTGAGATACGTCGCGTCGATCATGATCGTCTTGTGTTCGGCGCTTTCGGCAGCCAGGCCCACCATGATCCGGGCGAAAACGCCATTGTCACTCCAGCGTTTCCAGCGATTATAAAGTGTCTTTGCCGGGCCGTATTCCTTAGGCGCATCACACCACCGTAACCCATTGCGATTGATGAAGATTAGTCCGCTCAAAACGCGCCGATCATCGACGCGGGGCTTGCCATGACTTTTGGGAAAGAAAGGTTTCAACCGCGCCATCTGGGCGTCGGTCAGCCAGTAAAGATTGCTCATCGTTCAGGTCTCCTTGCCGATCCTGAATCACGCCAAAAGCATGAAATCAATGGGTCTGGAGCCTAATCGGTATCGGGTGTTCATCAGACATGCGCTGGATCGCCTCGATCTGGGTGTCCAAAAACTCTCCGAAATGGGAAGGTTGGATCCCAGACGCCGCCGCGTGCGACACCAGTAGCCCAAGGATTTGCCGGTCCAGCATCCGCAAATGTTCGGCCCGGTTGGTCTCGATCACATCGCTTGGCAGGACACCAGAGCAGTTCTCATGCAGGTCATTGGCGATGACGCTGGCGACCTCGCGCCAGAGGTTGTGTAAAGGCCAGCGGGCGCGGTTGCTGTCGGTGGTGGGGCGGGTGTATCGGATCTTTTCACAGAACTCGGTGTAGGCGTCGCCCACCATGTTACGCAGGTCTTTCCATGACCGCATTTCCCATCGGTTGCGCAGTTGTTTTGCCCCCATCGTGCCCTTCAGCCCGATGTGTAGCTCCGAGATCTCGCCTTCGGACTGTGTATGGATCAGCGTATCGGTGAATGACATCTGTTGGTAGATTTGCGCCACATCCGCTTGGTTGCGGCTAAGGCGATCCAGACCTTCGGCGAGGACGACGTCGAAGTGATGGTCCTGGTTGTCTCGCAGAAGCGACTGAATTACGCTCCGCCTGTACCGCCGTGATAGGGGATGCTCACGTTCAGCGCCTATTGGCGGCGGCACAGGGTGCTGAAGTCCGGCATGGTCCAGTCAAGCCCGACCAGCTGCAGTAGGCTCTGCACGAACCCGGTCGTCTGTCTCAGGGGCATGCCAAAGAGCACCTTCATCGTCAAACAGGTCTGGATCGCGGCATCGCTGAAGCTCTGTTGGTGACCGCGCTTCTCGGTCGGCAGAGGGATCCATTCCATGACAGGATTAAACCAAATCGTCAGTGATCCCCGCTGACGCAGTGCTTCATTGTAAGCCGACCAGTTCGTTGTCTTGTACTTCGTAGGGGCCCAACAGTTCATGCCTACCAGCTATCAGCCTGGATTCATGTCGTGAATCCCTTACCCGATTTGTGCAACAACGCCCCCTATGTGGCTAAACAGCATAAGCCGCGCAGGACGCATTGACCTATGTCTTTGCGAGTGCTGCACGGCTTATCTATTAATCGAACTGTTCAGAGTTCGAAGAGTTCTTGTCGTTCTCGGAGCCTATCTCGCAATAGTTGGAGGGTAATACTGTCGGTTGCCAAGTCGATATCAGTACAGTCCTCTGTCCCAACCTGCTCTCGCAAAGTGTCAAAGAAAGTGGACATCCCTCCAAGGGTTTGGGAGATCAGGTCAAAATCTTGCAGCTCACGAATTTCAGCGCTGGTGGGGGGGGAACGACGCTCGAGTATTGTCAGCACTGTATCTTCCAGCTGCTGAATCTGCTTTTGCAGTTGGCGCATTTCTCGCGCCGAATTTGCATAAACAGTATCGAGCGGTTTAGAAGAATTCGCGCTCATCTCACAGGCGCCCCACAACTTGTTCGATAGCCTGCCGCATAGATGCGACCGTGAAGGGCTTGCGAATGATATTATTCAAGCCGAGCTTCTTGCCAACCTCGATCATTTCAGGGGTCGGTTTGCCCGTCACCAGAATAAAGCCAATGCGTTGGGTCGCAGCATGCCCACGTACTGCCTGCAGCAGACCGAGACCATCCATGCCGGGCATGTTGTAATCCGATAGCACCAAGTGAACTGGATTGGTCGCCAGTTTTTGGAACGCAGATTGCCCGTTGTTTTCGACGAGATAGTTCTTGACGCCGAGTTCATCGAGACACTGGGTAAGAATGCCTCGGCTGGTCGACATGTCGTCGACAACCATCACGCGCAGAGAGTCTTTCAAGCTCATCGTTTTTTCCTCGTGTTCTCGTCTTGGCTAACCGTGAGTGAAACTAGCCTGGGGTATTGACGTATGTTGTGATGCCGACCGTCTTCAAATGTTGTGATGCCGGGCCGGACATTCGTTCTGAGTGACCTATAAAAAGGTACCCGCCGGGGGTCAGTGTGCGTTGGAACGCTTGCCACACTTTCTGTTGTGTCGGATTGTCGAAGTAGATTGCGACATTGCGACAAAAGATTGCATCGAACTTCCCTTTGAATGGGAAAGGCTCAATCAGGTTCAGAACACCATAGGTGACCTTCTGGCGTAGGTGCTGAGGCACACGGCCGGTACCCTGTTTCGCGCCCGGTTCGAGCTTCATCTTGTACTGTTTGGGAATCCCATCAAAATCCTCTAGTGGATATTGGCCTTCCTCTGCTGTTCTGACGACAACCGGGTCGATGTCTGTGCCCAGGATCTTTATGTCGTAACGATCCGCATCGGGGCACATGTCGTGCAGAACAGCGGCAATCGTGTAGGGTTCCTGTCCGATGGAACATCCCGCGGACCAAATTCGGACGCGCCCCCCTTTCTTTGCCTTCTCCAGCAATGGTGGAAGAACGTCATTGCGCAACGTCTCAAAATGATGCGGTTCCCGGAAGAACTGCGTCACATTGGTGGTCAGCAGGGACAGAAGTTCGCTTCTTTCTTGATCCGCATTTGGTCCATCTAGCTGCTTCAAATATTCTTTGAACGCTTTGATGTTTTGCTTTCTCAATTTTCGAGACAAGCGTGAAGAGACCAGAGGTTTCTTGCTTGACGACATCGCCAAGCCGAAGTGCTTGTATGCGAATTGAGCAATGGCCTCGAAATCCTGATCAGACAGGATAATGCCATCGTCAAAGGGTTCGATTTGACCAGCGATGCTCACGAGAGGCCTTGCTCCGGTGCAGAAATGACAGCGTCCAGATTGATGATACGAACCATGGTGTCATCATGGGAAATGATCCCCTGAATATACTCCATCGTGTATCGGCTATCGACAGGGGGAGTGTCTTGGATCTCTTCTGGATTGATCGAGATGATCTCAGACACGGATTCTGCCAGCAGTCCCACGGGCTTGCCATGAACAGCAACCACGATCACGACATTCCGTTCGCTTGCCTCTGTTTGTTGCAGGCCGAAACGGGCGGATAGATCGTAGATCGGGATCACTGCGCCGCGCAAGTTCATCACACCCAGCACATCCATAGGAGCATGCGGTAGGATTGTGACAGGAGCCCAGCGGCGGATTTCCCGGATTTGGGTGATTTTCAGGCAGAAGGCCTGGCCGGCAACGGTGAAACTTACAAACTCGCTCTGCTGAGCATGTTTGACCTCTTGGTCGCCAATTTTAACTTCAGCTTGCGATTGCATTGCTCATTCTCCGATCTGAATCAAAGGTGGCCGATGTCGGCGAGGCCGCGATGATGCTTTCTGAGTCCAAGATCATGGCGATTTTACCGTCGCCCAAGATCGTTGCCGCTGCCACGCCCGGGATGTTTCCACAAACGCCATCGAGGCTTTTGATCACGACTTGTCGTTGGTCGTGAATATCGTCCACGGCGAGGGCGCTACGTTGCCCCGTTTCCGTTTCTACCAAGAGATACACTCCAGGTGGTTTGTCGCCTTCGGGTTTGCGCAACCCGAGGGCACCCGCTACGTCACAAATCGGGACAAAGTTGCCGCGAATGGACAGCAACGTGCCGTCAGCGCCCAGGCTGTTGATCATGTCATCACTGCCACGCATCGTCTCAATGATGGATGTAATCGGGACGACCATGGTTTGATCCGCAACGGACACAACCATACCGTCCATGACTGCCAAAGTGAGGGGCAATATGATGGTAAAGGTAGATCCTTTGCCCGGCGTGGACGAGACATTGATCCTGCCGCCCAGTGCCGTCACCGCGTTTTTGACCACATCCATGCCAACACCACGTCCGGAGAGGTTTGACACCTCCTTTGCAGTGGAGAAACCCGGCAGGAACAGCAAGTTGTCGATTTCTGCATCTGTCAGGTCGGCATTCTCCGGGATCAATCCCTTCTCAATGGCGATCTGCTTGACGCGGGGACGGTTGATCCCTGCACCATTGTCTTTAATTTCGATGCAGACACTGCCGGACCGATGCGACGCCGATAGGCGAATTTCACCGGTTCGGTTCTTGCCAGCGGCTTCACGATCTTCCGGTTTTTCGATGCCATGATCGACAGCATTTCGAAGGATGTGCGTCAACGGATCAGAGAGGCGCTCGATTACGGTCTTGTCGACCTCGGTATTTTCACCTTCAGTGATCAGTTTTGCAGTTTTCTCCGTCGCCGATGATGCCTCGCGGACAATACGTGCCATCCTCTGAAAGAGTGGCTTCACGGGCTGCGCACGGATAGACATGACGCCTTCCTGTATGTCGCGCGCCAGATTCTTAAAGCCTTCCAGTTCAGTTTCGACATCGCGCAGATCAGCCACATCAAGGTTGGCAATCTGCTGCGCCAACATCGAATGGTTGATGATGAGCTCGCCAACCGCGTTGATCAGCCGGTCCACCCGCTCCAGATCAACACGAAGGGTCGGCTTAGGTCCGCGTTGTTCTGACTTATTGCTCTCCGGCTTTACTGTTTCGACCTTTTCCGTCGCTTGAGGAGTTGCCATTGGAGTAGCCTCTGCAGGTGCCGGCGCGTCAAAAGGGGCTGGCGTCTCGGGCTCGGCACTATCCCCGGGGACGCCAAATGCGGCGTTCAGTGCAGCCAGGGCAGCGGCTTCCTCCTCTGCGTCCTTGTCGGATGCAATCGAGAGTTCACACAGGCCTTCGACAAATTCGAATACCGCTTCAACCGCAGATTTCGGCTCTGTCGTGGTCAAGGTCAGGTTCCAGGCGAGGTAACTGTCATCCATCGCCATGGCATCAAAACCGGGGAGTTCTGTTTCATCCAGAACAACCTCGAGCGTGCCAAGTTCGGACAGAGCCTGAAACAAGAAGAATGGTTCGTTGCCGGTCCCAAACATTTCTTTGAGCGGTCGGAAACGAATTTCATAGGTCTTCTCTTCCTCCACTGCCAAAGGCAGCGGAACCGAAGGGCCGCCGAGCCCCATAGGCTCAAACGTGAGATCCTCTTCTTCCTCGTCGAGATACTCTTCAAGGCCTGCGATGAGCACATCATTGTGCTCCTCATCGACGCTGCCGCCATCGCGAGAAACGGTGACAAGATCCGCAAGATGATCGCTACAGCGCAAAAGCAACTGGATCAGCTTGGTATCAAGTTCGAGTTTGTTGGACCGAACCTCGTCAAAGACGGTTTCAAATTTGTGGGCAAATGCCACCAACTCATCAAGCCCAAATGCCCCGGCACCACCCTTAATCGAGTGCACAGCCCGGAACACGGCATTGACAACCTCGGGATCGTGATCGCCTCCTTCGATAGCGGTCAGACCCTCATCCATCGCTTCAAGGAGCTCTTCACACTCCTCAAAGAATGTATCTTGAATCGACCCCGACATTTTATGCAACCGCTCCGGTCACGCGCTTTAGCGCAAAAATCAGGGATTGATCGTCAAAAGGTTTGGTAATCCAGCCAGTTGCGCCAGCGTCGCGAGCGCGTGCTTTCATCTCAGGTGCGCTCTCGGTCGTCAGCACGAGGATCGGTACCTTGGAGTTGATGCCGTCCCCCCGCAGTTCCTCGATCACACCAAAGCCATCAAGATTGGGCATATTGATGTCGGTAATCACAACATCGGGCGCCACATCATCATACATGTCAACGCCTTCACGCCCATCAACGGCGCAATGGTACTCAAAACCCGCTTCTTCCAGCGTCGCCGCCAGCAGATTCCGGATAGTACGAGAGTCGTCGATTGCCAGAACTTTGGTTTTCATACTGTTTCCTCGTCTTCAAATCGGTTGGGTTCCAAACCCAGAAGGGTGAGGGATTTTCTGCACCCCTCGTTGACATTAGTGACCGAGAAACCCAGGCCCTCGGAACGCCACTGTTGCTCTGCTCCCAAAAGCAGTTGCAGGCAGCGAGACGGCATTACCGCAACTTTGCTGCAATCGACCTCAACAGCCTTGTCACGAGAGGCGTTGAGAAAGGCGACCAGTGGGTCTAGATCCGCGAAGGCATTGGGCAAATCCAGAGTATGCTTTTGCGTTTCAGTGGTCATATTCGCGATTCGCACCCCCGTTTAAGGCGATTGATTTCAGTTCGATGGGAGCAGTCTTAGCTTCAGGGCCTTAACATTTGATTTCCGCCCTTCTGGAGAAATCACCAAAGATCGCTAAAGCCGATTTTGTTCGGACTCATGAAGCGGACCTGCTGACCCAGCATAGCGCCTTGGAAGGGATAAGATTGCAGTTCGACCGGCTATAAGATGTCACCGAGAGAATATAAGAAGATCGAATTTGCCCCCGTAAGGCGCAAATTAACCCCTGATGGAGGAGACATATCCCCAAGTATCATGCGCATCATACTGGATGCGTCGTCTTGGAGGCCCTAATGACCGCGCTGTCTCGACTGAAGATTCGCTACAAACTACCTGCATTTCTTGTGGGATTCGCGGTGCTGGCGAGTACCATCCTCGTAACGGTCAGTACCGTAAATTATCAGAGAAACGCGTGGATCACGGTCGCGAATCGATTCGAATCCATCGTCTCTGACCGTGAGACAGTCTTGACGGCTTTGTTCAAATCCATTCGTGCAGATGTTGAGGTGCTCGCGCAGATGCCGTCCACGGCGACCGCTACACAACGTATCTCTGCCGCATGGGGTGGAGTGAGCGATTCGCCAGCAGAAACGCTGCGACAGATGTACATTTCTGAAAACCCCAATGCGCCAGATGAACGATTCAGGATGGATCGGGCTCAAAAAACGATCCCGTACAACATTCATCACGCAACATTTCATCCGTCGTTCAGGGAGCTGTTGGTCTCAAAGGGATACAGCGACGCCTATCTGGTGACGGTTGCAGGCGATGTGATTTACACCGTCGCAAAGCAAGATGATTACGGCAGCAACCTGCTATCGGGCGCGCTGAAAGACAGCAGTCTGGCGTCTACGTTTCAGCGGATCATGTCTGCACCGACAGATGAGATCGTGTTTTCCGATTTTGACCGTTTTGCACCGCGGGGGAATTCTCCGAAAGCATTTGTTGGAACGCAAATCGTGGCGAGCAGCGGTCAAGTGGTGGGCGTGCTGATTTTGCAGATACCGGAATTACTCGTGAATCAGATCATAACCCCGTCCGAGGGGCTAGGCGAAAGTACCGAAGTCTTTCTGGTCGCCGAAGATGGCCAGGCGCGGTCGCGATCACGATTCGATGATGGTCACAATATGCTGGATGCGCTGACATTTTCGACCCAAGAACGTGTCGCAGAGCAGGGTCAAGTGTTTGATCGCAACGCTGTCGGACTGCGCGGTGCTCCTGTGGTCGCGTTAAGCCGACAACTCTCAATACCGGGCGTTACCTGGTTTTTGACAGTAGAGCAGGAGCGCGCGGAAGTACTGGCTCCGGTACGCAACGACAGGTGGTTGTTGATCCTGACATCTCTGGCGAGCGCACTGCTTATGACCGCAATCGGTTGGTGGTTCGCGCGTAGCTTTCTCAAACCGATCGACGGGCTGTCAGAACGTATGAGTCAAATCAGTGAAGGGAAGCTGGATGCGCCTATCCCAGAGGCGGATCGCTGGGATGAGTTTGGTCATATGGGTAAAGTTCTTCAAACCATGCAAGGGGATCTGAGAGCCGCCAAAGAAGCGGAAGCGCGCCGACAGGAACTCCAAGTCCAGCAAGCAGAGGTGGTCCATCATATCAGTGAAGGCCTTGTGCAACTGGCAAACGGAAACCTTGCGCATCGGATCACCAATCCTTTCGACGATGAACACGAAAAGCTGCGAACGGATTTCAACGCTGCTCTCACGGAGTTGAGCGGTGTGGTGCGGCAGGTCGCGGATACCGCAGGAGGGATTCGATCCGGCTCCGATGAAATCAGCCAAGCCTCGGATGATTTGTCGTCCCGTACCGAAGCGCAGGCCGCAACACTGGAGCAGACCGTGGCCGCGCTGGATGAGTTGACGGCGAGCGTTAAATCGGCGGCAGCAGGAGCAAAGAATGTCGAGGACATCGTCAAGCAGGCGCAGGGCGAAGCGCAAAAAAGCGATATTGTCGTGCGCAATGCCGTAGATGCCATGACCAAGATCGAGCAATCGTCAGAAAAAATCGCGCAGATCATCTCTGTCATTGACGATATTTCTTTTCAGACCAATCTCTTGGCTCTAAATGCCGGGGTCGAAGCCGCACGCGCAGGCGAAGCAGGACGTGGGTTTGCCGTTGTCGCATCGGAGGTGCGCGGTCTGGCGCAGCGCTCTTCTCAAGCAGCACTTGAGATCAAAAATCTTATTTCAGAATCCACTCAACATGTTGGGGACGGCGTCAACCTTGTTGGCGAGGCAGGGACTTCTCTGAAATCGATTGTCGAGCGTGTTTCGCATATCTCGAGTTTAGTGTCTGAAATCGCCGAAGGTGCAGCAGAGCAATCCGCCGGATTGAGCGAAATCAATGACGGGGTGACGCAGTTGGATCAGGTCACCCAACAAAATGCGGCAATGGTCGAAGAGGCGACCGCTGCCAGTCATTTGTTGAAATCTGATGCGGGAAAATTGGCCGATTTGGTTGCACAGTTTCAAACGGGGCGACCGGTCGCACCAATGCGCACCGCAACAATACCGGAGGTCACAAGCCCGGATTGTGAACCGATGCAAGTCTCAGCACATGGAGATGATCTTGAATTTGATCCACCAGCACCGATGCCTTCCTCAAGCGGGTCTGCAGCGCGCGACCTCTGGCAAGATTTTTGAATGAGCGGGCGAAATACGTGGTCCTTAGCTGACCGGTTCTACGTCGCTGAACATGAACTTCCCGGGTCTCCGGGGCAAACAAACGGGTAGTAAATTGTCTTCATTGAGCGTTTTGATAGTCACCACTGATCGTAACTTTGCCCGGACTCTGCAGAGCCAGATGGAAGCTGCTTATCCCGGCTTGCAGGTGCTGTTGGCCAACAATTTGATGATGGCTTACAATCAGGCCGAGGCTGGGCAGCCTAGTTTTGCATTTGTTGAAGATGGCTTCACGAAACTGCCGGAATTTGAGATGATGTTGGCGCTGTTTTCGGCGCTGGACGTGCGGTGGGTTTCGGTGATGGACGATCGGAACTCCACGCCAGCGCGCCGATCTTCGCCGCTGCTCAATGTGGGGGCGGGTATTTTTGAGCTGACCAAATCCGACAGCCCGCGTCAGTTCATTCAGTACTTTGACATGATGATCAAAGCGCCGCGTAGAAATTCGCCATCGGCAACTTCAGCAAAGCCCTCTGTTGGCAGGGATGACTTCAAGAAAATCATCCTGATTGGTTCTTCGACCGGCGGCGTCGAGGCGCTGAGAAATGTTCTGGTGGGCTTTCCGATTCAATGTCCGCCCACTTTGATCGTGCAGCATACGGGAAAGAGTTTTGGCAGCGGTCTGGTTTCCCTGCTTGATCGGATTTGTCCCGCCAAAGTTGTCGCGGCTGAAGACAATATTCCCCTACAAAGCGGTCACGTTTATATCGCTGCGGGCCAGCCGCGACATATGGGGGTCACACCCCGCAAACCCTTCAAGCTTCGGATGAAAGAGGGCCCGAATATCTCTGGGCATACGCCTTCAGTTGACGCTTTATTTTCGTCCGCAGTCCCATTTGCCAAAGATGTCGTTGCCGCAATTTTAACTGGTATGGGGCAAGATGGAGCAAAGGGGATGTTGGATCTGCGAAAAGCAGGTGCAGCGACATTCGCCCAAGACGAGAAAACTGCCGTGGTCTACGGAATGCCCAGAGTTGCCTGGGAAATCGGGGCCGCGCAAAAACAAGTGCCCTTGGCCAGAATGGCCGGTGCAATTCTGCAAGCCTGCAAGACCTGAGACGAGACATCTGGAAGGAAGCCGCTTTGTCGAATGTTTTTCAAAATACGAGTACGGTCACTGTTCTGCAGGGTGACTATAAAGTTACGACCGATCCTAAGGTGGTTTTCTCAACCGTTTTGGGTTCCTGCATTGCGGCTTGCATCTATGATGAACAGGTCGGTGTTGGCGGCATGAACCACTTCCTACTCGCATCCTCATCGGGTGCTGGAGGTGTCAGTGCGCGATATGGTGTGCATGCGATGGAGCTTCTGATCAACGGGATCATGAAGAAAGGCGCGTTGCGGTCTAACCTCAAAGCAAAAGTTTTTGGCGGTGCAAAGATGTCTGCCAACCTATCTGACATCGGTGCAAATAATGCGGACTTCGTACAACGGTTTCTCAGAGACGAGGGCATCCCGGTGATTTCTTCGTCGGTCGGGGGCACATCTGCACGCAGGGTACGCTTTCACGCCTGCTCGGGTGCCGCGCAGCAGACCCATGTGGCCGATGATCGTCGACTAGGTGAAGAAGAGCGCGCAGCAGTTGCACGTACGCAGGCAGCTCCGGTTCGCAAACCTGCCGCCGCAGACAATGTGACCCTGTTCTGATTTAGAATTCAGCGTCTATGGTCAAAGTTAGTCACAAACCCCTGAATGCATTCGCGTTCAGGGGTTTTAAGTGATGATACCGTGTCGTTCTCGAACATCTTCAAGTGACGTACCCGCGTTTTTCGTCACCGGTGCTAGAATCCGATGTGATCTGGCTGCCAGCACTCGACATGAGGGTTCTTGCTTGACGTTGTACATTAATTGTACGATTGTGCAATAAAAGTGAGGACGCTTATGGCGAACGCCGCCCCTAAAGAACCCAAGTTTCGTCGCGAGAATCCTGAACAGCGTCGAGAGCAGTTAATCGAGGCCACTTTGCGGGTTATCGCGCGCAAAGGTGTTTCGGCAGCGACAGTGCGTGAAATATCTGCCGAAGCAGGCGTCGCCTTTAGTCTGATCCGCCATCACTTCCGCACCAAAGAAGATTTGATGTACGCAGCATATGCTCACCACATGCAGAATATGGCGCATCTTTCGTTGTCTTCCGCAGGCGACATCAGTCGTCCGTTACCTGACCGTCTAAGGCAATGCATACGTGATACGCTGTCTGCACCGGTGACCAATGGCGAGAGCTTGCAGATTTGGGCCGGGTTTATCCAGATGGTCCCACATGATGATCGTATGAAGCAAATTCACAGCGATACATATTTAGGTTTTCGAAACACGCTAGAGCCGCTCATCAGAGAGGCATTGGTGTCACAGGGCAGTCCCGCGACTCCTGCGGAGGTGGAAGCAAAAGCGATTGCCTGTAACGCCGTTTTGGACGGGCTTTGGCTGGAAGGGTCCATGCTCCCCGATATGTTGCCTCATGACAGATTGACCGCACTCGCAGAGGAGACGGTGTTTCGCATTCTCGGACTGCCTACATCTGTCTGATATCTAGTATTTATTTAGGAAATGCCCATGGCAACAGTCGGCCAGACCTTAGTCCAAAATCTCGTTGATCGTGGAGTGGAGATCATATTCGGCATCCCGGGTGTGCACACGATAGAACTGTATCGTGGAATTGAGAACGCGGACATTCGCCACATTACCTCACGCCATGAACAAGGTGCAGGCTTTATGGCCGATGGTTATGCGCGCACGTCTGGCAAGCCCGGTGTGGTATTTGTGATCACGGGGCCGGGCCTCGTGAATACAATGACGCCCATGGCGCAAGCGCGTGCAGACAGTGTCCCTATGATTGTTGTCACTGGGGTCAATCGTCGCGACAGCCTCGGTAAAGGGTTGGGGCTTTTGCACGAGTTGCCCGATCAGATCGGCCTCTCACAAACAGTGTCCAAACATACGGAACATATCGCAAGTGGGGCTGATCTGGAGGGTGCGCTGACGCGCAGCTTTGCGGCACTCGAAGGTTGCCCAGGACCAGTTCATATCGAGGTGCCCACTGATGTGATGGATCTGCCTGTTTTACAACACCTGTCGATCACAACAAAACGCCAGCAATCGCAGACGGATCTTGAACCCTTTGTTCAGGCGTTGGCGGATAGCGCTCATCCCGTAATCCTTGTTGGTGGCGGGTGTCGTCGACAAGATAAGGCACTCACGCAGCTGGCTGAGAAGCTAGATGCGCCGGTGGTTCAGACAGTAAATGCACGCGGTTTGATGCATGGGCATCCTTTGACAGTCCCCGCCAGCCCGTCGTTGCAATCTGTGCGCAGCTTGATTGCGCAAGCCGACTGCGTTTTGGCATTGGGCACCGAGTTGGGGCCGACGGACTATGATATGTACGCAACCGGGACTTATCCCGAGATGAACACGTTGCTGCGCATTGATGTGTGCGACGAACAACTCGCACGTCACCCTGCAGAACGTACTCTCCTTGCAGATCTGAACGAGTGCCTGCCGGCATTGGCGTGCCAAGTTGCTGAAAAATCGAAAAAAAATGGGGCGTCTCGTGCAGAGTGCGCGCGAAACGCTGCCCGTCAAGAAGTTGAATCACAGACGCCCGGCTATGGAGATTTCATAGCCCAAATTGAAACCCTGCGAGAGGCCATGCCCGGCGCGGTCTTGGTGGGAGATTCAACACAAGCGGTATATGCGGCCAACTTGTACTATGATCATGACCGACCGGGTGGCTGGTTCAATGGTGCAACCGGTTTTGGCGCACTGGGTTATGCGATCCCCGCTGCAATAGGGGCTGCGCTTGCAGATCCTTCCGCACCGGTCATTGCATTGATGGGGGACGGGGGGGCACAGTTCACCCTTCCGGAGCTGGGTGTGGCCAGTGATGAGAACCTCCCCATCCTGTTTGTGATCTGGAATAACAACGCATATCTAGAGATTGCCAATTCAATGGAGGCGGCGGGTATTGCAGCCACTGGATGCCACCCCGGCGCGCCAGATTTTGAGGCGATTGCAGCGGCCTATCGGTTGGGGTTCAGGCGTATATCACCCGCGCAGCTTGCTGTCGCATTGGCGGAAATGCTGCCGCTCGCAGGTCCGATGCTGCTGGAGATTGATATGCGGGCATGATGCGGATGGCTATTTGATCCCAGCGCGCATGAAGCTCTGAACAAACTGGCGTTGAAACAGCAAAAAGGCCAGCAAGAGTGGTCCGGACGTCATCAATGTGGCTGCATTGATGACGCTCCATTCGACACCTGAGTCGATCGCTGAAAAGATGCTCAGACCGACGGTAACGGGGCGTGTCTCTACCGAGTTGGTGATGATCAGGGGCCAGAGGAAGTTGTTCCAATGGTGGCTCACCGACACCAGGCCGTAGGCGAGATAGGTCGGGATCGCCAAGGGCATGTAGACCTTTACCAGAATACCAAGTGTCGACATGCCTTCGACTTGCGCCGCTTCTTCCAATTCCTTGGGGACAGACATAAATGTCTGACGCAACAGGAAAATCCCGAACCCCGATGCAATATAGGGCAATGCAATTGCGGGGATTGTATCGACAAGATCGAGAAACCGGATGGCCTTGTAGTTCTCAACGATGAGGATGTCGGGCATGATCAGCAATTGCAGCAATACCAGCCCGAACAATATGCTGCGTCCGGGAAATTGATAGCGGGCAAAGGCATAGGCTGCGAGAGTGCACAGGACGATCTGACCTGCGAGGATCACGGTCACCAACACGAATGTGTTGAGGAAATAGCGCCCGAAAGGAGCCGCGTTCCAAGCCTTGATGAAGTTCTCTAGCGTGAGCGGCGCAAAAAGATCAAACCGCGCCTCATAAGCCGCCGGATGCACCGCCGTCCAGATCGCATAGGCCAACGGCAACACCCAGATCAGCGCCAACGCCCATGCACCGGCAGTGTTCAGAATACGATCAGCTGTCATCTGTAGTGTACCTTGCGATCAAAGAGGAAGAACTGCCCGATGGCTAGGATCATCAGGAAGACCAACAACACAACGGTCAGCGTTGCAGCGTAGGCCGTATCCCAGAAACGGAAGGCCACTTCGTAGATGTAGAACAGCAATAGAGAGGAAGCATTGTCCGGTCCGCCTCCCGTCAGGATGAAGATGTGATCAACCATGCGGAACGAGTTCACCACTGCATTGATCGAGACAAAAAGCGTGGTCGGCATCAGCAGAGGTAAGGTGATGCGGCGAAAGATGGTCCAGCCCCCGGCGCCTTCGACCCGCGCAGCCTCAATCAGCGAGGTCGGGATGGTTTGCAGCGCCGCGAGGTAGAAGATCATGAAGAACCCCGCTTCCTTCCAGATCGTTACCACCATCACACCAAAGAGCGCAGAGTTCGCAGAACCAAGAATATTGGTCTGACCAAAACCAAGCGCGCCGCCAATCTGGTCGATAAGCCCGAAGCCGGGGGTATAGAAGAACATCCAGATGTTGGCGACAGCGATCATTGGCAACACAGTGGGCGTGAAATAGGCCATCCGTACAAACCCACGACCAGCCAATTGGCGGTTGACCCAAAGGGCCATGACCAGCGCAATAATGATCGAGAGCGGGATGGTTCCGGCGGCGTAAATTGCGTTATTCCACAGAGCCTTCCAGAAAATCGGATCGCCGATCAGTGTGTCGTAATTCTCAAGGCCTGCCCATTTGGCGGGACGTCGCCCCCGTGGCGTGGTGAAAAAGCTGCTCCACAACGTGGTCAGTGCAGGAAGATGTGTAAAAGCGATCAGGAAAACAAAGCCCGGCAGCAACAGCAGCCAAGCGTGTATCCAGCCTCGTGTGCGCAGCATTTTCGGCTCCTGAAAAACATGCGCGCTACCTCTGATCGGGCAGCGCGCATGGGGTTGATTTTAGCGGTAGTCCTGAAGGATCGCGTCGGCCTTGGCTTGCGCTTCTTTCAGTGCTTCTTCGGAGGTTTTCTGACCGGTGATTGCAGCCGCGAGCGCGTCGTTAAAGATGCGGGTCACGCGCTGGTTTTCATAGGTTGAGAGTTCCGCCACAGCATGTTCCAGCTGATCGCGGGCGACCAGAACCGGTGGGAACTCAGCCGCATAGGCTTTCATGGTTTCAGTTTCCCATGTTTCGGGGCGCGGTGCGACATAACCGGTTGCAATGGTCCATTTGGCGGATTGCTCCGGCCCGGAAACCCACTTCACGAAATCAAACGCTGCCTTGGCCTGTTCGTCCGAAGCCCCCTTGAAGAGGAAGAAATTGCCACCTCCGGTCGGTGCGCCACGACGTTTGTTTGCAGGCAGCATCGCAACACCAAAGTCAAACGGAGCATTTTTGCGCACGTTGGTCAGGTTGCCGGTCGAGGTCCACATCATTGCGGTCTGACCCTCAAAGAACGCCTTGGGAGTAGCGCCCCACTCAATGATGCCGGGCGCCATCACTTTGTGTTCCTTGGAGAGGTCCACAAGGTAGTCCAGTGCTTCAACAACCTTCGGGTCGTCAAAGCTCACCTCGTTGCCATCCGCGTTGGCAAGGATCGCGCCGTTTTCGGTGGTCAGGCCCTGAAACAGCCAATACGGAAAGCCCGAGGACGGGATGCGCACACCCCATTGGGTCACATTGCCTGCATCGTCCTTCAGGGTCAGCTTTTTGCCCATCTCAACCATCTCGTCCCAGGTCGCCGGGGGCGTTTCGGGATCAAGACCTGCGGCTTTGAAGGCTTCTTTGTTCCAGTACAGAACCGGGGTCGAGCGCTGGAAGGGGATGCCGTAGGTTTTGCCGCCGGTCTGGGAATTTTCCATGAACGCCGGATAGAAGGAGTTCAGCCATGCCTTGTCTTCTGCGCTGGTGGCAAAGTCATCAAAGGGCATAATCAGGTCTTCATCGAGGAGCGTGAACATGTCTACCGACAGGATCACCGACAGTTGTGGGGCATTGCCGCCGCGCGCAGCGGTGAGCGCTTTGGCTACGGTGTCCTGATAGGAGCCGGCATAGATTGCTTCGATATTTACACCCTCATTTTCTGCCACATATTGCGCCGTCAGTTCCTCGATGGTGTCTGCCGCGGCACCGCCTACGGCGACCGGGAAGTAGAACTGCAAGTCAACATCAGCCGCAGCAGGGGCAGCGGCAAATGCAAGGGCAGCGGCGGCTGCCTTGAATTTCGTCATCAGCATGGTGTCTCTCCGTTGCTTTCACAGCCGGTCGTCGTCCGGCATTGAGCGCCCCCCTGTCGAAATCGGGAGCCATGGCAAAACCGCCTGATCGCGGCTGGTCCGCAATCGTTTCGACGGTTCATCTTTGGATGTCTCGGATACGTGCGGCGAGGCTTTCGTCTTCAAGCCGCGAATTCTGTGCGATATCAAACGTGTGGAGTTGATCTGGCGTCACAGCCAGACGCAGGGTTTCTCCCGGCGTCAGACTGCGCGTGCCCGGCAATTTTGCCAAGAGATCCGCTCCCGCGCAGCTCAGTTCAACCAGCGTGTCAGCGCCAAGGAACTCCGCGCCTTTGATCTGTGCTGTGATTGGACCCTCTGCTGACTCCGTCAGTGCTTCGGGCCTTACACCAATGCGCAAGGTCTCAGGCATCCCTCGTAAGGCCTCGCCAAAAGCGGCGGGGGGCAACAGGTTCATCGGCGGGGTGCCGATGAAACGCGCAGCAAAGGGGGTGGCGGGGCGCTGATAGATCTCCTCTGGGGATGCGACCTGTTCAATCTGCCCCTTGTTCATCAGCACAACCCGGTCGGCCATGGTGATGGCCTCGGTCTGGTCGTGCGTCACGTAAACCATAGTAAAGCCAAGCGCGCGCTGCAGGCGACGGATTTCGCGGCGCATCTCGTCACGCAGACGCGCGTCGAGATTGGACAGCGGCTCGTCCATCAGGCAGACCGGACGCTGTGAAATGACCGCGCGACCCAAGGCGACCCGTTGCTGCTGCCCGCCCGACAGCGCTGCAGGCTTGCGATTGAGATAGGGGGCAAGTTCAAGCAGTTCTGCCACCTCAGTCAGGCGACGTTGCCGTTCTTGCCGGGGTACATTCGCAACTTTTAATCCAAAGACAATATTCTCAGCGACGGTCAGATGCGGAAAAAGAGCATACGACTGAAACACCATGGAGATGCCGCGTTGCGCCGGGCTATATTCTGTGACATCGCGACCACCGATCAGAACCTTCCCTGCGCTGACAGACTCAAGGCCTGCGATAATACGCAACGTGGTCGACTTGCCGCACCCCGAGGGGCCCAATACGGCTGTGAAAGATTCGGCTGGAACCTCAAGGCTGAGGTCCTCTAATGAGACGGTTTGCCCCCAGACCTTCCGCACATGCTGAAGTGAGATGGCCTGTCCGTTTGCCGCAACGGTCATGTGCAGTCCCCTTTGAGCGTGGCGATATCGATCAAGACGCCGCGAGAGACACGCGCGGTGTGAGCGATGTCGATCGAGCAAGGGCAGCGGAATATTGAGTCGTTTGGTTTCATATGAACCTCATAGAGGCTTCATATGAATGTTATGCGACACTCTCGATAGGATTTTGTGTGAGCGCCGGTGAACGAAAATGCCGCGCTTGGCCAAAGCGCGGCATTGGTCACTTTCACTGTTTCTTCGGGATCAAATCTCGACAGAGACCTTTCCGATCGGATTTGAGCAACACGCAAGGATATAGCCAGCTTCGATATCGTCGTCCGATATGCCACCGTTATGCACCATGTGAACCTCGCCTGAGGTTTTCTTAACCTTGCAGGTGCCGCAGACCCCAAAGGTGCAGCCGGAGGGGATATTCAAACCATTTGCACGTGCTGCTGCAAGGATCGTGTCCGTTTCCGCAACCTTTGCGGTAACACCAGAGGTTTCGAACGTCACCTCGACCTTGGTTTCATCGTCCAGCACCACATCATCAAAGTCAGGTTGCTCTGCCGCGGTTTCAACCGGTGCGTGGAAGCTTTCTTGATGATAGTTTTCCATATCAAAGCCGAGGCCTGCGAGCGCGCCCCGCACAGCTTGCATAAAAGGCTCTGGACCGCAGCAATAGACTTCGCGTTCCAGATAGTCCGGGGCCATGAGGCCGAGCATCAACTGGTTGAAGACGCCCTGATACCCTGTCCATGGCCGATAGGGGTCAGGCTCTTCGACCACGAATTTCAGATCCAAACCCTCAGATCGGCTTGCCATCTGTTCCAAGCGTTGGCGAAAGATGATTTCTGAGGGGCGTTTGGCACAATTGACAAAGACGATGTCGAGGTTGTCGCCGTCATCCCACATGCTTGTCGTCATCGACATCATCGGTGTGATGCCAGAGCCTGCGGAGATAAACAGGAACTTCTTTGCCGAGCTGTTGGCGTTGGTGAACAGACCTGCCGGACCCAGCGCTTTGATCCGGCTGCCGGGGCGCAGGTTGTCCAGCATCCAGCGTGTTCCGATACTATCGCGCTGAGCCTTGGCGGTGATGGTGATGTTACGCGGCCGCGACGGCGAGGATGAGATCGTGTAGGTCCGGTGTAATGGTCCACCCGGAACCGGGATTTCCAGTGTCATGAACTGGCCGGGGTCATATTCAAAAAGGGCACCGGAGGGCGCCTTAAAGGTGAAAGACGCCGTATTGTCCATTTCGGGAATAATGGAGACGCATTCCAGCATCTCCGTATCTTTCCAGATCGCGCGTTCGCTGTTTCTCGGCATGATCGTTTACTCCGCCGCCACAGCTGTTGGGCCGCTGTTACGTTTGAGGGTTTCGAGGTACCACTGCACGAATTGCAACACGCCGCTTTCCTGCACCTCAGAGTAGGGACCGGGTTCATAGGCAGGTGAATTGATGCCCATTTGATTGAACTCCACCACCTCACGGTCCTCATCATTGGTGGCGATCCAGACCTCGGTGAGCCGCTTCAAATCATAATCGACCCCTTCGACAGCATCCTTGTTCACCAGCCATTTGGTGGTGACTTCGGTTTCTGTTGGGCTGATCGGTGTGACCCGAAACACGATGGAATGGTCGGCGAGGAAATGGTTCCATGTGGTTGGATAGTGAAACTTCAGCAGTGATCCGGCATCTGCGAATGCCGCTTGCCCAAGCCACCGGCGGACTGCGGTTTTGCCGTCCAGCGTATAGCTTTCGGCACCCTCTTTCAGGGGCATCCGGGCGACGCGAAACTGGCCGTCCTCACTCATTTGAAAGGTAGAGGGCATCCCCGCCTGTTCGCAACGCTCAAAATGCGCTTGTAGGTTTGCCGGGGTCTCGCCGCCCTCAATACCTGTGATGGAGGGATCATCTGGGAACGTGCGGCACAGCGAAGGGTGGTTGCCGCCGCAGTGATAGCACTCGCGATTGTTTTCCCAGACGAGCTTCCAGTTTCCCTTCTCAATGATCGAACTTTCAAAGGCGACCTTGGCATTCGAGAGATCATGGATTTCCAAATACGGACGGGCAACATTGGCAAACTGTTCGAAATCTGGCGCGTCATCTGCAAGGCAAATGTAAACCAAGCCGGCGAGCTCGCGGCAGTGTACAACTTTTAAGCCATGTTTGCTGGCGTCGAAGTCTGGTCCCATATCACGTGCCCAGAGCAGGCGACCATCGAGCTCGTAGGTCCACTGGTGATAGGGGCAGACTAGCTTGGGGTTGTTGCCTTTTACCGCCTTGCAGATCACCGAGCCACGATGGCGACAGGAGTTGTGGAAGGCGCGGATTTCATTGTCGGAGCCGCGTACAATGATCACATTGTAGCTGCCAACCTGATGGGTGACATAGCTGCCAGCCTTTTCAAGCTCGCACGCTGGGATCGCAAAGAGCCATTCCTTATAAAAGATCTCCTGCAGATCAGCCTGAAAGATTTCAGCATCATTATAAAATGCCTGCGCAAGGGCGTGACCCGGATTGTGACTTGCGATCAGCGCACTGATATTGCTGTTCATTTCCTGACTCTCCTGCCGCGCAACGCGGTCGGTGACAGCACGTTTGGCGGTTGGTTGGGGTGCGTACGGCAAGGGGTATCCATTAGGCCGCAGCGGAGGGAACCGCGTCCTTTGAAGATGCCCAAACCGCCGCCCGCGGTTGACGATATCTGCTGAGGCTGGTTTCCGGGCTGAGAGACTGACCAACTGGTCGGAGCGCGACGCCTTCCCGGGTTTCCTCCTCCCAGTGGCCAGATGTCGCGCCCGCAAGTCTCATGACCGTTGCGGGGGCAGCGCCGGAATCGCACCGGCTTCCCAATTCTCCGCCTGCGCAAGCCCAGACGGCACCTCGTGATTCAAAGTTGTATCGAGATTTGACGAATTGGATCTGCGATTTGCGACATTGTTTAATGTGTTCGAGACAAGCCATGTCGCGGTGGGTGAAAAATACCGAGGGTAGCGAAACGGTATACCTCAGCACGGTTCCAAATAGATCACAGCATGTGCCGTGCGGTCTTGTCGGTGAAATCAATCGGCTGCGGCAACATTGAGTATGCGAGCTTCCGTATTGGGGCGGGTGTCAAGTGCATTGGCCCACCTGCAATTGGCACACTGGTATCAATGGAGGTCCCAACAATAGTCTGTCCTTCTTTGTTGCGCGTTTGGCTGTACGTTTATTGATCCGAA
>Ga0208184_100139_pt1 | contig 23048 bp, 14 predicted proteins | sample Virmet3651_4511_FD_185736 | JGI IMG/M metagenome (GOLD analysis project Ga0208184, IMG submission 185736) | Marine viral communities from the Southern Atlantic ocean transect to study dissolved organic matter and carbon cycling - metaG... | ecosystem: Environmental > Aquatic > Marine > Oceanic ... | reverse complement strand
ATATTATATGTACCTGAAACATAATATCGTGCACGTTCAGACCCTCCACTTGCACTTATATTGAAACTTTGATTTATGGTATACTCTTTTAGTATCTGATCAATCCAATTATTGCTAGGGTATAAATACGGATTATCTCCTGCTGCAGTACGGTCAATTTTAATTTGAGAATACGGTAAAATGGCAAGAGGGTCACGAGTAAGCGCAGCCTCATTTGCTAGTTGCATATATGTGATGTTATCTGCAAATTCAAAATTTCTTGTGTTAGTAGAAACACGAGAAGCAGCACGTGCACTAAACTTTGCTTTACCTGCCTTACCGCTTTTTGTAGTGATTAAGATAACTCCGTTTGCCCCTCTAGCTCCATAAACTGAAGCTGCGGCAGCATCTTTAAGTACAGAAAATGTATCAATATCATCAGGTTGTAGACGTGCAAGATCTGTTGATGTAGACTCTATGTTATCTATTAAAATTAATGGATTGCGCTTACCTGAACCAAAGGTACTTAAACCACGTATAAAGAAATCTGAATTGTCTGCTCCTGGTTCTCCCGACCTTTGAAAGGATACCATCCCAGGAACCCTCCCAGCAATCATATTAGTTAGGTTATTTGTAGGCCCTTTAAGCTCTGCAGGATTAATTGTGGCTATTGAACTCACCTGACTTTCTTTCAGCTGTTTTCCTCCGAAAGCAATTACCACTGTCTCTTCTAGCGACTCTGAACTTAAGTTTAGAGAGACGTTAATACTTTCTTGATCACTAACGAGGACTTCTTTAGTTTCAAAACCCACAAAGGAAAATACCAAGGTTGATCCTGGTGAAACGCGTATAGAATAGTTCCCGTCAAAATCAGTAGAAGTTCCGTTTTGAGTTCCCTTTTCCACAACCGTTACACCTATTAATGGTTGGTTGCTATCACTACCGTCATAAACAGTACCTGTTATGATTTGTTGTGGTAGCTCATCTAAACTATGCGCCTTAAATTGGGACCCAAATCCAAGCGCAAGTAGGAGCACAAGACACCTTAAAAAGTGTTTCACTCGTATTAATTGTTGTATCATAATCTGTTGATGTAATGTTTTTCTATAAAAATTAATTCTGTTTGATTAAAATGACATATTCATTATTTGCTTAAGTTTTTTTAGGTTTCTCATATGTTTGTTTTTGGTTACTAATCTGCTTTGTGGTTATCTGAAATATATTTTAGTTGATCTAAACTCCATTCATCCTGCCATTCCATTGCTGGTTGCCCTTGTTTGACGACAAGCGGTAGCCAGATATATCTACCATCACTATGTTTCTTAGGATTCCATCTATCCCCCATATATATATAAATACCTTCTGCTCTATTTATGGGCAATACATAGGTGCTTTGAGAAAAAAATGTCACATCTGCATTTTTTCCTTTAGCTGGATTTGCTAGCTTTTCCCAAGGCCCAAACATGGACTTAGCTTTAAAAGACCGGGCTTTGTTGGGCTTCCATCCTGTAAGTCCTGAGGTTATCATGTAATAGGTTTCCTTATGTTTAAAAACAGCAGGAGCTTCATTCTGGCCTCCAGGTTGAACTCTTACCCATTCCTTTGAGAATCCTAAATAATCATCAGTGAGCTTAGAAATATGTAAGGTTTGATTCTCTTCTGAACTACTAATGTGGTACGCTGTATCATCATCATCTACAAACACTGTCATATCTCGTGACATTTGCCCTTTTTTAAAATCTCGACGTACATACAGGCCATCCACAAGGGCGTGATGCCATTCCGCCGTCCACCATTCAAGATGCTGTTCTTCAAGATTTTCTTGGGTTTGTGATAACTCAAAATTCTGAGGCCATGATTTTTGATTGGGCCTAAAAGATTGAATATATTTAAAGGGTCCTGTGGGTGATTGACTTGTGGCTACTGCAGTACGGGCGGCAGCATAACCTTGTCCCTTAAGCTCCAAATGAAACCACATAACAAATAATTTTGTTTTCTTATTAAAAATGACTTTAGGACGCTCAATAACTGACCCAATCGTAATTTCTGAATTGGGATCTGTACTTACTTCTAATGCCACCCCCTCATTAGACCAATTGATTAAATCTTTTGACTTATATACGCGAACCCCAACTTCAGCTAGACTATTTGCCCCTTTATGTTCACCATACCAATAATAATTCTCGTTATGGTATAAAATACCACCACCATGTGCATTGATATGATTACCATCATTATCTGGCCAAAGTTTGCCTGGAAAAAAACTACTATGGTCGTTTTTTTGACCGTAGACAGATGCACTTAGAATTACCGCAGCAATTAATTGAAAGACTTTAATACAATTAGTAAACATGTCTGGAATGTTATATTCTGTTAAACGTTTGGATTATATTTACGCAGCGAAATCGAAATAGTTAACCATATTCTATTGCAATTTTCATTAATTCAAAGATTGATCAAGGGGGACAAACTATCTTTTTATAGGGGGGTATTTATTCAATAGTTAAAAAAAAACCTATTTATATATCTAATTATTAATTTTTAGCGAATTTTAACAAAAATTAAATAATACTATGTGCGTGTTAAGCAGAAATAGCACTCTAATTATTAAATGGTTCTTTTTAATATGCTTTTATAATTTGAGTTATACTCAAATTAAATATGATCTTAGAAATGAAACTTTAAAGGAGCAACTCACATTCTACCATCTAGATACCCAAAACGGACTATCAAACAATACCGTTAAAACAATTGAACAAGACGAGTTAGGTTTTATTTGGATTGGCACATCTGACGGTTTGAATAGGTATGATGGGAACGAATTCAAAATTTTTAGGAAAGAGAATTCAAATATTCGCAATAATTACATTCAAAACATTTCATTTGAAAATTCTGGGGAGCTTAAACTTGCAACCGATGGTGGACTGGTTACTTACAATCCGAAAAATGAAAGATTTTATTCCTTAAACGATTTCAATCCTCATTTAAAATTAAGCATCAATTCTTATATAGATATCTCAGAAAATAGCTATGCAATAGGCGTTTACGGTCAAGGTATTTTTACTTTTAATGACACTGAAGAAACAACTTTTTTAAATTCAGAAACTTCTGATCTATCATCGAATAAAATATCCTGTATGGTAAAACAGGGATCAAAAGGTGCTTGGATAGGAACTTTTGATGAAGGCCTCAATTATTTTGACTTTCAAGCAAATAAGATTACACCAATTCCTTTAGTAATTGATGATGAGAAAGTTGAAGAAATCAACACCTTGTATTTAGATGAAAATCAAATTTTATGGATAGGTAGCAGTCAAGGCTTGATCGCTAGGTCTTACAATGGAAAACTTTATACCCTTAAAGAAGGCTCTACCAAACAAACTTTGACAGATGACCAAATTCTAGCAATTGAGAAAGATGACTATGGAAAGTTATGGGTAGGTACCTACTCAGGTGGTATTAATAGATTTGATATTAAAGCCTTTCTATCTAAAAGCCCTTCATTTAGCATAGATACCTATCAACCTCAAGATGATGGAACCAGCATAACAAATGCTAGCATCAATTCTCTTAAAAAAGACAGAAATGGATATTTATGGATAGGTACAAATGCTGGGATAGATTTTGTAGATCCAAAAGGTGAGCCCGTAAAATTACTTAAGAATAATCTTAAGGGTGGTGCAAAACTTATTCATAATAGAATTACAGGATTAGAAGAACTAAAATCTGGCTTGATTTTAATAGCTACAGATGGAGGAGGCTTAGATTCTTTTAATCCTGACACTGGTATTTACAGTGATGCTGACTTTATAGATTCAGATAAATTAAGAACAAAACATCTAAATTGTTTATTTGAGGACAACCAAGAAAAATTGTGGATAGGTACCTATCAAAAAGGACTACATCAATATGACCCGAGAAATAATACTTGGAGTTACTATTTAAATGGATCTAAAGCTGATGGAAATGATGTTCGTTGTATTGCACAAGATTCTAAAAATCAAATATGGGTAGGAACTAATCGTGGCGGTCTTTTTAAATACGATTCTAGTAAAAAGAATTTTGTTTACATAAAGGCATTAGATCAAATTACAGAAAGAATGGATATAAGAGCCATTGATTTTGATTCTAATGGTGTATTATGGCTGGCAACGTACGGCAACGGAATTGTTAAATTCAATCCTGATAACAATGAGGTATTCTCTTATTTTCATGGAAATCTTGATGGACTTACTAATAATGTCATATTTAGCATTAAAGTGCTTTCTGACGATACTATCGCAGCAGGTCAGAAATATGGAGGTTTAATTTTATTTAAAGATGGAGATTCCTCGGGTACAACCTATACAGAATCTCAAGGCCTTAGCAACAACACTATAAACAGTATAATTAATTATAATTCTCAAAAATTGTTCTTAGGCACCTACAAAGGTCTAAGTGAATTTAACCTTGGCAACAAACAGGTTAAAAGCTTAAACTCCCTTTATAATATTCAAAAAAGTGAATATAATGTTGGTGCCGCACTTATTAGTAAAAAGGGGTATCTATATTTTGGAGGTAACAAAGGAGTTAACATATTTAGCCCTGAGGATCTAAAAAATCAAAATGAAGCAAACACAATTATTATAAAAGACTTAAAAGTACATAATGAAGATGTAAATGTTAGCCTTGATAATCCTAAGGCTATTCTCGACCAATCTATCATATATAAGGATCAAATAAAGCTTCAGTACAATCAGAATAATTTTTCACTAGATTTTACTAGTTTAAATTTTCCCTTCGCTGCGTCTTTGAACTATTCTTATATTTTAGAAGGCTATTATGATCAGTATACTCACTTAAAAAATTCTAATAGAATTAATTTCAGTAATATTCCTCCGGGGAATTATACGCTCAAAATCAAAGCAGAAAATCAAGCAAACAGCACACGCTTTAAAGAATTATCAATACTAATTTTACCTCCCTTTTGGCAGACATTGCCTGCTTATATATTCTATATAGTTACATTAATTATAATCATTTGGGGTGGTTTAAAATATTACGCAGAGCGCTTAAAACTTAAAAACTCACTACTTTTTGAGCAGAAACAAAGACAGCTGGAACACGAACTAAATGAAGAGCGCATTAGGTTTTACACAGGAATTTCACACGAGCTTAAAACCCCTCTCACTTTGATTTTGGCCCCGTTAGAATCGCTTATAGACAATGTGATTCACAAAAAGCAACAGAAAAGTTTAAGACTCATAAAAAAAAATGCAGAACATTTATTGCAATTTATAAATAAGCTATTAGAATTTAGAAAAAGTGAAGAAGGTCTAAGTACTCTTCACTTAAATAGTTATGACTTAAATAAAAATCTGTCTCAATGGCTTGAATCGTACAAGCATCTTCTCAAGAAAAAGAATATTAATTTAATATTTAATAAACCTGAAGCACCTGTATTGGTGGTCTGCGATCTCGAGAAAATTCACATTATCATTAATAATCTTATTACTAATGCTATTGAATACAGCAACATTAATAGTAAAATATATGTAAAACTGTGTTCTAATGCCTCAGATGTAACTATTGAAGTTGCAGATATTGGAGCGGGAATTGACGAAACTGAAATAAACCAAATTTTTGAGTGGTATTATCAAGCAAACTCCAAAATTAGAAAAGGTGGTAGTGGTATAGGTTTGGCCCTTTCTAAACGCTTTGCTCAACTTCATAATGGTAATCTGTATGTAGTAAGTTCTCCTCAAAAAGGAAGCACATTTACCCTCAGTTTTCCGGTTAGTCAGCCAAAGCAAAGTGAAGGATCACAGTCGTATCCAAAAAGAATAATTGAGGATAATCTTGCAAATATACAGGCCACAATCCATGAAGAGTTAACTGTAAACGATGTCATTATAGGTGCAGAAAAAGAGAGAAAGCTTGTCTTATTGATTGATGACAACCCAGATATTTTAGCACTGTTAGATAGTATTCTTGCTACAGATTATGATCTTATTCATGCGCAAAATGGACAGGAAGGAATTTCACGTGCTATTAAATACATCCCGGATATAATAATTAGCGATGTAATGATGCCTCAAAAAAATGGAATTGACCTATGCCGAGAATTAAAAGAACAAAGAGCAACTTCACATATCCCAATTATCCTGCTTTCAGCTAAAAGTAATTTTGACATTATTGAAAAAGGTTACAGCAAGGGTGCAGATGATTATATGGTTAAGCCATATAATATTAAAGTTCTAAAAGCACGTATTGCTAATTTAATTGCTTCAAGAACCTCACTTTTACAAAAATATGAGACTCATGATGCAATTAACGCTAATGTAGATGCTGACGAACTTAAAGTATTAGATTCTGAAAAGGCATTTCTGAAAGAGTTCAAAGAAATTGTTCATCAAAATATACAACAGGATATTAAAACAATCGATACCATTTCTGAACAAATGAATATGAGTAGATCGTCATTATACCGAAAGATTAAAGCAATTACTGGAAAAAATATCAATGAATATGTTCGTAATATTAAAGTTGAACACGCCGCTTACCTGATTGAAAAAAAGAATTTTAATATTACTGAAGCCGCGTATGAGGTTGGTTATTTAGATCCTAAGTATTTCCGAAAAATTTTTAAGCAACGTTATGGGAAGACTCCATCTGCATTTAAATCAAATTGAGTTTAGTTTGGTTTATAAAGATAGATTGCTACCTAAAGACTAAATGACCAACAGCAAAATAAGATTATACTTGAAGGACAGAAACAGGTTCCATTAGTAAAAGCTTTTACTAATGGAACCTGTTTCTTAAAAATTGCTAAATTTTGTCTAAATCCAGCTATTTTGCTAAGTTTAAATTCACCTAATTTATAATCTTATGCAGTGCTTCAGGTATTGAATCTTCCCCACTGCTCATTTCAATTATTTTACCGAAGGTGTTCTTATTGTTGAGGACTTCTAAAACTGTTTCGGCAACTGCTTGTCTGGGTATTTTTGAGTTGACTTTTTCAGGATCTGTGCTCATCATCACGTTGCCGGCTTCGTCGTCATCAGTTAAAGTGACAGGGCGAAGGATGGTAAAGTCAAGATCGCTTCTTTGCAATTCATGATCGGCGTAGTGCTTTGCAATATAATACGGCTTCATCCCTTCTACTTTACCCCAAAACGAGCGATCATCAGAATGTGAAGCTCCAACCATCACATAACGCTTAACTCCTGTTTGAGAAGCTGCGTGTATGGTTTTAATCGCTCCGTCAAGATCTATTTCCATTGTTTTATCGGCTCCTGTGCTTCCTCCCGAACCTGCTGTAAACACTACCGCATCATAGTTTTTAATCACTTTCTCAAGAGCTTCAGGAGTGTTTTCCAGACTTTCTACCACAGTAGGTACATTCATTTTTTCAAAAAGAGGTTTTTGTTCTTCCTTCCTTATAAAAGCTGTGGGTTCAAAATCGGTAGAAGCCTGCATTAGCTTAGCAATGCGTTGTCCTACTTTGCCGTGTGCTCCTATTATCAACGTTTTCATAGTTTTACTTTTTTTAGTTTTTCAGAATATAAAATTCCAATACTGAATATCTCCTAAAGTTCTATTAAACTTTAGGAGATGGAAATAGCAGTTATAGATTTGCTTTAAAACCTATAGGTTTTCATTAAAGAAAGATTCTAGTTTATCAAACGGAATAAAATCTTTATCACCACCATCATAAAGATCGGTATGTACTGCATCATCAATGATCAGTAGTTCTTTTGGTTCTTTAGCAGCTTTATAAGCATCCTCACTAAAATAACGGGAATGCGCTTCAGAGCCGGCAATAATCAAGACGGGGCTAGGTGCAATTTCTTCAATATACGTAAGAATAGGCATATTCATAAAGGAAATAGAATTGGTTGCGGTCCAAGAACCGTTCGAGTTGATCGATCTTGGATGAAAGCCTCTAACAGACTTGTAAAAATCAAAATAGTCCTTTACAAACTGCGGTTCGTCTCCGTTAATTTCACTTGGTAAACCTTGCGGTGCCAGCGCTCTTTCACCATTTTGAGCATCTTCCCAACGTTGTAGACTCATTTGCTCTAATTGCGCTGCACGCTGTTCTGGAGTTGTGCTATCAAAATATCCTTTTGCATTTACGCGAGACATATCATACATACTCGTAGTTGCAACTGCTTTTACGCGTTTGTCAGCTGCGACTGCGTTTAGAGCAAATCCGCCAAAACCGCAAATCCCAATAATACCAATCTTATCCCGATTGATTCCTTTCTGCACTCCCAAGAAATCTACTGCCGCGCTGAAATCTTCGGTATTAATATCCGGCGAAGCTGTATTGCGCGGTTCTCCACCGCTTTCTCCGGTATATGACGGATCAAAAGTAAGTACCGCATAGCCACGTTTTGCTAATTCATTTGCGTATAACCCTGAAGCTTGTTCTTTAACCGCACCAAACGGACCGCTAATTGCCAAGGCTGATAATTGCTTATCAGTGCTATTTTTAGGCAGATAAAGATCTCCGGCTATGGTAATTCCGTATCGGTTTTTAAAACGTACCGAAGTGCGGGTCACTTCCTCATTCAATTCAAAAATATAATCATCTTCTGTTCTCATAGTATCTTGTATGTGTTCTTGATTTAATTCGTTTTCTGTTACAGCGATTTTATGTTCGCTTTTATTTTGATTATTAGCTATCCCTAATACCGAAAGGATCAGGACTGTAATTAGATTTATAGTTTTCATTTAGTTTTCTTGTTATTCTAAGCCTTTAATTTTCTTCGCAGGAACTCCGGCATAAACGCTTTTTGGCTCTACATTTTTATTCACCACAGCACCGGCAGCGATTACTGCGTGCTCACCGATAGTAACTCCGGGTAACACCGTTACGTTGGCCCCAAGCCAAGCACCCTTTTTTATGGTTACTTTCTGTGGAATAAGTGTATTTCTAGTACTCGTTGCTATGGGATGATTTTCAGAGGTAATATTTACTCGAGGTCCAATCATAACATCATCTTCAATAACGATTCCTCCCAAATCCAAAAAACTACACGCGTGATTGATAAACACATTACTTCCCAGTTGTATATGACGCCCAAAATTTGTGTAAAACGGTGTAAATACCGTGGTATCTTTTGAGACTACAGTTCCTGTAATTTCACTTAAATAATGCCGGGCTTCATCTAAATCTTGTGCGTTATTGAGTTTAAGATTTAAACGCATTGTTGTTTCTACAGAAGCGCCAATAAGACCATAATCAGGGTCATTCATTGCTACTTCTTCATTAGCGCGTAATCGGTCAAAAATTGTTTTCATCTTCTTTTAATCTTAGCACTTCTTATACTGGTCATCAGTAACCTTTTCGAGCCAGTCAACCACGTTACCATCAACTTCCTCCTGAATTGCCAGATGACTCATAGCCTTTTGAGGAGAAGCGCCGTGCCAATGTTTTTCTTCTGGTTCAAAGTAGATGACATCTCCCGGAAAAACTTCAACAATAGCTTCACCCTCTTTTTGAACCCAGCCCAAACCTGATGTGATAATCAGCGTCTGCCCAGCAGGATGGGTGTGCCAAGCTGTTCTGGCCCCCGCCTCAAAAGTCACCATTGCCGCAGCAGCTTTTGTTCTGGGTTGTTGACTAAATTGCATCTCTACTCGTACTGATCCTGTAAAAAAGGCCTCAGGGCCCGGAGCAGAGTGGATCTCTTGATTTCTTGTAATTTTCATAGCAGTTAGTATAAGAGGTTGTATTATTTAATATAGACTGAATCTGTTACCGTCTCCATCCAGTTTACGATTCCTTTTTCGGTGTTAGGGACAATGTACATTTGCTGAAGTCCAGTGTTTTCAGTAGCTCCGTGCCAGTGGCGTGTATTTGGTGGACATTTAACAACATCTCCTTTTTGGATCACTTGCTTAGGCTGACCTTCTATCTGATGATACCCTTTTCCGTCAGTAATGATTAAAATTTGTCCGCCGGGATGCGTATGCCAATTACTTCGGCTTCCTGGTTCAAAATAGACGTTACCAATTGCTGTGGTATAGATAGAGTCTGGAGCGACTAACCCTATATTGTAGGCACTTCCTGTAAAGTTTTGATCAGGCCCCATCTCCCCTTTTGGGAAAATGAATTCTGTTTGAGTTGTTGTTTGAGAAGTGTCCTTATGAGATTTGCGGTCATTGCAGGCTACACTAAGCAATGCAGCTATAACAGCAGTCGCAGCCAGGTTGAATACGGGTTTTGCAGTCATTGGTTTTTACGGTTAAAATGAACTACAAAATTATAGACCGTAACCAACCATCAGCTAACGATAATCAAATGATAGCTTAAGATTTTCAACACAAGCTATTAAAGTGTTGTTAAGACCACTTCATAAGGCAAGTCAAATTTAAAAATTCGCTGCCCTAAAAGCTCCCGGATTGGTTTGCGTGGCTTTTTTGAAGAAATTATTGAAGTATGATGGGTAATCGAATCCTAATGCATAGGCAATGTCGCTCACATTCCAATCTGTATGTAAAAGCAAGGCTTTAGCCTCATTTGCAATGCGATTATTAATGTGCGTAGTCGTTGAATGTCCCGTAACCTCACGTACTGCCTTGTTCAAATAATTAACGTGTACCGAAAGCGCCTCGGCATAATCTTTAGCGGTACGCATTTTTAGCGGTTGTGCCATTCCCTCAATAGGAAATTGTCGCTCTAGCAATTCGATAAAAACATTAGCTAGACGCGTCAAAGCATTAACGGGCTGATGCAAATTTTGAGAAGGCTCTAGCTTTAAAGCCTCGTGAATCAGAAGATTAATGTAATTTCTGATCAAATCATCTTTAAGGGCATAATCTGTTTTTTGTTCTTCGATCATCTTTTTAAAGATGGTATTCAAAAATAAACGTTGCTCTTCTGAGATTTTTAAAACCGGAGTTCCATCTAGCTTAAACAAGGGAGATTGCTGCAGGCTTTCTGAACGATTAGAGGTTGCTAAAAATGCTTCGGAAAACAAACACGTGTAGCCGGTATAAGTCGTTGAAATCGTTTCCCACGAATAAGGAATGTGGGGATTGCCGAAAAATAACACGGTTCCTTTATGATTAAAACTGCGATCAGAATAATGAATTTTACTTTCGCCGGTGGTCAAACAGATTTTGTAGAAATCCTTTCGACTATAAATGCGTGTTGCATTGCTATCGGATTCGATTTGAAATACATTAAAACCTTTCAGCTTTAATTCTGTATTAAATTCAGAAACGGAACGTGTATTTTTCATTCGCCAAAATTAAGATTTTCAAAACAAATGTGGAATTTTAAAAATCAGAACGATAAAACTATAAGATTGTATAAATGGTAATGGCTTGTTCTCTCCAGTTTGAGAAAACAAGCCATTACCATTTTAAAAATTTTATTATATACCGATAGTTTCAACACTATTGGCTGTTTCTTCTATCAAAGCTATAAATATTTATTGAAGAGCTGTAATTCTGAAATTTTTGCATCTACCGGCTTGCTCCCGTTCTTTTCACCAAGTATCATTTGAGTAGAAGATTTTTTAGGTGATCTTACATTGTTCCAAGAGCTATCTACAACCCCATTAATTACTAAGTCTAGTTGTTGTCTCAAGTTGTTGTATTTCCATTCAATGTTTGTAGTTGTACTTTTCTCGAGCGTCGCATTGCTTAAATAAACTATCTCTTCACCTCCAATTTGACAAAAGAGCCTTGCATCTTTATTTATTCCATAGGCGATTCCTTCATCATTTTGCAAATTGGAAATGATTATTTTTTTATGATCAACTTTGTTTAGTTCCAAGTTCATTTTTAAAGTGAACGATTTATCATTGAATTGATATATAGGGTTAGACTCCAACTTGGTTTGCTTTGTCAGATCAACATTCTTGAGCTCTAATGCTAAGCTATTTTCCTGCTTACTGTTTAAATTGTCTTGATTGATTATCTGTGAGAAGAAAACCTCATTTCTTCCGTTGACAAATTCTATCTTCAAACGTCTATCCCCCTCAGCTCCATAAACTGAAGATCTTACAAAAGCGTGTAAAGAACCGTTTAATAAGTCGTGCTCACTGTCAAGAGCAACTTTATAATTGGCATAACGCTCATCTGTTTCTGCCGCATCAGAGTTTAAGTTACCCGATACCACATCAACAAACGGATAGTTACTGCCCTGTTCGCGAAGCATAAAACGCTGTTGATGCAAATCTGCACTGTAGGCCAAAACGCCATCAATATTATTTTCTTCAATAAATTTTCGTAAATGAGGCCCACGCTTACTTGAACTTAAATTTCTTCCCCCTAACTCCCTAAAAGTTGGTGTGCCACTTATTATAATTTTGAATGTAGCCGTAGATTTTAGCAACGCATTTTGTAACCATTTTAATTGCTCATCACCTAATTGATCTTGCGTATTATTCCTATAGCTTCGATTATCGGTTAAGAAAAATTCAACATCCTTATATTTATAAGAAGAGAACAACCCGTCATTTTCTTCTGTCCCTAAATACTCAGGATTAGGCCACCAAGATTTAAATATTTTTTTTGTTGCCGGTAATCCCGGTAAAGTTTTATCAAATTCGTTAGAACCGGTATCGTGATTATCAGTTATCGCTAATTGAGGCATTGATTGCAATAACTCGTCGTAATATTTTCTATACCACATATATCTTTTAAATGCTTGTTCTTCATTATCCCAATCACTTAAAAAGCTATCAGGACATCCACCATGTGCGTGTTCTTCTCCCAATAAGTAAACGGCATCGCCCAGCCATATCATCAAATCACTATCTTGTTTAGCCATAAGATCATTGTACATCTTGGGATCGCCGTTAACAATACGTTCAGCTTCCCACTGATCAATACACCGGCTCAGGTCAAAAATTCGCCCACAGCCTCCTGCTAAAAATGTGAAATTATCAATAATTTCTTGTTCAGATTTTATGGTAGCCTCTCTCCCACTCGATTCTCCATTTTTCAAAAGTTTTGCTACATAGGTCTTTCCCGATTCTAGTTGGAATTCATAAGATCTTAAATTGTAATCTTCAACTCGCGTAATTTCTTCGCTATTTAGATCACCGGTTTCAAACCCATTGTATTCAAGATGTCTATCGTCTAAATCAAATAAAGCACCTTTAAGCTGGGTTTCAGGATTATCAGATGCAGTCATAGAAAGTGCTAGAACATCGTTGGATTGTGTATTATCTTTGGTTAGCATCCATACGCGCACTTTGTTTTCGTAAACGGGGCTAAACATAGGACCATATACTAAAGAATCTCCAGGAATAGTGATTTGTGCTTTTACGCCTAGACCTATTAATAACAATAAGAGTAGTATGATTTTTTTCATTGAGTTTGATTGAAATTAGTTGATAAATTTTAATTGGTTGAATGATCTGTTAGTGCATCTATAAATGCAATTAGTTCTTGCATTTCTTGCGCTGTAAGTTCTAAATTTTCTGAAGGCAAAGTCTGATTAGGTATCTCATTAGAAAAACCTAGTCCAGCGCCCCCGCCATTATTATAAAAATCTAATACTTCTTCTAGTGTTTGGTAGGTCCCGTTATGAAAATATGGAGCTGTAACACTAGCATTTCTAACAGAAACTGTTTTAAAAGATTTATTATAAATATTTTGATTTTCATTATAAACACCATTACTGCTGCGGCCTGTATCTGTATCGACATTTTGACCATTAGGCTTCACCAAAACTCCTAAAACCTCACTTTCATTCTCTTGATAAAGAGGCGGAATCAGTCCACTAAATGTTGGTGGAAAATGGCAGGTTGCACACTTCGCTTTACCCATAAATAAATTGAAGCCGTTTTTCACTTCAGCAGGTAGCATATCGTCTTCTCCTCTCATATATTTATCAAATTCACTATCTAGACTTCTTAAGGAGATTAAAAAGGAGGTCAAAGCCTTACTGATCGTATATTTATTTATCGCTATGGAATTAGAAAATCTAGTATACTGGTCTGAAGCACTTATTTTGGCAACTATATCCTCGTAAGTTGTATTGTACTCTAAGTGATTTTTAAATACATGCTCATATTGATTCTCTAGGTCAAAGACTCGCATATCATAAAAATACCGGTCTGCATAAACCGCATTTATTAGAGAAGGTGCATTACGCTCTAGGTAATTTCCTTGAATACTAGCTGAAGATGTCTGTTGCCCATCACTATAAGCCTGTTTTGGATTATGACAACTTGCACAACTTATAGTTTGACTACCACTTAGTTTTTCATCATAGAAAATTGTTTTACCCAACTCATTTAAAAGTGGTGTGTCCTCTTCTTCTGTCAATAATGTATAATAATAAGGATTGAGAAAATCTTTACTATATAGAGATATAGTATTTGAATTCCACGATGGTGTAACATTAGTAATGGTAGCCCGACTTTTTAAATTAAGTGCCTTTTGAAGATGAAGAAGTTGGGCATAAAGGGGATCAATAAAATTCTTGATAAAATACAACCTATCAAATTTTTCAAAATCATCTTTATTTTCAAGATAACTAATAGAAAACTCGAATAGCCTCTGTATATGATTACTATTGTCATTATTAGTTTGACTTAATAGATCTTGTAATACTTGATTTAAAGATATTAATGAAAAGCGGGTTTCATTTAGCGAATTTTGATAAATAGGACTATCGAAACCAGTGATTCCCAAGGTCATAATACGTACCAATTGTAGGCGTGAACTTTCAAGAACTTGATAGTCAAGAATAAACTTTCGTGATGTTAAAGCATCTGCTAAGATTTTAAATTTGGTCTTGAGCGCCACCGAGAGCTTATAGATTCTTTCGGCTTGCTTTCTTGAATCAGCATCAAAAATAAGTTCTTCTATAATTTGAAAACCTGCAGGGGGAAGAATTTGAACTCCGCCATCTATAAAATATCCTCCATCAAGATCATCTAATGGAGCTGAATTTAAGTAAAGGTTTAGTTCTGATGTAGGAGCATTTCCTACAGGATAAGGATCTAAATGATCTAAGGCAGCTCCATTAATATAGGCCGCTGTATGTTTTGGGTAAAAATAAGTAGCATAGCTTTCAACCGCCTTATAAGCATATCGCGCTTTTGTAAATTGAATTTTTAACGCTTCCTTATCCGCACTGTAAGTTGCATAATCTGAGGCTATTTTGACTAAGCTATCTAACTGAACTTCTGCCTCATAAATTTGCCTTAGAATAAGCTCTTTAGTATTATATTTTTTTGGACTCTGCGTAAAAGCCAACACTAGGATTCCAACAAAAAATGGAGTGCTAAAACATAAAAGTCTTACTATTAAGCGTTGCAAATATCTCAGTTGCATTAGAGTTTTGATTGGAGTTATGTACAGCGTAGAAGAGTTTCAAAAGTAATGTACCTTTTATTTAAATAAGATTTTATCAGAATTGTTTACATAGATTTAATCTTGGGTCAAATTGTGAGGCTACTAATGATATAGAATTATTAAAACACTGTGCCTATCCTTCTTATAATCAAGACTCACAGGGTGAAATTTTTAAATTTTACTTTTAGTTAACCTGCTTAATCCTCTTCAATTCTATATTCGTCCTAGAATTTGGCAGTATGGTTAAAGACATTCACGAGCAGTTATTTTCTTCAATTAAAAGTTCTGACCACCGCGCCTTTGAACGTATTTTCAATATCTTCTGGGAAAAGCTATATCATCAAGCCTATAAAGTTATTCAGGATGCAGATTTAAGCCAAGATATAGTGCAAGAAGTATTCATCGATATTTGGAATCGCAGAAATACCTTAGCTATTGACAACCTCAATGCCTATTTATATACCGCTGTAAAGTTTAAATCACTTGAGTATATTAAACAAAAAAGGACCTACACTCTAGAGGAATCTGTAATAGGTAAGCTACAATCAAATAATGATTCAAATAAAAAGATTGAAAATCTTGAAGCTAAGTTTGAAGATGCCCTTTCTAAGCTACCAGAAAAGTGCGGCCAAGTTTTTCATTTAAGTCGTAATGAAGGTTTGAGCAATCAAGACATTGCTAACCGTCTTGATATTTCAAAACGCACAGTAGAAACTCATATTACCAATGCAATTAAAGTTTTGCGTTTAGAGTTCAGCGACGAACTCATTCTAAACTGCATCCTAGTCTTTACTTTCCTTAATCTTTAACATGCTAATGTTTACTAATTGTTTCCTTTTTTAAGAAACTGTTAAGAAGCCTCTTTTTTCAATTTTCTCTTTACGTGTGATGTGGTGCTTTCAATACCTATGTATAGAAACATTCACATGAGTAAAAAGAATTTTTATAAAATACTTGATCGGTATTTGTCTGGAACCGCCACACAAGATGAGCGGGCCTTTATTGATAGCTTTTATACAAATCTTCAGCAAGAGCAAGAAGTAACGCTCTCAACACAAGAGAAGGCTCAAATAAAAAAAAGATTAGAAACAAAGATTTTCAAAGAGACTAGACCTAAAAGTAATAAACCCTATAAGTGGATAGCGGGTATAGCGGCCACTTTTCTAGTGCTATTTCTTTACAATTTTCAAAGGAATTGGGTAAGTGAGCCGCATTCAAAAGAAATAGCTTTTGTACATATTAAAACCCAAGAGCACCATAAAAAGAATGTAGTGCTTCCTGATGGAACAAAGGTAGTATTGAATAGTAATAGTAGTCTAAAATTCAACCGAGACTTTAAGCTGCAGAAAACGCGCTTAGTTGAACTCATAGGTGAAGCCTTTTTTGAGGTAAAGCACGACAGTATCCACCCGTTTATTGTTCAGTCAAAAACGCTAACTACAAAAGTTTTAGGGACCACATTTAATGTTAAAACAGATTCTCTAAGTACAAATGTTGCGCTGGTTGAAGGAAGTGTAGAGCTACAAGGGGTTAATAAAGAAAAAATAAAACTAAAACCTCTTGAAAGTGCCCGACTACAAAAAGATGAAGATTCAATAAAAGTGTCAACACTTGATAGAGAATTAGAATTGGCTTGGATGTCAAACAAGTTTGATTTTCAACAGGAACCACTACAACGAGTAGTTAAGATTCTACAACGCAGATATAACAAAGAGATCGTTTTGGCCAATACGCAACTCGCAAATAAAAGAGTCACCGGTTTTTATGAGAATGAGAGTTTAGAAACCATACTAAAATCACTTGCCCTAGCAGGAAATCTGAATTTCAAACATATAACTACAAATCAAATTTTAATCTATGAATCAACTTAAACTATAACTATGAAATAAAAAAGGAAGCGCGCCAACGCTTCCTAAGATCATTTAATCCAAAAAAAAATAATGTACCGCTAAATACATTTAAACACTTTTTAATGAACAAATTCAAACTAAAATTATGAAAAATAACTTACATCATTTTAGAAATATCCTGATGAAACTTTCTACAATGTATATTATTCTGGTTTTGGGCTTATCACCTGCATTAGCAACAGACATCAATGCCCAATCCTTAAAAGAAACAAGCGTTAAGCTTAAAAGCGGCAAATATGCCCTTAAAAATTTATTTGATCTGGTGGAAGATCAAACACAGTTCAATTTCACGTATTACAATGGGAATATTGACCTAAAATCAGAGTATGAAATTAACGGTGAATTCTCGTCACTATTTGATTTACTCTATAAGCTCTCATCTGAATATGACTTAAAATTTAACAGGGTAAACCAATCAATAAGCGTTATTCATAAACCGGTTGACCCGGCTCCAGAAATTGTTGAGCAAATTACTGTAAATGGTGTTGTAACAGATACCGACGGGCAACCGCTACCCGGCGCTTCAATTATGGAAGTGGGAACAAATAAAGGAACAGCCACAGATTTTGATGGTAAATTTAGTATTGAAGTTTCCCCTGAAGCCACTCTAGAAATATCATTTATGGGTTTTGAAACGCAATTATACCCATTAAACAATCAGAGCAATGTTACTATTCAACTGACACCTTCATCCTCTGCCCTTGATGAAATTTTAGTAGTTGGATACGGTACTGAAACCCGACGCAATGTGACTGGTGCAATATCTTCAGTAGAGCCTGAAGAAATCACTTCTCAACCTAAAGCTAATGTTGTAGAAATGTTAGATAGCAGAATGCCGGGTGTTCAAGTTATGAGTGATGGTAAACCCGGTGGTGGTGTTGCACTTCGTATACGGGGATTTAGTACCATAAACAGTAACGATCCTTTGATTATTGTAGACGGAATACCAGTATCTAGCAATTTAAACGTGATCAATCCTGCAGACATTGAAACAATTCAGGTTCTCAAAGATGCTGCTTCTGCCTCTATTTATGGTTCTCGTGCAGCAAACGGTGTTGTTATTATTACGACAAAAAAAGGGAAGAAAAGTGAACAAGGTGTTCAGGTAAGTTTTAATGGTTATGTGGGAGCTCAAGACACGTTTAATCTTCCAGAGGTTCTTAACGCACAGCAATATGGAGATGCTCTGTGGCAAGCTTTTGAAAATGACGGGCGCACGCCTAGTTCAGATTTTTACGGCAATAGTCCTAACGGTCCTGTGATTGGGGATTTCTTAGATGCTGATCAAATGTATCCAACTGCAGATACAGATTGGCTAGATGAAATAACACAAACCTCATTAATACAGTCTTACGACGTATCGCTTAGTAAAGCTGACGAAAATGGCTCTCACCTTTTTTCGCTAGGGTATTATGATCAAGAAGGGGTTTTAAAATACACTAATTTTAAACGCTATTCTGCGCGTTTGAATAACTCCTACAAAGTAACCGATTTTCTTACTATAGGTGAAAATTTCACAGGAAGCTATAAGGAAGGTGTTTCAGTTGCTACTAATGCTGCTTTAGGTAGTATTATTATAGCCGCATCAGACTACTTATCTATTTACCCTGTATATGATACCGAAAGAAATTTTGCTTTAAACCCGGTTAACCTTACAGACCACAACCCGTTAAGTTCACTGTATAGAAGTAAAGACAATAAGAATAAAACGGTTTCACTTTTAGGTAATTTATATGCGGAATTAGATTTTGATCATTTCAATTTCAAATCATCTTTTGGTTTAGATTATCAGAGTAATAATTACCGAGGCTATTCTCCTAGTGATAGAAATACAACGGGATCGTTGTCTACCACAAATAATTTTGGCCGTCAATTTTCATTCACCAACACCTTAAATTATAAGAACATATTTGGTGATCACGCTTTAGACATTTTAGTTGGTCAAGAAGCCATCGAGTATTACTATGAAGGCTTTGGCGCTTCGAGACAGAATTTCTTATATGATGATCCCAACTTCAGGTATTTAGATTTTGGTTCTGAAAATCAACTTAATAACGGTAATGCAAATGGATGGGCTTTAAACTCTTATTTTGGGCGTGTCAATTATAAGTTTGCCCAAAAATACTTGGTAACTGCCACTGTTCGCCGCGATGGAAGTTCAAGATTTAGCGGAGACAATAAATGGGGAACTTTTCCTGCGTTCTCACTTGGATGGCGTTTAGACAAAGAGTCATTTTTCAATAATGAAGGAGTAATTTCTTCATTATTGTTGAGAGGAAGCTGGGGACAAACCGGGAATCAAGATATCGCCTCTTATGCAACTGTTGACAGTTATCGTAATAACAATGCCAACTCAAATTATCCTATAGATGGATCTCAAGGAGCAGTTTATACAGGATTGACTCAATCAAGAATCCCTAATCCAGATTTGAAATGGGAAACCACCAGTCAAACTGATATTGGTATTGATTTAGGTTTATTAGACGATAAACTTAATATCACAGCAGATTATTATGACAAGCGTACTAAGGACATCTTAGTTTATCGCCCGGTTCCTATTACCTATGGAGGCACTAATGATGGTCAATGGGTTAATGACGGTGAAATGAAGAACATTGGGGTAGAACTTAATGTAGATTATGCTGATAACATTGGAGATTTAGGTTTTGATTTTAATGTTAACCTTACGCATTCTAAAAATGAACTTACCGCATTAACTACTTCTGATTATTTGAGTATCCCTACTTCTGCCCTACATACAGTAAACTTTGATCAGGAAATTTCAAGGTCAGTAGTGGGGCAACCTATTGGATCCTTCTTTGGTTACAAAGCTGATGGCTTGTTCCAAAGTCAAGATGAGGTTAATAGTCATGCTGTTCAACCAAATGCTCAACCTGGAGATATTCGCTTTGTTGACATAAACGGAGATGGTGAACTTAATGATGACGATCGTACTTTTATAGGATCACCACATCCTGACTTAATGTTGGGAATGAATTTAAAATTCTATTACAAGAATTTTGATATGTCAATGTTCTTCAGTGGTAGTTTTGGTAATGACATCTATAACTTTTTAAGATATAGAGGGCATTTCTTTAATCAATCTACTAATAAGCTTTCTGATGTTCTTAACGCCTGGACTCCAGACAATACTAATACTGACGTCCCAAGATTATCGCTTGATGATCCTAATAACAATATTAGACCATCATCTTATTACGTCGAAGATGGAAGCTATGTTAGATTGACCAATATGCAAATAGGATACACGCTACCTAAGGCCTTGATGAATGATATGCAACTAAGAATTTATCTTCAAGGAAGTAACCTCTTTACAATTACAGATTATAGCGGAATGAATCCTCAGGTAGGTTTACAAAACTATTCTGGAAGTAATAGAAACCTGGATATAGGTGCAGATCGAGGTCTTTATCCTCCTAATAGAACCTTTGTATTGGGTTGTAATCTTAACTTTTAAAAATTATAAATATGAATGCATTATATAGTATAAAGCTTATAAAATCAATTCTTTCAGTGTTAGCACTGCTAATGCTTATAGGCTGTTCTGATGATTATCTTGAAGAAACAACCTATGGTGAAGTGGAACCGGAAAATATGACTAATCTTGAAAATGTAGAGCGCGCAATAGTGTCTGCCTACAGTATTCTCAATGGTCAAATAGATGGTGCCAGTAATGCTTATAATTCACCAGATTCTAACTGGAGTTTTGGCGATGTTTTATCTGATGATTGCTACAAAGGTGGTGGTGGTACAGGAGATCAAAATCAAATTCATTTGATGGAAATCTACAATACTAATCCAACCATAATTGATGTTTACCGAAAATGGATGGCGCTTTTTGAAGGTATCAAACGCGTTAATGGAGCAATGCAATTATTAAATGCTTCAGAAGACTTTGACAGTACTTTAAAAACACAGCGAACTGCGGAACTGCGTTTTTTAAGAGGTCATTATTATTTTGAGCTCAAGAAAATTTATAATCGAATTCCTTATATAGATGAAACAGCAGTGACCGTTGAAGATTATGCACGATCTAATACAGAATTTTCTTCTGATGAAGTGTGGACTAAAATTGAAGAAGAATTCATTGCTGCGGTAGATGTACTTCCTGAAACTCAAACAGAATTAGGAAGACCTACACGTGCAGCCGCTCAGGCTTATCTAGCGAAAACCTACTTATTTCAAGGTAAATGGCAGCAAGCTTATGATGCCACTACTCCAGTTATAAATAGTTCGTATAGCCTATTAGATGATTTTCAAGACGTATTTCTTCCTGAGAATGACAATAGTTCTGAAGTAATCTTTGCCGTACAACATTCAATCAATGATGGTCAAGCTGATAATTATAATGGAAGTATTGGAGATAGACTTAATGCTCCAGGAGGACCACGATATCCAAGTTATGGCTTTCATCGTGCATCGCAAAATTTGGTTAATGCTTTTAAAACCGATGCTAATGGTTTACCAATAAATGATAATGTTGATATAACCGAAGAAGATATTTTAGATCCACGAATTGATATTACTATAGGCCGACCAGGTATTCCGTATAAAGATTTAGGTATTTTATACGAAGCAAATTGGGCGAGAGAATTAGAAACATACGGCCCATTTTCTCCTAAAAAGAGAATTGTATCAGCAAATTCTGAATTTTATAATGCAACCTGGCCCTACGTAAGCGCTTTAAATTATTACATTATTAGATATGCAGAAGTAATATTGTGGCGCGCCGAAGCTGCGGTAGAATTAGGTAATCTAGAAGAAGCAAGAAGTCTTGTAAATCAGATACGAGAACGAGCTAAAAATTCTCAGTACGTTCAAAATCTAGACGGTACTGCAGATGCTGCGAATTATGGTATCAATACCTACAACACTATGTGGACAAACCCAGATGCAGCAAGAGCTGCTGTACGTTTAGAAAGCCGTTTAGAACTTGCTATGGAAGGGCATCGTTTCTTTAATTTAGTTCGTTGGGGAGTTGCTGCGGATGTAATCAATAGCTACCTAGAAGTAGAAAAGACTAAAAGAACACATCTTGCAACCGCAAATTTTATTGAAGGTAAAAATGAATTTATTCCAATTCCTCAATTATATATTGACGCAGTTGGTAGTGATATAGTTACTCAAAATGAGGGTTATTGATTTTTTAGACTAATAATCACAAAACAAAGAGTCCTCATAATTGAGGACTCTTTTTGTTTAAACGTAAAACACACTTATAATTAACGTCTAAACTAGATTTTAAGGATTATACTGTACGGTAATAAAGAAATTTTGAATCCTCAATAAATATGTCGACCAATATTTGATAAAATTGAAAGTCCTTCAGGTAAGATCCCTTGGATACTGGTGGATTTTAAATCTCCACTTCGTCGATTGCGGGGTGTACAAGACGGGTGTAACCGCAAAGGATTAATTTCTGAAAGCGGAGCAAAGAAAAAGGCGTTCTACATCTTTCAAGTCTATTAAAACAAAAAACCCTGATGAAAACATCAGGGTTTGAAGTGATCGCGACAGGATTCGAACTAATCTGGCAAGCCGCATTATACCTAGCTTTGTAAAATCAAATCTGAAATTGTTGACCGATTTCTGCACACAATTTAAAAATTGTCTGACTTTCGACTGGATAAAATTAATGAAACAACTTTTATTTTGAAGTTATGTTGATGTAAAAATATTAAACAATAAAATTCATATCCCCACCTACTTCACCTGCGTTTTAATTGTAATATTTTATGCTCAGTATTAATAAGGATCTTTTAAATTTTTAACCCTGAAACAAAATCTTTATTCGAGATATATTATTGTTATAGTGGTATTTTGTAT
>Ga0208184_100136_pt1 | contig 23387 bp, 22 predicted proteins | sample Virmet3651_4511_FD_185736 | JGI IMG/M metagenome (GOLD analysis project Ga0208184, IMG submission 185736) | Marine viral communities from the Southern Atlantic ocean transect to study dissolved organic matter and carbon cycling - metaG... | ecosystem: Environmental > Aquatic > Marine > Oceanic ... | reverse complement strand
CATCGGTCAACGCATCGATCCAATTCAGACCATCTTGCTCAACGGGTCGGGTCGTGACGTGTCGGACGTGATGATCGCGGGGCGGTTCGTCATGCGCAACGGCGCCATTCCTGGCGTTGATGACATGATCTATCACCGAAAGGCGCAGGCGCAATTCGACCGAATGGTCGCGCAATATCCTGACAGGACTTTGTTTCATCCCCCAGTGGGGGAGATTTTTTCGACGAGCTATCCCACGCTTGGTTGTACGCCGATATTCATGAAAAGTGTTTGAGAAGGCGTTTTGATCCAATTTTTGTCTACGCCATCGGGCAATTTTTCCAATGGCGGGGCAATGGGAGGACGTGGAGGAAGTATTCGCCCATGCTACCGGCTTTTACAGAGCGACGGATGTTGACGAGAAAGCCGAGCAGTAGACGGGACTGTGCTGACCTTTGTTCGCCGCGCTGCGAATATCCGTTCCGGGTTGTTGAACCCTTGGGCCTCGCTGGTCGCTCCGACTTTGCCAAACTTACCTTTTGTGCCAAGCTGTCCTAACGGCCCAAATGCGCGCTGCCTAGAGGCCGGTCGACAGCTCCCAGCCCAATCACGACACTCATGCAAGGTGCAGCGATACCTTTGCTGCAAGCGCGAACGATCTCCTGAGAGCGGACCTTCGAACGGCTCGGATGACCATGGCGATGCCGCGCTCAGCTCAGATGTCAGCAAAGCGCAGGAAGCAGACTCTGCAAAACTGCAAACTATGGTCGCCTTTCACGACAAGCCCGGCTCACTCCGGAACTTCGAGAGGTTCGGCCTCGCTACGTCGCAGCTTCCCCTAAGCGGCCCTTCATGACATCGTGCAGCGAAACCGGATGGTCGGAGGTCTGCTAAGCGGGACTTAGCTGCCGCCATTTAAATTATGAGAAGGTCCGGTCTGCTTCCCGTTGCATAACCTCGCCTCTGAGCAGCTCATTGCGGAGAAGTGGCGTCACCCAGCGTCAGGGTTTCCATTCCCCTTAGATACCTGAAGAGATCGCTGTCGGTGGTGAGGACGAGTGTCGTCCCGCCAGAGATCATGTCCTTGTAAGCCTGCATAGTTCGCGTGAATGCGTAGAATTCGGCGGCCTCTGGGTCGACGTTGTATGCCTTTGCATAGATGTCTGCTGCCGAGGCATCGGCCTCACCGCGTATTTCTTCCACGGCGCGATAGGCTTCGGATTGTATCTTGTTCAGATCCCGTACGCGGTTGCCACGAATGCGTGCGGCCTCACCATTCCCTTCGGAAAGGAAGCGCTCGGCGATCTGCCGGCGCTCGGAAATCATGCGGTCATAAATTTTCGGACGCACACTTTCGTTATAGTTGATACGTTTGAACCGGATGTCCAGAAGCTCGATACCGAAAACGCGGACTTTCCGGGCGGCGGCGGCGAAGATCTCCTGCTCCACCAACGCCCGTCCTTTTTCGATGGGCACCAGCGCACCAAAATTCTGCGCGCGTTCCTCATCCGTCAAGAGCGTGTCTCTCAGCGGCTCCCTGTCTTTCGTTGTCCGGATGATTTCGATTAGTTCGTGTTTCGCGACGGCATTACGGGTCTCGCTGCCGAGAATGTCGTCAAGCCGCGATTGGGCGCTACGCTCGTCGCGCAGGCGTAGAAAATATTGTAGCGGGTCGGTGATTTTCCAGCGTGAGAACAGATCGACGGATATGTAGAGTTTATCTTTGGTTGGCATGTCGGACGGATTTCCATCCCACTCTAGAACCCGGCGGTCAATTCTGTTAACCTCTTGAATAAAGGGAAGCTTCATCTTGAGTCCGGCAGTCGTGATCGGTTCTCCGACCGGTTTGCCGAATTGCGTGATGACAGCCTGTTCGACTTCGCCGACCGTGTATACTGACCCCGAGATGGTAACGGCGACTGCAACAAATATCCCTGCGATAATTACCGATATCATCTTCATGGCTGGTCCCCCTGTTGCCGATCGAGGTTTAGAAGTGGGAGGATGCTCGCGGTTGAACCGTCAAAGATAATCTTCGATCCGATACCGGGCAAAACTTCCTGGAGGGTTTCTATGTATATCCGCCTCTTCGTGACTTCGGGCGCTTTCACATATTCGGCCAGAAGCGCAGTAAACCGCGCAGCATCGCCTTCGGCTTCGTTGATCCGTTTCAAACGATAGCCATCGGCTTCTCGGATGCGTTGGTCCTTCTCACCTTCGGCCAGCGGGATCACTTTGTTGTATTCACGGCGCGCCTCGTTGATCAGGCGCTCCTTCTCCTGCTGCGCCTGATTGACTTCATTGAAGGATGCCTGAACTGGTTCAGGCGGGTTGATATTTTTCAGCTGTACTTGGTCGATACTGATACCCATGGCGTATCTCGTGGTCAGCGCCTGCATTTTTAACAGTGCTTCACTCTCGATCTCTTGTCTGCCGATGGTGATGACTTCATCTACTGTGCGGTCACCAACAACCTCGCGCATTACGGATTCAGAAACGTATCGCAGGGTTGCACCAGGCTCACGCACCTCGAAAAGGAACTTCAAAGGGTCAGAGATCCTGTATTGTACGACCCATTCCACGAGGGCGGCGTTTAAATCACCTGTGACCATCTCTGTTTCGCGTCGGCCATCAACGGGGCTTTGGAAGGGATCACCGGAACCGGGCGTCGTGAAGCCGAACTCCTGCTTCAGCTGCCGCTTTACGGAAACCAAAGTCGCGACGTCGATGCCGAATGGTAACTTGAGGTGAAGTCCGGGCGGAACTTCAGCGTTGTATTTTCCAAACCGCTGGATAACTGCAACCGAGTCGCTTGGAACAGTATATAGCGAAGACCAGGCTGAAACCGCGACGAAAGCGATCACACCCACCACCGCGATACTTATCAGAGGTGGCGGCCCGCCGGGCACCAATCCACCCAGACGCTCACGTCCCAGGCGCAGAATGTCTTCAATTTCTGGAGGGGCGCGTTTGTGTTTGGTTTCCCATGGTCCCGGATTTTCCGGGCCATTATTGTTATCGGCCATATCATTTTCCTTGTTCTCTGGCGCAAGCAGCGATTTGGCCCCAGATTTCTGGCGTGTTTTCTGCGACTTGGTTCGATTTGTCGGAATTCCTTCGCCCTTCGCGTTCGAGATCGAAGACCTGCGTTGTGATCTTATGATTCAGTCTTCGTCTTTGGGGGCATCAGAGGTTGCTTTGGACATACGCACATTGGAATAAAGACGTCGGAGCTGTCTTTCAGAGACCCCATCGGCTTCCATTACCATTTGCACCATAGGGTCGGACAGCATCTCTTCGAGGAAGAAATCGGCCAGTTCCTTTCCGGTCATTTTGTCCTTCGCCCGAGCTTCGTCGAGGTCGGCCAAAGACACCTTCAAGGTCCGCGCCAGTCCTGGATTTGACTCCTGCTGATGCAGCTTCACAATGACCGACGCCTTCCACAATTCGGGATGCAGGTGGTCTGGCGGAGAACTCAATTCGGTTTCAATGCCATATTCTCCCGCTGGCAGCGTCTCGTTAAAACCTGGGATCGTGAATGGGTTGGAGAAGACTGCAACGCTCTGTCTTTTCGGGCTTTTCATTGGTACAGTCTCTTTCATGTTGGGTAACTTTGTTCTCAGGCTTCCTGCTGCAAGCATAAAAGGGCATTATCGGGCTTCGAACCGGTGACATCCTGCGCCAATACTGGGAAGGCGAATGACGCGACCACACTTGCCACAATTGCGAGCTTGGCATGCAATCGCGTGAACGGGTGTCCCGCGAGCATTTTGTCGCGTTTCATCATCTCAGTCTTTCCTAACCGAGACCCATCGGGTTTCATGCTTGCTTTTGACTTCCTCAGCCGGAGTGTTCCCGTTTTCCGCCCGTAGCGCACGACAGTTGGTGAGTGTTCCTCGATATATGGTCTCGATGGCATGCCTTCGTTTTCAGCGACCTGGATCGAAAAGTCCTGTGGAACTGTCGGGCGGAAGCTACCGGTCATCGGAGGGACAACTTGTGTAAGGCTGCAGCTGCAAGTGCATGTTCCTTTTGGTGATAGTCACCGTAAAACTTGCCATCGACCTTCACCTCCCAGACACCGTTTCTTTCGCGTACCTGAACACTGCCTCGCCGCGCTGGCCAGTCCATGTGAGACCCCCGTCCTCTAATGCCCTTCGACGGTACGAGTGGTTGGTAGGGCACTTTCAGCTTCTGGGGCGTGGGAACGCGCGCGTCTCCCAGAAGCATCACGGCGCGGATAAACTCTTCGGCGTAGTCGTCTGTTTCTCGGTAGTCGTTCTCGTGCTGCTTCATCTTCATCGGCTCCACAAACCGTTCTCGAAGATGATCGATGAAACGTGGCTCGGTGCGAGCCATATATGCGATCAGCGCTTGGAGCACTTTTTCTTGGGCGAGCACCCGCCGTTCAAGTTCGGTGGTCTCGGGGGAAGCTATCGGCATGGCGCGATTCATCCTTCATCGATCGAGCTTTGCGGGCGCTCCGGCGAACGGTCGACATCGAGGGCTGCCAGGCAAGCCTGCGCGATATCCCGGTTTGGCATATCGGTACCCGGCATCGTCGCCCATCCAGCTGTCATGAGAGCGTCGCGCCGCTGGTAAGTCGAGGCCGCTCGGATCGTTGCCATTTTGTCCGCTCGAGCCGGATCTGACCGCGCCATATCGAGGCATACTGGCAACATTGAGGCGACGACATCGTTTCTAGACATCGCCATCGCCCGGTCATGCGCAGTGCCGCCAGTCACCCAGCCTCCCCACGAAAATCCGACGACGCCGACGAAGACAGCGCCGATCACGGCACCATACATACCGGGTTTGAGCCATTCGGGAGTATTCATTTCAAGTCCTCCTGCGGAGAAAGCGCCGCCTCGCTTTGGTTATCCATCTCAGTTGTACCCTGATCCCGGTACAGCGCTTCATGCAGGTCGCTTTCGGAAATCGTGCGCAACTCGGTACGTCCGGCATGGTTGCCCCTGCCGCGCACCCTCAAGTAGGTCGCTGTCCGTCGGTAAGCTTCAAAGCTCAGCCCTTGGAGAAGCTCCTCTTCGATGAGAACTTCGTAGTCGCCAGCGGGTAACTCACCCGGGTATCCTGACAATGAGAACGGGTTAGAAAACGTCACCGTCGATTTGGTCGACCGCATGGTCATCTCTGGTCTCCGCGATACTGGCAAATTCGTCGCTCGTCACTGAGGACGGCACCTTGGAGAGCGGTACGGAACAGTCGAGCGACTTAGTGCCTTGTACCTCGGGATCGCGCGACCGGCGCTGACGCATGTTAGCCTCGGGCACCGAACCGGCCGCGACCGTCCCACGGGCTATCACCCTCACTGACCTGTGTAAGGGCGACGAGACCGACCTGCGCGTATCTTTCGGAAAACAGGGACGATCTGCGTTCTTGCAACCAAGGAAAGGAATGACAATGGCCGACCTCAATGCTCTTAATCCGCACCCGCCTGAATTCGATCGGTTTCTCCATGCCTCCGTCGGCGAGGACCGCAACGGCTATGCCGTGACTGTGCTCTCCACGCTTGCGCGGCTTGGCCTCGATCCATGGAAGGAAACCGCTGAACTGGTCACGCTGGGACGCGACGACGCGCGAGAGCGATTAGGCGCACTGCTAGCCCGATTTCGGGACGTTCCTGAGCTCGTCAGCGATCACGGCAAGGTCGCACAGGACTTGAGCCAACTGCTCCCAGATTGCCCGACGCCAGCAATTCTGAAGCAAGCTGCCTCGACGCTCGTCGACGCTCGTCCGGGAGCGAGCGGAGCGATCTGGACAGTGTTCGCGATTATCGTTGTACTGTTTCAGATGTTTATTGTTGGCGGCTCCGGGTCAGGCGAATGACCGTCTTAACTGAGACCGAGAGGACGCCGGGTCATGCGGCGCACGAATCCGGCACGCTATCGCCTAGCGAACAAGGCGTTCTCTGGGACATGGAGGAACATTTCTGGACCAGTGGTGCCGACAATGCACTGGCAACGACTGCGACCAACGCCGTCATGGTGTTCCCCTATCCGCCCGGCATCCTCCAGGGTGACCAGATCTGGACCCATCTTCGGGAAAAGACTGGCTGGCGTACCGTCGTCATGGCCGAACGGCGCGTGACGCGATGCGACGACATCGCGATTCTCACGTACCGGGTCTCGGCTGAAAAAAACGATGTGCCGATCTACAAGGCGCTCTGCGCCTCGACCTATCTTAACGACAACGGCAAATGGCTAAGGATTGCCCACCAGCAAACTGAGGTGACTTGAAAAGCGCAGAGACATGCGCACTGCCGCACGCCCCTGGACTAATCTGCGTCAGTGCGGCAGGGCGTTGATATCGGCTAGGTGAGATGTGCCCGCCGAATATTTGGTAGGGCATATTTTTCCGAGTACCTGAGAAGCGTGTGGGCGCGCTGAGCCCCAAAAGGACGGCATGTTGGCACGCTTCTTATTCTCGGATCGTCTAGGAAAGGACAATCCCAATGAATCCCGAACAAACAAAAATCGCCGACAAAATGAAAGACGTCAAGGCCACGTGGGACAAGGCGCCCGCTGGTCCGAAGAAGGATGCCGCTCTGAAGCATTACCAGGCGGCTGAGAAGGCGCACACGGCGAGCAACGACGCCGAGACCCACAAGGAACTCGACGCGGTGACCCAAGCACTCGCATAATGTCCAGCGTCTGATCTTAACACCGGGACCGCTTGCTGAGCTTAGGTGGGCGGCCCTCCTATTTCAGCAGCGGCCCGGTCTGATCCAAATATGCCGGATCGAACTCGGCAAGTTGAACCAACCCGGCATAGTCGTGAAACGTCACATGACCGTCCCGAAAGGTCACCACACCACTTTCGCGTAGCTGTCGCAACACACGGTTGACGTGGATGGCGCTCAGACCAAGCGCATCCGCAAGGTGATATTGAGTCAACGGGCAGTCGTATCCTTCCTTGCTGCCGATTCCCACGAGCGCCAACCTTGATGCCAGTTCCAGCAGGAAGTGTGCCATGCGGGCATCCGCGTCGCGCCTGCCGATCCCCACGAGATGCTCGACTACCATCGCCTCGTCCCGCGATGCGGCCCATAGAATTGCCGTGGCAAGCCGCGGGGTCTGCGCAAAGGCTGCTAGAAGATCTGACTTGAGGACTTCGGCGGCCTCGATCGGAACAATCGGCTCGAAGCTATGGTCCGAGGTGCGTAATAGCACGCTACGCAGACCGATGAAGTCACCCGGCACCTGGACGTCGACGATCTGGCGGGTTCCATCGGGTTGGATCTTGTAGGAGCAAACCCATCCGCTTGAGAGGATGTAGGCGGCCTGATCCGATTGACCCTGATGCACCATGTCCCGCCCTGCGGCAAATGTCCGGCGCCGCTGTTGGAGTCGCTCGAGCACGGCAAGTTCGGCCTCAGACAGAGCGACGAAGGCCGAGAGTTTGCGATTCAGGGGGCTGTGCTCTTCTGATATCATGAGGCCTCCCGGCGTAATGCTATATAAGAGCAACTAATTGGCCTGCACGCTGCTCTGGATCAGTACAGCATAGCTAACTTCCTGTCAGATGTACGGTTCAATCCGAACCCTCTGTTAATCGGGCCATATTCATTGGAAGGAGCACCGGCATGTCCATGGCGAGCGAGCACGCAGGTCTGGCCGCCCTGTCGATCTGCGAGGCGTTGCTGCTTGCTATGAACGATCATGGTGTGCTGCCGGAGCACGAAATCATGGGGGTACTGCGTGACGCCGCAGCTACCCATGAGAACGCGGTCGGGACTGAACACGAAATGCAAAGGCACCGAGCCGTCGCAGATTTGATCAACGCAATCATTTCTGGCGGCAACACTGTTCGGCGCTTGTGACGACAAGCTTCAACAACGAGCGGGAGCATTAATGGCAAGCAGAAAATAATTATTTTGGGTGCTACGGAGCATGATCAGCGAACATTCTGAGCTTTCGGGATCGTGGCGAAGTCGTAATAGGGTTCTCGTTCGCCACCATAATTGAGTGCATCACCAAGCCTGATACGGCAAATAGGCCGGAGCGGGTTCAGCGCGGGCAGTTGATCAAGGATATATGCGATCCCAACGCATTTCCCTACATCACCGACCTTGCCAAGGGCGCGAAGTTCCCTAACGACGGGTGATGGATGTTCGGGCAGGATGAAAGAGTCGTATCGGCGAAGCAGTTCAAATCGCAGATGCATGCGATGTTGGTTGACGAGTTGGCAAAGTCTGAGGGATTGAACCGCAGCCAACGCCGCCAGCTTGGCCGAAAAGCATCTATGGCCGAGTTGATCCGAAAGCAGATTCAACTTTCGCTTCACTTTGGACTACTGCCCAAATTCGAATGGCTGCTTTTGCCCGAGTGGTCTTAATCGTTTATGGTTGCAGCGAATGACGGCTTTCCGCCCGGCCTGCGGATGCCGCACGGTCGAAGCGACCTGCAGATCCTGTCCGCTTTGGGTTGGCTGGCGTCATCTGGTGGCGGAGACCAGGTGCGGTAACCCACCAACCCGCTGCCGCGCCGCCGCAAGTCGGCAGTGAGCCCAAATCTACCGATCCGTGGATTCGAAGCTGTCCATTTCTCTAGCGACCTGGGATACGCATTCTTCTATTTCGCTGATGCTGGTGTCGACTATCAAGCGATCTTCCCGCCACGGTTCGAACGTACGATCGGATACTGTCTGCCAGTCGGGGACGACAAGCCCCGGGATGTCGCTTTCGCGTGCTTCTACTCGGCTCCGATGGAGCGCCCTATCGGAACACACCACTTCAACGTTCAAAATGCGGGCGTTGCCAGATGCAGCGGTCTCAGCCCATAGGTTCCTTGTGATTTCAATGGGGTTGACCGTGTCTGCTATGACGTCGAAACCGAGTAGGAGATTGTCGCGCGCCACGGAAGCGATTGCGAGATAACCTGCATCTTCTGCCCGGTTGATCTTGAGAACGCTGTTCTTCAGCGCAGCCTCAACGGAGTCCACCCGCAGATGAACGGCTTTTACTTTTGCTGCTAAAGCCTTCGCCAAGGTTGTCTTGCCGACTCCCGGAAGGCCTGAAAGAGAAACGAGTCTTGTCATTTCTGGAGTGTATCATGGGCCAAGTGGACGGACCACATTGACGGCAGCTTCGTCCGCTTGCCTTCCGCTTGCCTTCCGTTCGACAGTAGTTGGTGGCAGCCTCTGCAGCGAAGGTCTGCTCCCTCCATGCTCGTGCAGCATGGGACCGTTGCCCAGGTGGCAGATCCTGAGACTTTGCAAATGTCGCTAACGGCGCTTCGCTGACACTGGATCGCGGCGTAGCACCGTTCCTGGCCATCTGAGCAGCTCGAAGGTCCGCTCTCGGGCAGCCTTTCGCGTTCGCAGCAGCGCCCTTGCTGCGCCCTGCACGAATGTCGTTAATGGGCTGACTGGGGTCATCCCGTGGCCGGTGCAAGGATCTGCCGGGCCAAGATCAAGGTGCCGCATCGCCGCAAGGCGGCTCTGAGCCCATGTTGACCAGTAATGTGCCTGCGTCTACCATTGGTTGAGCTGGCGATCTTTACCTTTGGAGCACCATGTGTTTGATCATGTCGAGTATTCCGTAAGCGATTTCTCAGCTGCTCATCGGTTCTATGTTCCCATTTTTGAAGCGATTGGCGCGCGTGTAGCGTTCTTGGATGAGGATGTCGGCGAATTAGGCATAGAAATGCAGGGTGTCGTTCAATTCTTGATCACCAAGGGCGAGCCCACCCACCCTAAACTTCATATTTGTTTCAAGGCCTTAAGTAAGGCCTCCGTTCAAAAAGCCTATATTGGCGCAATTGCTGGAGGCGGCATTTGCAACGGTAAGCCGGGTTATCGTGACCACTATGCACCAGGTTACTACGCTGCGTTCGTGCATGATCCGGATGGGCACAATGTCGAAATTCTCTTTCGAGAGAAGTTGCAGTCGACTTAGCTCCTACTGATTAGTCACAATTTCGCACGTCCACAAACACCCGCTGGAAACGAGGATGTCGGCTTTGTCCCGCTTCCCTTCCGTTCGACAGTAGTTGGTGGCTGCGTCTGCGGCGAAGGTCTGCTCCCTCCATGCTCGTGCAGCATCGGACCGTTGCCCAGATGGCAGATCCGGAGACTTTGCAAATGTCGCTAACTGCGCTTCGCTGACGTTCGACCAAGGCTGACTGCGGCGCTTGATCTCGAACAAGTGAATGATGTGCTGTTAGCTCTGCGCGTCGGGCGGCCTGTGCCAGACTAAAGCTGAGAGCAGATACCCGTATCTCTCGAAGCATGTTGAGAAATGTACACTCTCACAACGCTTGATAAGCCCCGCGATAGTACGGGGTATTGCGTTTCCAGTTGCGTAGTATGCTCGAGGCGCTACGAAGTGTTCCTTGGTTCACTGAACCTATTTGGACCGAAATTGATTTGAAAGACCGTGATTTCATGTCCAATGAAAAGAGTGCCTTGGGCCAAAAATCAGTACTTTGGCCTCAAGGTTCTTTGTTCACATCGAAGATGTCAGGAGTTCAAATCTCTTATCACCCACCATTCTACCCCTTTGATTTGCATGAGTTTATGCTTAACTGCAGAAAAACTCCGTCTCGACTGGTGCTTAGAGGTGGTGCATCAACATGGGACGAGGGGTGCCGAAGCCAATCCGTATCGGTGCCAATCCAAACTATTAATTGAGGATTGCTGTGCCCGCTGCGCTCCAAACTGCTGTGCTGTGAAAATTTGACCTCAATCTCTGATGAGCGCACGATCTGTTGGACAGTCTGGTCTGCGACGGGCAACCTGGTTGGCGCTGTGAGGATCAGATCCGCGATACAGGTTGCCCGGCAGAGGTGTTGTTTGGTTCAGTTCATGACGCCAAGGTTGATTGTCATCTGACATTCAATACCCTTTAGAAATCAGTCCAATCCCCATTTGAAACGCGTTGCCCGCCGCGTGGTGGTTCGAACACGACCACCTCGGGCTGAGCATTGCGCGTTCTGGTTCGCCCGTCAGAGCCAAGCTCGATGAGAGGAGAGCCACTGGTCGGGGCGGGCTTGCGCGGCGCTTGAGGTTGTGCCTGAGCGGTGCCTTTGCGCAATGTAAACCGACCGACCTGACTTTCGAGAGATGCAGCCTCCTGCTGGAGCGTGGCGGCTGCGGCAGATGTTTCCTCGACCATTGCAGCGTTGTGCTGGGTCACCTGATCGAGCTGCGTCGCGCCCACGTTGATTTCACCAAGCCCAACGGATTGTTCGTTTGCACCCGCAGCGATTTCTGACATCTCATCGGCGACGCGGGCAACGCGCTCCACGATGTCGGTGAGGGAGTCCCCGGCGCGGTTGACCAAATCGACCCCGGTCGTCACTTGGGCAGAGCTGGCTTCGATCAGCTGTTTGATATCCATGGCTGCCTCAGACGAGCGCTGCGCAAGGCCGCGCACCTCGGAGGCCACAACTGCGAAGCCACGACCGACCTCACCTGCGCGCGCGGCCTCAACGCCGGCGTTCAGAGCCAGCAGATTGGTCTGAAAGGCAATGTCTTCGATGACATTGATGATGTGTTTGATCTTTTCCGAGGACTTCTCGATCTCTGACATGGCGACCACGGCATCTCTGACGATGGTACCGGAGGTTTGGGCATTTTTACGGGTCTCGGAAATATTGCGTTCCGCATTGGAGGCTGTATCCGCGGCGGAGCGGACGGAGGTTGTCATCTCGTCAAGCGCTGCAACCGTTTCCTCCAGCGTGGCAGCCTGGCTTTCTGTGCGGCGCGCCAGCTCATCAGAACCCAAGCTGATTTCATCTGAACGCGCGCGAATTTCCCTGATGCTCTCGGAGAGCTTTGCCATCATGTCATTCAGCGTGTTGACGGTCAGGTTGAAGTCCTCTCGCAGGGCCTCGTAGGAGCCGGAGAAACGGACATCAATCGTGTGTGACAGATCACCTTTTGCTAGGGCTTGCAGGCTCTTGGCGAGTGTTTCCACAACCCGCGCCTGCTCTGCTTGCTGGCGGTCCTGTTCCTGCTCCATCTCTTCTTTTTCGAGCAAGCGTGCGCGCAGGGCTTCGACAGATGCGGCCATTGTGCCAACGTCGTCCTGGCGTTCGGTGCCCTGCACTGCATCACTGTATTGCCCGGCGGCGAGCTTATTGACTGAGGCGAGCATGTCGCCAAGGGGGCGTCCCACCAAGGCCCGCGCGGTCAGGTAGATCGTGCCCAGCGACATTATCAGGATCAATACCCCACCTGACACGGAAGAGAAGACGGCCTCGCGGACCGGGTTGGTGAAGACTGCGGCCGGGACATCCAAAATTGTGGCCCAGGTTGTGTTCATGCCGGGCGCGGTGAACGGAAAGACGAGGCGGGTGGCGCCATCAGGAAGCCCCTCGATCACCCGTGGTGCGCCGTCTGCCAGGGCCGCCTTCAGGAGATCCGCCCCGGCGGCGTCATAAGGTTTGGTCAAGATTGCTTCATCTGGGTTGGCGAGCCATTTGCCGCTGCTGTCCACCAACATGACGCGTCCACCTTCGAAGGTTTCGAGCGTTGCGAGCATTGTGGTCAGATCTGTCAACACGATGTCGACGCCGGCCACGCCGAGCGTTTGCCCATCGACGATGACGGGAACAGCGACCGAGGTCAAAAGCCGGCCTTCCTCAGAGAGGTAAGGTTCGGTGATTATTCCTTTTGCAGTTTTGACTGGCACGGCAAACCATTGGGCGCTCGCGTCAATCGCGAAGGTTGCAAAGTCCAGACCACCCTGCGCGGCCTTGGTCCAATAAGGGGTGAAGACACCGTTGCCGTTGCGACCCTCCGATCCTGTCAGAAAGGCATCGGTCCCCCCATCGGGCAGGCCCGCCATCCACGCAGAAAAGACTGTATCGTACTGTGTGGGAACACCACGCAGGATTTCGATCACATTGGCGGTGGTGGCGTTGCCAGTGGACATATAGCCCGAGACCGCGCCACTGACGGCTGCACCCGCCGACGTCGCTTGTGTGATTTGAACGGCAATGGTCTGGGCGATCTCTCCCGCTGTTTCGCTGGCGAGGGCCATGACCTGGTGATCGGCCTGTCGCGACGCGCGCCATCCGCTGTAGCTGATGTAGCCCGCGAGAATGACAGTGATTGCTATTCCGGTCGCCAGGACCAGTTTGCCCGCTACCGTTTTGAAAAGATCGCTCATGGCTGATGCGCCCCGAATGTCCAACTATCTATCGGCTGGTATCAGGTTGAGCTTGCCAAATCTTTAAACTGAGGCGCGCAATTGGCCCCACCAGATCCGGTAGCGGCCGTGGACACCGCACCGTGGACGGGACATCGGTTTTCCGACTGTTCGCCATTGCGGTGAAATTGACTTTTTTGGCAGTAGGGGCGATATCACCCCTATGGTTGAGAAGGACATCCACATTGTCGCCCGGTCAGCCGGTATCCCCATGGCGGGATGCCGGGATGACGATCACGCGACCTGACCACGCCGATTGCCAGCCTCGGCCTCGCCCCATTTGGACGAGGTATCTTGGCGTGGAAAACGTGCCTCGTCCTGCTTTTTATCAGGAGATACACATGGCACAGAATATCTACGACAACCCCGACTTCTTCTCAGGCTACAGCCAATTGCCCCGGCAGGTGCAGGGGCTGGATGGCGCGCCGGAGTGGCCCGCCATTCGCGCGTTATTGCCGGAGCTCACAGGCAAGCGCGTGGCGGATTTAGGCTGCGGCTTTGGCTGGGCGTCGCGCTGGTTTCGTGCGCAGGGGGCGGACAGGGTTCTGGGACTAGACCTGTCGCAAAACATGATCGACCGAGCGCAAGCTGACACCAGCGATTCCGCTATCACCTATCGCATTGCCGATCTTGATAGGCTTGATTTGCCCGAAACCGCATTTGATCTGATCTATAGCGCACTGACCTTCCACTATGTGCAGGATTTTGAGCGATTGATCCGTATGATCCACGCGGCGCTGAGCGCGGGTGGTGATCTGGTTTTTACCATCGAACACCCGATTTTCATGGCGGCAGCACATCCACACTGGATCGAGGATGAGGACGGGCGCAAAACCTGGCCGGTCAACGGGTACTCAAACGAGGGCGAACGGCGCACCGACTGGTTCGCCAAAGGGGTGTTGAAACACCACCGGACACTTGCCACGACGATCAACACCCTGATCCACGCGGGGTTCACCTTGCGCAGGGTTGAGGAATTCGCACCTTCGCCGCAGCAGATTGCAGCGATGCCGGAATTGGCGGAGGAGCTGGAACGGCCAATGATGTTGATGGTTTCGGCGTATAAGAACTGATCTCAGCGCAGCCCGATCATGGCGTTCGGGCTGCGTGCTTTACCGATAAGGTGTGGGGCAATGTGGGCCAGTGTTGGCCGGAGTACACGGCGCTCTGGGCGGCAGGAATGCCTGCCCTAGCGCTCGTTGGCGCCTTTTCCGTCGATGATCTTATCGCGAAATTTTGCGATCCGGTTCACCCTCGTTTCCTGTTTCTTGGCACCGTTGAGGTTAATGACGTAACTTCTCTGCCGCCCGCGTGTCAGGGCGTGAAAGGCCTCTGACAGCTCCGGGTCGGCATCGAGCGCTTCGATGAGTTCTTCGGGGAGGTCGAGCGCGCTGTCGTCCTTTGGTGGCTTTTGACCCGCCTCGGCATAGCCTTTTGCCTCTTGCAGATAGGCGAGGATAACATCTTTTATCTGCGCCGGGCCGCTATTTGATGTAAAGCGGATCAGGTTTGAATGTTTGGTGTTCGGACCTTGTCGTTCAAGGATATTTTCGGCGTCTTTCATCAGCGCAGCGTTAAAGAAGCTTAGCCCGAAATCCTTCCGAAACGCCCCCAAAAGCGCGATGTTGCGATCTGCGAACATGTAGCAGGGATGGCCCCATTTGACCGTCTCTTTCAAATCGGCCGAGAGGCAAATACTGCGCAATTGCGCCAGACCCTCTTGCCAATCCTTGATTGAGCAATCCGGTGTGCTGAAGCGCGCGCAACGTCCGCAGCCTTTTGAAAAATAAGTCTCGATATCTGTGATCATCATTCCGCGAGCCTATCACGCCGTGGTGTTATGCGCATCTTTTCTGTGGTCTTGAGCCTCTGGCGGTCGTCTCGGTTACACCCCGACTAGGCTTGCCATGTCATGCGTCCGGCGCAGAATGTGAAGGCGGCGCGCGCTTGGTTCAGGGTCTCAGGATCCATGGTTTCAAGGTTGTGATCCATGACGGCAATGTCGGCCATCATACCCGGTTTCAGCTTGCCTTTGCGGGTCTCGTTGAATTCGACCCAAGCGTTTCCGGCGGTGTAGCTTTCGAGCGTCTCCAGCAGGGTTTGCGATTGGTCACGCCAAGGCGCGTCGAGTTTCAGCGGAGCGACAGCGCCCTTGATCGTGGGCATCACATCCACCGGGATCACCGGCCAATCTGTCGAAAAGATCACCTTTGCGCCGCTGTTGCGGATGTCGGCCCACGCATAAGACAGGGGGATCTGCGCGTCATGCAGCATCGCACGAACGCCTGAGGGAGGGAAATAGCCGCCAAACGGCGCGTGGCCCGGTTGGATCGAGGCCACCACGCCCAAGTCCTTGAACCGGGGCAGGTCGTCCGGATGCAGCACCTCGATATGTTCGATCCGGTGGCGGCTGTCTCTTGCGCCATTGGTGCGGCGCGCAGCCTCGTAGCCGTCAAGCGTGCGTCGGACTGCGAGGTCACCAATCGCATGGGTGGCGATCTGCAGGCCCATGGCATCGGCGCGGATACAGGCCTGATTGAAATGCTCGGCCTCAAAAACCGCGTCCCCGATGTGATCGGTGCCGGGGTAGGGCTGCAACATCAGGGCGGTGCCGCTCTCGACCACGCCGTCCATGAACATTTTCACCCGGTTGCACCAGACCATGTCACTGTTAAAGCGCTGCCGCATCTCTTGCGCCTCTGAGAAACGGTCCAGCGGGTCGGGGCTTTTGTAGTGAAATGGCACCTCAGTCCGGCACAAGAGCGTGCCGTCGCGCTCCATCTCCGAGAGGAGTTCCAGCTGATAGAAATTGCCGTCCATATTGTGCAGACCGGTGATCCCATGGCTGGCACAATGCTGAAGACCGCGTTCCAGCGCGGCCTTATCCAGCGTGCGTTCCGCCAATGTTGCAGGCGGTACCGGATCCGCGCCGGTCACCAGCCCCATCATGTCGCGGCCTGCGTGGCGGGTCATGCGCAACACCGGCGCATAGGCTGAGGGTTCCTGCAACTCGCCGCTGGCCAGCCCATCAGAGCCCATCACCACCTGTGCCCCGGCCTCGACCTCGGCCCCGTGCAACAGTCCTGCGGCCTCCAGTGCGGCGGTATTTGCCCAGACCGTATGGTGGTCGGGGGCATACATGGCAAAGGGGCGGTCCGGCAGGACCCGGTCCAGCGCTTGCCGCGTGGTTTTGATGCCGTCCCCCAAAATGGCGTAGTCGGCTTGCACCGCAAAGACCAACTGGTCATCGGTGTTCCACTTGGCCCAGTCGCGCACCACCTCGGTCAGCTGGGCCTCTCCTTTGATACTGGTGAGATCAAGACAGGCCAATTCGACCGAGCCGCCAAACAGATGGACATGACTGTCAATGAAACCCGGCAACACCGTAGAGCCAGCAGCGTCGATCACGCGGGTGGATGGCCCCGCCAATGCGCGGATCTCTGCGGTGGAGCCTACAGCGGTGATGACCCCATCTGCGATGGCCAGGCCTTCGGCGTAGGGGCGCGCGCTGTCAAAGGTGATCAGGCGCCCATTGAGGATCACGGTATCTGGGGCTTTGGTCATAATGGGGTCCGTCTTTTTATGGATGGGCCGCGCCGTATCAGGACGCGACCCGATGTGTCATCAGATCTGGCGCGGTTACTTGGTCAGTTCGGTCCAAATCTTAGAGTAGATTTTCAGCACCTCGGGCGGGCAGCTTGTCGCCAGATAGCCTGCGTCCTGCAAACCCTCGGGGACGACAATTTCGGGTGCCGTGGCCATCACCTCATCCATAAAGGGCTCCGACCCTTTGATGCCATTGGCGTAGCGGGCAAAGTTCGACAGCAGCGCGGCGTTTTCCGGTGCCATGATGTAGTTGATGAACAGTTTTGCGTTCTCGACGTTCTGCGCATCCGCGAGGATTGCGGCATTGTCCATCCAGATCGAAAACCCGGTCTGGGGGTAGCCGAAGGCGATGTCATCATTTTGCAGACGGGCGCGAAGGGATGCGCCGTTCCAGTTGGTCCCCGCCGCAAGGTCACCTTTGGCAAATTTCTCAATGTTGCCATAGGCCATGGAGAGCCAGTGTTTCTTGGCTTCGACCAGTTTGTCGCGGACCTTCAGCAAGACGTCCTTGTCGGAGGTACATTGCTCGCCGCCCATATAGTGAATGGCCATGCTCATCACGTCGACCATTTCTGGCACCACGTTGATTTTGCCCTTCAGCTCTTCGGGGGGATCAAAGACCAGAGCGGCCGAATTGATATCGCCGGAATAGACCGCCGTGTTCACGGTGACGCCCACAGTGCCCCATTGCCATGGCACGGTGTAGTCGCGGCCCGGATCAAACTCCACATCGACCCAACGCGGGTCCATGTTTTTAAAGTTCTCCATCTGGTTTGGCATCGACTTCATCAACAGCCCTTCGCTGATGAAGATCGGCACATAGGTGCCCGACGGCACCACGATATCATAGCCATGACCACCCGCCTTGAGCTTGGCGAGGGCGGTGTCGTTGCTGTCATAGTCGGTGATGGTGACGTCGATGTCGAACTCCTGTTCGAACTTCTCAATCAGTTCCGGGCTGGTGTAATTGCCCCAGTTGAAGATGTTCAACTGTCCTTCGGCCGTGGCCGCCGTCACGGAGACGGTTGCAAGCGCCGTGGCTGCTAGCAGATGTTTCATGTGTCTTCTCTCCTGTCGGATGTTGGGTTTTGATGTGCGGCCAGTTTCATCCGGCTCGTGGTTTTCGGATTATTTGCGGGTCTTGTTGATAAAGAAAAACGCCGTGACCATGATGACTGAGATGGCCAGAAGGGCGGTCGAGATCGCGTTGATTTCGGGTGTGACCACCCGGCGCAACTGCCCCAGCATATAGGTGGGCAATGTGTCCTGTCCCGCAGATTTCACAAATTCGGTGATCACCACGTCATCAAGCGAAATAACAAACGCCAGCATCGCCCCGGCCAAAATCCCCGGCCACAGCTGCGGCAAGGTGATGTGGCGAAAGACCTGCAGAGGCGTGCCGTAGAGATCAGCTCCCGCTTGTTCGAGGCTCAGATCCATGCCCTGCAGGCGCGCGCGCACCGGCATATAGGCAAATGGAATGCAAAAGGCCGAATGCGCGAGGATCAAGTAGCCAAGCCCGGTGTAGCCGGTGAAGGATTTCACCACGGCAAAGACGATGAGCAGCGACACGGCGGTCACGATTTCAGGCACCATCAGCGGTTGGTTGACCATGGCGAACACCACCGTCTGTCCCCGCCATGGTTTGCTGCGGGTGGTGGCCAGCGCCGCCAGAACCGCAGCGGTGGTGGCCACGGCAGAAGAGGAGGCCGCGAGGATCAAAGAACGGATCGTGGCGTCCTTGACCTGTTCGTTTTCCCAAGCCGAGGCATACCAGCGCCATGAGAAACCTTCCCAGATTGCAATCGATTCACCAGCGTTGAAAGAGTAGGCCACCAACAAGATGATGGGCAGATACAGCAGGATGAAACAGCCCATCGCAATTGCGGTAAAGCCCGGCTGACGGCGAACATCAAATCCTTTACGCATTGTGTTCGCCCTCCCGTCCAATGGCACGCACGTAAAAGACCAGCGCCACCATTACCACGGCCAAAAGCGTGAGCGCCAGCGCGGCCCCAAGCGGCCAATTGCGCAATTGGCCAAACTGCAACTCAATCAGATTACCGAGCATCAGTTGCTTTCCTCCGCCCAGAACGCGCGGGGTCACATAGGCCCCGAGACACGGCACAAAGACCAGAATAGACCCGGCCACCACGCCCGGTTTGACCAAGGGAAAGATAATACGCCGCAACACCTGAAGCCGGGTCGCGTAGAGGTCATAGCCTGCCTCCACAAGATTGAAATCGAGCCGCTCCATCGAGGCGTAGATCGGCAGGATCATCAGCGGAAGGTAAACATAGGTCATGCCCACCAGCACCGAAAACTCTGTGTAGAGCATCTGGATCGGCTCATCTATCACGCCGCTGGCCATCAATAGGGTGTTGATGGTGCCTTGGTTGCGGATCAGCTCCATGATCGCGAAGGTGCGGATCAACAGGTTGGTCCAGAAGGGGATCATGATCAACAGCATCCACATATCCCGTCGATGCGCGGGGCGGGTGGCGATGAAATACGCCGTGGGAAAGCCCACAATCAAACAGAGGATCGCCGTCATCAGCGAGAGTTTAATCGAACGCCAGAAAACCAGGAGATGGGCATCGGCGAGCTTGAGTTCTTCGGTGAAAAAATCTCTTTCGGCGACCACATTGAACCATGGATCGAGCGAAAACTGCCACTCCACGCCGCCATAGTCTCCGGGCGTCAGGAAGGAATAAATCACCACCACCAGAAGGGGACCACTGGCGGCAAGACTGAGGATCACGAGGGCCGGGGTGAGCAGCAACCAGCGGCTGCGCCGTTCGCGGCGGGCCCGTGTCTCGGGGCTTGGGGCGGGGTCGGACAGTGCCATATCACTCATCCGATCAATCCTTCAGGATCTGGGCGGTGCCGGGGGCAAAGTCCAGTCCCACCCGATCGCCCGTCGCCCAGTTTTGCGTGTGGCCCGGCTGGTTCTGGCGGCGCAGAATGAACATCTCTCCGCTCTCCAGACCCACATGATAATGCGTATCGGTGCCGAAATAGACGACGTTTTTCAGACTCCCGGCCAAGAGCGCGCTGTTTGGATCGCATAGATCGGCGTGTTCCGGGCGCACGGCAAGGGTCACGGAGGCGCCATTCGTCGCCGGAGGCTCGCCCTGTGCAGGTTTCGCCATGATTTCCGCACCAGACGACAGGCGTACCTTGGAGCCAGCGCCCTCGGTCGAGAGCATCTGGGCCTTGAGGAAATTGGTGTCACCGATGAAATCCGCCACAAAGCGTTCCGCCGGGTGATCATAGATATCACGTGGCCCGCCGATTTGCCGGATGGTGCCCGCATTCATCACCGCGATGCGATCAGACATGGTGAGCGCCTCTTCCTGATCGTGGGTGACAAAGACAAAGGTGATGCCGGTTTCATGTTGCAGGCGCTTCAATTCCAGCTGCATCTCTTTGCGCAGTTTGAAATCCAGTGCGGAGAGCGGCTCGTCCAGCAACAGAACCTTCGGACGCGGCGCGAGGGCACGGGCCAGCGCGACACGTTGCTGTTGACCGCCCGAAATCTGAGCGGTCTTGCGGTCGGCCATGGCCGTCATCTGCACCAGTTCCAGCATCTCTGAAACGGTGGCAGAGATCTCCGCCTTTGGCCGCTTAAGCATCTGCAATCCAAAGGCAATGTTTTCCGAAACCGTCATATGCGGGAACAGTGCGTAGGATTGAAACACCGTGTTGACCGGACGATGGTGCGGCGGCTTGCTGAGCAGGTCCTCACCGTCCAGCGTCAACTTTCCCCGGGTTGGATCAAGGAAGCCCGCGATGGTGCGCAGAAGGGTGGTTTTGCCACACCCCGATGGCCCGAGGAGCGTGAAAAATTCGTTGGATTGGATCGTGACCGAGACATCGTCCAGCGCGGTAAAAGCAGTTGGCCCTTCTCCAAATGTCTTGGTCAGGCCCTCTATTTCGATCATGCGTGCGCTCCCTGTTGGCATTGCGAGCGCGACGCGCTCGGGTGTCCTGTGATCTGGGTAAAATGCCCGAATGCAATTTGCTGGCTTCTGGCGGCCTTTCTCGGCATCTGCCCGGTCAGCTTGCGATTTGATCAAATTGAGAGTCAATAATTTTTAACGCAGACGCGATGTGTGCCACTTCTATAGGCATCGCGAGGCGAACTGGCGGGCACGCCGGGTGATGGTGGTCTTTAGACCTGTCTTGACGATGGTTTTGCGACTGTCGAGACGACGTCAGATACGGAGGGGCTTTGATGCGCTTCCCGGAGTTCGTTGGAAGTTCTGAATAAAATATGCCGACAACCAGACTGGGGGGACGCGCGCGCAGTCGCAGGCCTTACGCCCGTGCTGGTTGGGCGTCGTTCAGACCACATCAGATCAGTCTCCAGCGCATCTTGAGAGAAGACGAGCAATGCAAGTCTTTGGAATGACCTCGGAATTTCCTAACGGAAAGGTATGATCATATATGATCACATAGTTTAACAGGAAAACTGCGCATGGCCTCTGCTGTTATATGAGAATGAAATCTTATCATACAGCAATGCTAGGGTGAAAAATTCACATTTTCTGATGTTTTCTTGGGCGGTTTTATCAATCTTTAAGTGCTGCGCGCCAAGTTTTTCGATGAACCGGGAAAATACCCGTTGCACCAATCACCCTTAATGAAAGCTGATGTTAAGGGCGTTTGGCAATCAGGCATTTTTAACAGTTCAGTTTTGGAAAAGAAACCACCCGCCCGTCAGTGAAAATAACGTGTAGAGCGAAAATGCCTGATCTGTCCGATACCCATCCAGAAACTCGCCGTCGTTTTGGAGTTTTACGAAGCGTACGCGCGAAACTAACCGCGATTTTGCTATCGGTGGGGCTTGGCTTCACATTGTTTGCCTACCTGATCTACGCCATGTTGATGGAAATCGACATCCATATGACGGAGTTGAACGATGAAAACCTGCCTGACCTTGGTGTATCTCAGGAAATCACTCTGGCTGCAGATATGGCTAAGGACAGTATGATCACCATGTTGGTGGTAGATAGCCCGGCTGGCGTGGAAAAGGCCATGCAAGAGGTCAATGCCGCGGCCACTGCTTTGGCGACGTCGATTGAGCACCTCAACGATGAAATTGAACCACAGTTTTCTTCTGGTCTTGACGAGGTCTCGCGCGCCCTCAGTGATCTTGCACAAGCCCGCAATACTGCCTTTGCCAGTGATGACCAGATCGAAGCACGTGTGCGCGAAATGCAGAGCATTATCAGTGAACTTAGCGGTGCGATGGCCGAATTGTCGGACTCCGCAGCTGAAGAGTTGAAAGAGGGAGCTGAAGCGACCGATCAAAAAATTGACACTTCTGTCAAAAATCTCGTTGATGTCGATTTTCAGAACCTCTCACTTCTTTTAGAGTCGCGGGCAGAACTTAATCTCATGGCAGGGGCCTCTGTTGCTGCAGGGGGGACAAAAGACCCGGAGACTTTGGCCAGTATTGAAAAACTGGCTGAGACGTCCCGCGCGCGTTTGTTGGAAATTGCTGATCTTATCGATGAGCGCGCCCCAGAATTAATAGATGCTTCTTTGATCAGAAACGCTGTTTTTACGCTTGAGACAGTGCTCGCGCAAAGTCTTTTCCCATCTGAAACACTCCGTAAGGCTGCCATGAAAGCGCGCTCTGACACCGATCGTTTTATTACCATGGCCATTGATGCGCAGATGTTTAAACTGCATGCGGCTGTCGATAAGGCGAGTAAATCAAATGGCGAGGCGCTAGAGCTCTTGTTGACGAACGAGGTTGGATTCCTCGACGAACTGATTGAAATCGGAATCGCGGCCAATAAGTTTCAGGTCGCAGCGCTTGATGCAGCAACCTCAGATGATGAGGCCAGCGTTAATGAAGCCGCCCAAGTGATGGCCGAGGCAGGTGCGGTTCTTGCTCAATATCAGGATTTCCGGGATGCGCGGGTGGCGGAGTTGCTCCTTGCACTCAATAGCCTCAATGACCCGCAAACCGGTTTGGCGGCGCTTCAAATCAGAGGCATTGAAGCTGCAGAGGCAGCGGATGAGGCTACTCTTTTTGCAAGGGCATCGGTTGAAGCGATTTCGCAGCGCGCATCGGAGTTTACCGCCAGCACACTGAATGAAATTGATGTGATGACAGATGATATCTTTGCGGAGGTCGCGCTTATTGTGCGAAACCTCGTGATCTCTGTCAGCATCGCGGCTGTGTTCTTCCTGTCCATGCTTGGATTTATCCAAGTGCTTATCCTGCGCCCTTTGAACCGGGTGAGTGACCGCACGGAGGCGCTGGCAAATGGCGACCGGAAACCCATCAGCGGTTTTGAAAATGCCAGCACGGAGATTTACCGCATAGCGCGTTCGCTTTCAGTGTTCCGGGACGGGATCGTGGAAAAAGAGAAGATGGAAGAGGCGGCCTCCGAAGAACGTGCACAGCGGCGCGCGGTGCAGGACAAGGCGGTGGATGCGCTTGGAACGGGTCTGGCCCGCCTGTCAGAGGGCGATCTCACCGCGCATATTTCCGATGAACTGGGCGAGGGATATGACCGGCTGCGTATTGATTTCAACCGCACGCTGGATACGCTCAATGATACCGTTGGACAGGTGATCAACACCTCGTCTTCGATCCGCAATGGAGCCT
>Ga0208184_100123_pt1 | contig 28434 bp, 24 predicted proteins | sample Virmet3651_4511_FD_185736 | JGI IMG/M metagenome (GOLD analysis project Ga0208184, IMG submission 185736) | Marine viral communities from the Southern Atlantic ocean transect to study dissolved organic matter and carbon cycling - metaG... | ecosystem: Environmental > Aquatic > Marine > Oceanic ... | reverse complement strand
AGGCGAAACAGGTGTTTGTCTCCAAACGCGGTCAGGGCACCGGCTATTCCGGCATCGAGAACCCGCTGTTCTTCAAGGACAACACCCGCATGTTCTACGGCGACGCAAAACAATCCCTCAGCACACTACTCAATATCATCGAGTGAGCGGCGGGTGCGCGGGGAATACGATTGAAAGATGAGGGAGCGGGTCGAGGAGGCCTGCGGACCTCAAACGAAGGGAGAAGACTATGAAGGATCTTCAGAGCAATACGAGAGTCGACGGCAGTCGGCTCTGGGACAGCCTGATGGAAATGGCGCAAGTTGGCCCCGGTCTGCGCGGCGGCAACAATCGCCAGACGCTGACGGATGCCGACAAGGACGGGCGCGATCTGTTCAAACGCTGGTGCGAAGAGGCTGGCATGACGGTTGGCGTTGACAGTATGGGCAATATGTTTGCCCGCCTTGAAGGGGCGGAGCCGGATCTCGACCCGGTGATGATGGGCAGCCATCTGGATACGCAGCCCACCGGCGGCAAATATGACGGTGTGCTGGGTGTTCTCGCGGGGCTGGAGGTGGTTCGCTCGATCCGCGATCAGGGCATCACGCCGCGTCGCCCGATTGTGGTGGTGAACTGGACCAATGAGGAAGGCACGCGGTTTGCACCGGCGATGCTGTCCTCGGGTGTGTTCGCCGGGGTGCATTCGCAGGACTGGGCCTATGCGCGCGAGGATGCAGAGGGCAAGACATTCGGCGAGGAGCTTGCGCGGATTGGCTATGTCGGGGATGAGCCGGTCGGCACCCGCAAGATGCACGCGATGTTTGAGCTGCATATCGAGCAGGGACCGATCCTGGAAGCAGAAGGCAAAGACATCGGCGTTGTGACCCATGGGCAAGGGTTGAACTGGTTGCAGGTGACGCTGACCGGGCAGGAGGCGCATACCGGCTCCACTCCGATGCCGATGCGGCGCAATGCTGGGCTTGGCGCGGCAAAAATCACTGATCTGGTGCATGAGATTGCCATGAGCCATCAGCCCGACGCCGTGGGGGCCGTGGGGCAGTGCGACTACTATCCCAACAGCCGTAATATCGTGCCGGGCAAAGTTGTCTTCACCATCGATTTCCGTTCGCCCAGTTTCGAGACTCAAGCCGATATGGAGGCGCGCCTGCGCGCAGGGGCCGCAAAGATCGCCGAAGATCTGGACTTGCAACTGGAGATCGAACAGGTCGGCCATTTTGATCCGGTCACCTTTGACGAGGGCTGCGTAAGCGCCGTGCGCAAGGCGGCAGAGAAGCTCGGCTATTCCCATCGCAACATCATCTCTGGCGCGGGGCATGACGCCTGCTGGATCAACAAGGTCGCGCCGACCGCGATGGTGATGTGCCCCTGTGTTGATGGCCTCAGCCACAACGAGGACGAAGAAATCAGCCGCGAATGGGCCACCGCTGGCACCGATGTGCTGCTGCATGCCGTCCTCGAGACCGCAGAAATCGTGGAGTAAGACAATGAGCGCGAGAACCGTAATCAAGGGCGGCACCATTGTGACCGCCGACCGTAGCTATGACGCGGATGTGGCCATTGAAGGCGGCAAAATCGTCGAGATTGGCCAGAACCTGAGCGGCGGCAAAGTGCTGGATGCTGAGGGGTGTTATGTGATGCCGGGCGGAATCGATCCGCATGTGCATCTGGAGATGCCCTTTATGGGCACCCATTCGGCGGATGATTTTGAATCCGGCACCCGCGCGGGACTTGCAGGTGGCACCACCATGGTGGTCGATTTCTGCCTGCCCAGCCCCGGTCAGTCGATGCTGGAGGCGTTGGAGGCATGGCACGCGAAATCCAAACGCGCCTGTGCGGATTATTCCTTCCACATGGCGGTGACATGGTGGAGCGAGCAGATCTTTGACGAGATGCAGATGGTGGTCGACCATGGCATCAACTCCTTCAAACACTTCATGGCCTATAAGGGCGCGTTGATGGTGGAGGATGACGAGTTGTTCGACAGCTTCCGCCGCTGCGCGGCCATTGGGGCCTTGCCCATGGTGCACGCAGAAAACGGTGATGTTGTCGCGACCATGCAGCAGAAACTGCTGGCTGATGGCATCACCGGCCCCGAAGGCCACGGTATGTCGCGCCCGCCAGAGGTGGAGGGCGAGGCCACCAACCGCGCCATTATGATTGCCGATATGGCGGGGGTGCCGCTCTATGTGGTGCATACCTCTTGTGAGCAGGCCCATGAGGCGATCCGTCGGGCGCGTCAAAAGGGCATGCGGGTCTATGGCGAGCCGCTCATTCAGCATCTGGTGCTGGATGAAAGCGAGTACAGCAACCCAAGCTGGGACCACGCCGCACAGCGCGTGATGTCGCCGCCGTTCCGCGACAAGGCCAATCAGCAAAGCCTCTGGGCCGGTTTGCAGGCCGGGTCCTTGCAGGTGGTGGCCACGGATCACTGTGCCTTCAGCATTGAACAAAAACGCTACGGCATCGAGGATTTCACCAAGATCCCCAATGGCACCGGGGGGCTAGAGGACCGGATGCCGGTGCTATGGACCGAAGGTGTGAACACGGGCCGTCTGACCCCGAATGAGTTTGTGGCGGCGACATCGACCAATATTGCCAAGATCCTCAACATCTACCCGCAGAAAGGCGCGGTGCTGGAAGGCGCGGATGCGGATTTGGTGGTCTGGGACCCTGAGAAGACCAAGGTGATCTCGGCTGAAACGCAGCAATCTGTGGTGGAATACAACGTCTTTGAAGGGCGCGAGGTCAAAGGCCTGCCGCGCTACACCCTCAGCCGGGGCGAGATCGCCGTGGACAATGGCACCGTCTGCGCCACGGCAGGGCATGGCAAATTCGTCACGCGCGCGCCCTATCCAGAGGTCAATAAAGCGCTGTCGAAATGGAAAGAAGTGACCGCGCCCCGCAAGGTGGTGCGTGATCCGGAAAACATGCCGGCCTGCGTCTGAGATTTTCCCCGGTCACTGGCCGGGGAATTTTCGTTTGCGCCCTTTGGAGGAAAGGGCCACAAATCCGAATAAAAGGGAGGAAATAAGGAAATGACCGATATAACAAGTGGGTATACCACGTCTCGGGACAGCGAACCGGGTCAGCTGGGTCTCGCGGGGCTGGATCCGGAACTCTATAATGAGGACCAGCTGCCGACCACCGCAGCAGAGCGCACATGGAACTGGTTGTCCATTTCAGCACTTTGGGTGGGGATGGTGGTCTGTATCCCGACCTATTTGCTCGCATCCTATCTGATTGGCGCTGGCATGAGCTGGGATCAGGCGGTGATGACCATTCTCGCCGCCAATGCGATTGTCCTGATCCCGATGGTTCTGGTGGGTCACGCAGGCACCAAATACGGCATCCCGTTTCCGGTGCTCTTGCGTTCGTCCTTCGGCCCGGCCGGGGCCAAGATCCCGGCGGTCGCACGGGGCATCGTGGCCTGTGGCTGGTTTGGTATCCAGACATGGGTTGGCGGATCTGCGATCTTTGTGATCGTCAACAAGCTCACCGGTGGGGCGCTTGCGGGGGAGGCACTGCCGTTCCTTGGGATCAGCCTTGGTGAATTTGTTTGCTTCCTCGCCTTCTGGGGCCTGCATCTCTACTTTATCAAGAACGGCACGGAGTCGATCCGCTGGCTGGAGACCTACGCGGCCCCGTTCTTGCTGGCGATGGGGCTTGCATTGCTGGCATGGGCCTATTCTGCGGCGGGCGGTTTTGGTGAGATGCTTTCCACTCCCAGCGCCTTTGATCCGGGTCAGCCCAAAGAGGGGCAGTTCTGGGCCGTGTTCTGGCCGAGCCTGACGGGCATGATCGGCTATTGGGCGACGCTTGCGCTCAATATTCCGGATTTCACCCGTCACGCGCGCAGCCAAAAAGATCAGCTGGTGGGGCAGATGGTGGGTCTGCCGATCCCGATGGCGCTGTTTGCCTTTATCGCGTCTGCAGTGACCTCGGCCACCGTGGTGATCTTTGGCGAGGCGATCTGGGATCCGGTGCAACTGTCGGAGCGCATGGGCGGCTCTGCGGTGATCATCGCGCTGTTTGCGCTGATCGTGGCGACGCTGACGACAAATCTTGCGGCCAATGTGGTGGCTCCTGCGCATGGGTTTGCCAACCTCGCGCCGAGCAAGATCAACCTCAAGCGCGGCGGCTATATCACCGCAGCCATCGGGATCGCCATGTTCCCATGGATTCTGGTGAACCATATCGTTGGCTGGCTGATTGCTTATTCGGCACTTCTGGGGCCGATCGCGGGTGTGATGCTGGCGGATTACTACCTGTTGCGCAAAACCCGGCTTGAGGTGGCTGACCTATTCAAGTCAAACGGCATCTATTCGGGCCAGAACGGCACCAACTGGGCCGGTATTCTGGCGCTGGTGATTGGTATTTTACCGAACCTGCCGGGCTTTTTGGCGGGCGTTGGCCTGACCAATGGGACCTCTGCGTTCTTTGCGACCATCTACACCTACGCGTGGTTTGTGGGGCTCTTTGTGGCGGGCGCGGCCTATCTGTTGTTGTCCAAAGTGATGAACAAGTAAACTCTGTCGCTCCGGGGGTGCCCCCGGAGCGCATCTCGTCTGAGGACACAAAGAAGGAGAGTTCTATGCCCAAAGCCTATTGGATCGCCCATGTTACCGTGACCAATCCCGACCCTTATGCGCTTTATGCCAAGGGGGCGACGGAGGCTTTTGCGAAACACGGTGCCCGCGTTTTGGCGCGTGGCGGTGCGGTCGAGCATCTGGAGGGCGAAGGCCATCCGCGCAACGTGGTGATCGAGTTTGACTCCATGGAAGCAGCATTGGCCTGCTATCATTCAACTGAGTATCAAGAAGCCAAAGCCCACAGAGAAGGTGCGGGGATCGCCAATATTATGATCCTCGAAGGAGCGCCGGACTAAGACCTTTATCGGGCGCGATGGTGTAGAGAGAAGCCCGCCAAGCGTCATGCGCAATTGCAGTGACTGTGAGGAGAGGGCAGACCGCACCCCGTCCAACGTCGACCCGCTGCGCTAGGTATAGTCCTGGTCAGTTGGCCGGGTCAGTTGGGTCGCCCTGAGCAGCCATAAAAACCGAAGTCTGAACATTTGCAGGTGGCATATTTTTTGCCGCCCGCAATCCGTTGGCCTCATACAGAGACTGCCGGATAAAGCGAATGTTATGCCGTCATTCGCGACAATACTTGTGCTACCCGCAAAATGTTGACATGATTCGGGCAAATAGTTAACAAATGGTAAACGTCAAGCGGCGAGTTTTTTATCGGTGGTATTTTGCGTATCGGTGACGGGGTGGGGTACAATGCAGCAGTTAAAGCAGAGGCAGATTCAAACTGCCCAGACGGCAAGTCCCAATGGGACACAGGCAAGAAAATTTCCGACAAAGATTGAAACGATTTCCAGTTCAGGAAGCGTAAAGCTCGCTCTGAAGAGCAAGATTTCAGGCCATGACCCGCAACGGGCGGCCAATGTTGTGCCATCAACGCAACCCGCGACGACGCCCCAGCCGGTGCCTGAGCAGAGCGCTCCGGTCTCCACCGGTGGAGATTTTGGCGGTCACGCGCGCGGTGACTTTGGCGGCCGATTTGCATGGGCTGATCTGTTGTCGGATGATCGTTTTGCCAGACCTTTGCTGGCGGCTGCAGCGGTGGCTGGGATTTTGATTCTTGGGGCCACCACACTGGCGCTGCTCCCGGATACGCAGGAACCGGTGGCGGCGGCCGTGATCCCAGAAGCGGCGACTCCGGTTGCGCCTTCGGATAATCTTGCCCGCCTCATGCAGGTTGCAGCGATCGAGACGCCAGAACCCAACACCGTTGCGGCACCTGTGACTGCCGCGCCGGTCGCGGCAACGCCTGCGTTTGAGGCCAGCGGTGATCTGATGTCCAAGATGACAGCAGAGACATTGGCGGCGTTGCGCACGCCCGCACCGGTCGCACCACCCGCAGTTGCAAGCGGCCAGAGCAATGTGTCAGGACGCCCAATCGTGGGAGGGTCTGACCTCTATCAGCTGGTGATGACCGCCCATGCACAAGGCCAGTCGGCGACCTATATTGATCGGCTTTTGAATGATGCGTATCTGCGGGGGCAAATTTCTGTACCGCGAGGGCTGGTGCGGGCAGATGGTCGCGTCGACACGGACACAATCCTAAGCCTTTTTATTCAGTAGAAACAAAATGATAACAGTGCGCTGCCACGCCTGCTGTCCAACAATAGAAACAAGACTGCCATCAGCATGAAACCTGTTCGGCAGATATAATACTAAAAGTATTTTCGGGGGGACTAATGAAGAAATTGATCGCGGCTGCGGTGCTTGGGGTGTCTGTGCTCTGGGCGCATATGGGGGCTGCTGAGACGTGCGGGGGCATCTATCGGGTGCAACCCGGCGACAGTCTTTCCGTGATTGCCGACCGGCTCTATAAGAACGCTGGCATGTGGACCGCGATCCACAACCGCAACATTGCCGCCATTGGCCCAAAGCCCAGTGCGATCCGCGTGGGAATGCCGCTGGAGATCACCTGTCTGAATGGGCTGCCTGTCGGGCTGGAAGGGGGACGTGCGCTGAACGAAGCAGCGCCCGCCGCAGCAACGCCAGTTCGAATTGAGGCGGGAAATGCAGCGGTGCGTCAGAAGATCAACCTTTTGACGGGGGATGATTTTGAACCGTTTACCGGCAAAAATCTCCATAATGGTGGACTGCTGACTGATCTTGTGAACACCGCGATGATCAAGGCAAGCCCCGAGCGCGGTTTTGCGATCCATTGGGTGGATGATTGGTCCTCTCACTTTGATCCACTGCTGTCGAATGCGCTGCTGGACATTGGTTTTCCATGGTACAAACCCAACTGTACTGAGTTGCCGGACAACTACCGGTGCAAGAACCTGCTGTTTTCTGATCCGCTGTTTGAGACGCTGACGCTGATGTTTGCCGATTCCGCGCGCCCGGTGTCCTTTGCCAAGGAAGAGGATCTTTTTGGCAAATCGATCTGTCGCCCCAAAGGCTATGACACCTCGATTTTCAACGAAAACGGTCGCAACTGGCTGCGTGAGGAGAAGATCACCTTGGTTGTTGCGGCGACACCGGGTGATTGCTTTGACTTGGTGCTTGAAGGCACGGCGGATGGGGTGGTTCTGAATGAATTCACCGGTCGCAATAAGATGAAAGAGATGGGGATCGTGGAGCGCATTCAAGTGGTGCCAGAGCCGATCTCGATCCAGTCGCATCATGTGGTCGTGCATAAGTCGCACCCTCAGGCGCAGGAACTTCTCGATATTGTGAATCGCGGCCTGCGCGGCATTCGTGAAGATGGGTCGTATCAAGCCATTGTCGAAGATCACCTTGCCCGCGTCTGGGCTGGGTTCTGACGGAGAAACAGATGCGACGCGTTCTGATGCCGCTGATCTGGCGGGTGGTGCTGCTGTTTGGGCTTATGCCCTCAGCCGCATGGGCGATTTGTGATGTGGATTATGTGGTGCAGCCCGGAGACAATCTGTTTTCGATTGCAGAGGCGCATTATGGCGACCGCGAACGCTGGACGGTGATCTACTATAGCAATCAGGGAAATTTGGATGGCCCCTCGGTCATTCCGGGGCGCACGCTCTTTATTCCCTGCCCTCCAGATGCCGAGCCTGAGGAAGCCGTGGTGGAGCCTGCACCGCCTCGCCAGCCGTCAGCAGAGCTCAATCTGCTGACAGGCGGCAATTACGCGCCCTTCACCGATCCGAACCTGCCCGGACAGGGGCTGGTGACAGAACTGGTCAATGCCGCGTTGGAGCTTGCTCCGTCGCCCGTGCCTTATGCAATCACATGGGAAGACGACTGGAGCCAGCATCTGTCGCCCATGCTCGACAGCAAGCGGTTCGATATGGGGTTTCCATGGGCCAAGCCGGATTGCACTGCGGATGCGAGCAATCCGCGATGTGTGAAGTATCACTACTCAGATCCGCTGATCGAAGTGCCGGTGATGCTGTTTGTGCGCAGCCGTGGTGGGATGGCCTATGCCAATGATGCGGATGTGGTGGGTAAAACCCTGTGCCGCCCGCTGCGTGAGGATGTGTTTGATCTGGACAGCGCCGGGCGACGCTGGCTGAGCGAGGATAAAATCACCCTTCTGCAACCACAAAGCGCCGGTGATTGCCTGCGCATGGTGGCCGAGGGGCGCGTTGATGCTGCGGCGCTCAATCTCTTTGTTGGAGCAAGCGCATTGGTGGCAGAAGGCTTGCGCGGTCAGGTCGAGCCACTTGAGAAACCGCTCTCTCAGGTGAGCCTTCATGTCATAATATCAAAAACACACTGGCGCGGAACATCATATCTCTACCGGGTGAACGCCGGGCTGCGAAAGCTGCGTGAAAGCGGAAAGTACGATGAAATTATGAGCCGCCAGATGGAGTTGTTCTGGGCGGGCCTGCAGTAATAGCGCGCTGAATACGTTCAAAAAGCGGTGCTTCTCTGCAACTGCAATGTGATCCTTTAATTTTGAAATATAAAATATCTCCTTGTTCTTCGGTTCAATGATGAAATTATGGTTGCTTAACGGCCCGGGAAGGATTCTCGGCGATACTGGCAACGCAAGTTATGGGGTTCCAAAGTTGACACGGAGACAGGAACAGTGCGCGACAGGGTGCGGTCTATTATTCTAGCGTTGGGAAATCGGACGTATCTGCCCACCTGGATTGCGCTGTTTGTCGTTGGCGTATCTCTCATCTTTGCCGAGAGCCAGAACCGGATCATCAACAAACAAGAACTGCGGGCAGAGGTGCTGGCCGAGGCTGGATTGATCCGCTCCCATCTTGAAGGTCAACTGACTGCGGACGTGCAGCTGATCAAAGGGCTTGTGGGACTTTTGGTGTCTGAGCAGTCGATGACACAGGATCGGTTCAATGAGATTGCCGCTTATGTAGCTGGCGATTTGCCTGAGATTTTGAATATTGCCGTTGCGCCGGATCTGGTTGTCTCCATGGTTTACCCCTACGAGCGCAACAAGGCGGTGCTTGGTCTCGATTATAATAAGAATGACGCCCAGCGAGAAGCCGTCATGCGGATGCGCGACAGCGGCGAGATCGTCCTCGCGGGGCCCGTAAATCTGGTTCAGGGCGGAACCGGGTTTATCATCCGTTTTCCGGTGTTTACTGGCGAAGGAGAGGATCGTGCCTTTTGGGGAATGGTCGCTGCGGTCATTGATGCGGATGCGCTCTATCGGGGGGCTGGGCTACATCAGGCCGATCTTCCGGTTGAGATTGCGCTGAGCGGTCGCGATGGTACCGGCCATCAGGGGGGCGTGTTCTACGGGGATCCCGCGATCCACGACTACGGCCCGATGGTGATGGATGTGATCTTGCCCACCGGCACATGGGAGTTGGCCGCGATCCCGCGCGGTGGCTGGCCCAAAGAACCGGGCAACCTGTGGAAGCTGCGGCTTGTGTTGATCGTGGCAGGTATCCTGATCATCGTACCCACATTCATGGCGTGCAGGCTCTCGGCTGTTCGCCGCTCTACCATCAAGACGCTGCGCAAGCGCGAACAGGAATTGGAACGACACCAGGTCGAGTTGGAGCAATTGTCGACGGTTGCGCAAAATGCCTCTGACAGCATCATTCTGAGTGGTCCGGATCTGCGCGTGTTCTGGGTCAACGATGCGTTCACCCGTATGACGGGCTACACGATTGACGATGCGATTGGGAAGCGGCCGGGAGACTTGCTGAACGGCCCTGAAACCGACCCAGAGACAATTCGCGATATTGCGGAACATATCGCGCGGGGCGAGCGGCTGCACCGCGAGATTTTGAATTACACCAAGGATGGCGACACCATTTGGGTGGACACGAACCTTGTGCCTGTTCTCAATGAGAATGGTGACATGCGCATGGTTATCGGCATCGAACGTGATGTGACCTCGCAAAAACGAAATGCGGTTGAATTGGCCGAAGCCAAGCGTGCGGCTGAGGAAGCAGATCGCACAAAGACGGAATTCCTCGCGAATATGAGCCATGAAATCCGCACGCCGATGAATGGGATCATCGGGATGGCGGATTTGCTGTCGGAAACCGCCTTGCCTGAAGAACAGGAGCAATATGTCCAGATTATCCGCACGTCGTCCAAGGCGCTTTTGAAGATCATCAATGACATCTTGGATCTCACACGGATGGAATCCGGCAAGCTGTCGCTGGAACCCGTAGATTTTGACCTTGAACGCTGCATCGAAAGCGCTGTCGATATTTTGCGCCCTGTTGCGCGCGAAAAGGGTCTGACGCTCAATGTGAACTATGCCACTGACCTGCCCAAGTCCGTACGGGCGGACGATGGGCGCGTGCGCCAGATCCTTGTGAACCTTGTGGGGAATGCGGTGAAATTCACCGCATCCGGTCGTGTGGACGTGCGTGTTTTGCGTGCGCAGTCAGATCCTTACAGGCTGACCATCGACGTGCAGGACTCTGGCATCGGCATGTCGCAGGCGCAGCTCAATAATATTTTTGACCGATTTTCGCAGGCAGATGCGGCGACCACCCGGTCCTTTGGCGGCACGGGGTTGGGGCTTACCATTTCTCGTCTGTTGGCGCAGCAGATGCAGGGCGATATCACCGTTCATTCAGAGCCGGGGCAAGGCAGCTGTTTTTCGCTTTATATCCAGTGTGATGCGCCGCTGGGCCAGCCGGAGCAGACCGACACTGCCCAAGAACCGGATCTGGATCGCATTCGTGGATGCAAGGTTCTGTTGGCCGAGGACAATCGCACCAACCGGCTTTTGATCCGAAAGTATCTGTCAGATCTGACGGTAGAGTTGATCGAAGCCGAAAATGGCTATGAGGCGGTGGAGCTTTGCGCCCGACACCGTCCCGACTTGATCCTGATGGATATGTCGATGCCGGAAATGGACGGCCTGACTGCGACCAGACTGATCCGTATGCAAAACCACCCGCAGCCCCCGATTGTTGCGCTGACCGCGAATGCGTTTGCCAGCGATCGTGAGGCCTGTCTGGCTGCGGGTATGAACGGTTTTTTGTCAAAGCCGATCAACAAAAAAGAGCTGCTGAATGGCATGGCAGGGGTCATGGAAGACCCGGATGGGCTGCGTCATGCAGCGTCGGCCTGATGCGGCACGCCATCGGCTCGGGCAGACCTGCGCACGAAACGCGCAGGTCGCTTTTGTCTTAGGCCTCAGGCGCGCGCAGTTTGCGGCAATACAAACACGCCGACATCTGCTGGGACCACCCCGGTGCGCAGGGGGCAGCCATAGACCTGAGACAGGCGTGCATCGGTCAGCACCGTTGCTACGGATCCTGCGCCAGCGGTTTGCCCTTCTGCCATGACATGCACATGATCGGCATACATCGCCGTCAGGTTCAGGTCATGCATCACCGCGATCACCCCACCGCCATCGCTTGCAAACTGGCGCGCGATCTCCATCACAGTCAGCTGATGGGCGATGTCGAGGCTCGATACGGGTTCATCCAGAAACAGCCAGCAGGGGTGACCGTCACGCATCGGGCGCCCCACCTGCGCCAAGACACGGGCAAGCTGGACACGCTGCTGCTCACCTCCCGAGAGCTCCTGATAGTAGCGCCCGGCATATCCGTCGAGATCCACGCGCGACAGCATTTCAAAAGGAAGTTCGGGATTGTTGGCATCGGGTCCGGCAGCCAGCCCAAGCCGCACCACCTCCAGTACGGTAAAGGGAAAGGCCAAAACGGTGGCTTGTGGCAGGACGGCACGCAGGCTTGCGAGTTCCCACGGCTTATCATCCTGCAAGGCGCGCCCATTCAGGGTAATGTCGCCGGTGCTTGGTAACTCTGCGACCAGCGCCTTGAGCAATGTGGATTTGCCAGAGCCGTTGGGCCCCACGATGGCGGACACCTCGCCCGCGCGGGCGGTGAAACTCACATCGCGAAGAATTTGCTTTTTGCCAATCGTCAGTGAGAGATGATCTGCATGCAGTCTCATTGATCCACCATCCCGCGCCGTTTCAGCAAGATCCACAAAAACACCGGAGCCCCAAGAACCGCTGTAACGATACCAATGGGCAGCTCCGCCGGGGCAATGATTGTACGGCTGATGAGATCCGCACCGAGCAGGAGTGTTGCGCCCAGAAGGGCTGCATTGGGCAGCAAGGTTCCATGATCCGGCCCCGTAGCAAGGCGCAGCACATGCGGCACGACGATGCCGACAAAGCCGATGCCCCCGGTGGCTGCAACCGCAACACCCGTGGCAGCTGCAACCGAGAAGATCGCAGCATTTTTCATACGTTGAACAGAAATACCCATATGCGCCGCCGCAGCCTCACCCAAGGCCAGACAATTGAGTCCATGCGCAAGCCAAGTGGAGCCTGCAATGGCGAGCAAGATTACCGGACCGGCAATCATTGATTTCTCCCATGTGGCTCCGGCAAGCGACCCCATCTGCCAGAAGGTCAGATCACGCAGTTGATTGTCATCTGCCATGTAGACCAGAATGCCCGAAACCGCGCCCGCGAGCGATCCAAGCGCGATCCCTGCGAGCAGCATCGTGGCGACAGAGGTGCGCCCACCGCGGGTCGAGACCCGATACAGGATCAACGTACTACCCCAACCGCCGACGAAGGCCGCCGCAGGGGTCACGTAATGGCCAAAGAGGCTCTGAAACCCGACCGGTAGCAGGCTCCCCAACACGATAGATGTAATTGCACCCAGACCGGCCCCCGCGCCAACTCCAACAAGACCGGGATCGGCAAGAGGGTTGCGAAAGAGGCCCTGCATGACCGCACCTGATACCGCAAGTGCCGCCCCCACCAAGATACAGAGGATGATACGAGGCAGGCGTATGTCCCACAAAACGACCCGTTCCATCGTGGTCAGGTCTTCGCCGGAAATCAGTTTGCCAAGCGCCCCCCAAAGCGAGGTGCCCGACGCACCCCATGCAAGGTTCACCACGACCGCAAGTGCCAGCAAGGCCATCAAAATGACGCTTAGTCGGCGGGCGATGATCCGGCGATCTAGCTGCTTGATGTCCTGCGTGGGCGCGGGCAGTTCGGTTTCACTTAACGCTACCATGGATCAGAACGTGCCATAGATTTTTTGCGCCAGTGCGAGCGCGGCATCTGCGGTGCGCGGACCAAAGCCCAGCAGATAGAGCCCATCCATCCGGATGACGGATCTGGTCTCTGCTGCGGGAGTTGTGACGATTGCAGGAAGGGCCAACAGCTCATCATTGGGTGCACCATGATCACCGCCCCGGTCCATCATCAGGATTACATCCGGCGCAGCTTGCGAAACCGCTTCGTCGGTCATCAGCTTGTAGCCTTCGAAATCCGTCAGCGCGTTGACACCCCCCGCGAGTGAAATGATGCCATCCGCAGCCGTATTGGTGCCCGATGCCATGATGCGGCCCCCGCGCGTGGAGAGGATGAACAACACACGCTTGCGCTCAGTTTCGGGGATGGTGGCGGTTTTTTCAGCCACTGAGGTTAGATCGTTTTCCACCTCGGCGGAAAGCGTGGCGGCCTCAGCCGGTTTGCCAATGGCCTCCCCCACGGCGGCGATTTTCTCCAGGATGCCGTCGGCGGTAAAGGAATCCGGCACTTCGATAAAAGTGATCCCGGCCTTTTTCAGGACCTCGAGCGTCTCAGCCGGGCCTGCGCCGGCTTCGGAGACGATCAGATCCGGGTTCACGGAGAGCACACCTTCGGGCGACAGCGCGCGCATATAACCAACATCGGGCAACTCTTCGGCGGCAACCGGATAGCTGGAGGTGGTGTCGCGGGCGATGACCTTGTCCTCTCCTCCAAGCGCATAGATGATCTCAGTGACAGAGCCGCCGATGGAGAGAATACGTTCGGCGGCAAGCATGGGGGTGGCTGTGGCCATCAGGCTCAGGGCTGCGGCAAAAGCGATATGGCGCATCAGACGGCGTCCTCTGTTTGAAGGCGGGGTAGGGCGGACAGGAGCGTTTCCCATTCGGGGCGGCTGTCGCGTTCTGTGGTGGCGCGGCCAAAGATCTGTAGAATGATGTTTCCCTCAGCGTCGAAGGCCTCCAGTGAGACAGCCGGGCCGCGCTGTGTTGGTTTGTTGACCACATAGACCTCATGGATGTGGTCAAGGCGCAGGTGCAGATTGAACCGCGCATCCATCACGTTCTGCCAAGGCCCCATTGCGCGCAGGGTCTCAATTGGGCCGCCATGGATCTGGATGCAGCCACGATTGCCAACAAAAAGCATGATTTCAGTGCCGCTTCCGGCCAGTGATTGCAGCGCAGCGTCGACGGCTTCTGGTGGCATGCGCTCTACAAAAGGCGTGCCCACAATGCGATAGGCCCCCAAGCGGTTCATCTTGAGTTTGGACGTAAGACGCAGGAACTGATGCGTGTCTGTCATCTTGCGCCATTCGCTGCGCAAAAGCTCGCGTTTGTCGGGGTTGCTTTTGGCAGCTTCTGCGGGCTTGCGCGGGGCGACCTCCAGCGTGTCGGAGGTGTCTTCAGTGGCAAGTTCCGCTATCACATCCGCCCAGGCGTCATGGTTTGAGGTCTCTCGCAGGTGGATCTTGTGCACAGCGTCCCCCGCCGCGTCAAAGATCTGGATCGAGCGTTTCATGCCTTTATCGGTCTGCTCTTCCAGGGCAAAGGCGTTGACCCAATGCGAGGGAAAGAGACGTATGTCGATTTCCGGCTGCAGAATCATGGCCGCATGTGGCCCGCTTTTATAGTTGCCGTAGATGCCGACGCGTTCATGCACGCAGGACGCATTCCGCGTTAGCGCCATGACCTCTCCCAGACGCTCAATGCGGGGCATGATATCATCAGGATGCGCTTTGATCCGAGTGACGCCTTGGCCAGTGTATGCGGCGACCAGCTGGGCTTCAGAGATTTGAAATCGATCACAGAAATCGCGTGCGCGCAGAGCGTGATGTTCGTCGCGCAGACGGCGGATTCCCTCGGGGGAAGTAGAAATGGCCTGATCCATCAGGGTCCTCGATCTTTGGGATGGGGTACTGCTGGCTTGCGTCCACTGGCAGGCGGGACGATCAGGCTGACGGCCGGCGCGTGGGCCGTGGCCTGCGTCGGGATAATTCTTGACAGATTTAATAAATCATCTTAATGGCCGCAAGAGTGAACGCCAGAAGATCGCAACTATTCGATAAAATCAGGCGCGAGATACCAAGCCAGCCCCAGGCGAGCATGCGGAATCCAACTGCACGAAAAAATCATGGGGACGACATGAAAATCAAACATATGCGCCGAGCACTTTTGTGCTCTGCCTCCGCGATGACATTGGCGATGACGAGCACGGTTGCCGTCGCTCAGGATGCCAGCGATGAGGATGGCTTCCTTGGTCTGCTGGTTCTGGGCAACAACAAGCGCGACGTCCAAACCGATACCGCAACGCCAGAGACCGTCATCAACGCCGAAGAAATTCAGGACCGTCAGGCCAGCAGCATCGCTGAGCTGATCGACTCTGTGCCTGGTGTGGCATTGGTAAACTCCGGCACGCCCACGGGGTCGGGCATTTCCATTCGGGGTCTGGGCGCGGACGGCACCTATGGTTCGAACCAAAAAGTCCAGATCCTGCTGGATGGCGCGTCGATGGGGTCCGAGGAAATCTACCGCATCGGGACGCAGCTTTATACGGACCCGTCCTTGTATCGTGAGGTGTCGGTAATCCGCGGCACGGTTGGCTCCTTTGAATACGGGTCCGGCATTATCGGTGGTGTGGTGAAACTCGACACGATTGATGCCTCCGACCTCACAGAAGGCGAAGTCGGTCTCGCGGGTCGCCAAACGCTGGAATATTACAGCAATGGCGATACGCAGGTCTCGTCAACTATTCTTGGTTGGCAGCCGACCGAGAACCTGGAGTTCTTGTTCAACTACACACTTCGCAAGCAGGACAACTATAAGAATGGTGATGGTGAAGAGATTGATCACACCGATCATGAACTGCCGTCCTACCTGATCAAAGGCAAATACAGCTTTGGTGACAATGCGGATCAATCGCTGACCTTCTCATATGCCGACACGAGTTCAGAAGCCAAAGATGTCCCTTACGATGCAATGGCCGCGATCCCGTTTGGCAATGTTGACCGGTATGTGGAAACCAAGACCGCTGTATTGCAATACGATTACAATCCGTTCGGAAATGATCTGATCGATTTGACCGTCAACCTGTCCTACGCGGACCAGTGGATTGAGAATACCGAGGTTGGAAATACTGGCAGCGCCTTGCTGAATGCTGATCACCAGTACAAAACCACCAAGCTGACGGTCGCCAATACGGCCCGGTTTGCTGCGTTGGGTGCCAGCCATAACTTGCGCCTTGGCGGTGAACTGATCAAGAAAGACCGCCTTGACGCCTCTTCTGCGCATGGCGGTACCGACAAACGTTTCGCCCTGTTTGCCATTGACGAAATGGACTTTGGCAACGGCTGGACAGTCACCCCTGCGATGCGGTTTGAAACGCAGGATATCGAATCCGGCGCTGACGGGACTTACGTCACCGCAGGTGAAAGCTTTGACAACAGCGCGCTCATGGGCGGTATTTCCGGACGGTACGAATTCCAAAGCGGCTTCGCGCTCTTTGGCTCGGTTGCATACACCGAAGGTCTGCCGATCCTCGATGACTTCGATTATGCGACATACAAGACCTACATGACGCAAAGCGAAAAAGCCGTCACATATGAGCTTGGCGCGTCATACGACACTGCTGGCCTGTTCTCGGCGGATGATCAGCTTCGGGCTAAAGTGAACTTCTGGCACACCCGTCTGTGGGACTACACCTCCACGACAGACTATCAAAACATTGATCGTCTAACCCGTGAGGGTGTCGAAGTAGAGGCCTCCTACAGCCACGCGTCCGGTGCCTATGTAGATATGAACGCAAACATCTCTAGCGGTGAGTGGCTTGAGGTAAGTGGCGCGACGCGCGATTACAGTCGCATGCCAGCCAACAGCCTTGGCCTGACGGTGGGTAAGAAATTCAACGACACGTTGGATCTCTCTTGGGAAGCTGTTGTGAACAAAGGTGTCAATGATGCCGTTGGCGGCGCACCCGGCTTTTCCGTTCACAACCTGCGTGCGACCTACAACATTGATACCGGTTTCCTGAAAGAAGCGAAGCTGCGTGTCGGTGTGGAAAACGTCTTTGATAAGCAATACAGACCACATCTGTTCTTGCGTGACGCTCCCGGTCGCAACATCAAGGTTTCGCTCTCGGCGGCCTTCTGATCAGGGAGCATACATCATGAACCACCAGAGCCAGGCTTATAAAGCTGTCCTTGCCATCGCGGCCCTTTCTTCCCTCGGGGGGGCAGCCTTGGCACAGGACACGGATACCCCGCCAAAATCAGGCGTTCAGATTGAACTCAATGCGTTGCAGGATCAGGCGGGCGCGTGCCGCCTGTCGTTTGTTGCGCAGAACGCCGGTACCACCGATATCGAGGAGGCGGTCTATGAGACCGTGCTCTTTGATCGGGAGGGTCAGGTGATGATGCTTACGCTGTTTGACTTTCGTGACCTGCCGTCAGAGCGCCCTCGGGTGCGGCAGTTCGATCTCTCAGACGTGGCTTGCGAGGATTTGGGGCGGGTGCTGATCAATGGTGCCAGCCAATGTCAAAGCGGTGGCGACAGCACGCTTTGCACAGAAGGGCTTTCGCTCTCCAGCCGCACGGGTGTGGAGCTGCTGGGATGAATGAGATTGCGCAAATCTGGGGTTCGATGCGGGCGTCCCTCCTTGAGGTGATCGAGATCGGTGGCCCTGTTGTTGTGTTGTTGATTGCCCTGTCGATCATCAGCGCGGCGACGGTTCTCTATAAAATATGGCAGTTTCGCCGCTCCGGTGTCGGACGCCATCGACGGGTTTCCATGGCACTAGAGGCTTATGAGCGCGGCGATGCCAAAACCGCCACGGCACTACTGGCGCAATCCAATAGCTATCTTGTGGCCCCGGTCCAGCGTGCGATGTCCTGCGCAGAGGTCAAAGATCGTGCGGCGGCATCGGATCGCTGTGATGCAGAGGCAGAGGCACTGTTTTTGCGCCTTGAGACCGGGCTTGGATTTCTGGATCTGGTTGCGCAACTTGCGCCGCTCATCGGCTTGTTCGGAACCGTTCTTGGCATGATCGAGGCGTTTCAGGGATTGCAGGCAGCGGGCACTTCGGTTGACCCGACCGTGCTGGCAGGCGGGATCTGGGTGGCGCTTTTGACCACTGCGGCGGGGTTGGCGGTGGCGATGCCTGTGGCTGCCATTCATGGCTGGCTGAGTGGTGCCGTGGAGCGCGACCGGGTCTTTGCCAATCGCGCACTGCGTCAGGCTTTTGCCCCTGATCGGCAGTCTGCCCCTCGCGCGGCGCGACCGGAGGCTGCCTGATGGCACTGAGCCTCAGCAAGAAACACAAGCGCAGACTGTCGATGACCTCGCTCATTGATGTGATTTTTCTGCTGCTGCTGTTTTTCATGCTGTCGTCCACATTTTCCCGGTTTGGCACCGTCGATCTGATGGCGGCCGAGGCTGGGCAGGGCGTGTCTGGCGAGACGCGCCCACTATTTCTGAAACTGTCACCGGGTCAGATTTCGCTGAACGGAGAGGTGGTTGCGCTGGATCGGCTGGCACAGAGCCTCGGCCAGTTGCGCGCGCAACAAGAAAACTCTTCGCAACAGGTGTTGTTGAGCCTGTCAGGTGAGGTGACATCGCAACGATTGGTCGATGTTTTGGCGGTGCTACGCAACCAACCTGACTTGGCTGTGACGGTCCTGGGGTAGCGCTATGCCGATGCGACGTCGCAAATCCAAGAGCCACCGGGAGCCAACGATTGCGCTGATCAACGTTGTCTTTTTGATGTTGGTGTTCTTTATGGTTGCAGGATCATTGGCCCCTTCAATGGACCCATCCGTGCGGCTGGTGAAGGCGTCCGACCTCGAAGCCAGCCCGCCGCCTGATGCTCTGGTGATCCGCGCCGACGGCAGCCTCAGTTTTCGCGGGGCGGAGCTGACCTCGCCCGAGGCCTATGTGCGCATTATCTGGGAGGAAGAGGAAGAGTTCACCGCGCGGCTGGTGCCTGACCGCGCGCTTCCGGCGGCCTCTCTGTTGGCGGTGGCAAAGGAATTGCGGCGCCTTGGGGCAGTGAGAATTACACTTCTGTCAGAGCGAAACCTGTCATGATCGCGCGCTCGCCTTTTATTGCTGGCCTGTCGCTGTGCTTTGCGCTTGCGGCGCATGCGGCGTTTTTGGTGGATGTTGAGGACAACACCGTTGAACTCGAGGGTGGCGGCAATGTGGCTCCGGCGGCGCTGGGCAATAGTTTTGCCGATTTGGCGCAAGGAACGGCTACCTCCGTGGAGGCTGAAACTGTCAGTGAAACCGCGCCAGTCGAGCCTGTGGTGCCAACACAGCCAGATCGCGCCACATCCCCTCAGGTGCAACCGGTCACACCAGAGGTGACAGTCCCCAAAACCGCACAAAGCGCATCCGCCGTAGTACCGGTGACAAGTTTGGCAGCTGCCGTTCCGGTGGAACAGCAAGTGACTGAGGTGCAGCCCGATCAGGTGGAGCCGGTGGAAGAGCCATCGGACCTCGCCCCCGCGCAAAGCCCGCGTCCTGAAACGCGGCCAGATCCCAAACCTGACCAACCTGACAAGGCAAAGCCACGCCAAGCTGCTCCGCGCGGCAACAGCACCGTGAATGCGCGGGCTGGGACCGAAAGTGGCGCAGAAAACCAGCGCGCAGCGCAAGCCGCCAGCACCCGCCCCGCACAGGGCAGCGGTGCGGGGAATGCGGCAGCCTCCAATTATCAGGGGCTGGTAATGCGCAAGATCTCTCGGGTCCGAAAACCGCGAACCTCCGTCAAGGGGGTGGCGCATGTGTCGTTTGTCATCGGCGGTGGCGGCCAGCTGGCGTCGGTGCGTATCCGCAAAAGCTCCGGCTCCTCAGAGCTGGACCAACTGGCGTTGCAGCAAATTCGCAAGGCGGCCCCGTTCCCGCCGCCCCCGGCAGGGGCGCGGACGCAGTTCTCCATTGCCATCAAGGGCCGCTAGCGCCAGCGCGGATCAGCAAGTTCCATTGAGAAACGACGCGGCATGAGGCCAGCCTGAAACCACGTCAGAAAACTCTCGATCGAGTAGACGGGCAGGCCTGTATCACGCCGGATGTCATGCGCGAATGGCACCATATTGGTGCATTCCAACACGATCGCCCCGACCTCCGGGTGGTCACGGCCCAACGTGTTGGCCGCATCCAAAAGATCAGCGCGGCAGGCCGTAATGTCGATCTCAGCCCGGTTGTTGAGGAAGCCATCATAAAAGGCGCGTCCGCCTTCGGTGCCCACCACGGGTGTGTCAAGCGGCACGCCTGCGGCTGCCAGATGCGCATCCGTCAGCGCCGCCTGAGAGACGGTCAGGATGCCGACCTTTTGGCCCATAGGCAGCAATGTCTGAACCATCGGCACCTGCATCAGTGATGAGGCCGCCACCGGCACACCAAGTGCATCCTTGATTTGATCCTGAATGAGCGACAGATACCCGCAGGTGGTGGTGATCCCGTCACAGCCCATATCGACCAGATCGCGGCCTGCTTTGATGAAATCATCCACCAAGGCGCGCGGATCTTGCCGGACGGCACGGTCTGGTGTGGCCCCGCGCACCACGCGATACTGCAGCGGAAAGGGAAAGCTCTCGGCATGCCCGATATCGCCCGGAATGCGGGGAAAGCGTGTCTCCAGCATCAAGACACCGATGCCTGCGCCATAAACCGTTTTACCGCCTCTTTGCATGGCTATCTCCGTGTTCGGTCCGCTTGTCGCAAGGGACGCCCGTCTACTGTGTAGTGCTGCAGCTCGTGCAGCAGGAGGTCAAGGAACTCCTTGCCAAGCTGCGACATGGGGCGCGATTTTGAGGTGATAACGCACATATCCATCATGATCGTGGGACGAAACGGGCGGGTGATCACGTCGCCCTGCATATCGTAATCCAGCATGAACCGGTCCAAAAGCGCGACGCCCATGCCCTCTTGGACAAAGCTCAGGAGGTTCTTGAACAGATGCGAATGCACCCTTGTGCGCAGGGGCACGCCCGCATTCTGAAACGCCTCGCGCAGGCGGCGGTGGGTCATGTGGTCTTGTCCCATCACGATAAACGGCTCGCCTGCCAGCAATTCCGGCGTCAGCACCTCGTGGCGGGCCAGCGGGTTGTCCTTATGAAGGGCCAGCATCGTTTCCACATAAAGCGGGTAGACCGTGAGCGTGTCGTAAAGCAGCGGCATCTCGCAGACGCCGATTTCAAACAACCCGTTCCACACCCATTCCTGCACTTTGCTGGAATATTGCGACTGAAAAGAAATGTTGAGTTCTGGTCGGTCGGCCGCAAACCGCGCGATCAGCCGGGGCATGAACCCAAAGGACATGGCGTGCTGTGATGCGATCTGTAGCTGGCCAAGCTTGCGCGTCTTTAGATCAACCATGGTCTGGGTGACTTTGCTCATGCCGCGCATCACCGTGTCGACCTCAGCAAATAGCAGCTCCGCCTCCGGGGTGGGCAGCAGGCGACCATGAAGCCGTTCAAACAGGGGCAGCCCTGCCTGATCTTCAAGCTGGGACAAAAGGTTAGACACACCGGGCTGAGAAATCCCCAACAGTCCCGCCGCACCGGTTACGGTGCCGGTTTCCACAATGGCGTGAAAGGCCTGAAGCTGACGAAAGCGAATTTTCACGGGAAGGGTATCACTTAAACTGATGCATGCATGATCAATTAGTATTTGAAATGATGCCATCTTGTCGACAGTCTCGCTCTTAACAAGATACAGGGAAGTGATATGGCAACGCAGCATATTGTGGTCGTCGGAGCAGGTATCGTCGGCGCGGCCAGTGCCATCTGGCTGCGTCGGGCAGGGCTGGAGGTGACACTTGTCGACAAGGGCAGGCCGGGCATGGGGACCTCTTATGGCAACGCCTGCATTCTGGCTCGAAGCGCGATTGTGCCGGTCACCACGCCGGGGCTGATTGCAAAGGGGCCGAAATATCTGCTCGACCCGAATTTTCCGCTCTATATGCGCTGGTCTTATCTGCCGCGGCTTTTGCCATGGCTCGCGCGCTATCTGAAACATGCCAATGACGCTGACACCCGGCGGATTTCCAAGGGGCTCTTGACCATTGTTGGCGATAGCGTCGAACAGCATAAGGCACTCACCGATGGGATGCCCGCTGCAAAGTGGATCAAGGACAGCGAATATAACTTTGTCTACCGTGATCGCGCGGGTTTTGAGGCGGATGCCTATACGTGGAACCTCAGACGTGAGGCCGGGTTTGAACCTGAGATCGTCGAGGGCGCAGCGGTCCGGGAACGCGAGCCGATCCTGTCGCCGGACATGGGCCTTCTGGCGGTCAACAAGGATCATGGGTTTATCCTCAACCCGGGCAGTTATGTGCAGGATTTGGTCAAGCAACTGGAAGCGATGGGTGGCCGCTTTGTGCAAGCGGAGGTGCGCGATTTTGACCTGATGGGTGGACAGATCACAGCGGTTGATACCGATCAGGGGCGGATTGCCTGTGATCGCGCGGTGCTGTCTGCTGGCGTCTGGTCTGCGGCCCTGATGAAACGTCTGGGGCTTGAGGTGCCACTTGAGGCCGAACGCGGCTATCACATCATCTTCAAAGATCCGAGCCAATTGCCCAGCGCCCCAATGATGCTGACGGATGGGAAATTTGTCGCAACCCCGATGGATCAGGGGCTGCGCTGTGCTGGGATCGTGGAATTTGGTGGCCTGACGGAAGAGAAATCCAAAAAGCCGCTCGATATGCTGCGCCGCACCGTCGCGCGGACCTTCCCTGATCTGAGCTATTCGTCAGAAGAGGAGTGGCTGGGCTTTCGGCCCGCGCCCACAGACAGCCTGCCGCTGATTGGTGAAGTCCGTGGCAGCGGTGTCTTTACCGCCTTTGGTCATCATCACATCGGGTTGACAGGTGGGCCAAAGACGGGCCGACTGGTTGCCGACATGATTACGGGAAACTGGCCTAACGCGGATACAAGCGCCTTTGATCCGATGCGCTTTGCGACACATTAAATACAAAAAACTGACCAACACGGGAGACTGAACAAATGAACAAAATGACCCTGAAGGCCACCGTCGCTAGCGCCGCGCTCGCTGTCGTTGCCGCTGGTGCGCAAGCTGAAAAATGGGACATGCCGATGGCCTATGCGGCGTCCAACTATCATTCCGAGATGGGCGTGGTTTTTGCCGATAAGGTGCGCGATTACACGGGCGGAGATATTGACATCACTGTGCATGCCGGTGGGTCGCTTTTTAAGGGCGGCGAAATCAAACGCGCGGTGCAAACCGGGCAGGCCCCAATTGGAGAGCGATTGATGTCCGCGCATACCAATGAAGAGCCTCTGCTTGGCTGGGACAACCTTCCCTTCCTCGCAACGTCCTATGCCGACAACGATAAACTATGGGCGGTTGCCAAGGATAAGGTGAACGCCAAGCTTGCAGAGCAGAACTTGGTGACGCTCTATTCCTGCCCGTGGCCGGGGCAGGGCTTTTATTTCAAGAAGGAAGTCAATTCGTCCGAAGACACACAGGGCGTGAAATTCCGCTCGTATAATACCGCGACCGCCACCTTTGCCGAGGAGTTGGGCATGATCCCGGTTCAGGTCGAAGCGGCGGAGCTAAGTCAGGCGCTGGCAACTGGCGTTGTCGATGCGTTTATCTCCTCGGGGTCGACTGGTTATGACCGCAAGGTGTGGGAACAGCTGGGTTATTATTACAAGGTCAATGCCTGGCTGCCGCGCAACTATGTGATGGTCAACAAGCAGGTTTGGGATGGTCTGAGTGCCGACACGCAGGCCGCGATCCAGAAGGCTGCGGATGAAACCGGTGCCGCCTGCACCGCAAAATCCGAAGAGCTTGCCAACTGGTATTTCGAACAACTCGAAGCCAATGGCATGAAAGTGGTGGATGCAGGGCCTGAGTTCCGCGCGGAACTGGAAGCCATCGGTGCCAAGATGACGGATGAGTGGCTGGCAACCGTGGGTGAGGACGGTCAGGAAATCGTCGACGCGTTCAAGGCGAATTGATCTGCATCGCAGTCTTTGCCGCTTTGAATAAAGGCTGCATCGTTTCAGATCCGTATCACGGGCGCGAGGGCTTGGCACCTCGCGCCCGACCCATAATTCAAAGGACATGATATGCGTGACTGGCAACCTGTTCTGGGCCTGCCCCTGTGGGTATGGCTCTTTGTTGTGCCAAGCGGCTTGATGCTTCTGTGTATTCTGAAACCGGACCGGATGCGGCGGCTCTTGCAGCCGCTTTGGGGGGTGCTGGACCGCTTTTATAATGGCGCGGGCGTCGTGGCGGCTGTGTTCATGGTGACCATTCTGTTGCTGATCGTGGGGCAGATGATTGCGCGCTGGGCGTCGGTCACATTTCCCGGCTCTACCGAATATGCAGGCTACGCGATGGCGGCGACGTCTTTCTTTGCACTGGCCTATACGCTCACGCATGGTGGCCATATCCGGGTATCAATCTTTCTGAACCTCGGGGGGCGGCATCACTATTGGCTTGATGCAGGCGCGATGCTGATTTCAGCGCTGACGGCGACCTACTTTGCCCGCTACGCGATCAAGACAAATCTTCTGTCGCATATGCTGAATGACCGCACCCAAGGTCAGGATTTTGCACCGGAGTGGCTGCTGACACTTGTCGCGATGTTCGGCACATGGCCCTGGAACTGGGGCAGCCTCTGGGCTGAGAGCGGGTCTGGCTGGGTCTATACCCCCGTCTGGTTGCCGCAACTGCCGATGTCGATTGGCACTGTGCTCTTGGCCATCGCGCTTTGGGATTACCTGTCGCGGATGCTGGTGACGGGTGCGCCCCAAATCAAAGGGGAGGCTTTGGAATGAGTGAGGTCTATACCACTATTATTTTCCTCTTTGTCCTGTTTGGGCTCTTGGGCGGTTCCGTCTGGATCGGCCTTGCGCTGATGGGCGTCGCTTGGGTGGGGATGGAGCTGTTCACCTCGCGCCCCGCAGGGGATGCGATGATCACCACGATCTGGAGCGGCTCGTCCAGCTGGACGCTCACCGCCCTGCCGCTCTTTATCTGGATGGGCGAGATCCTCTATCGCACCCGATTATCGGAGGACATGTTTCGCGGTCTCGCGCCGTGGATGCGCTTTCTGCCCGGCGGGCTTTTGCACACCAACATCGCGGGCTGCACGATCTTTGCGGCGGTGTCGGGTTCCTCTGCCGCGACGCTCAATATGGTGGGTAAAATGTCGATCCCGGAACTGCGGGCGCGCGGCTATCCGGAGTATATGATTATCGGCACACTGGCCGGTGCGGCCACACTGGGCCTGATGATCCCGCCATCGCTGACGTTGATCGTCTACGGCGTCACCATCAATGAGAGCATCACCAAGCTGTTCATGGCCGGAGTTTTTCCGGGCCTCGTTTTGGCCGGGCTGTTCATGCTCTATATTGTGGGCTGGCATTTCTTTGGCTCCGGTCAGCGTCCAAAGGAGGAGCCGCGCCTGTCGCTGGGCGAAATGATCGCCGAGAGCCGCTTTCTGCTGCCGCTCTTTGGTCTGGTCATTGTGGTCATCGGGTCGATGTATATGGGGTTTGCCACCGCGACCGAGGCGGCAGCCGTCGGTGTGTTGGGGGCATTGGGTCTGTCCTTGATGCAGGGCAGTCTCAGTTGGGCAACCTTTGTCGAGAGCCTGATGGGGGCGACGCGCACCTCCGCGATGATTGCTTTCATCCTGATGGGGGCTGCGTTTTTGTCGCTCTCCATGGGATTTACGGGGCTGCCGCGTGCCCTTGCGGGATTGATCGAGAGCTACAACCTGTCGCCCATTGCGCTGATTGCGGTGCTGACAGTGTTCTACCTGATCCTTGGTATGTTCATGGATGGCCTTTCCTCGGTCGTGCTGACCATGGCCATCGTGGAACCCATGATCCGTCAGGCCGGGATCGATGTGATCTGGTTCGGCATCTTCCTCGTTGTGGTGATCGAAACCGCGCAGGTGACGCCTCCTATCGGGTTCAACCTCTTTGTGCTGCAGGGGATGACCCGGCACGAAATTTCCTACATCGCCAAGACGGCCGTACCGATGGTGGCGTTAATGCTGTTGATGGTGGGTATATTGGTGGTTTGGCCGGAATTGGCCACATGGCTGCCGGAGAATATTCGGCAACATTAGAGACGCAGATCCAAAGGGCCGCCTTGCAGGGCGGCCCTTCTTCTTGGAATGCGCGTTTTCACGCAGGGCGCTGATTCTGGCGAAATTTAACCAAATCCGCCGTATATATTGGCTTTGAAGACGCATTTTGTCCGTGAAACCGCAGCAAAGGCCGCGTGACAGCATGGTGATTTCACCGAAAATTAAAGGCTCTATTCGCAAACTTCGACTGGAATGAAGCCGGAGAAGTCGAGTGGTTTGCGTGCTGAAACTGCCCCGCCGAAAGCGACTTTGCGACCTGAACAAGCAGACAGGTGAGGGCGCGTCGCGAACCGCGTCTCTCTATCGCTGTTTTGTGAGGCCGCTTGGCCCTCTGCGATCTTCACCGACCTGAGCCTCACTGCGCCAATCCACGCAGATCCCAACCCACTATCACGCAGAGTGACGTTATGCCCCAGCCCAAAGCCCTCCCATCCATGACGCGTAAAGGTTTCGGCCTGTTGCGCAGCATCCGCGCCAAGATGGGTATGATCCTATTCGTTATAGGGGCTTCATTTGGCGTCTTCGCTTACATGATCCACTCCGTTCTGTCCGAGATCGACCGGGATATGAGCGAGTTGAACGTGGACAACCTGCCTGATCTGGAACTGGCGTCAGAGATTTCACTGGCGGCGGCGCAAGCCAAAGACAGCATGCTGGCCCTGATGTCGGCAGAGGATATGGGCGCGGTTGATGCAGCGGTGTCCAGCGCCGATGCGGTCTCGCAGCAATTGGCGCAGCTGATTGATAATCTCGACCCGGATATGCAGCCGGCCTTTGAAACGCAGGCCGCTGAGGTGGCAGATGCACTGACGGATCTGGCGGCAGCCCGTCGCGTGACCTTGCAAAGCGACGCTCAGATCGAAACCGAAGTTGCGAATTTCCACAGCATCAACAATGAATTGCGCGATGTGATGACAGAATTGGCGCAGGCTGCGTCGGTCGAGCTCAACAAAGGGGCGGTCAATACATACAACGCCATCGACAATTCCCTGAAGGTTCTGGTTGAGCGAGATTTCCACAACCTCGAACTGCTGCTTGAGGCGCGTGCGGAGTTGAATTTGTTGGCGGGGACTGCGGTTGCGTTTGGCGGGACCAAGGACCCGGAAACCCTCGCAAGCCTTCAGGAGCTCGCCGACAGCTCAGACGCCCGATTGCTGGAGATCGCGGACGAAATTGAGCTGAACGCCCCGGAAATGATGGACGTGACCCTCATTCATGGTGCGATTTTCACGTTGCAGTCCGTGATCGCCCAGAGCCTGTTTCCCTCGGAATCGCTCCGTCGCGCCGCCATGAAAGCCCGCGCAGATACAGATCGATTTATCGTGATGGCAATCGATGCGCAGCTTCACAAGCTGTCCGTTTCGGCAGCACGGGCGAGCAAGGAGAATGGTCAGGCGCTGCGCGAGTTGATGAAAAATGAAGTTGGCTTTCTCAACACGCTGATGGAGATCAGCCAGAATGTGAACAGTTTTCAGGTCGCCGCCCTTGATGCGCTGACCGCGCCGGATGCCCAGCATGTGAAAGATGCGGCGTTTGATATGTCCAGTGCCACTCTGAACCTGTCCTTTTATGAGGAATTTCAGGATGCGCGGGTGGTGGATCTTCTGGAGCGGATCTCTGCCTTTGCTGCGGAAGATACCGGATTGGCGGCGTTGCGTCTGAATGCACTCAATGCAAGGGCTGCAGCGGATGAGGCCACCCACACCACCGAAACCATGGTGTTGGGGATTGCCGATCGTGCCTCGGCGTTTGCAACGCAGACCCTTGGATCGATCAGAGGGATGGCGAATGAAATCTCGGCAGAGGTCGATCTCGCCAACCGTAATATGATGGTGTTGCTGGCGGTGGCTGGTGGCGTTTTCCTTGCCGCTTTGCTGCTGATCCAGTTGCTTATCCTGCGCCCTCTGAACCGTATCAGCGCCAGCACCGAGGCGTTGGCAGAGGGGAATCGCAGCCCGATTACCGGTTTTGAGCGCACCAGCACGGAGATTTACCGCATAGCGCGTTCGCTTTCAGTGTTCCGGGACGGGATCGTGGAAAAAGAGAAGATGGAAGAGGCGGCGGCAGAAGAACGCGCACAGCGGCGCGCGGTGCAAGACAAGGCGGTGGATGCGCTTGGAACGGGTCTGGCCCGCCTGTCAGAGGGCGATCTCACCGCACATATTTCCGATGAACTGGGCGAGGGATATGACCGGCTGCGTATTGATTTCAACCGCACGCTGGATACGCTCAATGATACCGTTGGACAGGTGATCAACACCTCGTCTTCGATCCGCAATGGAGCCT